>Ga0247679_1000116_pt1 | contig 25562 bp, 38 predicted proteins | sample CNK20_metaG_FD_182797 | JGI IMG/M metagenome (GOLD analysis project Ga0247679, IMG submission 182797) | Soil microbial communities from Purdue University Martell Research Forest, Indiana, United States - CNK20 | ecosystem: Environmental > Terrestrial > Soil > Temperate forest > Bulk soil...
CTCCATCCTCCATCGTGCCGTTGACGCCTCAACCAAAGAAATCCGCAACGCCGTCTGGTGGCTCATCGTTCGGATAAATAGGTCTACCGCCATCTCTCCTCGTTTCTGTGGGTAGGTCCTACGGGGTCGAGTCCTACCCTGTGGCTCCGGGCCTACGCCACTTTCGGCCACCCCGTCCGTATCGAGTCGGCAACTACCGCACCTTAGCACTGGATAACGACGTTTGCAAGAGGCAAATGCGTAGAATTGTAAAACCGTACACAAATTATTCCAGTTTCTATTCCAACGGGAAGAAAGTGGAGCCGCCTTCCCTACGGAGTGCAGGGCAAACCCTTACGGGCGCTCCCACCGCCGCATACACGGCTGACTCGGTGGGTAACTCGGCAGCATAAACTCTTGGGTCACTCGGATATTCCACGCTCTTTCGGGCGGATGCAGTACCCGCATTTCGCTTGAGTCCGGGTGTGGCCGTCCTTTGGCCACCTAGCCGTTGGACCCCCGGAGCGGTTCCCGGTCGAACCCCCAAGTGACCCTACCCTCATATACCCCAAACACCGTTACTAGTAAAGGGGATTTAGGATACCGATGGGTGGCTAGTTTTAGCGCCGCCTTCCTCTTCTTCCTCGATGGGGGGTTCGATTTTCCAATGTAGGGTCCCATAAACGGCGCCTTTATTTCTTCCTTAGCTTCCAACCCTTTCTCTCACAAGCTCGCTCGATGTTCTCTCGCTTCGTAACCGGCTCGATGTGAAAGGGATTCACGCACGACGCATTCACGCAAAGATGATCTGACTCTTTATCAGCCGGCCATTCACCTCTGAACATCCGCCAGGCGACAAGATGCGCTCGTTGCGAGCGATTCTCATGCTTGAAATAACCGTACCCCAATCGGTTTCTTTTGCCGATCCATTCCCAGCAGCCAGTGATCGTGTTGATGTGAACGTGCCGAAAGAAGCGTTCCGATAATGTGATGCGCGGACGTAATGCTTTTGGGTGAGCCAATCTCCATAATCTTCCACGCTCCAAGCACTTCTCTCGATTGCGAGCATAATAGCGTTTATCAGCCAACCGCTGTAAGTACTTGCTTCTAAATGACATTTCTAGCCTCCGCGCTAATCCTTTCAACGTAACTGCAAGAGAGCATTCGTGAGGATACTAAATTACGGGTGAGGAAAGCACAAATAATCCTATAGAGAAAGAATAGTTCTCTGTGTATGAAGAATGAGTGCTTAACGCTTAACACGTTTTTTCGCGCTCGATGACGGTTTAGGGAAAGAATGGCGTTCTTCGAGTTCAAGTGGCCTGAGAACGGTCTGTTCTGATTCTTTGGCAGTTTCAGTGATTCGCTCCATTGGCTCAATAATGCGTTTTCTCACGTATTCGGCTACGCTTTCACCTGCGGCACTCGCAGCGTCCCTGATCTGGGCTAATTCTTCTGAATACATCCTGATTGGCGGCAGAACGGCGTCTTGTTTGCGTACATCTTGTCTAGTTCTCATATCCTTTTATGTATCACGTGAAAGTATTTCAGTCAAGCATTACTTTCCCCTTGACAGCATTTCGTTTGTGTGATACACATGTGTATAGCAATTATCCTTTACTTCCCGGAGGATTCTATGACCGCTAGCTGGATAATCAGAGAAAAGGCCACAGGCAAGGTGATTTGCGAGACATTCGACGCTCGCAAGATTGCCGCGCTTAACACAGAGAAGTACGAAGCTGTTCCCATTAGAGAATATCTGGCTTCGCTCAATAAACCCGCTCACTATGCTACTGTTTTGCCGTAAGTTTCTTCTTCTCTCGGCTAGTGAGAGTGCCCAGAGAAGGCGACACTTCGCCGAAGAGGAAAACATGACGCGTAATCAACAAATTAGGACCATTCACGACGCATTCAACGAGATACCGGACCTGCAAGACGGGTTCCATGATGTCAGCCGCCGTCTATACGACATGAACGAACGCAGCGAGCGGGACCACCGCAAACATCGGCCATACAGTCTGCCGCGTGAGAGGTTTACCGTCTCGGATGCCGCCAAACTGTTCACCGTCCAGCACCTGTTAGACGGCTGGGCAGAGGCAAAGTGGACGGTCAACGACATTACCTCAATTCGCAACGAGTGTCTGTACGCTCAAGCCTACGCCACTCGGTTCCATGAAGAACTCCGCCCCTGGGCAACAAAGTGGCTCCCACTGTTCAAGGACGTGGATTATGCCGAGCTAATGAAGGCGGTGGCGTGATGCAATCCTTCCAAGAGTTCCTAGAAACAGTCTTTCAGTTCATCGCCACCACTGAATACGTGATCTTCTGGTGTCTCGTGGCCGGCGTAGCCTGCTGGATTGTCGTGCTCGTGGTGAAAGCCATTCGCACACACTTCGAGATACAACGCGAACTGGAACTGATAGACGAGTGGCACCACAGAAACCAGATGATCGCCGCCGCCGCATCCGACCTAGACCACCCGGACGAGTTGCAGCGTGAACTCGCGGAGTATTACATCAATCAGAGGCTATCATGAGGCCGCGCACCTTAATCCTACTGGGATTCCTTGCCCTGGCGCCAGGATTGCCGGCACAGGATCTACCAGACATGCCAGTTCCTAAAGACTCCAGACCGATAGCGCCACTGGCGCGACCCATGCCCCGGGAGTTCTGGGATAGACCGAATAAGATAGCGGCGGTCGCAATGATCGGACTGACGACTGCGGATGTGGCGCAGACCTGTCACGGACTGATAACCCACACAGCCTATGAAATTGTTCTTACTCAATCCTGCGGAAAGAACGTCGCAATCGTGGCCGGTTCCGATGCCGCCGCTATCTTCGGAGCGTGGTTCCTCCACCGGACAGGGCATCACAGATTGGAGCGCGTACCGATGGTCTTTATGGGTTACCAGAGCGCGTACGGGCTGATCTACTCGAAGCATACCGGAGCATGGTGAAAATAGCTTGACAGGCTTGCATAATTCGTGCTAACGGTGTTATACACTAAAAACGGAAGGAGGTTGCCGAGCCTAGAATCTACTGACAAGCACAGGCTGTGCTCCCGACTAGGAAAGGCCGAGAGTACAGCAAGGGCAGGTCAGCCCAGAGGAGAATTTATGAGTACGCTGAAAAGACAGTTGCAGGCCCTTGAAGCTTGCGAAGAAGCAGTAAAGTGGGTTGGCAGTCGAGACTTCCCGACAGCGTGGAAGGAGTGTGAACGCGCCGATTGGATGCTATGGTTGGTCGGCAAGATGAAAGGCAAAAAAGGCTGGCCGACTCGCCAAGAAATAGTTTTGGTTACCTGTGACTGTGCGGAGCTAGTCCTGCCGATATTCGAGAAGAAATATCCCGCCGATAAGCGCGTGCGGAACTGCATCGAGGTGACGCGTAATTGGGCGAACGGCAAAGCGACGATTGAAGAAGTGCGAAGTGCCTCCTACGCCGCCGACGCCGACGCCTACGCCGCCTACGCCTACGCCGCACGGCTCCGCACACAAAAGCAATGCGCGGATCTCTGCCGACGGCGGCTAACCGTTCCAAAATCCATTGAGAGGAGCAAGTAACATGCAAACTACAGAGATCGTTCCGCAGATCCCGCAAGAAGGAATCCAGAAGGCCACACAGGAGTTGGGAGACGTGAGGCTCATGCTCGTGGACTTCGAAATGGAAGCCAAGAGGATCAAGGTCGAGACGCCCGAGCAGTACGCCGAAGCTGGCGAACTCTTGAAGAGGGTCAGGGACGCGAAGAAGAAAGCGTCTTGGATTATGAACCCGCTCAAGAGCATCACGAAGACGATAGCCGAGAAGTTTCGCACGATGGAGCAGGCCGAGTTGAACCTGGCCGAGCGCATCGAGGGGACGCTGGAACCCAAGATGGTAGACTTCAAGCGGCGAGAGCGCGAAGCCGCCGCCGCAGAGGAGCGGCGCCTGAACGAAGAACGCAGGAAGGAAGCCGAGCGGATAGCCGAGGAGCAGCGCAAGGCCAGAGAGAAGGAGATTGAGGCGCAGCGCAAGGCCGGCGAGATTGGCAAGCGCGAGGCCGCAAAGCAGGTGAAAGAGGCCGCTGTCGAGGCCGAGGCCATCAAGAACACAGTGGTAGAGGTGAAGGTCGAGAGCAACACGCCGAAGGTGGCCGGCTTGCGCCAGCGGGTTAACTGGACGTTCAAGATCGTGGATGCGACGAAGATACCGAGAGCGTTCTTGGTTCCGGATGAGGGCGCTATCGGAAGGTTTGTCCGCAACGCCAAGAGCAAGGAACTCAGCGAGAAGACTATCCCCGGGATCGAAGTAGAAGCCCAGGACGCCATCTAGTGTATACCGCCAAGAACCTCCGGCTGGCGGATGAGGTGGGCAGGCTGGGAGACTTCCGGCTTGCCCAACGCATCGTCAACGGAGAGAGAGCAGCCATCGAAGAAGGAGAAAAACTCTGTGAAACACATATTCGTGAAGTCAAGCAACCTGAGAAGCATCGGGTACGACCCCGCAACCGAGACGCTGGAAGTAGCCTTTTTGCCCAAGAAAGAGGGTGAGGCGCCGAGGGTGTACAGCTACGACGCGGTGCCTTATGAGAAGTACCGCCAGTTCTTGAATGCGCCAAGTGTAGGCTCACACTTCGCCGCGCACATTCGAAACAACTACCAGAGCCACCGGATTGATACTCCGAAGGAGAAGCGCAATGAAGAAGCAAAAGACTCCGAAGAAGACGCCAAGACAGGCTCCTAGCGCGATAGTCAAGCACAAGGCCGAGACGATCAGTGTGGCCGAGGGTGTGGAGAAGGTTTTGATTCAGGGAGACTTGACTCCACTCTCTCCAGAGCAAAGACTGTCGTATTACCACGCTGTTTGTAAGTCGTTGGGACTCAATCCACTTACACGTCCATTCGACTACATTGCTTTTAAGGCGACTGATACTAGCCCTGCAAAACTGATTTTGTACGCCAAGAAAGACTGTACCGAACAGTTGAGAAAGATCAGGCGTATCTCCTGCACGAACGTCAAGAGGCAGATTGACGACGGACTCGTGATTGCCGAGGCGGACGTGCAAGATGGGCAGGGGAGGGTAGATCACGGGACGGGTGTAGTCCCCATCCACGGCCTGAACGGGAAAGACCTGGCCAACGCAATTATGAAGGCAGAGACGAAGGCCAAGCGCCGCGCCACCCTGAGCATCTGCGGGTTGGGATTCTTGGACGAGTCGGAACTGGACACGATTGACGACTATGGATTCGTGACACCTGGAGGCCGGGTGGCATTCCCAGACGTGCCGAAGGTAGGCTCTAGGGAGGCCGCACAGAGGATATTGGAGGACAAGCTGGCCGGGAAGAGGCCGCTGCACTCAGAAGCCTCGCCTGAACCGCCTGTGCAAGATGGCGGGGGTATTCCAGCGGCAGCCAAGGTCGAAAAGCTGGCAGACCTGCCGGCAGACGCAAAGCAGGTCACGGTGGACTGGCACGACAAGGAGAACCCGATCGTGACGGGAGACTCCGACGCTATCGAGGCGCTAAAGCCCCTCCTGGAGTGGCGCCCAGACGGATTCTGGCATGTGAAGGCGGTGGACGCGGTGAAGATCGGGGAAGCCTGCGCCGCAGCGAAGTATCGCTTTGCCGAGATACTGCCAGAGACGACTTCCGGCAAGGTCCCCTCCACGCCGGAACCCGCAGCACGGGAAGGGGGTACACGCCGGTCCCAAGCTGCGCGTGCCCCCGCTGCGGAGCCTGACGTAGTGAAAGGGACGATCCAACACTTCACCGAGAAGATGACGAAGGGTAGCGAAAGCAGGCCGAGTGCTCCGTTTCTCTCCGTGCTCCTGAAGACCGATACTGGCGACCGCTGGTACTCCATATTCAAGCGCGACCTGATCGACCATGTGGGGAAGGCGAAAGGGAAGAGTGGGGAGTTCTTTACCGTGAAGAACGGGAACTACCAGAACATCATCGGCATCAAGCGAATCGGCAACACGGAGTTTGAAGACAACCTGCCGGTGATTCAGAAGAACCGCGAGGCCGGGTCGCCAGGGTTGTTCAAATGACGGAGGACAGCGCCAACCAATTCCTTACCAGTGCTCGCAAGCAGTGGGCCGAGCTAGTGAAGATTGGTGTTCGGACACCGCCTAGACACTTGCAGAACGCAGCCACAATCCTTGCCAGTGGCGCTGGGGTTGGAAAGTCAAATCTCTACAGGAAGTTGGTTGCCATCCATACAGCCCACGACTCTGGATTGTCGGAAGATACGTTGGTGGAGAAAGGTCAGCGTTGGGTATTGGCCAAGTTCCAGAACGACAAACGAGCGGCGAGGACTGATTCCCAGGTTGTCTTGAAGTGGATGGTGGCACCTGAACTCCGAGACGCAGCGATAGCGAACTCAGTACGAGTAGCGAGACTTTTGAAGTTCACGACGAGCAACGAGTATTGGGCGTGGCTTAACGCGCAGATCGAACTAGCGACAGATGAAGAGATAATTCACGCAGCGGGGATGATGAAATGAGCGAGGAACGCTACATCTTGGACAACGAAGACAGGGCGTTCTTTCAATCCCACTACACAGCTATCGCCGAAAAACTTATGAACAAACGATTGTGGCGTGGTCCGTGGAGCGTGGAAGTCAACGGCTGCGTTTACAAGTTCAAAGTGGAAGGGTACGCCAAGAAACATTCTCCTGTTTGGGAGGAGCAGCAAAAGGAAATACAAGATGCTCAAAAATGACGTATCGCGCAAAGGTGCCTTCACTCCCATTCCCCGCTTCATTCGCAAGCAGGTGAGTCGTTCTCACTGCCAGCTACAGAACTGCGGACTGGCCTACGGGAGAATCTTCACAGACGTTCACGGCAAGCTCCGTAATCCGAAGCAGTGTCTTCACCATCTCATCTCGCGGAGGTTTCTCGCGGAGCATGGCATCTACGAGCACCACCCGACAAATCTCTTGAGCATCTGTTCGTCGCCGTGCCACGGGAAGCTCTTGAAGATCGAAGACAGGCTGTTCCAGGGAGACGTGATCGGTTTCCTTACAGGGATGAGGCAGTGTGGCGTGCCGGTCGGAAAGGTTGTCCGCTTCGCTTTGAGTGTCGGACTAAAAGAGTTTGGAGGGTTGACTATATGAGCGAGGTCGCTATCATCTGCCGACTAGGGCACAGACAAGGAGGGAGAATTGAACTCCTACCTTTGGGCGAGAAGGAACGAGGCGAGGAACCTGATGGGCAAACCGATACGAGTATGCGAGAGACACCCGGCACTCGTTTGGCACGATTGCGCGAGATGTCCATGCTGCGAAATGCTGCGCGAACTATCCCACAGGACGAGGAAGAAAGTCTTTAAGGCCGGAAGAAGGGTTGACAAGTTCAAGAAGTGGAGGTGAGCGATGGAAGTAATTCTCTTTGTTCTTTGGCATATAGGGAAACTCCTGCTTACCGTCGTTGGTTATTGCTTGCTCGGATGGCTGGTAGCCGATATTTGGGAGTGGATGAAAAAAGAAATCGTAAAAGGTGTTGTTGACAAGCTGAAGGAAGAGAGGTAAAACGTGGATAGCTTCCGAGGCATTGGGATGGGCACGGCTGTACCCCACTTCGCCGTGAGCCAACCGTGCCACATTCCAGTCTTGGGGCTAGAAAGACTCACGGCGAATGAGTTCACCCGCGAATTTTTCCAAGTCTACAAGTTTCACTCTTGCGGCTCAGGCCGGAATGAAACGTTACGCTTTACCATGCTGGCTCCGTCTTGCCTCATGGATGCTCGGGATCAATGCGCTGTCCGGCAAACCAACGTGGTTATTGGCACGGGTAATTTTGAAGCTCCGCAAGGAGTGCCGCCAATACGTTTGGTTTCGAGCATCCCTGAAACAAGACAGAGCGCGGCGTATTCCTCACTCCGCAGGAAGACAAGAGACAAGCAAGCCGGTGACTCCGGGTTCACGCCTCCCGAAGAGAGTGCCCTATTGTCTCAAGCGGTGCCATTACTCTTTGAATTAAGGACTGTGCCGGGATACCTACGGTGCCCGGACCCACCCTTTAAGAAAAGAGGGGAGAGGTGAGGGAAGGTAGGCGTGCAAGATAGTTCTTGTAACGGTGTTAGTGAGAGAGTATAAGTCAGTGAGAGGAGAATCAAATGACAGCCAAGATCGAGAAGCATCTTCCGAAGCAAGCACCAAAGAAGACGGGTCAACGGGGAATCAAGCCGCTCGACCCAGTGGAGGACTTCGAGTCTCCGACGTTCGTACCGCCCGAGCCTCCCGTACCTACCTCCGAGGACGTGAAAGACTTCCTTGACGGCGCAGCGGCAACACGAGAGAAGCGCAAGGAGAAGGCAAAGAAGCCGCAGGTAGTGAAAGACCCACAACGCGGAAAGACAGAACGTCTGCCGGGGATGCAGGACAACATCCTGGAAGACTTGGAAGATGCCGCCAGAGAGTACGCCAACACCCGTGACGACCGTATGCTGTTACTCGGCAAGGAAGTAGAGTTGAAGGAAGAACTCTTGAACCTGATGAAGAAGCACAAGAAGATGGTCTACGTGCGCGATGGCGTCGAAATCAAGATCGTTCACGAGAAAGAGGCTATCAAGGTCAAAGTGAAGCGCGAGGAGGACTAGATGGCCGTCGAATACGTTCCGAAAGAACAAGCGGTCATGGAGTTCTCGAAACTCTATCCCGATGGCGAAGAACGCAAGCGCCGAGGCATCAAGAAGGCTGTCTCGAAGCACCGAGAAGAACTCTTCTACGTGCAGGGTGTAGCGCGATTCCTCGGACGCCACCAGGAGATCGTGACCGTGGAGGACGTGAGGAACGCAGTCGAAGGCGCCGGGAAGCAATGGACGCTGTTTAACGCTGCCGGCGCAATCTTCCAGACAAACGATTGGCAGTGGATGGGATACGTGAGAGCCAAAAGGCCCGAAGCTCACGCGAGGATCATAAAAACATGGCGCCTGAAGAGGTAAAGTGCGGCGACCGCTGGCTAGAGTCGAGTGAGCTACGCTGTACGCTGCCGAAGGGTCACAGTTCGATGCACTGGGCGAAGTGCCGGATTGAGTACGAGAAGGTCGAGATTACCGGCGAAGGCGAGATTTGGTGGAATGGCGAGAAGATCGAGGAAGCAAGCGAAAGGCGGTGATTTGTGGCGAGGACGCGGAAAGGGTGACAGATGAGCCATCAAGACCACGAAAAGAACAAGCGATTACGGCAAACGATTGATAGTTTGCTTTCAAAGCCAACTACTCAGCACAAAATGCAATTAGGAGGCGCGGGGATGAGCGACAAACTGCGGGAACTGGCCAAGCATATAGCCGAAGAGTGTATAAATTATCGTTCTTCCTGCTATGGGACGAAGAGATGGGACGAAAACGCTATGCACCTGCTTTACCACGCAGCAGACGTTTTGCAGCAAATGGCAGCCCTGTCGCAAGGGGAGGGGCAAGCCGAGCGGCCACAGCTATCGGAGGAGCAGGTGCGGGAAATTGTACAAGAAACTATCCGCGTGGGACTAATTCCAATTCACAAAGCGGGTGGAATGGAACAGGTGCTAAAAGCCGCCCTGCTCACCGGAGCAGAGAAGGAGCAGCCATGAGCAAGCAGCGAGCGAAGGCGAAGCGGGTGCGTGAGTGCCCAACGTGCCACGGTGACGGCATAGTGCAAACCAAGCCAGCAGGGGCTGGATACGCTGATGATCTAGCGGAATATGCGCCCTGTCCCGACTGCCAGCCCACCGTGCGTTACGGCAAATTGACGCCAGCGCAGAAGAAGCGGAACTACGAGTACGCGCAGAAGGTTGCGAGAGGGGGGCGGGAGTGAGTTGGATTGGCGGGTTAGCCGAATGGCGGGAGGAAGGAACGCACTATTTGTCCGTCGCTTTTACTTACAAGCTCAACGAGGCGTACGAGCGTGCGATCGCCGCTAAGGGGATGGGGCTTAAAGTTATTGCCGGAGGGCCGGGAATTGCTCTCATGCGCGAGCATAAAATGGTTCACCCACTGATGATGGTGGCCGAGTTGGGAGACAGCTATCCCGATGTAATCTCGAAGCACAATCCCGAGGCAACATTCGCCAGCCGGGGATGTACCGAGAAGTGCTCTTTCTGTATCGTGCCATTCCTCAATCCAGAAGGGTTGACAGTCGTGCCGGATTTCCCGGTTCGTCCGGTTCTTTGCGACAACAATCTCTCCGCGCTGCCCGCCGAATATCAGGACTACATCATCGAAAGGTATGTGAAGGAAGGTGTTCAACTGCGAGATGCGAATAGTGGGTTTGAGCCCAAGACATTCACCGAGGAAGTATACGCACGCTGGAAGCCGCTAATCAACGCAGGTGGCGGCCCTTGGCGCTTCGGATACGACCACTCAGACGAAGCTCCGCAGGTGCGGAAGGTGTTCAAGATGCTCAAGAACGAACCGGCACGAAGGAAGCGGCCTTATGTGCTGATAGGCAACGAACCATTTCAGGCGTGCATGGATCGCATTCACGAAACCATTGCGGCAGGATGCGAGCCTCACGTTCAGCCATTTATTTCACTGAATGCCCTGACACGCGAGCCGCGCCCGCGATTCGACTGGACGACGCAGATGCTTAAAGACGTGGCACGCTGGGCGAACGGCTGGCTGTGGCGCAAGATTCCCTTCGCGGAATATGACCGGCATGCGAGCAAGCGAAAAGCTGAGAGATACGACACTGAACAGGGACTTTTTATTTGACCAGCGGGGCGATGGCCGAGGGGAGACGGACGAATGGATAAGCCGAAGAAGTTTATGGCGTTCAGTCTGTGGAAGTATCGCTATGTGTTCAGAATCAAGCATGGGCCATTTCGTAGCTGGACGCTGGAGATCGAGCGAGGGCCAAAGCGTTGGTACTAGGGGAGCCGGGGAGGCGGAGATGAGCGAGCGGCGAAAAGTTTCAATCTGGACGGCAGTGTTTTTTGTAGCGATTACGGCAATTGCGGGAATTGTAGGTGAGGTAAAAGAGCGCAATCGGGGCCGCGCCGAGCAGAAGCGATGGAGCGATGAGTGGTACGCAGCGCATCCAGTGGTGAAGGAAGTGACTGTGATACCCGGTTGCGACCCGCATGTGGGAGAGGGTTGCGTCATGATGTCCTTTGAGCAGTGGAAGCGCTGGAACGAGGGGAAAATCACTGCGCCCGCTCCCACTCCGTCCCGCAAGGGGAAGCGGCACGCAATAGAAATGCAGACGTGTCTAAAGCATGAACCGACCTGCACGATTACGCTGCCCGCCGCGCCCAAGCAAGAGCCAGTGCCCACAGCAATAATCGATCCCAATACTGGAGAGTGGATTTGCCCCATTGGGTGGAAAGTTCACGAATGGGTGCATGGAGCACCTTGCACGGGTGACGGGCCATGTACGCTTCTCGCTATCGTTGAGCATGAGTGCGTGCCCGCCGAAGCTTCCAAGCCACAGCCTGAGGTGCGGCCATGAGCCTGAAACCATTCGGTGAATATTCCATCCGTCAAGACGAGCGAACTTGCGAGTTCTGCCACGGGCGAGTGACGCAGAAGATGCCCGCGATTGAACTGATTCAGGATGTAGGCGTCTCCACCCCAGGAGCGCCAGACTACATGCCGCCTTCAGCCTCGTTCACGCTGCGAGCGGTAGTCCATCTGGACTGCATGGAGAAGGAACTGGAGCGCTTCAAGCGGAACCTAACCAACACACCTAATCGGGATGGGTCGCTCAACCGGATTCGCACGATAGATAATGAGGCTTATAGCTAAGTTTGGAGTTGTACAGGTTGGGACAAAGGAATACTATCCGTGCAGGTGAAGAATGGGCAGGAAAGCAGGTTCTCTAACAAAGAAAACATTGGTAATTGCTGAGATGCTGCGCTATCCGTTATCTCAGAAAGTAATCTCGGCAACAATGGGATGCAGCCAGCAAAATATAAGCAATGTAGCTCAAAGGCTTTCCATAGAAGTGAAAAGACCTATAGCGGACAGAATCTCGGTCAATCCTAGAGTCAGAACGTGGAGAAGGTTTATTAAGAATATTTATTTCACTCCTAATTGTTGGTTTTGGATTGGTCCTTTTGCGTCTGAAGGTTACGGTAGAATCGGTAAAAATTATACCCATCGCCTTGCTCTTTATTACTTCCGTGGTATCCAAGTAGGAAAAACAGACGATGTTCTGCATGAGTGCGATACTCCGCAGTGCGTAAATCCAGGCCACCTTAGAATAGGAACAGCAAGAGAGAATGTCAGAGATTCTATGTCAAAAGGCATTTGTCACGGTCCACAAAAGTTATTGAATAAACAGACCCCACACAGAAAGAAGGTTCTATGAATCGCAGACAATTCACCGGACATTTGGTAGGAGGAGCGGCGGGACTCGCTCTTGCAGGAACATCGCTCACGCTCGAAGGCTGTAGCGCCATAAGTGATCTTGAAACTTGGGTGCCAGTTGGCTTGACCGCATTCGATGGCGTCGCGGCAATCGTAGATGCGGCGTTCACTGCCGTCGCCACGACAGTCGATGCCCTATGGGGAGCGGTCCAGAACGCCATCGCTCTTTATCAGAACTCAACCGACCCGGTGGCGACGAAGCTCGATAAAGTGATTGCTACACTTGACGCACTCGCCGGGGGCTTGACGCAAGCTCTTGCCGCGCTGCCCATCAGCATCCCCTCCGCAGTGCTCACTGCTGCCAAGCTCGCTCTTGCATTAATCATCGCTACGCTCAAGAGCATTCGCAACCGCCTGCAACCACCCGCTCCTGCACCAGTCGGACTATACGCTGGCGCTGGCGCATCTGCTCCTGCAACATCGAAGAAGGACTTCGTGAAGAAGTTCAACAAGATCATGTCTGACAACGGACAGTCGCTACGGGTGCAGTAATGGCTCTGAGGCTCGGCAAGCACGCTCCCAAGATTCATCCTCGTACTCTGTTCTACCATAATTACCACGTCGCTGTGCCTCCGCCTCCACCTGTCTCCTACTACTACAAGAGGCTGCACACAAACTCCTGGGGAATGCTGGGCAACGACAACGTAGGTGACTGTACCTTTGCCGACGCCGGACACCAGATCATGCTCAACAACTCCTACACGGGCAGAGGACCGAATCCCACACTTGCGGACATCCTCAAGGGATACTCCGCAGTCAGCGGGTACGATCCAAGGACCGGAGCGAACGATAACGGATGTGCCATCACGGACGTTATGGACTACCGCAATACCGTGGGCATTGGCGGAGACAAGATCGCCGCATGGGTGCAGATCGACCCGACAAACCTCCAGCACGTCCGACAGGCGATTCACGCCTTCGGTGGCGTGCAGATTGGCGTGCAGCTTCCGAACTCGGCACTGGACCAGTTCAACTCAAATAAGGACTGGACCGTAGTGGCAAACGATGGAGGGATCGCAGGCGGACACGACATCTTCGGATGCGGGTATCCTGACGACAAAAACATCGCCATCGTGAGTTGGGGACGAGCATTGTTCGCCTCAGTCGAATGGTTGAAGAAGTACTGCGACGAAATGTACGCGACCGTATCTCTCGACTGGATTTCTACGCAAGCCGGACTCTCACCTTCTCACCTCAACCTTGACGCGCTAAAGCAGGATCTATTGGCCCTACAGAAATGAAAAAAACAAAAGAGATAAAACCAAGCGACGACAGCGAAATACTGAGGATACTAAAAGATATCCAGGTGGACGAGACGATCACCCGCAAGAACGTCCACTTCCTCACTCAGAAGGTCAATAACATAGAACTCCGGCAGATTCAGGACGAGAAACGCCTGAGTCAAATTGAACAGCATCTCGATGAAGTTCTTGCTATCTTGGAAACGACTTTTGATCCGACCACCGGATCGAAACTAACGCAAACTTCTGGAGGCAATATGGCAGGACTTCTTAGCATCATTGCAGGACAGACCGGGACGTTCGTCCGGTCCAATCTACCCGCAGGCAGCGGCGGTCTAGCGACGGGAACAGTCCCATCGTACTCCGTCGATGACCCAGCGGTAAATCTCGGTCCCGATCCGTCCGACCCGTCCAACACCGATAAGTTCTCGGCGGCGGTCCCGGCTTCGGATACGGGTGCTTCATTCAACATCACGGTCACGATCACGCCGGCAGCGGACGCTTCAGGCTCCCCAGGTGCTCAGGTGCAGAACGTGTTCAACGTCACGATCAACCCTGCGCCACCTCCGCCTTTCGTGCCTACTACCGGATCAGATTTGACGCAGACTTCGTAGAGTTCCCTTAGCTGGGGAAGGGCCGTCGAGAGGCTGGTGGATAGGCTGCCAAGGTAAAGAGTGGCGTGGTCAGGCTGGCAACTGAGGGCGGAACAATCTGGCGACAGACCGCTAGCCACTCCCTATTCCATTTACGAGACTGGCTTCGCTAAGCGGCCCTACTAAAAAGGAGCAATATGGTTATCTATTTGAGCCTTTTGGTATGCGTTATCGGTGGTTTCGTCTACGCTCTGAGTGTCAATCCCAAACTACAGGAACTCGGAAGGCTTAGCTTCGCTTGCGGCCTGCTGGCGTTCCTGCTTCGTATCAGCGGAGCGGCGTTCGAGATCATCAAGTAAAGACTTCATAGCCGCAGACTGGACTATGGGAAAGGGGCTGTGGTGACGTTGTGGGGCCAGTTCAGACCGTCTGGCTGGCCCCCTTTCCTGCCATGAACGTAATTCGAGTAAAACCCGGAGTTGAGTTTGCCGTAATCGCTCCTGGTGGTTTTATGCTCCTAGAGGCTATCAACGAGGCCGCACGCGCAATCGGTCACGATGTCACGATTACCAGTGGAACAGATGGCCAGCACTCAGGACCTGAAGATCCCCACCATCGCGGCGAAGCATACGATGTCCGCTCGCACGATGTTCCCGACAAACATGCGCTGCTGTATGAGATTGAGAAGAGGCTGAACCTAGCGTACTTCTACGTGTTCCTTGAGGATGAAGGGACGCCGAACGAGCACATCCACGGACAGGTAAGGAAGGGTGCCGTCTACCCACCACTGGACGCGCACTTCACCCCATCAGACCTTGATTCGGGGGACTTATGATGCTTAGTAAATTTGAGATAGATGAGAAAACTGGTTGCTGGAATTGGAAAAAGTCTGTCTCCCGAAATGGGTACGGGGTTGCGTTCCGTAATGGGAAAAACGTGGGCGCTCACAGACTTGCTGCTTATACTTTCTTGGATTTGGATTCCGATCCTTCTAGGTATGTATTACATCGTTGCGACAATAGGCTGTGTGTAAATCCTAAACACCTATTTCTCGGAACTCAAACTGATAACATGCAGGACTCTATAAACAAAGGACGTAATGCCGAGTCTAGAAAGACTCATTGCCCCAAGGGTCATCCTTACAGTGCGGAAAATACTTATCTTTTACCGAGCAATCAAAAACGGAGGAGATGTAAAACGTGCAGAGCCTTATGGGACAAAGAAAAGGCAGAAAGGTTATCCAGAATTACCGGAAAGCGCATCTTTAAAAGAGGCAATCCCCTGCTATATAAATCCAAAATAGACCTCTAGCGCAGAATAATCTTGCTTCTGGTTGGCAGATCCTCAATATCTTCGCCGCGTGACTTTGCGTATTCACGCATAAGGATTTCATGCTCTACGAGGAAAAGGTCCATTCTCCTGGTTAACCGCAGGACGAACAGTAATACAACGAACACTCCCGGCACCGAACCAGCAATGATGGATGCAACAGTCCTGAGGAAATTGGCCCACTGGTCCGGTGTCATTTTTACTCGTTACTCTTGGATTCCACTCCCTCACGCCTCCCAGCGGCGTGCTCTGCTTTACCTTTCTCCGCGAGCAGTTCCGTGAGCCTGTGATTGACCTCTACGCGCAGACTCGACGCGTGGTTCTTGGCCGCACGTGCCTCAAAATATCCAAGTACCGCCACGATAGCGATACAGAACTGGATGAGGAACATTGGCCAGTCGTATTTCATGGATGTTTGGGCGTGTAGACCTGTCCGCTCGCGGGAGGGGTCACGGGAGACTTGATGTAGAACGCGACGACGACTGCGGCCAGCCCGTACCAGAACGAAAGGTGCGGGTGATTGGCAACGTAGTTCGTGACCGTTGGCGCAGCGTAGTTCCATACCACCATTACAAGTGCCATGACCGAAACCCAATGCGTCTTCAGGTAATCCACTATCTGAGTGAAGCCCATCGTTCCTCCTATTGAATTGAAAGTACCACAACACCCGTCTTACCGTTCACGGAAGTCACGGCTGGCGCGGGCGGCGAATATACAATCGCCCCAGTTTGGCCATTAAATGAAGTCACGCCAGTTACCACCGCACCCGATTGCACTTGTGCGTAAGCGGCTCCGTTCACAGAGAGCCATAGACCGTCAGAAGCAAAGCAAATCTGTGTAGTGGAAGCGGTCACGATACAGGATGTGTGAGTGGCAGCGACCACGGAGCCAATCTGTGACGTGGTGCTCTGCGCGTGGGCTATCCAGCCCAGCAGGAAGATTCCGATGATGGCGAGTATGCGTTTCATTTTGTCACCGAGCCTTTCATGATGATGTTCCCGGCGAACACCGACCGTCCTCCACCTGTAGCAAGAGTCAAGTAAGTACCTGCCCCTACAGCGGAGTCAGTGTACCCCGTACCGCCTGCCACAGCGAAGAAGTTTGTAGTCCCGGATACCGGGATAGAGCCACTGAACAGCGTTCCGGTCGTGCAGCCAGAGGCTCCATCGGTTGCAGGTGCGGGTAGGGCCGAGGTGGTGTAGCAGATGACGGCGCTGGCAGAAGTGGAAGATATCGTCACCGCGATGGAGTTAGGGTATGTTCCCGGAGTTGGCGAGTAGGTAGGAGTCGAAGCCTGCGGCGGTATGCCCGTTCCACTCAGATTCACGACCGTTGGGCTGTTCGTGGCGTTTGATACAAAGGTCAAAGTGGCAGGGAAAGAGGCGGCACTCTGCGGACGAAAGTTCACGAAAAAGGTGCACGTTCCGCCAGGAGCAATAGGAGCGCCACAGGCATTGCTCACAATTTGGTAGTTCACAAGGTCGGAAAGCCAGTTCGTTCCTGAAAGAGTGAGCGTTGCCGTCCCGGTATTGGTGAGCGTAAAGGTTGAAGAGTTCAAATTGTTCCCGACAACCGTATTGGCGAAGGCGAACGAGGTGCATGTGGATGGGCAGGTGACTTGGAGGGTGGCAGTTCCACCCCCAGGTATGAGTGGATGCGGGTAAGTTAGTGGCGTGTAGTAGGCGGTCCAGGTGTTCGCTGGGTTGCATTGGTACAGTACGCCTTGTCCAGAATAGGAATTAATATTGTTTCCGCCGCTGCTATTCCAACTTCCTTGATCCGTGGCCCAGTAAGCCACGCCAGCCGAGCAGTTCGTTTGACGTGATGCCAGCGTCCCAACACACACGCCGCCAGATTGCGTACCTCCACCGGATGCACAATCCCCAAAAAGGAATATGTCCGTGTTCCGTACTACCCTGCCGCTGCTTTGGTCGAGATAATAGGTCGCCCCAGCAGCCGAGGATGGATTGAAGGTTTCCAGCCAGCCAGCGTAGATTGGCTCAGATGCTTGACGCGGATAGGCAATGATATTCCCACGCGCCGAATTGACTTTAGCTAATCCTTGATCTGTCCATGAAACAGTTCCATCTGTGACCGTTCCGCCGCTCGTGCTCCACACCGGAGGAGAGCTACCAGTCGTTCCAAAAGAGTTCAATCTCTCGTTGTGATTGTTTGAATCGGTGATTAACTGTCCGATGGAAGAGTTGCTGGAAGTGTAAGTGAAATTCGCTGGCCAGTTCCCATTGTGGGTTCCCGTGAGAAGGTCTCCCGCTCCTCTGCCGGGGTCATCAATGCAGTGATAGCCCGTAGTCGAACTGGTATTCTCATCCCAGTTTGAACCTGTGCCATTGAACTGCGTCCCACAGTATCCCCAGCCACCAGGAGTAGGGACCTGTGTGTAGGTGCCGTTATTGCTCCGCATGGAATGCGTGGTCAGAAAGAAGTTCCAGCCGCCTCCCGCTGATGAACTGATAAAGGGGTTGTTGTTGCCCCAGTAAGCTCCCGTTCCTGCGCTATGGAACATGATGTTGAACTTGCAGGTTCCGCCCGAGCCAGAGCACGAGGGGGCTGTGAATTTGTTTTGATACATCTCCGTGAGCCGTCCGCCACGGTCATTTCCGTTATTTCCGTCATGGCCCAGAGGATGCGTCTGCCCGGACATATTGTTGATCGTGTTGAAGCGGTAGACGTTCCTGCCGCCTTGGTAGTTGTCGTTCAACTGGGTAGCGCCGGTTATGAAGTTGTCCTCAAAGTAGATAGCGCTCGTACTGCCCAGCCCAGAGGCATTCGTCCAAGAGGCGTTCCCTCCACCAACCACACGTGGGCCTGTATTGCTGGGAGCAATGAAGCAGTGGTCCACAACTCCGTATGTTTCCCCAAAGATCGTCCAAGTGACGTTGGCGGTGATGGCGAAATGGCTGTGGTCAATGCGAAGCTGCGTAGTGCCGCCGCCCCAGATGAATGCCCCGTTGTTGGACGTGGAAGCCGTACCTGTTTGTGCGGTGATGCCGGTCCAGCGGAAAGATTTCCCGGCTGGTACGCTTATGCTAATCCAAGAGTCCGGCACTCCACCGGAATTGTGCGTGTTGTCATCTATCAGGATAGTGCTGTCAGTGCAGGCATTTGTCGTTGGCGGCCCTGAACAAGTCGTAGCGCCTTTTAAGACAATGGAGTGCGTTAGGCTAACATTGATTGTCTGGTTTGGCCCATGATGCCAAGTTCCCGCATTCACAGTGATGGTTGTGTTCTCAAGGTTCACGCTGTTGAACGCAGCCACCAGACTCGCCTGGTCGCCGTTGATCGGGCCACAGGAAGTGGTCCCGGCGCATTGAGCGCGGATAGTCCCAGAGAACGCCAAACAGTAGAGCGCGAGGATGAGAAGTTTTTTCATGGTAGAAGGTCCGCCGCGTCGAATGAAATCTTCCAGCCGTCAAAGTAATAATGGAAGCCAGCCGTGCCAGCAATGTTGGCGTTCCCGAGAAAGGCCCATTCAGGCGCTTGCCCTTGCGCTGGGCATGATGCCTGCCCCTGCAAAACGGGAGGATTCGCGTTGTTGTAGACCTTCATCGTGTGGAGTCCCGCCTTGCCTGCCGAGTCTGTCTGTGCTGCGTTCGCAGCATGAGTTTCCGCCACACCTGAGGCGTTCGCAAGTGTCAGAGTGGTTGTTGTCGAAGCCGTGGCGATGAATGGGCCGCCATTGTTGGCACCGTTCGTGAATCCAGTGACGTAGTAATAGTTGTTGACGAGTCCGTTAGATCCGCCGCCCGTGATGGTTCCGGTGTAGACCGTGTTCCCGCCTGAGGCGTTGGCAGCGGCGGTGAGTGTGAGATTGGCGGCAGGAGCCACCGTGTTGTAGTACATCTCCACCCAGTACTGAGTGTTGAGCGAAAGCCCTGTGACAAATTGTGTGCTGGGAACTGTGGGACATTCAAAAGACCATGACCTAGCCCCTGAAGTTTGCACGGACTGAGCAAGCGCGAAGTCTGTGCTTATGCCGGAAATTCCCATCGCGTCATCGTTCTCAGCGAGAGATAACGAGTGGTTTGTTTGTATCCAGACTCCAGCAGTGACAGCAGGCGCATTGGTAAAGGGGTGGCCAGCACTCCCACAGGTCATAACAGTGCTTCCATTTCCCGTGGCGTAACTGAGGCCCGTAGTTGTCGCGTCCGTGACGTTGCTGCCATCATTCAAGCGGCCTGTGGGATTCTGCAAGGTCATCGAGGCCGCGGTAGCGTAGGTGAAGTCCGATGCCAGTCCATTCCAGGCGCATCCAGCATAACCCGATGCACCTGATGCCAATGTTGTTGCCGTTGGAACATTTCCATTCGTCCCGCTGAATAGCTGAACCATCTGCGTCTTAGGCGTCGTGACGTTATAGCCTAAATAGACCTCAGTATTCACGACGAAGGACGCGGAAGTAGCGAGAGTGGCCGTTGGCGTAAGTGCTCCGGCAAAACTAAGATTGTGACCGTAACCAAAGTGCGTTCCCGTGGCGTCTGCCGTCATCCCGGTAAAGGAGTTGATGTTCTGGAAGGCTACAACCTGCATTGTGGCGGTATCGTTTCCAGAGGATGGCGTGAAAGTGGGAGCCGTCGCCGTTGAAACAGAAGCCTGAAGTTTGCTATTGGCTCCATCGAGAGCCGGAGTTCCCGTATAGGAACCTGCCCAGACGCCGATGGCATTCTGGTGGGTAGTCTGCGAACCACTCCAGTTCAAAGTGATGTTGGTGGACTGTGCTCCAGCATTGGGAATCAGCAAGCAGGATTCAAGGCCAAGGGCGGTCGAAGGATTGCTCCAGTTGAAAGTGCCCAAGACTTTCTGGGACGCGCCGCTGTTGTTGCTGGAGATGAGCCAAATATCATTGGTGGAGTTGTCGTAGGCGCAAGCGATGACTGCCTGTCCTGCGGAGATATTGGGACTGATGGTGACCGTGCAAGTTGTACCGGACGTGGGACAGGCTGTCGTAGAGCCGATAAGCGCCATGCTCGAAAATGATCCGGTAGTCGTGGCGGGAACATTCTGGGCAAAGAACGTCTGCCGTTGTGCGAAGCACGGCGAAGCCAGCAAGAGCAGGCTAGTTAAAGTTTTTGTTAAAGTTCGCATAGCAGTTCCCGCTATTTGCCTCGTACATGAACGCCAGTACATCTTCGGCATTCGCTCCTGTAGACGGTGTGATTGCTCCCCCTCCTCCTCCTGAAACTTTCCACGCCGAACAGGTTGGTGCGGTCCCGCCAGTTCCAAGCGTTAATCCTTCCCCGCCCGTTCCGTCCTGCTTTATTTTTATGACATAAGAGCCACCGTCTACCAGATGACTAACATTTAATGTACGGGAGCCACTATGGACCGTGAAGAGTAGTCGTGCGTTGGCGCAAATGGCCGATGAGACATCCCATGTCACCGTCGCTCCATCGGTCTGTGCGGCAAAGGAACCGGGAGTGCAAACTCCGGCAGGAAGATCGGATGTCGCCATTGCCCTGAATGCCGGGTCCGTGGCCGTCGCAAAGAGCGCATGAGTCGTCGTCGTATCGGCGGCAATGGTCGAACTAGCCTGCGATCCTCCACCGATTACGACTGCATGATTGGTGAGCGAAGCGGCGGAGGTTACGCAAGTAGGACAACTGAGCGTCCCGGTGGTTGTGATCGTTCCCCCGGCAATCGGCAAGGTCGTCGCAACCGAAGTGACCGTACCGACCGAGGAAGGTGTCTTCCTTACTTCCCAGATTCCCGCCGTACCATTGTTGATCGTGGCGTACTGCCCGGTAAGAAGCGTGAAAGACGCTGCTCCGTCCGTGGCAGCGGAACCATCGAATACCGAGAACGTATCCGTGCCGGAGCGGTTGACGGTGACTCCGACCCCATCGGCAAAGATGGTGTAGGCGAAGTTGTTTCCGCAGCCTGTGGCCGTATGGTCGGGGTTCGTGACTACCGATCCTCCAGTCTGAATGCGAATGACCGTGAGGCGGTCCCTGACTGCGGTTGAACTGTCGCACAGCACCACGTAGGGAGTGGACGTTACGGCAGAGCCTCCATTCCCTTCCGCTATGCCTTGAGAAGCAAACCCTGGCGTTGCGCCGTTGGTCGCAACGATTCCCTGCCCTGTTTTACCGCCAACGATCCTTGCAGCGGCGCCGGCTGTCGTTGCTCCAATCATGTCGCCTATCGTGGTCATCGGATTGATTATTCCGCAGGTAGCTACGAAGCTGTCGGTAGCGACTTTGGTGGTTGAATCGGAGCAAGTCTGCAATGTTGCCGTCGTGCCATTGGCAAGGCCGGTCGAAGTAGACATTACCCCGCCAGCAACCTGCACCACGCCTGTTGACGCGCTGAAGTTTTGCCCTGTGCCGCCAGAGGTGGTGTTGACCGTTCCTGTAGCCTCAAACGTGTCCTGATTTGTCGCGGTATTTGTCGGCGTTACCGTAATACCCATGCTGTTGACTGTGCTGGGAATCAGGTTGATGCCTGCCTGTGACGTGTTGTTGACCGTGTTCGTCTGGAACGGAATCGTGCAGGTCGATCCGAGCGTGCAGGTCTGACCGTTCACCGTGGTAGCAGAGTTCGTCAGACCGGTGTTGTCAAGCGTCCCGCTGAAGCCGAGCTTCACGTTTCCTGCTGAGGGATTCGTAAAATTGAGCGTCAGGCCATTCGTCGTAGCAGAGTTCTGATAGTTCACCGTTGCAGATGAGGTGAGCGGAGTGCCATTGGCTTGGAACGCGGTCGTCGCGCCAGAGCCCCAGCTCGGTGTCCCTGTCGCATCTTCAGTTAGAACCTGAGTGCCGGAGACGTTCCCAGCGATCTTCGTCCACGCGCCGGTGCCGTATATGCAGATATCGCCCTTGTTCGCCGCGCCGCACGCGCCGAGATTCGCCGCCGTTCCCGTAGTGTTCTGATTGAGCGTCGGGAACTGTGCCGTTGGAAGCGCGGAAAGGGCAACGTAGGTTGGGATGGCAGATCCGGAAGTATTGTTAAACCAAAGGTTGAATGCACCTGCGCTTCCAAGCGTCAGCGTCGTCGGACCTGTCGAGCCTGAGTTGGTAATCAGCGTTCCGTCGCCTGATAGCGAAGTTACGGCTGTGGCTGAAGGACCGCAGTTCGCACCGCTTGAAGTGATGCAGGTGAATTTGTGAGTGGTGGAGTCAGTGTAGACGCGATCATATCCGGTTGAGGGGTTAGCCGGCGCAGCGGTTTCGGCAATATCCTGATACTGCCCAAGGCGGTAAGTGTTGCTCCACGCTTGAGCAGTCTGGATGCCAGCAGGACCGCCAGTGGGGAATAGCGGGAAGGTGGTCCCGCAGTTCTGATTCATGATCGTCGCCAGGGTTATGCTTCCAGGGACGGCGCAATTTGCAGAGAAAGTTGAGAACTGGGCGTTACCCTTCCAGAAAACGTATCCGATGGCTCCTGGAATCGCAGCAGGAATAGTGACCGTAACCTGTTGGGTGGTTCCATCTGATGTGCAAGCATTACTCGCGGTAGAGAATGTTCCTATCCCCGAATTTGAATATACTGGAGCGTAGGTAAAAGTAGAGGATGTGAACGCCTGCGTGAATGGAGGTCCGGCAGTAGCAGTCGAGCAAGTCGGAGCCGCCACAACCGCAGTGTTGGTATAAAAAGAGTCGGTCGTTCCAAGCAGGATGGAGGTATTGAAATACTGCTGGGAGTTGTCTCCCTCCATTTTCATATTTACGTTCTGGCCAACCTGATTCAATTTCAGATTCGTGTTTCTTACCGTTAGGCTCGTAAGCGGACTTCCAGAAACGAGCGGAATGTTGGAACTGGGACCGTTCGTCCCGTCAATCGTGAAAATCATTCCTAAGGTGCTTAAAGACCCCGCCATCGGTGAGAAATTGGAGACTAATGGCTGTGCCGCTGTGTCGAGCGTTGTGTTGAGTATCTGCACCGACCCGCCAACGCTGCCGCCCTGGTTGAAATAAAACGACATAAAGGGCATCGGGAGAGCTTGCGTCTCCTGACGCTGATTCAGGGACATGAACAATCCTTGCGAGTTTGGCGCAAAGAATAGCCCCCTGTTGGCCATCGGCAGGTTATCGAAATGTACTTCTCCGTTGAACTTCTCGACAAGAATCGGAGTGAACGATGAGCCTCCGCCCCCTCCCGGTCCAGCGGTCATTGAAACATTGTCCATCTTCCAGCCGAATCCTTGGCCGTTAGGAGGAAAGTCGTAGAACGCGATTCCGTTTACATCAGTACCAGATCCTCCGGCAAAATTAATGTCCCTGAAATAGGAAGTGCTCCCGTTAACGTGGAGCATTTCGATGTAGCTGTTGCCAGTGGCAGAGATTTGGACTCCCTGCATTCTCTGGCCCTGCATGTAGATCCCGGGATTGGCTCCCACGATCGATATTGGTACATGCCCCTCAATCGAGAAGGACGTAGGGCTGACATAAAGGGAATTTGGATTCAAACTGCCGTACCACTGACCATTGAACTGCATCGTATCCACTAGCTTCAGTGGCATCGACTGGGATACGGCCCCCGATAGTACGCAATAAGTGTTGAAGATGTAGGAAAGACCGACTCCAGGTACGTTCTGCACTGGATTCAAGGAAGTCAGACCGCCGCCACCTGTGAAATTGTTGGCGAATGCGTTGGCCGCTCCGACTGTCGGACAATTATCGAATAGTGCGCTCGAGGAAGTTGAACTTGTGATCGGAGCCACGGAAAGTTGCAGGTTGGCCGTTCCGCCACCGGATGCAATCGTGGTCGTGAAAGTGTTAGGAGTTGGACTGCTTGGAGGAGTGCTTGGCCAGTACGGAGGTCTGGTGATCCCACCGGAATAACTGGAGCCGTAGTAGTCCCAAGCATTCGCCGTAGGTTGAGCGATCATCCCCGCGATGTTTGGCAGGCTTACTCCAACGAATTGCTCCGCTCCGGTTGCGCCTTCATAGATACCGTACTCCCACATCCCGGCGCTGTAGGCAGGCAGAACAAGGTGATCTGAATTGTAGTAGATGAACGTACCGCCAGTTGAGGAGCTAGTGGATCCTTTAGCGGAACTCAATCCTCCGATGTAAGCGAAGTGGGTAGCATCGGAAACGGTAGTGAGTGGGAACCATCCTCCGAAGTTCTTGTCGTCGGAAGTACCGCTTATGAAAATAGCTCCGCAGCTTCCGGCTGCACAACTGACAGGAAGGGTATGGGCCGAAGTCGTACAGGTTACGGTCTGCCCGGAACGGGAGCAACTGGTAACGGAAATAGGGTCGCTGCCAAGGATTGTCGAACCTCCAGTTATGCAGCTTTCAGGACTGGCGGCAGTCAATCCTTGCAGGGTATTCCTGGCGACGATCACGTAGCAGCGATTAGTTACCGCTCCGGCAGAACCGTTCGTAGCTACGAATCCAGTACTTGTAGGAGCTAGTCCGATGGCTGCCGTGACCGTTGGAGCCGCTGGCGTTGCCATTGAATGAACCGCACCGCATTGAGGGAGAGCGATTCCGTCGCCATCTTGAAATAAACCAATAGCGCCCCCAGGACCAGAAAGAGTTAGAGCCGTGTTGCCATTCACGCAATTCGTCGTGACTCCGGGAACTGAAGGAGCGCCTGAATTTAGAGGGAATGGCCGCGCATTGAATCGGGCCACATCCACCTTTGGATTTGGCCCTTTGGTATTGGTGGTGTCGTCTACGCTAAGAACGGTTCCTACTTCAGTAAGATTCGTTGAACCGAATACTCCCAATGGATTGTTCTTCTGTAGAGAATTTAGTGGTGTGTGTGGAGTCCCACCGTTATTGGCTGGACAATCCGTTCCAGTACCCGAGAGTAGTCCAGTGGCGTCTACGTGAACGCACTGAGTAAGGCCGGAAATTCCGGTAGCTTGAAGAGACAGGGCACTAAATGCCTCGGCTGTAGCAATAGTAGTTCCGTTATCGCTCAGGCTTGAATCAATGACCGAATTTGCTCCATTTGCTTTTGGTAAAGAGTTATTCGTAAGCGATGTTGAAACCGTGTTCGCGGTCGAGGTGTTGGCAATCGTCACTCCGCCAGAGCCATCAGCGGTCAGCGATATGTTTGTACCTTGAATCAGGTTCAAAACTGTTTGCAGGGCGTTGACGACACCGTTGGTCTGCAAGGAAAC
>Ga0247679_1000118_pt1 | contig 25350 bp, 34 predicted proteins | sample CNK20_metaG_FD_182797 | JGI IMG/M metagenome (GOLD analysis project Ga0247679, IMG submission 182797) | Soil microbial communities from Purdue University Martell Research Forest, Indiana, United States - CNK20 | ecosystem: Environmental > Terrestrial > Soil > Temperate forest > Bulk soil...
AACGCCTCATTTTGTGCTCCTATCGGTTGCCAGTCTGCGTGTCGTCGTCCTCTCGAACCTTTTTTCTTCTCCCGCTGAAGTTCGACTGATTGAACTGCTTCACAAGCGGGAATTTCTCCTCAAGGAATGGCATTTCCTCGGAAGCCGCTGAGTTCGGAGTGACAAGCTCCGGCTCAAGTTCCGAGTCCATCGTCTCTTTCAATCGCTTCTCGAAGTTTCCGTTCCTGTGAGTCTCTGGATTTCCACCGCGCATGTTGCCTCCTTTTACTGCCACAAAACGAACATCTTGATATTGGCTCCGGTTTCGGCGGCACCCGTTACGATGCGTTCGGATACCAAATCTCCAGGAACGACAGCAACCGTATGGGCGAAATCCTGACAGGCGGTAGCCGCTGTCATCGTGCAGGTTAGGGTGCTGGCTCCGCCGTTTACCATGATCGTGCAGGCTACAGATACCGTGGTTGCCGTAGACTTACAGAATAGCGATGAAAGCGTAGCGGCGCGGGTCATGGGAATGCCCGTTCCGAGCGTTGAAGTCATCGAGGCGCAGGTTGTTGTAGTGATGTTCGGCCCTGTTCCGTAAAGGCTGTTCGTTACGGAAGCATTCGCAACTCCCGTGCAAGTGCCTTCCAGGGAATGCCCATCGGCCACTACCGAAGCTCCGCCAGTGATGCTCCAGCCCGTAGGATCAATGACGCTTTCATTGTCTATGTAATAAGTCATAACGGACTGGGCATCGTTAAGACTTGTTCCGGTGGACCCGTGGCTCAAAATTACGTTGTCCAGATAGAGTTTGGGAGTCCCCGCGCTGGCTAGGTTCTGAAACGAAATCCAGTTGGCTCGGCTGTTTGGATTGGCGAACAGGGTGTCATGAAGATGGACTGTCCCTCCGCTACCCGTGAAGCGCATACCGATTGGAGTCGTTCCGGTCTGAGTCTGGAACTGCCCACCATAGAGATTGAGTATTCCGGCGTTGTTGACAATTACGGAAGTTACCGGGGTGACGTTTGACCATGTACCCAAAAATTCACATCCAAAGCAATTCATCTGCCCGTTGGTAACGAGCAGATTTGTAGGCGTGTTCCCCGTAGCGTTCCCATTTTCAAGATATAGCCGGTAGAAGTTTCCATTTGCTCCCCCAGCCCCACCGTTGATCGACATATTCGTTTGGCCGCAGGAGTTGACGTTAACCTGTTCACCCTGCCCCCAGTGGGTGACTTCAATCCCGATGGTTCCGGCGTTGCTGCTGCCTGCGTTCATGCAGGTAAAGTAATCGAGGTTGCCGATGTCCAGACTGATTAGGGTTTTATTCGCTGGCATCGAGAGGTTTGTGGCCCCGGTAATAGTGAAGCCAGTCCAGTGTCCTAGAAGCGGAACGGCCCAGCAAGCATCTCCTAGAACTCCCTGGACACATGAGCCGGTTTCAGGAAAATCGGGCGGAAGATACCAGGTCGTTGCTCCCGGTCCTCTCCCTTCAATCTCAAATCCGTTCGCCAGCACTAAGTTGCCTTGCGTTGCCTGATTGGGGTAGCTCGAAGGCAGATTGATGCAAGCGGTAGGATTCGTGAAAAAGTGCATGGTCGTAAACATATAAGCCCCGTTCGAGAGAAGCAGGCGGGGGCATTGGGTGGCGTTCTGCATCGCCGTGTCTACGAGGGCTGCGGCTGTATCATCCGGGGTTCCGTGGATGAAGCACGCTCCGCTCGCAGCGGCGTTGGCAGGGTTAGAAGCTAAGTTCAACGTGGTATCCGTCAAGACCGTCAATATGGTGTTGTGGGTGGTAGTAATGTTTCCGCCTACAGGCTGCGCTACGGCAGGGTTGCAGGTCAGTGCTCCCCATGCGAATTGTCCAGCGGCAGCCGTTGTAAGGAAGTGCGAACCCGTGCAGGTTATCGTTGGACTGTTCGTCGCCCAACTGCACCCCTCATCAATCACCGTGTTAGCTGGAGTCTGAAAGCAAGAACCTGTATTTGCGGCAGGACAGGTTGGGGATAGATAGAATCCCAATACAGGAGATGCTCCAGAACCAACTCCATTTCCGCTTCCACTAGACCCACCGCCACCCGTACCTGTAGATAGAGTGACTGCTGCCGTTCCTGAGGTGTATGACGAGCATCGAACGCGTATAGCTGTGAAGCCGTTCTGGTTGTACGTTGTCGTTCCGGTAGAGGTAAGCGTACCTGCCGTAGTCCACGTCGTTCCGTTGTTCGTCTGTTCGACAAGAAAGGTTCCGCTGAAACTTCCGGCGAGTGTGACTACCGACTGTCCCGCGCTCAGTGTTACAAGCTGCCATGCACACGAATTAGCTACGGAACAGTCCGTGCTCTGGGCGGTCAGGTTGGCCGTCAATGGATTTAGTATGGTCTGCGCCCTTGCAGAGAACGCGGCCATCGCACACATAAATATGAGTAATAGTAGTTTCTTCACCAGTGCCTCCAAATACCTACGACCACGGCCAAGGTAAGAGCGAACAGCAATCCGACCTTGAGCCATTGAAGGAATCTTTCCTCTTTATCCACGGCGGCCTTTTCGCCGCCCTTTTCGCTTTCCGCCGCGCTTGCCTTTCTTCCCGCGCCCAGACTTCCCGCGACCGTGGTACAGATCGCCAGCTTCTTCCATACCTTCGACCATCATAGCCTTGCTCATGGTGCCTCCTTTGACAGCCAGTCTATCACCCCTTCTTTACTTAGGCCCCGTGCTAAAAGTCGCTTGATGAGGGGGATGGAAACGGCGGAAGCGCCGAGCAGGGGACGCCCTCGAAGAAGCTCCTCAACTCCCGCCGACATCGCCGCAATATCCCACATCGAAAGATTGCTCAAACTCTCCGCTTTCTTTCCGATTTTCTCTTTCCTGAACTCTTCGGCGTTGAACGGCTTGGTTTCGGATGGTTTTGGCCGTTCGGCAGACTCCACGACTTTAGGCTTGGGTGCTTCCGAGGCGCCCTGAGCGGCCTTCCGGTAGGAGTCTATTACTCCAGTGTCCAATCCGTATTTTCTGTACTTCGCCAGAATCGGTATGGCGATGTTTCCGCCTGTGCCTTCAAGCAGAGGAGCCACTTTCTCCTGAATCGGCACACCGGGAGTATTCTTGCGAATGGGTTCATGGAGAAATTGCCGAATCTTAGGAATCGGACTCGCTGAACTGGAATCCTTCCAGTCGGTGAGGTATTGGCTGTACCTCTTGTTCAGGTCTTTCAGCGCAGCCACAGCCGAATCGCCAAAACTTCTCTTCACTGAGTTGGCGACTTCTCGCGTACCCGCTTCCGCAACTGATTTGAGTGCGCGGCGCACGTCGGGAAGTAAGTCAGAGTCGTAAATCCTCTTTTGGAGTTCTGTTACGAACCCGCGAAGATCGACCGCAGGAATCTGCTGGCCGGGAGCGATTTCCAAGCCCTTCTCGGTGTCCATCCTGTCTTTACCGAGACGGTCCATAATCTGATTGAACTGCTTGATGCTCTCCGTGCTGCCTTCGATGATGTTCTGCTGCGCGTTCTGCACGCTATTTGCGAAAGAGGATAGGTCAGACTGCAAGGTTCCCTTGGGATTCGCCTTGCTCTTTCCGAGAATCTTCGCGTCAAAGTCTCCATATTCGGCATCGAAGGTAGTCTTGATGGCGTCGTCCGTTTTATCGAGGTTTTGGACTACTTCTTTCGCTCGCTTGTCGCGCAACACCTCCAAAGACTTCCTCTTACCCTCCACCTTCGACTGTTCAACCTTTTCTTTTTCCTTCGTGGCAAAATCCTCTGCGTATTTCTTGCGTGAAGCCTCTTTTTCGCCTTGCGCTACTTTCTCGGCAGCGGCCTTCTCGCGTTCGACTGACTTTTTACCGATTCCCAGCAGTTCCTGAGAGGCGGTCTTCGGAACTTCGGGAATGGCCTTCGCTCCCTTGACTACTGGACTTTCAGCGAGCGGAGTTTCGGCGGCTTTCTTGCCACCTTTCAGCAAAAGAAGTTGAGTCAGCAGTGAAGTCGCGTCGTGTGCAAACTTCGGGAAGTCTGGTAATCCACCCGCGAATGGAACGTCTACCCCCGGTCCAAGATTCATGTTGCGGACGCCAGCAGCCTTCGCTGTTTCCTGCCCTGTTTCGACAAGTCCCTTCGGTACAGCGACTCCTGGATTGGCCTCAAGCATTTCCTTGATACTCTTCGCTCCTGGGTTGGTGTAAGGCTTGACGAACATCTTCGACGCCTGTTCCTTGAGATTGCTCAGTAAATCCTTAACAGGTGTCTGCGTTTCGGGAATACCTGCGCCAGCAGCCGCTCCAAGAGGGATCTCTCTCCCAACCTGCTTCACCATGCTTTCTTCTTCCGGTGGCTTTGCGTCAGGAATTACAGGCGAGGCTCCACGCTTCATCGCTTCCGCGAGGTTCTTCTTGAAAATCGGGACTACTTTCCCGTTCCGATCCTTCACCTGTACGACATCATCCGCCATTATTTAGGCCCCAAATCGCTCAAATCAGAATCATCCTTCAGGAACCCCGGCATCAGCTTCTCTCCGTACAAGGACTTCCATGCTTCTCGCGCTGTCCCCGCCTTTGCCGACCATGAGTTCCGAATCACATCCACCAAATCGTTTCGCTGGTCGTCTGGGAGAGTTCCATTGACCGCCTGCGTGTACGCACGTTCCCATCTCTGGCCAAGGCTCCCGGCCTTAATCTCGCGTTCGAGTTCCGTGTTCGTCATCCGGCCAGCGCCTTCAACCGCCGATCGTACCGCAGAGAACACCACCGCCAAGTCTCCCTTCGGACTCTTCAAAGCAGCGTTTTTCTGTGCTCCGACATAGTTCGTGTAGCCGCTACTCGCTTGCTTCAAAGATTCCTTCAGCCCAACGGTATCTCGCCGTTTCCCCTGACCGATAATGGTCGGGTCAGTGGTTTCTACTGTTCCTCCACTGGCACCACCACTGGGCTTTGCTCCAGTAGATTTTGGTGTCGTGAACTTTTTCTGGAAACCTTCCTTCCCTTCAAGTTCTCCCCACTGTTTTTGCGCCTCTTCCGACATTTGTATTTCACCCGGATTTGGATGCTTCATTGTCGGCATTCGAGTAGCGTGAATCTGGTCATTGTCATCTGTCCAGTAGTGGAACGCTTCCTTCTCGGGAACCAGTCCGCCCCACGCAATAACTTTCTGTGTGGCTGGGTCGATGGAAGCATAACGAAGATGCCCGGAAGGGTCGTACTCATTCTTCTGAATGAGTTTCTGTGCGCCTTCCTTCGGAGGTGCAATTTTGAAGTACCGTTGCAACTCCGTCTCGGTGAGTTTTCTTCCTAGATGCTTCTCGACTACCGCAATGTCCGCCTCGGTCTTGTCCGCATCACTCAGTTTCTGCTGAGTGACAGGAAAACCGAAAAGCATCTTCTCTTCTTCTTCCGTTGGGTCGCGCTTAAAGATATTCTTGAACGCAGCGCGAAGTTGCGTCTGCTTTTCAAGTTCAGGATTAGGAACCTGCATCTTCTTCAAGCGTTCTTGTGACTCGGCAAGGTTCACCTGTCCTTGCTTGAGACCCAACTTGTCGAACAGGTCTTTGATTCTCGCTTCGTCCGCGTCGAGCTTTCCTTTTGCGACGTCGGAACCTGCCTGCCCGATTCCCGTCAATAGTCCGGTGAGGTTCATCCGAATAACCCTCCACCGTTATCAGTTGGCGTCAATCCCGGTGACGTTGTGCTTTGAACGATTGGCGGAGTGGGTCCAGGTGTTGTCTTCCCCGGAAAATTCTTCATAATCATCTGAAGCAAGGGAGAGAGATTCGCATTGCCTCCACCACCGGAACGCAGCGCCATGAGCGTAGAGGCAGGCAATCCCAGTTTCGCAAGGATGAGTTGCAATGCTCTGTCCTGATTCGCTTGCTCGAAAGGTGCTATTGCTCCCGCTTCCGTCGCTCCGAAAATGCCAGGAGCTTCCGCCAGCCCTCGTTGCGCCATATCCGCTTGCACCTGATTGTTGACTGTGTTGATGAGGTTGCGGTCGAGTGGGGCAGTGGCTCCAGAAACCATTGTTCCGAGTTGCGCGGGAGTCAGATGCGCGTTGTGTTCGGCTTCGGATGCAACCCTGCCCTGTTGCATGGAACTTAGAATGTTCCCGATGAGGCCAGCACCACCCGCTCCAGCGCCGAGTATTGGCAACACTTTTGCGATTGCTTCCATCTTTCCCCCTACCCAAACGTCGTGTTCGTCAACCCGCTACTGCTACCCGGAGTTCCTCCACCTGTATTATTACCCGCTGTCACTGTTCCGCCAGAGCTTCCCGTCAGTATCTTCTTCACCAAATCCTCCTGCGATGATCCGATTCCCGGTGTTCCTGCCTGCCCTGAAAGAATTGCCGCTAGTTGCGCCCAGGCATCAGGAGAAAGACTTCCGCCTGTAGATGCCTGAATATTTGGTGTTGCCGAAGATAGTGCTGCAAGCTGATTCTGCTTTGTTTTGTCGGCGGAAGCCGCTGTATCTGCTGCCGAAGGTGTTGCTGGAGACGGAGAACCTGGCCGATTCGCAAGAGTTTCATCCAAGGTAACGCCCGTTCCGGCAGCGCCCAAAATTACTGGCAATAGTGCGATAAGTGCCTGGGGCATCAGAATCTCCCCACGCAGAAAAACATCGGCTGCGGAAGCTGGATACCCCCGCCAGCCATGATGATGTCGTACAGTTTCTTCTCGACTCCAGATTCGGGACTGAGCCAAGTCACGTAACCTTCAAATCCTCTTGCCTTGATTTCACTGACCGCGTTCACGAGAAGAATCCTTACGTCCATTGGTTCGGCATCATCGGTAGAAGCAAGGCGAAGAAGAATGGCTACGATGTGTGCCGGCGCCGCGATGAGAATGGCGACGATTTTGCCTTCGCGCTCCGCCACCCAGATCCAATTTTTCATCTCTCCCTTTTCAAATCCAGCCTTAAGGGATTCAGGGAGTTCGTCGTTATTAGTCAAATTGCGGATAATTACGCCCATGACTCCCTCCAGCTTGACTTGCCCTGTATTTAGAACTGTAGTAAATTCCAGTTCCGACCGTTTCATCCTTATGCGGACACGAACCTAAGCGCTTAAATGCCAAATTACAGTTAGCGCACAAAAGTCTATACGTTGAAGGGAATTTATTCCTTCTAATCCAGCGATACCAACTACTACAACCTCCACATTTCTTGCGGTCCTGATTTCCCCCTCCGTGGATGTGGTCAATATTCAAAAACACTCTTCTGGGTTCTCCGCAACAAAAACATTTTCCTCCGTATGCCGTGATTATACTTTCGTATACTTTCCTTTCGTATTCTCTTTTTGTCGTTCTGCGCTTCTCTGGATTCCTCTTCGCTGCTGCCCTATGAAGAAGGCGCTTCCCTTCGCGCATACATTTATCACTACAATACTTCTGGCAAGGTTTGTTTTTTTGAACCTCTATATCCGTTCCACATATCTTGCATAGTCTATGAATTTTTGGGCGAGGATGGTCCAGTCTCCACTGGCGACAGTATGCCCTTCTCATTTCGAGTTGTTCTTCTGTTCTCATTAGGCCACCACTTTTGAGGCACCGACTTGCTTCTCTGAAATATGGAAGCTAAATCGGTCCAATTCTAGTTGTCCGGAACCCGAAAGCACAGCAGAAAAACGTAAACCGTCGTACATGAACGATGCGAACACTTCCCAGTCGCCTTGAACTGGTATCGGATAGCTCTGCCCGGGCTTTTGGACACCATTGACTACCGGAATCACGGTCAACGGGCCTGCCGCCGAGGTCGAAATCCCCCTGATCGCCACCCTACGGCAGTTGAGCTTTGTATCGGCCACCTGTGCGACCGCCTCAGGGAGTTTTACGCTGAAATTGACGACGGAAGGAAATCTTGCTCCTGTTCCCCCGGTATCCCACAACTGGTCGCCGGCCTGCCAGCGGGATAATAGGCCATCCGAGAACCCTCCCAATATGCTCACTGGATTCGCACTGACCGTTCGGAACTGCGCGGCAGTAGAGATAGCGAAAGGCAACTGGACCATCGCCGTCCAAGCCTTGAGAACGAGGTCGTAGCACGCAATCTGGGTCAGTTGACCTCCAGAATTACCGATAGGCATGGCACAGCAGTACATCGGAGGATTCGCGGTTTGGAACCCCCACATAACTGCCTGCCAGGTGGCATCCAAGACCACAATATCCTGTTCCTGGAAGTCGTTTGTCGGGAAGAGGAATGGACGAATATCCTCGCTTATCACTTTGTCTTCGACACCATCGAATACCGAGAAGCCAAGATGTGAGAAGCGGGTGATCCCGTAACCGGGAACGAATTGAATCGTTCTCGGAGCCAAGCAGCCCATATCGCTCTTGATTCTCTGGATGGTGAGGTTGGTTGAGCCGAAGACTCCGACAATCTGATAGCCTGCATAGTTCTTGAACACCACCAAAGAGCCTTCAGGGGGAATGCCCTGCGCCGTGATCGTGAACGAGGCCAATCCCATCCCCTCTGTGCCATCGTCCTTATCCAAAAACGCCTGATTGATGGGATTCCACGAATTAGGGTTATTTACGTCGCTCATTCGCAGTGAGCATGGCCCGTCTATTCCTGTTGCGGTGTTTGTCGCAGACGTATTGAGCATCCAGAGCGAACCCGCATAGACTGTCACGTGAGCGCAGCCTGGGGGTGGAGGTGCGGCTGTATTTGTCAGACCTGCTTCCTGCCAGATGATCGAGCCGTCGCTGACCTGTTGCCCTGTTCCAGTCGGAAAAGTGGGCTGTGACCCTCCCGAAACCCCTCCCTGAATCGCTTTGTAGAAGTGGCCGTTAGGAGCGGTTGGCGTAACTATGGAATTGGTTGAATAGGCCACAGCCGTCGTCCAGGTCGGGAATCCGGGAACGAATGTGGAGATAATAGGAACTGAGGTTGTGGTCGAAGTTCCACCGGACGAGGCCGCTTGTCCAATAGCTGCAAGATTTCTGACCTTGAAAACGGTCGGGGATACAATGGAGATGGTTGGAAACGCTCCATCGTAGAGAGCATTAGCAATATTTTCGAGTAGTACATTGGCGCCCACCTGTGTCGGTGAAGTCGAAAGACCGTGCGGAACCGAAGTCGTGACCGTAACAACTCCGAACGCATCGACCGTCACCGAACTGATTGCGGCGATTGTAGCAGGGTTTGTGGGCGTTCCACTCGCATCGGAATATAGCTGCGGTGGAAAACCGTTTCCAAGTGCCAGCACGACGCGATTCGTGAACTGCACCATTTGAGGGATGAAGGACAGAGTCCCTTCAATGCCTCCAGAAACAGTTGTTCCTCCGGTCGCTCCTCCGCCTCCCGTTCCGCCGCCACCGCCAGAGCCACCACCGCCACCACCATCAACCTCCCGCAAATCGGCGGGATAAAGAGCAACGATATTCGAGTTGTCGTAGGCCACAGGAAGTGATGCCGGCGAACCCAAAATTAACGGCATCTTGTAGAGAGCGCATTGCTGTGTGGTGTCGGAACCAGTTGGAAAAGGAGTGCCGAAGGTGAGTGTTCCCGCGCTGCCTGTAAAGTTGGTGTTGAATATGGCTATCCCGATCACGTTGGGGTCAGTGCTCGAAGCTATAAATGATGTGCTGGATGAAACTCCCGTAACCGTATACAGAGCGTTAAAAGCAGTATTGGGGCTGGCAGGAGCCAGAGAGCCAACTAGGGTGAATGACTGTCCAACGGCAAGGTTGTTTGGAACATTGGTTCCGAAACTGACGATTGCGGGAGACACACCGGCAGGGCTTATCTTTGTTACGAATCCGTTTGGCAGGGTGTTGGACGAGGAACCGTCATCCACAAGCGATACCGTCAAAGTTCCTACAGGAACTTGCTGGACCTGAAAGTTATTTCCAACCAATAAAGTCTCGCCATTCGGCGCTATTCCCCTGTAGACGTTATAACTTTGCGCGTTCGGAACGAAGTTCCAGGTTAGGGTGACTTTGCCACTGGCACCCACTGTTGCGCTTACTTCGTTCGATGTCAGCGTCTCGCCTCCAGCGCCGTCGAGTGCGGTCACTCTATAGAAATACGTTCCTGCCGCAAGGGAACCCCCGCTTCCCGCCGCTGCCGTCAAGTTCTGCGGAGCGCCAAGATGTACGTCCAGAGCCTTCATGATCGCAAGGTAGTAACTCGCAACTCCGGTAGGATTGAAGAGGAAGGTGGCCATCACCTTTCCGCGACCGGATTGAATCTGTCCGTTGAACGCGTGGACTAACTGCGAACCGTCGCAGGTATCGAGAGCGCCGCGCTTATTCAAAAGAAGGGAGGTTCCGCGTGGGAACGTGCCCTTTGGCTGAGTCGCGTAGTCAGTCTCAGCCGCAAGACCTTTGAGCATCGGAGCGACGGGAATGGCCTTGTAGTTCATGCTTTTGCTCTACGCTTCTCCCAATTAGCCAAAGCTATTGCAGTTCTTTCCTCTGGAGTTTTTCCAGACCAAAAACTTTTCGTGGATCTCTTAATTTTCTCTTTCCATTCTTCGTTCATTGGCCCCCTACTTCTATCCTCTAACTTGCTCCAACGCTTATAAAGTCTCTCTGTCTGAATCTTGCTAAATTCCTCGGAACTTAGGCTCTTCCTCCATTCGTGTAGTTTGTCCACCCTTGCTTTCTTCTGTTCTGGTGTCATGTTCTCCCATTTTCGTTTCATTCCTTGTGGGCCAAGCCTTCTTCCCTTTTCCAATCCAGAAAGTGAGTTCTTTTTCTTCTCAGGTGGCAGTTCTGCCGCCCAATGACGAAGGCCCTCGGAGTGTCTTTTACGCATTTCAGGGTCAGAAAATTGCCGCTTGTTAGCTTCCCTAAGCTTTGCTCTAGTTTCCTCTGATTGTTTTCTGCCGTTTTGAAACCCGACACCATTTCCACCGCTGGACAAATTAAGCAGGATATGTCCTTCCGCTCGTAACCGATCAATCCAGTACGTTTCTCTATTCCTCCAATTTTGCAAAGTGCATTCTTCAAGAATCTCGATAATTGGAAGTAAATTCTCCTGTCTAAGTCCTTGCGCCCATTCCCTTTTTGCTCTGTTGTGAAAACCCCCTTCAAGCATGTGGTTCTTCCGGCGCATCCTTGGGTCAACCGACTTGCCCACGTAGCGAATCTCGCTAGTACGCGGGTCACGGAGCGCATAAATGAATTGCGGTTTGTCCATAGCAATCCCCCTAGAACCAGAGCGTAGAGGATTGCAGAATATATGTCAAACCTTTTCGGTAAGATATTGATAATAATAATACTTGGGACCACCCAGCCCCCACCTAGGTTCGGCAGGGTCTCCAGTCCGCTTGTTTGATCTCCGATTTGCCGAGGACCGACCACAACTTTATTTGCTCTCAGCCAATCGCTGAAATTCTTTCTGCACATTTCGGTCAACTTGGAATAGTCACCGACGTTCTGTTCGGCGAGCTTCATTCTTCCGAGGCCGTACTCGAACAGGATCGTCTCCCAGCCAACCGGGACGGGGACAGTCTGCGCGGAACTCCCCGGCTGGAAGTTTGGCGCGTAATCTCTCCATCCACTCCAGAACAGGTTCAACTCCCGCACGAAACTTTCCGCATCCTGTTGCGCTTGTGTTGTTCCACCCAATCCCCGTTGCAGGTTTGAAAGAACATTCCCTGCAAGGCCGGAATAGCTCATAATCTCCGTGCCGATTAGGACAAAGCCATTCGTCAGCAGGAAATCCGCTGTCGAAACAAGCGTTGCCGTCAACTGTCCAACGATCAATGGATTCGCAAGCGTAGTCAATGCCGCTGAACGCGCCGGCTGCGGCCACAGTTCAAACATCATCTGGTTGTTGAATGTAGAGATAGAGACAGAAGAGAGTACGGATGCGGTAATCGCGTTCCTTCTGAAGTAGTTTCCGTTGTCGTCCATCGCCAGCGGATAGCCGTCATACCACATCGAGGAAATCTTCTTCCAGGTACCAGGAACGATGTACTGCGGAGCGCCGACAACCGATGGAACGCCTGCGTAGTCGAGTAATCCCCCGCACACCTGAGAGCCAATCTTCAGCGCGTCGTTGATCCACCGGAACATGGTGTACGCGCTTACCGCATCGCCATCGGTGTCGGGAAGATAGGCGGAATTTCTGGCGGGAGGGGTTCCGGCAGGGGCGTTGACGAATCCGGTTATCAGTACGGGCGAAGAGAATGTATTCGTAAACGGTATATACAGATTTTCTTGTCCTGATGCGGTGAATCCTGAATATACCCGGAATGAGCCAATATGCCCCGGAGGTCCGGCGAAGGTCAAAGATATGGCATTCTGGCCACCAGTTAACGTCACTTTGGCTTCGGTGGACGGAGACGTTTCCCCCCACTGGTTCAGGGCTGTCACTACGAGAAAATAATCTCCCGGAGGAAGCGTTCCGTTAACGTCAGTAGTTCCTACTCCAGACACGGAAGTGGGCGCCTGCATCGTTTGCGGCTGGTCCGTTATCGCTTCACGAACGCTTTGTACGAGATCCCCTACTAACATTCCGCCTCCAAAAGTAAAAGGGCAGGAGCATTTTCGTTGCCCCTGCCCCCCGAGGAGAGACTACCCGCCCTTGTGAAAACTCTACGGCGCCGCAGCGATTTCCGCGTCAACCGAGAACGTGGCCGACGTACCGGATACGACGAACGTAAACGTGAAGAACGTCGCGCCACCAAAGATCAGCGTGCCGCTCAGACCACCCGAAGAAGTCGCAGCCGTGTCGAGAATGAAGTCGCCCATCACGTCCAGATACGCCGTCGAGGAAATGACCAGCGTGGCCGTGGGAACGAGGTTGTCGAGCGTGACCGTGTTCGTTCCGTCGCCAGCCGTCAGAGTCACCGACGTGATCGAGGGCGTGGTGCCGCCAGGGTTGTAGACCTTGACGCGCCACAGGCCGCGAGCAACCGCAGGCGAGATGCTGCCTGTAGTCGGAACGCGGACGGTTAGCGCCGCAGCCGATACCGCTTGGGCGAGCGACTGGATGATCTGAAAGCCTTCCTGTCCGTATGTTGCGATTGAATTGACAATGCTCATCGTCGCTCTCCCTTAGTTCTGGTTGATGATTTTCACGCCCATGCGTGGCGAAAGGTTTGCAAGCTGCCAGGTCAGGTAGATATTGCTCACGAGCACGCGCTGATTGCTCGGTTTAACCCAAGGGTCAATCACGAAGTAATCCGCCTCGTGGAACACGGGGAAGAGGTACTTCGAGTTCATGATGTAGGACACGTTCGCAAGGCAGTTGCGGTCGGCCAGCACGACGCAGTTGTTGAACAGGAAGTGATAGCGGAAACCCTGCTGGAGAGCTTCCTTGTCCTGAATGTTGTCAACGAACCGGGTCGTCGCCTGGAACGCCTGCTTGAAGCCGGAATACCGCGTGTTGTCCATCACCATCAAGTCGGGTTCGTCGTAACCGAACACGGTTGACCAGTACGCCGCGTCCGCGTTCGCAATCGAGAGTGTCGCGTTGCCGGCAGAGACGTTCGCCTGTGGCTGCCAGAACGTGTTGCCAGCGGTCGAGCGGTTGATACCCGCGATGGTGTTGGTCGTCTGCCCTATCCACTGGTCGATGTTGTCGATGTCCAAGGAAGTGTTCTGGGGAGCGGAACCGTAGAGAGAGCGAGCCAGCTTCTGCATGAAGGAACCGGCAGCGGTCTGGAACTTCTGCCGCACAATGTCCACGCCCGCGTATCCACCTCGTCCCAAAATGATGTCGGTGTAGGGGAGCACGACCGCTTCATAGTAGAACCTCCACTGTTGCTCGGCAGGCTGCACCACGTCTTGCAGCGCCGTGTTGAGCAACTGAGCGCCGTAGTAGGCGCCGCCAGTCGTCTCTTCCTGGAAGAACTCGGGATAGACCAGAGCGCCGCCAGCCATCTTCTTGCCCCTGCGGACAAGCGCCCACATCGTCGGGCATGGCAAAAGAACCTGGTCGCCCACAACCGGAGCGATGTACTTCTGAACGATGGCCTGCACAGTATTTACTAGCTGTGCTGGAGGTGTGCTAATTCCTGTTCCGACGACTGATGCCATGTGAGTTCTCCCTTAAATCGTCTTTTACTGCAACATTCCGTTCACGAGTTCCTGAATCTCGGGGTCGTTACCGACAACTTCCGAGTTCAGGTCTTCGAGCTTCTTGATCGGTCCTTCGCCACTCTTGCGCGTCTGGAACTTCCCCGGCTTCGGGATGTCGGCGGCGTGCTGCTTCTTCTGCCATTCCTTCTGTGCGGAAGCTACCTTCTCGGCAGCATAGGCGTCCATGCGGTCCTGCTCGGTCGAGCGATGCAGGTACTTGCTCAGGGTCGGCAGGCCGAACTCGTCCACTTCCTTCGATTGCAGGACTTCGGCCACAGCGTCCTCGAACTTCTTGTCCTTTGGCTTCACTTTCGCTTCAGCCCACTCGCGGCGTAGGCGCTCGGCGGCGTAAGTTGCCTGAGAGAGTTCAAGAGACTTGGCGAGCTTGTCGGCGCGTTCGAACGCCTGAGTTGCTTTCGCTTCCAAAGCATCGAAGACAGGAACGATTTCGTCGTAGAGAGGATTCTTGCGCCAGTCGGAACCCTTTGCTGGCTTGTCGTCGTCCTTTTTCGTCGCCTTGTTCATCTCTTCCTGCGCGGCCTTGAGAGCATCGAAAATCTGCCTTGCTTCCTGAGCGGTCTTCGTGGCTTCTTCCCTTGCGCGTTTCGCTTCCTGCCGTTCTGTCTCCACGCCTGAACGGAACCCGCGAACTTCGGACAGTTTTACCTTCACTCCGTCCGGTCCAGTGAACTCCATGTCTTCCGTTGCCGCGTCTGCAATCAATTCGCTCAAAGTCTTCGCCATGTTCTCTCCTCTACATTCCTGCGCCAGCCGACTTTGCTACGTCGGGGGCGCCCAATCCGCCAGTCGGGGGCTGCGGTTGGGGTATTGCCGAGTTCTTGATTCCACCACCTACTGCATTCATCGTCGCTTGAGCCTTCTGCAACTCGTTGATGGCCGTGTCGAGTCCCTTGAGCACAGAAGCGATTGCGCGGGAAGCCGCTGGAGCACGAAAGGCCAACATCGGAATCAGATTATTCACGATGTCTTTCTTCATGCTGTTGACGAGCTTCATCGCGTATTCGGGATCTGCGCCTTGGAGTTCTCTTACGGCAGGACCTAAAGATTCTTGAGGGCCGGGTGTCCCTGTAGCGCCACCAGCCGCACCACCACCCGCTGAAGATTTCAGCATTTGCATAATCATCGCGGGATTTGGTGCGCTGGCCATTCATTACCCTTTAGGCGGTGATCCGCCCTTGCGACCGCTCGGCTTGAAATTCCCATGCGTGATGCCAAGTGGGTCGGGAGGATCGATTGCGGACGGTACGTTGTGCGTATCGGGATCGTTCCCGGTACGGTTGCCTTCCTCGTTGATCGGCGTAATCAGTAGATCGAACCCGCCACCCTTCAGTTTTTCTGGCATTTGCGTTCTCCTCTCTAAAACTGGGGGATGGAATCCGCGCCATCCCCCTAGAACTTCGCCTTGAGAAACTTACTTGCGCTTCCCGCCGCGACGGTGCTTACGGCCTCTGCGTGCCATAGTGCGCTCCTTTCCGCTGGTATTCCGGTTTCCCGGAAGATCGCAACTACCAGCCAAACAAAAATCTACCGGCGACCGCCGCGCTTGCGTCCCTTGCGCGTCGAAGTGTCGCGGTTGTGCCGCCCACGAATAACTCCGGTCTTGCCCATTCCACGACCTCTCATGCGGCCTCCTGAGCTTCAACAATTTCCTGCGGCAGAGGATTACGTGCATCTCCGCAGCGCCGGATGGTGGCCGCACCCATTCTGAACAGGTAGGCCAGAAAATCTTCTTCCTTCGGATATTTCTCTCGAATCGACTTGTGCGCGAAAAACGGAACGGAAGGAACGTCGTCAACGGCAACTTGCGCGAGGTAATATTCGCCGTGATTGATCGAGTCGAGTTCTATGAGGGTGTTTCGTTCCACGCATCGGAGTGTGCGTTTAATAGAGAGGGGATGTAAAGGTCTGCTATTCCCTTAAACAAAAGGAGTTACGGTGTCTTCTTGGATGTAGACCCACCAGCGACCGCTTTTATCCTGATAAACAGGCACATTTAGGGCCGCGAAACGTCCCTGAGTGCACCATTGCCGGATACGTCGCTGCGTCCTTCCGTAGAACCTTGCAGCAAACGCCGTTGACCGCCAGTGATAGCTTACCGGATACGCGAAATGCGGGAAAATTGTCGTGTGCGTCTCGTTCACTTCTTGATTCCTTTGGCGAGAGCCGCGAGCTTCATCTCGTTTTCCACCGCTTCCGCAATTTCGGTTGCATCGGGAACGTCCAGCATTTCAAGAGCGTGAAGCGTGTCGATCATTCCAGCCTTCTTCAATTCGATGACCATGTTCCTCAGAGCGGATTCTGATAGCGGACGAATCGTTCCAGCCGGTATCTGGATTTCGTAGTCCACGTCCTTATCGAGTGGCGTCCACTTCGATACCTTGTCGCCTTTTCTGAATGCAATCTCTTCGGTGTAGGAAATGCCCATCGTGTAGAAAAGCAGTTCGACAACCTTCTGCATCGAGTAGGAAAAGAAACGGGAGGTGAGTCGGGTTCCAGCGGAAGACTGCGCTACAGCCGCCTCAAACAAATCGGGTCCTACGTTCCCCGGCGCCATGTTGCCGCTTCGCGCATCGGTCGCTCCACGGAGTTCCTTCTGCAAGGCTAGATAGCTCTGCGGAAGAGTAATCATTTGCGGCGGGAATGGCGGCGGATAGAGAATCTGCACGCCTTGTCCTGGTGGGGAGTTTGCAGCGACTACCTGTATTTCTCCTGGCATCCCGCCGACCGTGTTTGCAGTGAGTCCGGTAGACTCGTGAATAATCATCATGCCGTTGTTCAGACGACGCGCATTCTCATACGTGTTCGTCATCTGCTGTTCGGCGGCATCCTGCAAAGATTTCGTGTACTTCATCGGCGCGGGACACCATACGTTGTCCCATGGAGGCAGCGCCCACACCGGAACGATAGGCCAGATGTCCGGCAGCGGACACCAGCTTGGACCGTCAGAGAGAACGACACCTTCGACTTCGACAATCATCCTGCCCTGCGGATACATCGGGAGCGAATCGGGAACGGGTAGATTCTTTTCCTTGAACTTCGCTACTTCGGCTTCAGTGACCTTGCGCTTGGTCACGTCGATGAAGTAGCCCGTCCTGCGCTTCATCAATCCGGTAGTGGTCGTTTCCCTTCCACCGTAAGGCAGTCCTCTCGCCGTCATGGACATCGGTCCCGGTGGTAGTTCGAGGGTTCCGGCTGGGCTGCCGGCGAGATTGACGCTTCGGGCGGTTTCTTTGCGTACATGCTCGGCGTGGTCGGGAGTCTCTTTCATCACGCGGTCCATGTAAACGTCATCTTCGATGATGAGCCACGACCAGTCTTCCGACCACGGACTTACCGGATCGACGTAGACCTTGCCCTGCTTCCGCGCACGAAGCCACACTCTTCCCTTGCCTTGACGGGCGAGAGGGTCGTTGCCACCTTGCAGGAATGCTGTCCCTGAGAACTGCGCGTAGACTTGCGCCATCAGGGTTTGCAACCCAAAGAAATCCTTGTTCCAGTGTTCTTGGAACGCTTTTTCTCGGTCTTTGTCCTGTTCGTCTTTCTTCTGGATATAGACGCGGATATTGGAGTCAGTGGCTTCTTCGGCTTCCTTCAAAAGTAGAATCTGGAGTTGCGGGGCGAGGATGCGGGGTCTGTAAGACGGCATCTTGCGTGTCGTCTCGAAAAGATTGTAGAACTCTTGAACGGTTTGGTCGTGATTCGGGCCGTAGACTTCCTTTTTGGAATCTTCCGACTGTCTTATAAGCTCCTCCATCTGGCGAACACGTAAGTCTTTGGAGGATGCGTCGTTGTCGGTCTTGGGTGAACCTGAACCTGGCTGCGTGTAGAAGTTCGTGAAGGAGCCGCCCATCAGGATTGGCCTTTAGTGTCTAGCTCTGTCTTGTGGCGATGCCAGTTTGAACGGAATATCTCTCCTCGGCAGTTGCAGATGAAACTTCTCGATGTGACGATACCCTTCACGACGACATCCGTTGCAATCTGCATCGGCTTCAAGCAGTAACGGCAGATGATCGTCTTGGGTACTTCTACAGGTTCCATCAATTCACCGTGTCGTTCAGGAAGTTCCGTACAGCATCCAATGGACTTCCGCCTTCACCGGGGTTCTTGCCGCGAATGTTCTCGTCAATCTTCATGCTGAGTTCCGTAATGTCTTTCGGACTCATCACTTCGCAGAGGATACCGAAATTCTCCATGAGGCGGCGCCTATACATCTTCCAGGCATCGGTGACGTTTCGCTCGCTCGTCTCGTTGAACTCTTGACCCATGCGCGTCAGAACATCCCTTGCGTTCTCGACTGCGCGAGCTATTGGGTCGTTCGTATCCTCAACGGCGCTTTCCCCTCTTCCTCCAGCCTCGCAAGGCTCTGTCTCTTGTTCGCTTCGTCCTCCATCTTCGCTAACTCCTCGTCCGATGGAAGGTGAGTTCTCCTCGCTGTCGCCGTTGCTTCGGTTCTTGCGCGTTCGAGAGGTGCGCTTTGGGGTGGCTGTGTCCATCCGAAGTTCTCCGGTTGCACGGCGACGGCGGCTCCGTTGTCCGCCGTCACTCGCAGGGATATTACACCCTTTTTCCGGTTGTAATCCACTATCAAGACGCGAGGCTTCTGCAAGCCATCGTAATCCTGAGCGAAAAACTGCACTTCCTTATCCTTCGTGGACTCAACCAGGCACACCAGAATCCTCAAAATAGTCTGCGGGTCTTTTAGGTTCAAATCGTAACTAGGCATTGGCTTTCTCCTCGTGTTTCTTCGCGTAAGCAAGTAACGACAATGCAAGGTCAAGAAAACTAGTTTGGCCGATGTTGATTATCGCTATACGACCATGCTCATTGGACATTTTTACGATGAACTCTAGCATTCTTAGTGTTATCCCTTCCCCTCCTAAACTCAGAGTCTCGTATCCATAAAAATCATTCGGCATAGTCATCCTCCTGCGGGAAACTGGAAATCCTTCGGTTGATCTTCTCGATGTGTCGCTTGGCCATCTCTCGCGGGTCGCCATCGTCAAGAATCGAATCGCCGCGACCCTTCATCTTCGCTCTTACTTCCGCGTCTTCTTCTTTCTCGAAGGTTTGGGCGGGGTTGAGAGTTCTGGGTGGAGCGTACTGGCGCATGGCAAGGTTAGCGAGCATCGCGCCGAAGAGAATATCGTCATGTCCCTTTTTAACATCAACGCGTCCAGTTTCCTTCCGAGTGCACATGCGGATTTGTGCGGCAAGCTGCTCATCTCGTAGAGTGACTCCATACTCGCCTCTCGTTCCAGCGCCTTCGCGCAACGCCGCTCGCATCGACTCGAATAGAACCGTCCTCATGTGCTGCGTGGTTTCAAACCAGACAGCATTCTTTCCAGAAGCCCATGAGCCGATTTTGTCGTCCTTGCCTTTCCAACGGTAGAGAGTGGGATAGTGGAGAATGTCTCGGACGACATAAAGCGTGTTATAGCCATAACCGCCCGTGAGTTCACCATTAAGCATAGCTCGATTGTAATGTCTCCCAAGGGAGTTGAGATAACAGCCGTGTACTTCGGGAACGACGTGTCCAGCATATCGGAACACTTGATGTCCAGTGTTCCCATCGAATCCAACATTGGCTGCAAAGTCTCGACCATCTTTCTCGTCGTCTCCCCTAGCCGCATCAGCTCCGATGTAATAATAGTGTCCAGCGATAGGGTCTTCCCAAATACAGAAGTCGCCTTTGGAATGTTCACGTAGTTTGAGGGTTCCGTCCTCGGTGTGGTCAATAAATCCTTGCCATTTTGGTTTCGTGACATTTGCCGCTGCCCATGACCTTTCCACTTCCTCGAATGCCGGGAAGCCTGACGTAATGAAACTCTCTTCCCAGTTGCAAGGAAATTCCTGGTGAAACATCTCGACTAATCCGCCGCACTCAGGCGAAGCTATTTTCAACCGTCTCCACGCCAACTGCGCTTTCGTCAGTCCAACCTTCAGGAGTTCCTTTTCTTCCTTGTCGCGGGGAGCATCCTTCGCAAGATTAGGGTCAGCCACACATGCAGGATCATCAGTCCAAGAAAGAAAGACCGCTTCGTACTCGGACCTGTTCTCGATGGCGTCAAGCCACATTTCATAAAACGTCGCTCCATCTCCGTCCATGCCGTTTGGAGTGCTTTCTATCACGATAATGGTATCGCGGTGATTCGATACAGCCGGGATGATTGACGTATAGGGTTCCGCCGATTTTAAGTGAGCCGCTTCGGATAGATGTAACGCAGAAAGGGTGAAGCCTCGACCTGAGGTGTCCTTCCCGGCAGTAATGATTTGGAGTAGCGAATCCCCTTTCGGATGAGGAAAGGTAATTTCTCGCTCGACATCGCGGAGATTGAGAAAGTAGGCTTGCTTGGCAAATCCTTTCGGGATTCCGAAGAGGGCTTTTGAGCTTTTGAACTCATGGGCCGCGATGAGGGCGTGGGCACTGGGTAGCCAGCAGCAGTGCGCGAACAAGAGTCCTTCTGTCCACGAAGAGACTCCAACTCTTCTTGCTTTGTCAACGAGAATACGTATTGGTTGACCCTTCTCTTGCTGCTTTTGTGCGACGGCATGTATTTTCCTTTGATTGACGTTCAACCGGAATGGAATCTTCTTGTGTGAGTCCCTATCGGTGATAACGAAGCGACTTAGAAATTCCTCTGCCGCCGAGAGGTTCATTTGTATCTCCGATTTATTGCAGCATGACACAAACTACAAAGCCACTTCACGTCGAGCGGCTTAGAATAATCATGGTGATGGGCCTGCAATCGGCTTCTGCCATCTATTCTCGGTTTGGGGATTGTTCCGCACCTTTGACACTTATATGGTTTTTGAATCTTCCCGGTTCTCAGCGAGTAGTGAAGAATGCCATAAGCTCGCACCTTCTCCGGGTGTGCCTTTCTAAATTCCTTAATTCTCTCCCGGTCCTTTTCTCGTATTTTCTTCTTTGAGAGGTACGCTCTTTGTAGGGCCAATCGCTTATCCAGAAATTCTTTTTTGTTTCTGGCCTCCAAATACCACCGTAGGTCGCTCGCAGCCTTTTTCTTCTTGTACGATGCCTTGTGCTTGTTCCGTTCTTTCCAAGCACGAGATGATTCGAGAAGGCGCAGGTACCGTGGGTCACTGTGCGATGAGTACCGCACGCGCTTTGGCTTCTCCGTTACTCGGTTCAGTTCCATTAGCGACTCTTATTTTCCTTCCCTCTAACGTCAGGCGCCTCCCCCATTTGGGACCGGATAAACTCTTGGTCACAAAGCTGTGAACAGAAATACAGGGAGTGTGTTATCTCCGGGTGATTCTTGTCCTTAACATCTTTTTTGGCAATCCATTTCGGCATCCCGTTAGATCTGGGTCCAGTTAGATCATTGCCACAATTCGGTCCAGAGCATTTTATCTTTGTTCCGGCGTTCAGGCGCTGGTTGATGATGGCTCCCGCTTCCGCGCAGATGATTCGCAAATCCTCCAGATAGCGGAGTGCTCGTTCGACATCGAGCTTGTGGAAGGGGAGCATCCACATCTCTTTTTCTTTCTGCACGGACTCCCAGCGCGACATCACAGAATCGTGACGAATCTGAGAGATTCTAGCCTTGCCTGCGATTATCTCGGCTCGTACTTCAGCGTTTGGCCTTCGAACGTATACTCCTTTAGGCATTAGCTACTCCTTGTTTCGGAAATGTGAAGCGCATCAGTTCTTCGCTCTTGTGACAGAGCAGGCACCTGTAAATAATCATCCCTTCATCGGGATAGTAGGAAAGTTCGTAACGCCCTTGCTTGTCGTGGAAGCGGCACTTCACGACCTGCTTCGTTACCATTCGGCCCTTGATGATGTTATTGCCTTCGAGCAATCGCCCCTCCTCCCCCGTACCCCGCGAGTACGGACATCGTGTAGTCAACGACCGTCTGTTGCTGTGAAGGGTTGAAGTGGACGCCGAATCTCTTGAGCCTGGTGCTCAGTTCGTCCATCTCTTCTCGCAGTACGTTCACGATCAGTTCTTCGGGATTCTCTTCTACGGGATTGCCTTTGCGGTCGGGAGCAGTTGGTTGCTCGACATCGGGAGGTGTGGGGATGTGGGCGACTTTGACTAGTTCGCGGGGAGGATCGGCGCCCGGGGTTATTCCAAACTGTTCCGCCAACTCCTGATTGAATTTCATCGCTGGATGACCACGGCGTTCAGGTTCGGGTGCTGGTTTGCGTGCCATCTAAAAGTACCTCTTTCGTTTCTCCCACCGTTGCTGCATCTCGATTGCCTGCTGGCGTCTTTTTGCGGCGTTCTCGAAGTTGCTTTTGTCCCGAATCGCATCCTTGCTTACCGCCTGAATGCACCTGCAAGTCTGACACTGGAACACCCACGTCTCGTCGTTCTCGTTCACTAATTTGACGTTGGAGTTCTTGCATGTACCGTCCACTGCATTCTTGCAGCGGGGAATCTGTGCTGCCATTTTTCAGTGCCTCCCATCGCGTTCGCATAAGTCGCGGAACATCCCAGCGAAGGTAATTCCGTTTCGCGCTGCCGTACCACGTCCTACGGTAAGTCCTGAAGTTTGGGGGTCGAGCGGGAGTGTACTTCGTCATGGCGAACTTGTGATGGCAGTCTTGCCTGAGCCGAAGTTTCGTTCCCAGAGTCAGGTCGCTCATGTAGCGGTCATAGGCTTTGTGGATGACCGACCAGATGAACTCGCGCTCTTTCCTCACGGTGAGGTTCTTCATCTTGCCGTTGCCTTTGCCAAAGATGAGCCATCGCGCCAGCAACCGTTCTTCTTTTTCTTCTTGGAGTTTCTTCTTCTCTCTGGCTCGCATCCGCAGAGCCAGCTTCCGTTCGGGGGTGAGTTTCCTTCGCACAGGGAGAGGGTACTTGTATATGGGAACCCCTGTCAATAGCGTTGATATTGAGGCTTGTAACATCGTTTGGAAGGTGGTAGGGTATTCCCGAGGAGAGTACCGATGATTAAAATTAACATCGAACGAGAGACCGTGGAGAAGTACACGGAAATCAAGAACTTCGTTACGGAGAGCCAGCCGACTACCTTGACCAAAAGAAGCAGTTATGGAAATCAGGATGAGTTTCTTTGTGCTGAGAAGTTCGCCACAAAGGAAGTAACTCTGGAGCGTACTGTTCGCACGACCTTGCTCACGCAGGAAATTCAGGACGAGAGCACCTTCGATCTGGCTTCCGTGATTGTGGCCATCAACGGAATTGGGAGGAAGGCATGACTGTCACCGAAGAAGAACGGAAGCAAATCGAAGCGAAATTGCTGGCGAAGCAGAAACTCGAACTCTCGATACGAATGGCAAAACTCGGTCGCTCGCGTTCACCGAAGAAGCGCCGTGCGGTCCTCAAGAACATCAAGAAGGCTCAGGCAGCGAAGAGAGGGAAGTTAATGCCAAAAGCGCGTCCGCGTGAGTCCCAAGCGAATCCGGCTCATTCTGGATGACGCGGTAATCGGGAAGATTATTCTTGAACAGAACGTCGAAGTAACCGTACGGAAGTCCTATTCCATCTGCCGAAGCCCTGTTGTCGTGGAACTCGATGTTGATTTGACCTGCCACACGCCCCGGCCATTTCTCCAAGATTCCAAACTCCGAACCTTCGATGTCGAATTTGATTAGGTCGAAGTACGGTCCCCAGTCCTTCAGGAGTTCTCGGAAGGAAAGCGTAGGAACCATAGCCCATCCCGGTTGAGGCTCCATGCTCGTTATGCTTTCGCATCCCGCCATCTTCAACCACACAAAGGCTTGCGTAGTTTCCATGAGGGCGAAGCGCAAAAAGATTATTCGTGAGTCCGGTGGTTTCTCTATGTCAGGGCCGGGATCTACGGCTACGATTCTTGCCTGCGGCCTCAACTGGAATATCTCTTCGCAGAAGTTGAACGTGCGACAGCCAGCGTCCAAAACAAACGGAGCTTCGGGGAGCGAGTCCAAGTCGATTGTGTGTTCGCCCACAAGTTTAACGAGGCGCATGTATCACCACCAAATGATCGTCGCTGTTGGGATTCTCTCCGCACTGGATGATTTTTGCTGGATACGGGATGTCGCTGAGTCTTAGTCCGAAGGGTTCCTTGCTCCATCCCACCTCGCATGGGTACGGCCAAACATCTTCGATGACGTAGACACCCCGTGGTGTCAGTAGTGGAAACAGCATCCTGGCGGTCAACGCCTGAACCTCGGGTACGTGGCATCCGTCGTCAACAATCAAGTCGAATCCTCCACCCAATACCGACACTGAACCCTGCAACTGTAGGGCATCGCCCTGGTCGCACAGGAAGGAGTGAATCCGGTCGTCCTGGACGAGAACATTCGGATTGTTGTCGAGTCCGAAGATTTCGGCGTTAGAGAAATATTCCCGCCACATCCGAAGGCTCGCTCCGTAAACGTAGTCGGGAATCGTGTTCTTCATGCTGTCGTCGCCGATGCCGATTTCTAAAACCTTCTTCACTTCATGGCGGCGGTTCTTGAACAGTTCGTGGTAGTGCGGAGTGTAGTGGTGGAACGGCCACTTGTCGGTGCCATGCTTAATTGCCAATTCGCAAAGTGCTGTGGTCATAGGCCAACCATTCCCCTTGTCCAGATAAGTTTCTTTCGGTGGTAGTCGTCGGATTGCTGTCCCGAGAATCCCCAATACACCGACATATTCGTGCACCAGCGCGACCCCGAATAGTAGTGGAGAATCCTCTTCTCGCCAAGATGGAAGAACGAGTACCGCGCCGGGTGGAAGTCTACGCTGTCGTCGTCGTGGCAACCGGACTGTCCTATTTCGAGCACCTTGACTTCGGGATGAGACTTCAGCCAGTAGTGAGTTCTTCCACCCGTATCCGTCCAGACGCCTTCGACCACATTCGGCCACCAGTCGAGAGTAGTGAGTTCTGGAAGTTTGGACAGGTCGGCAAGCATGAACGCTTCCCAGAGATACGTGATGGTTCCGTGATTGGTGGAGAGGTCGTGTTCTCCCGATGCTCCAGTTCCTACGACCTCTCCCGCTCTTGTCGGAGGATGTCCAGTTTCCTTGTGCGATAGGCAGGTACAGAGATTATGGTCAACGAGGTAGTCGCTCAATTTGATGGGTTCGATCAGGAACACGTCGCTGTGGCAGAAGCAGATTTGCTCTTTCAGGTTTGGGAAGTAGCGCGTCCACGCCCACTGGAGCATGTAGTTGAACGTGTCTCCACCGATGCCACGAACGAATCTTCCTTCGTGATTGAACAGTTGGTGGCCGGGAGCGATAGATAGCCAGTACCGTTCCATATCGGAGTCTCGCGGAATGTTGATGGTCTGGATGCCGAGCGAACGGCAGATGGCGTTCACTTCAGCGGATTTCTCGGGAGTCTTCGTGATGGATGGATCGCAGTTGAAGAC
>Ga0247679_1000127_pt1 | contig 22353 bp, 20 predicted proteins | sample CNK20_metaG_FD_182797 | JGI IMG/M metagenome (GOLD analysis project Ga0247679, IMG submission 182797) | Soil microbial communities from Purdue University Martell Research Forest, Indiana, United States - CNK20 | ecosystem: Environmental > Terrestrial > Soil > Temperate forest > Bulk soil...
CACCGCCGCCGGAGAGTTTGCGGATTTCTGCGATGACGTCGGTGGTGCGATAGTCGAGCACGATGTCGACGCCCATTTTTCGCGCGGTGGCGATTCGATTATCATCGCCGTCAACACCGATCACGACGGCGGCGCCCATCAGCTTGGCGCCGAGAGCGGCGCAGAGACCGATTGGGCCCTGTGCGAAGACGGCGACCGAATCGCCGATTTTGACGCCGCCCGATTCCGCGCCGCTGATGCCGGTGGACGCGATGTCGGTCAGAAGCACTACCTGGTCGTCGGTCACGCCATCCGGGATTTTCGCCAGGTTGGCCTGCGCGCTCGGCACGAGGAGATACTCGGCCTGCGCGCCGTTGATCGTGTTGCCGAAACGCCAGCCGCCGATCGCTTCGTATCCGCTGCCATGTCCGCACTGCGAGAGGTTGCCGGAGAGGCAGGCATTGCACTGGCCGCACGGTGTGATGGCGCCGACGATGACGCGGTCGCCGATTTTGTAGCCGGTCACGCCGGCGCCGAGCTCTTCGATCACGCCGACCGGTTCGTGTCCGACGATGAGGCCCGGTTTGACGGGATACTCGCCGCGCAGGATGTGCAGATCGGTGCCGCAGATCGTGGTCATCGTGACGCGGATAACGGCTTCGCCCACGCCGGCGCGCGGCCGCGGGACATCCTCGACGCGAATGTCATCGACGCCGTGAAACACCGCAGCTCGCATCGTTTCGACGTGCGTCGTTCGGATGACTTCTTCTTCGGCCGCAAAGGTGGTGCTCATAGGAGTTCTCCCCTTCACTGATGATTGCTGCGGCCGCGGATTGCCGCCGCATCGCACGCCACATCGGACTGTGCGCACGATCACCAGGGAGCTGTGCTAGTTTTTCGCGATGTCGTTGCGGACGTATCAGGCAGGCTCGCCTCGAAAGCCGGGCGAAGGGCTTCGGATCGGTACCGTCCGATTTCCACCGCGCGGCGTGCGCAAGGAAGACTACGCGCGGCTCGATTTCTTCGACGTCTGGTTTCCCGTTGTCGCGCCGTCGCGCGAGCTGCTGGCCTGGGTGAAGAAGCACGACATCGCCAACGATGCTGCGTCGATGAGGACGTTTCAGAAGCGCTACGCGCGCGAGTTGGAGAGCGATCCTGCGGCGCGGTACTCGGTGCTGCTGCTTGCGGCGTTGGCGCAACAGACGGCGATCTCCATCGGATGCTTCTGCGAGGACGAGAACAACTGCCACCGTTCGATCCTGAAGACAGTGATTGAGAAGGCAGCGGCGGCGCTGCCGGAGCGATGAGAGGCGGCATGCTGCGCCGCCTCTACTTCGGTCTCGCGCTTCTGGCTCTGGCTCCGATCTGGAGCGCGTCTTACTTGCCGACCTCGGATGGTCCTTCCCACCTTTACAACTCGTGGGTTCTGCAGCAGCTCGTGAGGGGAAGTCATGGTCCGGTCGCGGATTGGTATGCCATCGACTGGAGGCCGCTTCCGAACTGGCTCGGACACGCGGTGATGGCGCTGTTGATGATGGTCGTGCCGCCGCTGATCGCTGAAAAGCTCCTCGTCAGCGGCATCGTGCTCCTCTTTCTCTACGCGATCTGGAGATACGCCGGCGCGGCCGATGAATCGCGTCAGCTGTTTGCCTTCCTGGCGTTTCCGTTCGCGTACAACCTTCTTCTGCAGCAGGGCTTTTACAACTTCTGCATCAGCGCGGCCCTCTACTTTCTCGTGCTCGCCGTCTGGTGGAAGCGCCGCGACACTCCGGACGCACGCACGATCGCCGTCGTGGCTGGCCTGCTGCTCCTTTGTTACTTCTCGCATCCGATGTCGACGGTCCTCGCGATCGGATCGATCGGCATTCTCTGGCTGGCGACGTTGCGTGGCCGGCCGCTGGCGATCCACGCGCGGCACCTCGTTGCGCTGCTTCCGGTTCTGCCGCTGCTGGCGTGGTTCTTTCGCGTGCAAGGCGTTTCGCTGGCGCGGGCGCCGGTCAGCGCGGCCGGTCTCTTCAGCTACATCATGAGGATGTGGGTGCTGCTCACGTTCGACGAGTTTCAAGCGAAGCTCGGCTTCGCGCTCTTCCTCGCTCTGGCCGGGTTGATCATCATTACTCTGATTCGCCGGCGATGGCGTTGGAGCGAAGGAGATGCGTTCATCCTCGTCACGCTCGCCCTCGTTGTCGTCTACGCGCGCGCTCCGGCAGCATCGTCGGGAGGGACGATGATCATGGAGCGGATGGCGCTTTTCGTCGTCCTTTCGCCGATCGCCTGGCTGGCACCACGCCTGCCGCGACGAGCCACGATCGCACTGGTCATCGTGCTTTCCGTAGTTTCCGTCGCATACACCGGATATCTCGTTCGGCGCTACCGCGGCCTCTCGCGGCGCGTGACGGAGCTTGTACGCAGCGCGGATGCGATCGGGCGCGGGACGGCTTTCGTTCCTCTGATTCGCGAGGTCCGTCCGCACGGATCGTTCGTTGCCGTGCAGATGCACGCCATCGATTACGCGGCGATCGAGAAGGGCTCCGTCGACATCGCCAATTACGAAGCCGCCGCCGGATTCTTTCCCATCCGATACCGATCCGGCATCGCGCCACCCGACACGAACACAGCCGGCCCGAGGGCGAGCGAAGTCGATCTCACCGCATACCTCGCCCGCGTGCCTTACGTCTTCCTCTGGCATGTTCCCGATGACGCACCGGTGATGTCGCAACTCGCCACGTGTTGCGAACGTGTCGGCGCGTCAAACGGTGGCCGCGTGTATTTGAAACATTGATTGGGCCCGGCACCGGGGAAAGCTCTTCGGTGCCGAGCCGGTATGGAACGCTACCGCTGGCCCATCCCGCCCATCGCGTGCGGATGACGGAACGCCTTGCCGGCTGCCTGCAGCGCTTCGAATTTCGTCTTCTGGTCCGGCGTCAGGGTGGCGACGAATTTTGCTTCCGAATCGCCGGCCAGTGCCCGGATGGCCTGGCGCGCCGCGCGAAGGGACAGCGTCAGTTTACCGACCGTGGCCGGATCAGGAGGTGTGGCCTTCATCGCGGTGTCGAGCTGGTCGCGGAGGTCGCGCGCGTTCTGCACGAGCGGCTTCATCGCCGTTGCCTGCGCTTCCCGCAACTGCTTCCAGGTTGCGAGCTGATCGGGCGTCGGCTGCAGAACCTGCACGAGCAGGGCGCCCATCCGTCCACCGCGTTGCGGTGGCGCGCCTGCCAGTTGTGCCGAAGCGATTGCTGCGACGAGCAGCGCGATTGCCATGAGTGGAATCCATCGTTTGTTCATCGTTTCTTCCTTTCGGTTGTCTCTCTGCTTCAACGAGAAGACGGACTCGATACGATTACGCGTACAGCGATCCAGCGATGCGTGATGGCCGTCGCATGGCGATGTGATGTCTCTGATCTGTGTACATCTGCGTCATCTGCGGACAAAGGGTTCATCCGCAGATGACGCAGATGGGACGCAGATCAGAATCGATCAGCCGACCGCGGCGGTGACGTGCGCCATCGCCTGCGTGAGGTCGGCCAGCAGATCGTCGAGGTCTTCGCATCCAACCGAGAGACGCACGAGACCGGCCGTGATTCCCTGCCGCCGTTGTTCGGACTCAGGCACGCTCTTGTGCGTCATCGAAGCGGGATGTTCGATCAGCGATTCGACGCCGCCGACCGACACCGCGAGCGTGATCATGCGGACGCTGTTCATCAGGATGCTGCCCGCGGTGACGCCGCCGCGCATTTCGAACGCGATGATCGATCCCGGTCCGTCCATCTGCTGCTGCGCGAGCTTGAACTGCGGATGGGACGGCAGGCCCGGGTAGCGGACCCACGCCACCTGATCGTGATCTTCGAGCCAGCGGGCGATGGAGAGGGCGTTCGTCTGCGCACGCTCGACGCGCATGCCGAGGGTGCGGATGCCGCGCAGGAGGAGCCATGATTGATGCGGGTCGATGGTGAGGCCGAACATGATCGCGGCGTCGCGCAGCGTCTTCAGCATCGACGGATCGCGCGCGACGACGACGCCGGCGATGACGTCGCTGTGGCCGTTCAGCGATTTGGTGGCCGAGTGCAGAACGACGTCCGCGCCGAGCTCGATGGGACGCTGCAAGTACGGTCCGGCGAAGGTGTTGTCGACGACGAGCGGAATGCCGGCGCCGCGCGCGGTGGCGGAGGCGGCGATGAGGTCGACGAGATCGAGCGTCGGATTGGCTGGCGTCTCGACGTAGATGAGACGTGTTTCGGGACGAATCGCCGCGGTCAGCGCCGCCGCGTCGGTGGCCGGCACGAAGGTCGACGTTACGCCGAGTCGCGAGAAGTAGCGCGTGAGCAAGCCGCGGGAAGCGCCGTAAAGCGGATCGGTGGCGACGACGTGATCGCCGGCTCGCAACAGGGCAAGAAAGACGGTGCTGATGGCAGCCATGCCTGTGGCCGTGGCGACCGCGCCGCATCCGCCTTCGAGATCGGCGACGCATTCTTCGAGCGCGTGCACGGTGGGATTCCCCATCCGCGTGTAGATCGGGCCGTCGGAGGTGCCGTCAAAACGGGCGGCGCCTTCTTCGGCGGTGGGAAAGGCGAAGGTCGAGCTCTGATAGATCGGCACCGATACCGCGCCGCGATGCGCCGCCGGATCGAGACCGCCATGAATTGCTTTGGTGTGCAGACGCTTCGCTTGGTTCGCCATGCGAAGAATGATCGCGTCGGGGTGGACCGGCCGCACATGTCGCGCAACACACGATCATGTGATGTTGCGCACGGGCTCAGAAAACCATTCACCACGGAGACACTGAGATCACAGAGGGTTTCTCTGTGACCTCTATGTCTCTGTGGTTGAATTGGTTCTGCTCAGTGCTTGGCCAGGCCGCGGATGAAGGCGACCAGCGAGCTGACGTCAGCGACGCTCAGTTTTGCTTTGTACGCGGGCATTTTGCCCTTGCCGTCCGAGATGATCTTCTGCAGGTCGGTATCGGACTGTTTCTGCACGTCGGCCGAGCTCAGATCGCGGATCTTCATCGACTTGCCGATCGAGGTGGCGCCTTTGCCGTCGGGGCCGTGGCAGGTCGCGCACTTTGACTTGTAGGTGTCGGCCGCGCCGGGGCCGGCAGCGAATGACACCGAGGCGACGAGGAGGGCGAGGATCATGATGGACAGTAATTTTCGATTCATCTGTTTCTCCTTCAATTCAGTTGAGCATCATGCTGCTGGAATGCCAGGCAGCGCAATCTGAGCCTACAAAAAAAAGGGTGGCGGCCGAAGCCGCCACCTTCACAAAGCTATATGACGACGATCACTGCTTGGCCGGGATCGTGGTCGGGTCGTTGGTTTTCATGTCGATCAGAGATGCCGAGGAGAGAACGTTCGTTCCCTTCAGCACGGTGACGGTCGCGAAGCCCCAATCGAGGTCCGGCGCGTTCGCCCGGTTCTTGAACGGCTCGAGATCCTGCACGCCGCTGCCAACCGGAACGGTCAGGTTGTAGCTCGTGAGCGACTTGCCATTCGCATCGAACAGATTGATCGCGACCTGCGCTTCCGTTTTCCCGCCGTTGGTGACGACGAGGTTCGAGCGGTAAGCGTCCGTCTTCTGGCGGAGTCCGATCAGGCTGATCGTCTGGCCGACGGTGTAGCCGAGGTCGGCGACGCGGCCGTCGTAACTCTGGCCGTATGTGCCGTTGTCGGCCTGGTTGAAGATGCGGGTGGCCACGAGCAGCGGACGGTCGGAGCAGACTTCCAGCGCGCCGATGTTGCTCGGTCCCATGATCGCAGTCAGGTCTTCGAAGGCCTTCTGCGAATTGCCGTTGACCGTGCCGGTGGCTTCGAGATCGCCGCTGGCCTGGTGAAGGATGAAACGAAGCGACGCGGTCGACGACTCGAGGTTGCGCGCCACGAGATCGGTGCGCCACTGGCTGCCGGCCTGGCCTGCCGTGTGGCCGACCATCTCGCTCCAGTAGACGTAGTTGCTCTTGCAGGAGACGGCTCCTGCACCGTTGCCGAGTCCGCCGCCGATCGCGCTGTTGTTCACGCTGCCGGGGCCTGGTGTTGCGGTGGCCGAGGCGTTGAACGAGCTGACGGCGAAGTTCGAGATGTCGAGTGCTGAATTGACGAAGGCCGGGTTGTGAACGCCCATGCTCTTGTCGGCCAGCACCATGAAGTAGTTCCAACCAGCCTTGGCGATCGACGGATCGGCGACCGAGTAGAGCTCGACGGCTGTGCCGCCCGGACGAACGATCTTCACCGTGGCCAGCGAGAGGTCACTGACTTTCGTTCCGCCGGTCAGCGTAACGTTGACTCCCTGGCGGCCGTGGCTGGAGATGAATTCGACGCCGGAGATGTCGGAGGCGTTCTTGATCGTCTTGAGGCCATTGAGGTCGATGGAGTTTCCGGCGCGGATCTGGGTGACCATCAGGTTCTTGATGGCGGTTTCCATCTGGGCCTTGAGCGTATCCATCTTCGCTTGCACCGGCGCCTGCACGGTGTCTTTGGTGATGTTGGTGTGGCACTTGTTGCAGATCGTGTCGCTGGCGGCGAACGCGTGGTTGGTGCCAACGTAGGAGCCGTCGGCATTCTGGAGCGCGAGCGCGGCTGGCGGATCGGTCGATTCCATGTGACACGACACGCACGAGTCCTGAATCATCGAGTGAAGTCCGCGCGTACCGACCTTCGTGAAGTAGAGGTTCTGGCCCATCACGATGTCGGCCTGCGGCCCTTCGTGCGGCGCGCGCGTGGCGTCGGCGACGGTGAAGTGTGAGTCGTCGCGAAGGTCCCGGCGGCCGTTGTGGCAGGTCATGCAGACCGCGCCGGTACCGACGCTCGTTGCTTTGAAGCCTGCCATCAGCAGGGGCGTGGTGCCCGTTACGCGGACTTTGGCGTTGGTGTTTTTGTCGCTCGAGGTGGTGCCGACGTCATGAGGATCGTGGCAGGCCGCACAGGTCTGCGGTTGGACTTCGTCCGCGGTCCAGGTGACGTTCAGATTGGCGGTGCTGAATCCGGTGTCCTGCCAGGCTACGAATCCCTGCGCGCTATGGCATTTCGAACACGTGGGATCCATCCCCTCGGCCACTGCGGTCGGGAAGTCGGCGTGCTTCGACAATTGCCACTGCTGGTAACGCCCGTGACGTGTCGGTTCTCCGTGACAGGAGCCGCATACGTCGGACGAGAGCGACATGCGCGAGCCGTCTTTCTTCATGTGGGCCACGCTGTCCTGCGGTCCATGACAGTTTTCGCACTGGATGTTCGCCATGCGCGCGGTGGCGGGGTAGTTGGCGAGAATCGTCGTCCAGTTCGTTGGCGTTCCGACGGTGAGCAAGGTGGTGGCGAGGAATGCCTTCCAGTCGGACGCTTCATCGATGCCGTTGTTCTGCACCGGTTTGGCGTTGAAGCCGACGGTGTGGCAGGAAAGACACGAGGAGGAGTAGTGACCGGCCGGCGTGGTGACGTTCTGCGTGAAGATCTCGGCGTGGCCCGACTTCGCCCACGGCGTGAAGAGATCGAAGTGCGGCGTGTTCTTGACGTGGCATCCCATGCACGCGGCATCGGCCACGGGACGGCCTGTCGCATCCTGTCCGGTGATGATGCCTTTCCATGTGCCGGCGTGAACGGTGATGGTGACCGGCTTCGCGGTCGCCAGGTCGAGAATGGTGAGCTGATAGGTGCCGGCGACGTCGGGCGTGAACTCGGGGTTCTGCGACGTCGGATCGAGCAGCGTGGCCGTCGATCCGGTGGGACCGGAGAGCGACCAGTTGTACTGCGCCTGCGTCTTGCCGTGCAGCAGCACCGGCAGCAGAATGGGGACGTTGCGTGTACCGGTGGCAGTCGACCACGGCGTGTTGCCCGCGACCGTTGCGGCGAAGTGATAGGTACCCGAGGTCGTCGTCACAGTGACGTCGAACTTGACGGCCGCGGAATCGGCCAGCGCGTGCGGCGATACCGAGGCAACCGTGAAGCGGTTCTGAAGGCCGCCTTCGAACGGGGTGACCGGGATATTGGCCGGATACTGCGAGTCAGCGATCGGCGCCTCTTCCAATGCCGTCAGCAGCGCCTCGCGGAAGACTTTCCTATCGGGAAGCGCGACGGTGACGGTGTCGGTGCCTGTGTTACTGAGCGTTGCCGCCGGGCCGCCGTTCTGGGTCCATTTGATGCTGACGAGCGACGATCCGTCGTTGATGACGACGTTGGCTTTCGCCGTGACCGTCGCACCCGGCACAGGATCGCCGGTGATTGCGGTGGTGACGGTAACGGGTGCAGCGGCCCATGCGCCGCCCGCGACTCCCAGAATCAGAATCCCCGCCAGCAATACGAGCAGAATGCGGTGATGACGATGTTTCCCTGTCTCCATGACCTTTCTCCTTTTGTTCGTTCCGGAGGATGGCGATCACAGCGGGCCATGAAGGCAAACGCCGTCGCGCATCGATGGAGACACTCTGGATTCGCCGCGGACAGAAAGCTGTCCAGCCGGTCACCGTACCCACGTACGGAAAATCACAGGTGTGCATGTCGGGAGAACGTCACCGACATGGGTGATGTCAACTTCTTCACGCGAAGCGGCTCTGAGGCAACAAAGGGATGATCGGCTAAACTGGCTCCCTCAGGGTAGACACGCCAACAAGCGCTCTCGGCTCACCGCTGTCTTCCATGGGCATTGCACACACCTGACTCACACAAACTAAGTGCTTGTCACCAACGTCGCGCTCGGTCACACTAAGCAGATCAATCGCTACTGAAGTGTGGTTTGGGAGGCTTCATGCAGAAAACCGATGCCCCCGGTGTGGCTTTGCCTGCTGATCTGACGGGGTGGTTGCCGGCTGCGCAACGTTTTATCGAATGGCTAGTCGAGTTCAAGCATTGGAACACCCCCGAAGCGTGGCTCGCCCGCGGGGTCATCTGGGTCGTAGTAGTTTACAGCCTGCTGCGCCTGATTCGCGGCGTACTCGAACTGCTTGTCCAGTTGAAAACCTATTGGACTGGTCTAGGTTGGAAGGTTCGACGCCTGACAGAGGAAGAGCGCGCCCAGCTTAACCGACGACAGCGATTCGCTAGGGTATTAAGCAGTGATCTCTCCAACATGGCGAAGGTAGAGAACTGGAATGATCAATTCTATACCGACCTAGAGGCGCAGATCGAAGCCGAAGGCCGGTTCTACGCGACAAATTTCGACCGCATCATCCGACGAGCCTCGGAAGGCTTACGAAGAGTATCTTCACTGGTACGAGCGATCGAATCTAGCGCTGAGCAGTTTTTGCTTCTTATCGGCGAGCCCGGCAGCGGCAAAAGCATCGCTCTGCGCCATCTGGCGCACCAACTCGCCGAATCTGCGCTCACTTCCAAAGCCAAAATGGTGACAATTCCATTGTATGTCAATCTAAAGGAGTTGCCATCACCGACGTCCGGTGACCCCAACAGTGACTACATCAAGGCTTTCGTCCTTGAAAACGTGCGCCGTGGCGACGCAGATACCGCGGAATACATCCGTGACAATTGGGCAAAGCACCGCGACGATGGCTCGTGGCTCTTCCTCTTTGACTCATTCGACGAAATTCCAGCTGTTCTTCATTCTCCCTCCGGGAGCCGCGCCGCCACCCTTTACTCTGAAGCAATTCGCCAATTCCTCTCCACGATGGGCAGTTGCCGAGGCGTTGTTGCTTCACGCGAGTTCAAAGGCCCGCGCAATTTCGGATGGCATCGCTTGCGAATTCTGGCAATGAATGAGGATAAACAGGCATTGCTCGTGGCGAATTCGTATCTACCATCCGAAAGGCGTCGGATGGTAATGCAACACATTGCAACTTCCGAATCCACGATGCTTCAGAACCCGATGTATCTCACACTCCTCTGTCGCTTTGTCCGTGACGCGAATGCACTTCCACGAAATGACCAGGAGGTATTAGAGCGTCACATCGTGCGACTAGCCGAGCGTGACGCCGACCACGTCGGCATGAAGTACGCGCTTACGACCAGACAGCTCTTGCAAGGTGCTAGCACACTCGCACGGCTGTTTGCCGAGCAACAGGATTTGAGCCTTGCTCCAACGATTACAGATATTCGGTTAGCGTTGTCGGACTCGGATGTCCCCGGCGGAAGCATCGACAATGTAATCGGGGCTCTCGTGGACGTAAAGATCGGACGATCTGACGTTCCTGAGGCGAGAATTGGCGATAGACGTTTCACGTTCGCTCACAGACGATATCAAGAAACTTTGTTTGTCCAATTTCTTGCTGCAAATCCAGATTACATCGCGCCGAAACGTCTCCTAACCGAAACACGGTGGCGTGAATATGCGGTCACTTTCCTGCAAACGCAGCCAGTCGAAACGCTCCAGTCTCTGATCCGTGGCGCCATTGACCTACTAAAGGAGTACGACAAGCGGCAATCGTATGTTGCTGTTCTGCCTGAATACGGAAGCACCGCCGTTTACCATCGTTGGGATGATGCGATTCCGCGACTGCTCGGTCTTCTGGAGGAAGGTCTTGCGGGTCGACCAAATGATGTCCCGGCAGATCTTCGGGCGGCAGTTGCTGCTGTTCTAATGCCACGCTGGCATGACGGCGATTTTATGGATCGTCGGAATGTGCTTCGAATCGCTGGTCTCTTGCCGCCGGAGTTGCTCACAGAAATACTAGTTGAAACTGTGCGCGGTGGCTCGCATGACACTCTTGATATTGCTCTGCGCAAGACGGTTTTTCTGTCGAATATTCCGCCGGAATTGTCGCGATGGATTCAAAGGCGCCTGAGTGATGATACTCTCGATGCGGAAAACGATAGTGAGATAACCCGCCTCGAAGCGCTGGCCGCACGTCTTCCGCAGTCGGTACGCGCCGCGTTCATTGTTAGTAACTGTAAACGGCTGCGCCGACGCATGATCTTATGTACAATACCGATGTTTTGGCCGAACGTGGCGCTGCTGGCGCTGATCACCGTCTTGTTGGACAAGTCCGTACGGGCTGCGCGACGCCGCGCCGAGCAAGTGATGACAGAGATGGCGGTGCTTAACGCAATTGTCGCTGTATCTGCGTGCGCGGTTGTGGTTGTTGGTATTTGCTGGCGTATGCGCGGCGGCGCGACGATTGCCAGCGCGGTGCACTTCACGTCGGCGATCGCATTGATCTATGGTCTCGTGGGCCTCGTCGTGTTAGCGCAGTACAGCTCTCGCGCTTCCGGTAAACACATTAGCCCTCGAGCTTGCCTTAAGGCGATGGTTGGGCTGTCGAGTGAGATGCGAAGGCCCGGTCAGGTTGCAAAGGGGGTAGTGTTTCTGGCGACTGGCGTGATGTTCGGAATGATGATTTTGGATATCTCACTCGTCGGTCTATGGGGTAGTCGCGGTTGGCTAACGGCACTCGTAGTGTTCGTGGTCATGGTGGCAATAGAGCCTGCGATTATTGCTATTCGCCGTCGGCGGTTTCGGCAAGCGTATTCAGTTTATGCCGTTTCAAAACGATGCCCAGTTGCTGTTGCGCTTCACGCGACTTCTCTTCGAGCGCTAGTTGACTGGACCAAGCAAGAGACACTCCTGCGTTCGGTGCGCGACGTCAGGTCGTTAGGTCGAATATTACGCTGTGAACCACTCACTGGCATAAAACCGAAGTGCAAGCATCCTATCAGGGTGCAGTTTTTGTCCGAGGAGCGCGAGTTCGATCTCCGTGAAATTGGCGCGAGACTCAACCACCTTGCGGATCGTCTTACTAAGGCCGGTAGACCGTAGCGCGGAGTTTTTCCGCAACGGCTTTCAAAGTGGACCTAGGTGGGTTTATGGCCGGCTAGTGGCGAGTGTTGCGCCCGAGATCGGACCGGCAGTTTTGGTTGCATTCGGTTGGCGAGCGTTCCAGTCCCCCCCCCCCCGCGGAAGCCGAACGCCAAATAGCGCCCCGCTCGGAGAGCAATAGCGTGTCGTCGCTCCAGTGGGGTCACACCAGGGTCACACCTTCGTATGTTTGACGTCCGAGTCATTTGCGAGCCACGGGAGTCGAGTCGAGAGAGCGCCTAAGGCGCCCCTTGTTTCTCCGAAGGCGGTCAACGTTTCAGAAGAGCTCCTCGGCCAACGCGACGATGATGCCCGCAGGGCTTCGCATGCAGCAGAGTCTGTACTTGTTTTTCGTATTGGGCCACATCACAACTAGCTAGCTCGGCGCCGTAGGCGCGCGACAGTGTCGTCGACGCTTTCGACCGTAAACATGACGCTCCGGAGGCCCAGCGAGTTCGGCGGTGAGATCGCCGATTCGATCTCGATGAGCTTCGGATTGGTAAACTTCGTCAGCTCGAGGCCCGTGCCCAACACGATCGCGGCTGTCAGATCGTCGACGGCGACGCTGGCGTGGTCCAATCTCTTGATCGTCATGTCGCTTGTATAGCAGAGGCCGTGCCTCCGCGGTCAATGCCGGCACTACAAGTTAGACTTCGGCAATGAATGACGTAATCAAGGTTGCCGAGTCCGACGCTGAGATCGACTCCTGCTTTCCTGTCATGTCGCTGCTTCGTCCGCATGTGCAGCGTGCGGAGTTTGTGCGGCTCGTCCGAAAGATGGAGACGCAGGGATATCGTCTTGCCTACCTGACCGCGGACGATCGCATTCAGGCAGTGGCCGGGTATCGCATCATCGACATGCTGCGCACGGGTCCGATGCTCGAAGTGGATGATCTGATCTCCGCCGCCGACGCGCGATCGAAAGGATACGGAAAGCAACCGCTCGATTGGTGCTACGACCTGGCCCGCCGCAGCAGCTGCAGCGTCGTGGAGCTTGATTCCGCGGTACACCGCGCCGATGCCCACCGGTTCTATTTCCGGGAACGGATGCACGTGCTCGCCTTTCACTTCAGCCGGACGGTGGTGTGATGTTCTCCACGTCTCCGCGTGAAATCTGAAAGTGTGATTTCACGCGGAGCGCGAGAGACGACTCACTTCGACTTCGGCCGCACGGACATGCGCTCGAGCGGCTGCAGCATGCTGGCGCGGTTGCCTTCGGTGTCGAAGAAGGCCACGTATTTGCCGACGCCGGGAATGTCCATTGGATCGCCGAGGACTTTGCCGCCGGCGTCGGAGACGGTCTTCATTGATTGCTGGATGTCGTCGACCGCAATCACGACCGCTGGATACTGCGCGGGCCTTTCGCTGCTCTTCGGATAGAAGCCGCCGTTGATGGCGCCGGCTTTCTTCGGGCCGTTGTCGTCGGATTCGGTCGTCGTCACGACAACGTAGTCGCCCATGTCGGGGCCGAGCAATTGCGCCTGCCAGCCGAACGCTTTCTGGTAGAAATTGGCCATTCGTTTGCGGTCTTCGGCGGGCATTTCGAAGTGGACTACGGGATTCATGGTCATCGAACACCTCCTCGTTTCGTGGGATGCAGTGATCGTTCCTATCGTGCCGGTCGGTTCGGCTTTTTTCGCATGAGAATGGTTCACGCCGAGACGCGGAGGACGCGGCGTTACTATGGTTTTGATGAAACGGATCGCGCTGCTTTCGCTGCTTATGTTCGCCTGCCGCGATACGCACCAGCACGGTGTGACGATCGCGCGGAGCGGGAAGGCTGCGGCGCGGATCGTCGTGCTGACGATCGGTGTGGCCATCAAGGAGACGGGGCCGGCAGAGACGGTGAAGAAGTTCGGCGAGGTGTACGCGTTCTCACCCGAGGTGTTTGCGGTGCGGCGCGATCAACCGACGGAGATCGTGTTCTGGAACCTGCAGCCGGACGACGAGCACGACTTCATGCTCACCGATCCGGCGAACAAGGTCCTGTTGCAGACGAAGTTTCCGCCGCTATCGAAGACGTCCTTCGTGATGACGTTTCACGATGCGGGTGTTTTTCCGTTCTACTGCACGATGCATCAGCCGGCGATGTCGGGGCAGGTTATTGTTTCGCCGTAAACCTGTTTCACGCGGAGACGCGGGGGACGCGGAGGAGAATTGCGGGCAACAATCGCAGTAACGATTGCGCTGATCGCGCATACGGGTTTCGCCGGTACGGTCAAACGTTGCGGCGTTTCGTTCGTTCTGCCGGCAAAGTGGACCGCTGTCGAAAAGGTGTCGCCCGACTATCCCGATGAGACGGACATCCAATGCCGCGTCGCGTTGCGGCCCGAGGGCTGGAGCGCACGAGCGAAAAGGTCGCGATGGGACGCGAGCGATCCACCCGTGTGGCTTATGATCTTTGGTGCAGGCACGTCGTTCGAGGATGCGCTCGATGGGGCCGGATTCGAGAACGAATTCGAGGAAGGAGGCGGCAGGCTCGGCATCCCCGGCCGGTTCGGATTCTCGGAAGCGGAGCCTTACTCAGCCGGCCGCTTCTCCGGACTCGTCGTGCGTCCGACCTTCCGCGGGTTCATCCGCGACGTGTCGACGCTGCGCGAAAACGAGTCGGGCCTCTCCACGCGCGACAACGAATCAGTCGTGATGAAAGAGCCCTCCGGGCGCATCATCGGGTTCGCGTCTGACGGAGGAACGCCTGATGAACCGATCGACCGCGATGCGATCATCGCCGGCATCGCGCAGACGCTGGTTTTCGAAGCGCCGAAAAGCAATGAACCACAGAGACACTGAGATCGCAGAGTGACCTCCGTGACCTCTGCGTCTCTGTGGTAACCGCTTCTACGAAACTGCCGGCGCAGCCGCCGGCCTCCGGCTCCAGTACGACACCGCGAGGAGAAAGTCGGCGACGTTGGTTGAGGCGAAGGTGGGGGCGAGATCCGACGGGGCGACGATTCCGACGACATGGCCGGCGTCGTCGACGACCGGCAGGCGGCGGACCTGCCTGGCTTCCATCAACTGGATCGCTGCGTCGACTTCCTCATCCTGATGGATCGTAAAGACGGTCTTCGTCATCACGTCGCGGACCGCAACGGCGGCGGGGTACATGCCTTTCGCCACGGCGCGGCAGGTGACGTCGCGATCGGTAATCACACCGACGAGCTTCGAATCTTTGCAGACAGGGACGATGCCGCAGTCGTGATCGAGCATCAGTGTGGCGACCTGATCGATCTTCGTATCGGGAGTGCAGCAGACGGGAGCGGGTGTCATGACTTCTTTGACCAACATGATCGGTACCTCCATTCGGGACCTGTCATGTGAATACGTCCTGTCGTCGCCGCGAACAAGGAGAGGCGTCACTCCTCTGTTGTATGAGTGAACACTGAGTTGAGTGTCTGCGCGCTGAGCACGTGTTCTTCGGCACGCCCTCCCAATCGAGCGTCCTTCTCCCCCACGCTTTTTGTGGGGGAGAAGGTGCCGAAGGCGGATGAGGGGGCTGTTCTAAGCAGAGAAGTTACGCAGTCGTCAAAACAAGCTCTTCGTTCACTTCGCTCAGCTCGCGAACCTTGCTTCCAACGTACAACTGGCGCGGGCGGTTGATCCTGGTCTTGTCGTCGTCGACCATTTCTTTCCACTGCGCGATCCAGCCCGGCAGGCGGCCGAGGGCGAACATGACGGTGAACATGTTCGTGGGGATGCCCATGGCGCGGTAGAGGATGCCGCTGTAGAAGTCGACGTTGGGATAGAGCTTGCGGTCGATGAAGTACGGATCCGACAGCGCGATCTGCTCGAGCTCCGTCGCCGTCTGCAGGAGAGGATCGCGTTTGCCGAGGGCGGAGAGAACGTCGTCGGCGGCGCGTTTGAGGATCGTGGCCCGCGGATCGAAGTTCTTGTAGACGCGGTGGCCGAATCCCATCAGCTTGAAGCCGGAGTCCTTCTGCTTGGCGCGCTCCACGAACGTCCTGGCGCTCTGGCCGGACTCGCGGATCTGCTGCAGCATCTCGATGACCTGCTGGTTGGCGCCGCCGTGCAGCGGTCCCCACAACGCGCAGATTCCGGCGGAGATCGACGCGAAGAGATTCGCGCCACTGCTGCCGACCATGCGCACGGTGGATGTGCTGCAATTCTGCTCGTGGTCGGCGTGCAGGATCAGCAGCAGGTTGAGCGCGCGGTCGATGGCCGCGGTCACCTTGTAGCCTTCCGCCGGCACCGCGAACATCATGTGCATGAAGTTCTGCGTGTAGCTGAGGTCATTGCGCGGGTAGATGAAAGGCTGGCCGATCGACTTCTTGTACGAGAACGCGGCGATCGTCTTCGCTTTCGAGAGGAGGCGGATGATGTTCAGTTCATTGTCGTTTTCCGGGTAGTAGGCGGAGAGCGACGCGATCATCGCCGAGAGAATCGCCATCGGATGCGCGGACGGCGGGAAGCCTTCGAAGAACTTCTTCATGTCTTCGTGGATGAGGCTGTGCCGCGTCAGCTTTTCATTGAACGCGTCCAGCTCCTGGGGAGACGGAAGCGTCCCGTGAATCAGCAGATAGCAGACTTCGACGAAGGTGGCTTTGGCGGCCAGCTCTTCGATCGGATAGCCGCGATAGCGAAGAATGCCCTTCTCGCCATCGATGAACGTGATCGCGCTGGCGCACGAACCGGTATTGCCATAGCCCGGATCGAACGTGACCGCGCCCGTCTTCGTGCGGAGTGAGGTGATGTCGATCGCGGTCTCACCTTCCGATCCTTCCATCACCGGGAGCTCGTATTCTTTTCCCTTCAGCAACAGCGTGGCGGTGCTCATGAACCTCTCTCCTTTCGATTGTTGGTGGTTACAACTTCGCCGTTCCGGCAAGGCCGGCATTCCTGGCAGTTTCTGCGACCGTCGCCGCGACGGCCTGATGAACGTTCCGATCGAGACACGACGGCACGACGTCGCCGGGCTTGGCTAGCGACGCAATCGTTTCCGCGGCGGCGATCAGCATCTCGGTGGTAATCGCGCAGCTTCGCGCTTCGAGCGCTCCGCGGAAGAGCCCCGGGAACGCCAGCGCGTTGTTGATCGATCTTCCATCCCCCGCGAACGCCGCACCCGCCGCCCTCGCCTCGGATGGCAGGATCTCCGGCTTCGGATTCGTCAGCGCGAAGATGACTTGTCCGTTGTGAATGTCACTTGCGTCGATGAGGCCTGGCCGTCCGGTGGCGGCGATGACGATGTCGGCGGTGGCCATGATCGTGGCGGCATCGGAAGCGATGGCTCCTGCGCGCTGCACGCGGCTGACGGCGTCAGGGTTAATGTCGCTGACGAGCACTTCGCCGACGCCGTACGAAACGGCGAGCATGGCGATGGCGCTGCCGGCTGCCCCGAGTCCGATCATGCCGACGCGCGAGCGTTTCAGATCGCGCCCGGTGATCTTGCAGGCGTTGATGACCGCGGCCAACGTGACGGTGGCAGTGCCGTGCTGATCGTCGTGCATCACCGGTTTGCAGAGTCGCCGGCGCAGCTCATCTTCGATGACGTAGCAATCGGGGATGCGGATGTCCTCGAGGTGAATGCCGCCGAACGTGGGGGAGACGCGCATCACGGTCTCGACGAACTCGAGGGGATCGAGCGTGTCGATCAGGATCGGCGTCGCGCTGATGCCTACGAGCTCGTCGTAGAGCACGGCCTTCCCTTCCATCACCGGCATGCTTGCCAGCGGGCCGATGTTGCCGAGCCCGAGGACGCGGGAACCGTTGGTGAAGATGCCGACGGAGTTGCCGACCGACGTCAGATCCCAGGCCCGGTTCGGATCCTTGACGATGGCTTGCGACACGCGGGCGACACCCGGCGTGTAGATGCTGCGCATGTCGGCGAGCTGGTCGAGATGCACGCGGCTGGTGGAGTGGAGCTTGCCGCCGCGATGCGCTTCGAAGACGCGGTCGGTGGACTCGACGACATCGACACCGTCGATCTCGCCGATGCAGCGGACGACATGAATCGTCTGCGCTTCGTCGATGGTCTCGATGGTGACGTCGCGCAGAGTGGCGGTCTCGCCGACCTGGATCGTGGAGACGTCGCCGATCAATCCCCCCGCTTCGGCGATGGTGTTGGCGAGGCGCGCGAGCTGACCGGCACGGTGCTCGACACGCACGCGCAGGACAGTGTCGATGACGTGTTCGCTCATGAAACGCGAATCTGCCCGAAGCGAAGGCGAATGCCCATCGCGTACGTCACACTCCTGCGCGTTCTACGTCACATGGGAGGGGTAAGACCCGAAGTTGGAAGTGGAACCACAGAGACACAGAGGACACAGAGAAAAACACTCTGTGCTCTCTGTGTCTCTGTGGTGAAGTCTCGTCACTTTCGGTTTCGATCGCAAAAAGACCCTTTCGCAAAAAAAAGACGCGGCAGCAAACGCCGCCGCGTCTTCTCCGGAACTGCCGCAGCGACTCATGCGGCTTTGGTGAGGAGCTTCTTCGGTTCGACCTTGATGGTCTTCGGTTTCGCTCCTTCCTTCTTCGGTAGCTGCACCTCGAGCAGTCCGTTGGCGAACGTCGCCGCGGCCTTCTCGGCATCGATGTTCACCGGCAGCGTGAAGGAACGGAAGAACGTGCCGTAGTCGCGCTCGATGCGCCGGTAGCCTTTCTCTTCCAGTTCCTTTTCGGCGGTCCGTTCACCTTTGATGGTGAGAACACCGTTCTCGATCTGGATGTCGACATCCTTCTCGTTCATGCCGGGAAGCTCCGCGCGAAGCACGATGTCATTCGTGGTTTCGATGACGTCGGTCTTCGGCGCCCAATCCGCCAGCGGCGTCTTGTCCTGGGTGAGCTGCGCCCAGAGACGATCCGTCCGTCCGCGAAGCGTCTGCAGCTCCTCGAAGGGATCCCATCGCTCAAACCTGGTGAGGAAATTCATGGTGTACCTCCTGTTTTTCATTGCCGCGTGCTGCGGCAATCAGAAGATAGGTCCGTGATGGGATTGCGCAATTGTCAGCGGTCACCAATCGATACGTACGCTTGTCTCGGTACTGTGTGATTGCGGCTAAACGAGAGCGCAGAGGTTCTCTCCGCGCCCTCCGCGTCTCCGCGTGAAACGCTTTTCCTGCACCAGAGGAGACTGAGGTTCAGGCCAGATGGTGTTTCAGCACGTCATCTGTATTCCGTGAGAAATAGATGACCACCACGGAGCCAAAGAGAATCGCCCACTTCCATGGCTGGACCTCGGGGAGGTCTTGCGAAATGTAGATCTGGATGCCGTAAATCACCGGCAACGCGATCAACAGAATCCAACTGCACCAGAAGAGTGTTTTGCGCATGACGGGTCTCCTTACGTCCCGATCTTGCGTCCCGAAATCTCCTCGGGGCGATGCGACGCGTTACGCTCGGAATTGACGCACGTCACGCGTTGCTGTGACGTTGCGGCGGCGCAGCGATCGACGGCCGTCCCGCTCCAGGCGGACGAGCTCCGAAGAGCGTGAAGAGATGGACCGCGGAGAGCGCGCAGACGAGGAGGAGGATGGCCAGCACCCATCCGCCCGATTGCGCGATCCAGTCGCGGCCACCGCGGGCGATGTTGAGCGCTTCATCGATCTCGCCTCCGCGATACGTCGTGCCGGCCAGGTACTTCGCCGTTTTCAGATCCGGCGTCAGTGCGACTACGACGTTAGGGTGAGCCAGGAGTCCATTCGCATCGCCGACGCGGTATCCGATCGCGTCGAGCAATCGCCGCGTATCCGCCGGCTTCGCCATCACCACCGTCCAGGCGAGGGGGAGGTTGTGGCGTACGCGAAATCGGTGCAGATCAGCGGGTGTATCGCGCGCATCGAACGAGAAGATGACGACGCGATAGGTCGACGGATCTGCCGATGATTCGGCGGTGCCGCTCTTGAGACCCTGAACAATGAGGGGGCAAGCAATCGGACACCGCGCATACATCGGCGCGAGGATCGTCGGCGTACCGCGCCACTCGGCGGTCGAGCGCGTGCGGCCGGTGTCGTCGATCAGGTCGATCGTCGGAATCGTTGCGCCGACGGGAAACTCTTGCGCAGCGCTCACACGGCCGCCCGCGCGTAGCGTGACGGCCGCACCAGCGAGGAGAAGAGCGATTACGAACGAACGTCTCATTTTCGCAGTGCGACAGGACTGGCAGGGGAGTACCGCGGCGCACCTTCGTAGCGCGCTTTCGCGAGCTCGACGAAAGGCATCGTGTACGCGACGATGAGCAGGATGACTGTTGCCACGAGCCACGGCCGGAGACTCTGCAGCGCCACGATGTCCTCGTCGTGATAGGGCTCAGTCACCGGCAGCTCGAGCACGCCTGCCGACGATTTCTTTCGCAACAGCGTGCCGAAGAAGATGACGAAGTAGAGCAGCACCGTCAGAAACATGATCACGCCGCCGATCGTGCCGGCCACTCTCGCCACATTCCACGATGGTTGATAAAGCGGCGAAGCGGGATTCGTGTACGACAGGCCCATGTTCGTCCGGCGCGGCTCGCCTGCGATGCCGCCGATGAACAGGCCGGTCGAGAAGACCATGATGCCGAGGGTCCAGAGATACGGAATCCAGACGTTCAGCCGTTTGAGCGCGATCTCTTTTCCGCCGAGCGTCGAGATCAGCAGGAGGCTTCCGCCGATGAATGCCAGAAACACAGGCCCTGCAACCGTCTGATGAAAGTGTGCCGGCATCCAGGCCGTGTTGTGCACGACGTTGTCGAGACTGTACGACGCGTTGATGATGCCGGTGATGCCGCCGAAGATGAAGATGAACAGGCCGCAGAAGAGATAGGCGAACATCCAGCGATCGGTATCGAGCCACGGCAGCTTCTTCCACCAGCCGAACAGCCCCGTGCCGCCGCTCTTCCGCGCACCATGCTCCATCGACGCAGCCAGCGTGAATGCCGTGACGAGGCTAGGAATCGCCACCAGCATCGTGAAGAACGCGTGGACGAACTTCCACGTCGTGCTGATGCCCGGCTCCGTGTATTGATGATGAATGCCGATCGGTGCTGAGAAGGCGATCAGCCACATGAAGGTGAAGCGCCCCGCGAAATCGGAGTAGAGCTTCCCGCCGGTCAGCTTCGGCAGCATCGTGTAGTACATGACGTACGCCGGCAACAGCCAGAAGTAGACGAGCGGGTGGCCGAAGAACCAGAACAGCATGCGCGCCAGCGGCACGTTCACGGTCTGCGTCCAGCCGAGGGACCAGGGGATGAGGAGGACGATGATCTCGATCGCGACGGGGATGGTGGCGATGAACCAGACGATGAACGTTGCGAAGACGCCCAGCACTGCCAGCGGCATCTTCGTCGCCGGATTCTCGCGCTTCCACTTCTGAAAAACGGGAATCCAACTGAAGAAGGCGACCCATGATCCGATCACGAGAAGGACGAGCCCAATGTAGAACGCGGGATGGGCTTTCAGCGGCGGATAGAACGTGTAGAGCACGCTGGCGCTGCCGGTCAGCATCGGAATCGCGGCCATGATCGTGCCCCCGGTCATCAGAATCAGCGACCACCAGGCGGCGCCGAGGAGGAGCGGCTTGCCGGTGTAGAAGCGAATGACCGCGTGGCCGAATGCAACCGCGAAGAACGTCGTGAAGACGATGGCGTTGATCGCGCCGTGCAGCGTCAGCCCCTGGTAATAGTTGATGCCGAGGAAGCTCTGTGACTTGATGATACCGGCGCGAAAGAGCACCTGCAGAAGACCCATCGTGATCCCCAGGATGAGAAGGATCATCGGAAACACGATCTCGAAAAGGATGATCTTCGTCAGGCCTGGCTCGACATCCGTTCGCGAATACGGCTGCACCGCTGATTTCATTTTGCTCCTCGGTCAGCTACTTGACTGTCTTGATGAATTGAATGATCGCGCGCATCTCCGCGGGAGGGATCGTGGTCTCCGGCATCAGCGGATCGAAGCCCTTGACCGTCTTCGCGTTCGGTTTCTCGATCGATTCGAGCAGGTAGGCGTCATCAGCAACGGCCGTCGTGCCGTCGGCCAACGTGCGTTTGCTCCCGTAGAGGCCCTTGAACGTGGGTCCGGGCATCGGGCTGCCATCGAGTGAGTGACACGCGGTGCAGGCGTATTTGTCGAGAAGCTCCTGTCCGCCCAATGCCGCCTCGGCGACGGGTGGCGGAGGCGGCGCGGCTGCACGATCGGTGACATGGATTCGCGCCGCCATCTGGTGATGCTCGATTCCGCAGTACTCATTGCAGACGACGAGATACTCGCCCGGCTGATCGAACTTCACACGCGCGTAATTCACGGCGCCGGGGACGGCCATCAGGTTGATGTTTGTGCCGATGATCTGCATGCCGTGCGTCACGTCGGCGGTGCTCAGATAAATGTCCGCAGTCGATCCCGGCGGAATCGAAATATCGGCCGGCTCAAATCGCCACATACGGGCGAGATAGTGAACCTCATAACGCTTCGGCGCCTGCGTAATGACTTTGCCATCGCGAAAAGGGCGCACATCGGTCAGACAGGTAGGCAATCCGAAACCGAAGACCTTGACCGACATGGCGATGACGCCGGTGAGCGTGAGGACAAACAGCGCCGCGGTGACGACGATGCGCTTTTCGATGCCGATGGTCGCTGTGGTCATCGCTCAGCCTCGCGACACCATGACAAACATGAGCAGCAACCAGAACGCGGCGTAGAACACGACCATCGCGGCAAAG
>Ga0247679_1000135_pt1 | contig 21412 bp, 16 predicted proteins | sample CNK20_metaG_FD_182797 | JGI IMG/M metagenome (GOLD analysis project Ga0247679, IMG submission 182797) | Soil microbial communities from Purdue University Martell Research Forest, Indiana, United States - CNK20 | ecosystem: Environmental > Terrestrial > Soil > Temperate forest > Bulk soil...
GCAAAGTGGAGTGGGCCTGGGCGCGTCCCGCAGTGCTCGAGGCCATGGGACACGCCGGCCGAAATGACTTCGAGCAACTCTACTCAGCAGAGACGAATTACAAACGTCTGCTGCAAATTTATGAAAAGACGGTCTCTCGCGCTGCAAATTAGGACGATCGGTACAGCAGAATCTGCAGGCAATTCATGATCAAAACATCGAACGCTGGGGGAGTGCATGCGCAACGCAGGGAGACGCAGTATTCTTGGCGTTTTAATTAACGCCGTTGACATGGACTGGGCGGCCGAGGCGGTAATCCAGGCGGCCCACGACGGACGTCGGATGAGCATCTCCGCGCTTGCTGTGCACGGGTTGATGACTGGCGCCGTTGATCGCGAGCAAAAATTCCGCCTCAATCAGTTTGACATGCTCGTCCCTGATGGGCAGCCGGTTCGGTGGGCGCTCAACTGGCTTCATCGCGCTGGTCTCTCGCAACGCGTGTACGGGCCCCGACTTACCCTTCGACTCTGCGAACGGGCCGCCGCGGAACGATTACCGGTTTATTTTTACGGAAGCACTCCAGACGTTCTGCAGTCGCTGACGGCAAATCTGGCGTTGCAATTTCCCGGATTGATGATCGCTGGTGCAGAGCCTTCAAAATTCCGGCAGTTGTCGCAGACGGAAAAGCAAGATATCGCACGGCGAATTGCATCGTCTGGCGCCTCCATTGTCTTCGTTGGACTTGGTTGCCCGCGGCAGGAAATCTTTGTGTATGAATTCAGAAGCCTGCTCGACATGCCGGTATTGGCTGTTGGCGCCGCATTTCCGTTCATTGCGGGCACGGTTAGGCAGGCGCCGCACTGGATGCAAGAAGCCGGTCTCGAATGGCTGTTCCGGCTTTGCGCGGAGCCGGGGCGGCTGTGGCGAAGATATCTGTTTTTGAATCCCTTCTACTTATTTCTCATCGCCCTGCAGCGCCTGGGACTTTCGCAATTCTCAACAAAGGGTGAGCGGCCGCAGCGCGAGCTGCTTTTCGGCTAGGTTCCCTTCCCATGAAATTTCCCAAAACCACTCTAGCTCGCAACACGATCTGGATGACCATCGGCCAGGGATTCCGGCTGATCATTCAGGCGCTGTACTTCGTCGAGATCGCCAGGTCGCTCGGCGTGCGCAATTACGGGGCTTTCCTTGGTGTCGTGGCGCTGGTCGGAATTGTTTATCCGTTCGGATCGCTGGGCAGTGGGAATCTGTTGGTGAAGAACGTGGCGCGGGATCGGACTCTATTCCCTGTGTATTGGGGTCGCGCCATAGCAGTTACGGTAACGTTCGGTTCGGTACTAATCGTCACGGTTATCGCAATCTCTCGCTTTGCGTTGCCCGCAGAAATTCCCGTTCTGTTGGTGGTCATGGTTGCTATCTCGGACATTCTGGGGCTCAACCTTATCACTCAAGCGGGCCAGGCATTCCAGGCATTCGAGCTTTTGCGCTGGACAGCGATGATCAATGTGTCGATGAGCGCGGGCCGGCTTTTAGGCGCATTGATTCTCATCGCAATTTATCGCCATCCTTCCGCGTTCCAGTGGGGGTTCATCTATCTCGGTTGCACAGTAGTAGTCGCGAGTATTTCAGCGATGCTCGTCCGTTGGCGACTGGGTAGGCTTCGATTTGAGTGGCGCTTCCTTCGGGGCGAACTCCGCGAGGGACTCTATTTCTCTGCGAGCCAAAGTTCACAAACGATCTACAACGATATTGACAAGACGATGCTCGCGAGGTTGAGCACGTTAGACGCCGCCGGAGTATATGGAGCGGCCTATCGTTTGATCGACGTCAGTTTCACGCCGATTTCGGCGGTTCTTTGGTCAGCCTATCCAAATTTCTTTCGAGCCGGTGCGCACGGCATCTCCTCGAGTCTGGCGTATGCGAAGCCGCTCATGCGGCGCGCACTAATTTACTCGGGAGCGGTTTTTTGCTTGCTGCTGATTTCATCGGGCATCGTGCCCCTCATCTTAGGTCGGGAGTATGTTGCAACGGCCGCCTCGCTCCGCTGGCTGGCAATTCTGCCCGTCCTCAAGGCGCTGCATTATTTTTACTCGGACACGCTTACCAGCGCTGGGTATCAAGGGGTTCGGACCGCAGTGCAGGCTGCTGTGGCGGCGTTCAATGTGCTGCTCAATCTGTGGCTCATCCCGGCGTATTCCTGGCGCGGCGCGGCCTGGTCGAGCATTGCCTCTGACACTGTCTTGTTACTCGGCGTCAGCGGAGCGGTATTCGTGCTTTCGCGGTCTTCCGGCCGCCATTCCAACTTGAGTCTGTCGGCTTCGGAACACACGGGTGGGATATCGACTGTAGCCATTTCACGAGATTTCAAATCCAACGAGCCTTCTGTGGAATCGGCCGATGTTTATTGAAAAGTCGAAAGAAGGGGTCTTCTTGGCGGTTGTCGCCTTCGTGCTGACTGGCGCACTATGGCGCGCATTCAGTGGAAGTGCTGACCCGTCGCTCGACGGTGACTCTCGCACGCAAGTGATTCTCGCCGTACTGTACGGCGGCGTTCTGCTGTTGGCAGTGACGACATTCCGTTGGACAGCGTGGCTCTTGGCGCACTCACCGGCTTTAGTTGGACTGCTGATTGTGACCCTCGTTTCACCGGTTTGGGCGGAAACGCCCGATCTCGTATTCAGGCGCGCGATCAGCCTGCTGGGAACAAGTTTGTTCGGCATCGTTCTTGCGGCTCGCTTGACCGTGAGGGAGCAGGTGCGGCTGACTCGAGCGGTCCTTCGGCTGGCCGCCCTGGCGTGCCTGGTTCTGTTCGTAATCGCCCCAAATCGCGCTATGGCGACCGACTACGGTACTGGATCAGTGCGTGGGATTTTTCCGCACAAGAATCTCTTCGGTGCGGCTATGGCCTTGGGGCTCCTTGCGGAGTGGTACGCCACGGACGACGGCTGGTTTGGTCGAACCTTGAAGGTCGTATTTCTCGGCCTTTTTGCCGGGTTGCTTGCCCTGTCTCATTCGATCACGTCTATCGTCACGGTGGGCGCCGCACTCCTCTTGGTCTGGTGCTTTGAGCGACTCCACCAGCGCTATCGGATCCCGCTACCGGCGATTTTGTTTTTCTTGGCCGGATTGGTGGTTTGCGTCGCACTATTCGGCGCCGATACGAGCATCTTTACGGAAATGCTGGGCAGATCAAAGGACCTCACGGGTCGCATTGATTTGTGGCGCTCTGTGGGATCGATGATTCTTGCGCGTCCCTTCCTGGGTTACGGTTTCTCAGGCTTTTGGAGCGGAGCTTCGGTCGAGTCTTTCACCGTGGAAAAGTATGTAGGTTGGTCGCCGACTTACTCGCACAACGGCTACCTTGAAATCCTTCTAAACGTTGGTGCAGTCGGTGCTGGGCTATTCGCGATTTTCCTCTGGAAAGGTATGAAAAGGACGGTTCGATCGGCGGAAGAAAGGATCTGCAAAGAAGATTTGTGGCCACTGTCATTCCTGATTTTCTTCGTCGTTCACAATCTTGCCGAGTGCACCATCATTTGGCAGAACTGCTTCGAGTGGTCGCTTTCTATCGCCACGGTAATATCGTCTGATTCGACGGTGAAAACCGTAGTGAGCACTGCCAGGGAACTGTCCGAACCCATCTCGGACGGCTCAGAATGGCAGTACGCCTTCGATGGTGGCAGGCAACCGTCGCAAGCGCAACGAACTGACAGGTGAATATGCAAACCATGGAACATGAACACGCAACGAAGAACTTACCTCGTGTAGCCGTTTGCATTGCTACCTACCAGAGAACCGAACCCTTGCGCGATCTTCTCGCGGCGCTGGCCCTGCTGACTTTTAAAAAGGTCCGTGCGCCCTCTATAGAGATCATTATCGTCGACAACGATAGCTCACGTACCGCTGAAGACGTTTGCAAAATCAAGGGATACCCCTGGAGCATCCGCTATTTTTGTGAGCCGATTCGAGGGATTGCGCGTGCGCGTAATCGGGCTATTGGTGAAGTGACCGACGCGGACTTTCTGGCGTTTGTTGACGACGACGAACTGCCTGGAGCCAGATGGCTCGACGAGCTTCTGTGGGCGCAATGGCAATTTCAGGCAGACGTCGTCTCTGGACCGGTCCTTCCGGCATACAGCATCGCCGTGCCTAAATGGGTCCGCAACGGAGGCTTCTTCCGTCGTCCAATTTTTCGCAGCGGGCAAGTTGTTAATCTATGCTCAACGAACAACGTCCTGATCCGATCGTCCGTTCTGTGCAAAGTTTCCGGCTTTGACGAACTGTTCAATCTGACCGGCGGTGAGGATACGCATTTCTTTTTGCGGGTTCGTGAATCCGGCTTCCGAATGATCTTTTCCCGTGAGGCCGTCGTCTACGAGCCCGTTACGGAAAAACGTGCCAACATTCCGTGGTTGCTGAGGCGCGGGTACCAATCCGGGAACAGCTGGGCATTGTGCGAACGCAAGATAAAGCCTCGAGATTCGGCCACACGAGGGTTCAAGGGAATTGGTCACATTTGCAGAGGCCTCGCCCACGCTTTGGTTTCGATGTGGATCGGAAAATCAGCAATTGTTCGCGATCTGCAAGAGCTTTGTGCAGGTGCCGGAATGTTGGCTGGGGTACTTGGCCACCGGTTTCAGCCGTACGACGACCGGGCAATGCAAGCGACGGGCAGAGCAATCACGCTGAGACGGCGTTAGCTGGAAAAATCTCCATGTCTCCCATTCGAATTCGCATTAGCAGCTTCTTCGCGGCGATCTTGGCAGTAACTTCGGCTTGCTCCTTTACTGAATCCCCGTTTGTAACGCCGCCCGGCGCCGTAATCCCGGCCGAACTTTTCGGAATGCATTTTCATCATCTGGGAAGCACAACACCGTGGCCTGCCGTTCCAGTCTCCCAGTGGAGACTCTGGGATGCCTACGTCGCTTGGCCTAACTTGGAACCTTCCAAAAATCGGTGGCGCTTTGAAATGCTAGACCGATATGTGGCAATCGCCGCCGAACACCATGTTGGGCTTCTGCTACCGTTGGGACTTTCCCCGACCTGGGCCTCCGCCCGCCCGCTTGAGAAATCGACTTATGCACTTGGCTATGCAGCTGAACCGCGTGACATCGAAGATTGGCGAACCTATGTACGAACGGTGGTTCAGCGATACAAGGGAAAGATCCAGGCTTACGAAATCTGGAACGAGCCGAATCTCAAGCAGTTTTGGTCCGGAAGCGTCGATCAGATGATTCTCTTGACGGCTGAAGCCGCGCGAATTATCCGCGGCATTGATCCACAAGCGTTGATTGTATCGCCTTCCCCAACTCAGGACCGCGGCATCGCCTGGCTTTCGGAGTTTCTAAGTAAAGGTGGCGGCGCTCTGGTGGATGTGATCGGTTATCACCTTTACGTTGCGCCGCAGCCGCCCGAGCGCACTTTTGAACTTGTGTCGAGCGTCAGACATCTGATGCTCAGTGCGGGAATAGGCGGCAAACCTCTCTGGAACACAGAGGCTGGCTGGTTCTTACCAAAACCGTTTCCCCCAGAATTAGTGAGCGCCTACGTCATCAGAGAGTTCGTCGTGAATTGGGCCGCCGGCGTACAGCGCGTGTATTGGTACGCCTGGGACAATCACGGATGGGTTTCTCTGGAGACAACCCAACGAGATAACAGCACTCTTACCGGCGCTGGCGGAGCCTACGCAGTGGCATTTCGGTGGCTCGTGGGGAGTCGAATGCTTTCTTGTGCGAGCGACAGCGAACAAACGTGGGTCTGCGAATTCGAACGCGATCACAATCGTCAATGGATCCTCTGGAACGAGTCAGGTTTGCATTCTTTCCGCCTGCCCCGGCAATGGCATGCACAGCGCAGCGAACTGGCTTCCGGCGCAAGCGATCCGATCCGTGACGACGCTGTCGAGATCGGCCCTTCTCCCATCTTGGTGTTATCCGCAGGTGAATGAGCGCCGGTTGGTTGTGGCAATCGAGCGCAGTCAGTCGTGGCAGTGACACCGAGGATTTCGGACAGTCTGTATGAATCGAAAAACAAGAGTAGCGCTGCTGGTCAACATGATCTCGCCGGCCAGGATTTCTCTTTACGCCCGCCTCGCCGAAGCCTTCGACTTGCTGGTGGTGCATGGCGGTAGGGAGCGCAACCGAGATACCTGGACCGAATTCGAGAATGCCTTGCCCGGGGCAAACGTCGCTCGCGCCTGGGGGTGGAAAATTCCGTTCGCTCGTCGACAGAATGGAAAGGCCTTCGACGAACAGTATCTCCATGTGAATCCTGGATATTTGTGGCAGTTATTCAAATTTCATCCCAAAGTTGTTGTCAGCGGTGAAATGGGCGTTCGTACTTTATTGGCACTCGTTTACGGCACTCTGTTTCGAAGGCCGGTTTGGGTTTGGTGGGGCGGTACGATTCACACGGAGCGCAGGAAGAGCGGGGCGCTGAAACGCTGGCTCAGACTTGCCCTCGCGTGTTGGGTACGAAACTGGATCAGCTACGGCCAGTCCTCCACGGAGTACCTGCTTACTTTGGGAATCCCACGATCCCAAATCCTGGAAATTCAGAACACTGCGGACGAACGCTATTTTCAGGCGAACACGCCAGCGAAGTTTGATCCGCAACCTCGGCCCGTTCTTCTCTATGTCGGCCAGCTCATCGGCCGCAAGGGTATAGACCTGTTCTTGCGCTCTGCCGCGGCGCTGCAAAGCGAGGGCCTCGGATTCTCTTTGCTGTTGGTGGGCAATGGCCGCGATAAACCGGCAACCGAGCGCCTGGCGGAGGAACTCAGCCTCAAGTTCGTACAGTTTTATCCCGCACAGCCTCCGCAGGAAATGTTGGGTGTATATCGTTCGGCGGACGTTCTGGTCTTTCCGACTCTTGAAGACCCTTGGGGCCTGGTTGCAAGTGAATCGATTCTGGCCGGTTTGCCTGTGCTGTGCTCGAAGTACGCCGGCTGTGCCCAAGAGCTTTTTTCAGCCGAGAGCATATTTGATCCGAACAATCTGGATGAGTTTCGAGAGAAACTTCGTTTGGCAATTTCTGGAAGATTGCCGCCTCCCGACTTGTCTCGTTTGAGGACGACTCCCCAGGTTGCATCCGCGATCATCGCTGCATTGACGAAATCAGCTAGCGGAACGCCTGTGGCGTTTACCGAGTCAGGACATCTGACCGCGTAACAACTCTCCTACGTCGAGTGAATCCATCATTTCCGGGGAACGAGATGACTTTTTCGCTGATTAAGCCATCCACACCGCACTATCGTGCCGACATAGATGGCCTACGCGCCGTCGCGGTCCTGCTCGTCTTTGCCTACCACCTTGGCACAGCTCGTGTCAGAGGCGGCTTTGTGGGGGTTGATGTTTTCTTCGTGATTTCTGGCTATCTGATTGGTTCGATCATCCTGTCGGAAATCGATCGCGGAACGTTTTCACTAATTTCGTTTTACGAACGCCGCGTTCGGCGCATCCTTCCTGCGCTTTTCGTTATGCTAGCCGTTTGCGCATTGCTGGCCTATGAATTCTTCCTCCCCGCGGAACTCAATGAGTTTGCAAAATCATTTTTGGCAGCGACATTTTCCTTCTCAAACTTCCTTTTTTGCTACCAAGCCGGTTATTTCGAAGGTGCTGCGGCGATGAAGCCGCTACTGCACACGTGGTCCCTGGCGGTAGAGGAACAGTTCTACATTTTCCTGCCGATTTTCTTGCTCGTCGTCAGCAGATATTCTCACGCCATTCGACGAATGAGCGTCCTGGCAGTTGCAATCTGCTCGTTCCTCGTGAGCGCGTGGGGAGCGTTTCATAGCCCCCAGAGTACGTTTTACTTGGCGCACACAAGAGCGTGGGAACTTCTTCTTGGCACCCTGCTTTCCCTTGATATCGTGCCGTCATTTTCTAGAGCCATTTGGCGAAATCTTTTGTCGGCAGTTGGGTTGAGCGCGATTCTTGCTTCTGCGATCTTGTATCAAAAAACCACGCCATTTCCCGGATTGGCAGCCGCTCTGCCTTGTATCGGCGCTGCGCTGATCATCGTCGCTGGCCGGGACGGATCTTCACTCGTCGGGTCGTTCCTTTCTCTCAGACCGGTAGTTTTTATTGGGACGATTTCTTATTCCCTCTACTTGTGGCACTGGCCTCTGATCGTCTTTCAAGGTGCTTCCGGCTTCTTCGCGCACGGACTCGCCCCCAAAACCACGAAGCTGATGGTGCTCGGAATTTCATTTGTAGTCGCGACGTTGTCTTGGCGCTTCGTCGAACGGCCATTTCGGGACAGCCGCAAGCGATTACCGCGGCCGCGGCTTTTTCAGGTTGCAACGGCCGCCGCGTTGATGTTGGCGATTTTCGGCGCGACATCGATCGCCACTGATGGATTTCCCTTTCGGTACTCGTCTCAGGCGGTCCGCGTCGCTTCGTTCTTGGAAAACGAGGATGCTACCACCGAAACACAGTATCGCGTGGGCAGCTGCTTCCTGACCTCACGAAACCCGCAAGCGAAGTTCGCGGCTGAACAGTGCCTGAAGTCCGACCCTGCGAGGCGCAATTATCTGCTGATTGGGGACAGCCATGCCGCGCAGCTGTGGTTTGGCCTATCCTCTGTATTCAAAGACATTAGTTTCATGCAGGCTACGGCCGCTGGCTGTAAACCGGCGTTGGAGCAGCCAATCGGTGCGGACGAGCGTTGCACGCAACTCATGCACTACATGTTTCATGATTATTTGCAGACGCACTCCGTCGACTGTGTCTTGATCGCGGCGCGTTGGGACGGCACAGACCTTGCGAGACTCGAGGAGACTGTCTTGCTCCTCAAGAAGCGGAGACTCAAGGTAGTTCTCTTTGGCCCCATCGTCCAGTACGATGGATCGTTGCCGCGACTGTTGGCAATCTCCATTCAGAAAAACGATCCCAGTCTGCCGGCGGCCCATCGCGTTAGCTACTACGAAGAACTCGACCGGAAGATGGCAGAGATTGCTCGACAGCTGGGTGTACGATACGTTTCTTACTTCGACCTGATCTGCCACCATGGCGCTTGCCTCGAGTACGCGGCAAAAGACGTTCCTCTGCAATCCGATTACGGTCATCTGACCGGTGAGGGGTCCGTCGTTGTCGCTGACAAGATTCGAGACGCTGGCATTTTGCCAATTCGTCCGCCAGACTGCGGAGCACACCCATAGATCGACGCTGGCGTGCTGAAACCGATAGCCGATCGGTTCGGCCTTGACCTGCCCCAGGCTCCCCGTACGGGACCATATGACACCTGAGTTTTTTGAGCCAGCTCTCTACGAATTCCTAAAAGCTGACGCGGTCGGCAATCTAGTAAACTTTGGCTAAAGTCCAGGAACGCCTGAAGTGGACTTTGCGTGTGACGGATGCGGCCAAGTTGTTGGAGCCGATTCTCGGAGAAACGTCACTCGAACAATCCAGGTTGGGCCGAGAGGTCCTCCGGCTCAAAGAAATTACTAAGGCCAATTCCGACGAGGCGAAAGCGTTGCTGGGGGCCCAGGGAAACGCGCTCCCGGAGCGAAAGCGCAATGGTCGTCAGCTCTTCGCAGGAGGAAGGCGGAGACGACGGCGTGTGACTGCGCGTGAGGATCTTGAACTCCGCAGTCTTCAATTTCAGCACCACAGTTCTCGCAACACGGTTTTCCTTGCGCGATGCGGCCCAGGTCAGTTCGGCAAGTCTGCGGATCATCGGTTCTGTCTCGGTGAGGGGAACGTCACGTTCGAAGGTGTCTTCCGCGGAGATGGATCGCGTCGGGCGGTCGGGTACGACCAGGCTCTCGTCGATACCGCGCGCCAATTCGTAGAGACGGACGCCGTAACGACCGAAGCGGTTTTCGAGCGCCGTCAGCTCCAGCCGGCGTAGATCGGCAATCGTATGGATGTCGAGGCCCTTGAGTTTTTCTTCCGTGACTTTGCCGACTCCGGGCAGGCGGCCCACGGGCAAAGGCGGCAGGAACGAGTCCACTTCGTCGGGTTGGATAACGAAGAGTCCGTCCGGTTTTTTCCAGTCCGACGCAATCTTCGCGAGGAACTTGTTCGGTGCGACGCCCGCCGAGGCCGTCAACTGAAGTTCCGCACGAATCTGTTTGCGAATCGTGCGTGCTACTTGCGTTGCGGTCGGCAGGCCGGTTTTGTTCTCCGTAACATCGAGGTAGGCTTCATCGAGCGAAAGTGGTTCGATGAGGTTGGTGTGCCGCCGGAAGATTTCACACACTTGGCTTGAAGTTGCCCGGTAGCGCGGAAAATCCGGCGGCAGGAATACCGCGTTCGGGCACAGACGTTCGGCGCGAACGGAGGGCATCGCGGAAAGTACTCCGAACTTTCTGGCTTCATACGAAGCAGCGCAGACCACGGAGCGGTTGCCGCGCCATGCGACAACGACGGGCTTGCCGCGCAGTTGCGGGTCGTCGCGTTGCTCCACGGACGCGTAGAATGCGTCCATGTCGATGTGCACGATTTTGCGCTGTGGCATGTCTGGACTATTTTAGGCCTGTAGCGGAGATCCGGGGAGGCGGGAGCCGCAACGGGAACAGCCTCATAACTCCTGATTCGTCGCGTCTCCGCTACTTCTGGATTCGCCCCTTGCGGATTTCCTCCAAGCGCTTCTTGAGATATTCCTCATATTCTTGCAGTAGTTTGGGATCCTTGGGAGTGGAGTAGATCTCGCTGGACTTGTACTTGCCTTCATCGAACTTCTTCTTGGTCCATTCGTCGTGAATGCGAATCTCATCGGCACGGTCGAGGACTTCTTTCACGAACTGCGGCGGAATGAAATAGACCCCTTCGCGATCGCCGACGACAAGATCACCGGGCATCACGGTGACGCCCCCGATGCGCACGGGAACGTTGATACCGGTCAGCATGACGTTGCCGATCGGAGTTGGATCGGCAGAACGGAAGTAGGCGGGCATGTCGATCTCGGAGATTCCGTTCAGATCGCGAATGCTGCCGTCGACGACTAAGCCGCCGCCGCGGGTGGCCTTCATTGTGTAGTAGAAAAGATTGTCGCCAACAATGGTGCCACCGACTTTCTTGCCGAATAGGTCGACAATTAGGACGTCGCCTGGTTGGAGCATGTCGATGGCGGTTTGATTCGTGAGACGTGGGATGCCGTGTTCTTTGGCCTTGGTTTCCGCGATGTGCTCGATGTCGGAACGCAGGGGCATGAACTGGAGTGTGAACGCTCGCCCAACCATGGGTTTTTCCGGATGCAGGATATGGAACCCATCGGCGTACTGATTGTTGAAGTTTTTTTCTTGAAGAACGGCCCAGACTTCTTCCGAGGAGAGCTCGCGGGCTTGTTGAAGCAAGCCATCGGGCACCTTCGGCCGGCCATCGAGGAATCGCTCGAAGGGGTTCTGAGCGGTGTAGTCAGTGAGGTCCTGCTTGGAGAAGGTAATCAGTTGAGCGTGAAGTGAAGTGGGCGCGAATAGACTGACGGCACAGAAGATGAAGGCGACGGTCGAGCTCGATCGGACCAAATTGTAAAGCGCTTTTGTCCTCATGGCTTCCTCCGAGGTTGCGGCAAGCAGTGTGTCGCGCCCGAAATTCTCAGATGCCAAATGATTTGTCAAACGTGAACTTGTTTAGTGATTGCATCCTTGAGAAGCTGAGGGTACTCGCGGTAATGGATACCGCAAGAAAGTTTCCAAGCGAATCTGACGCTCATTTTCTTTGTTAAAAGAGGTATTGCTATGAGCAGAAACGGCCGGCAGGCTTTCGATCGTCGGGAAATGCTGAAGGCCTCCGCACTCATGATGGGCGGCGGGTTGTTAGTCGGAGAGCCGCTCGAGGCTTATCCGAAGGGTGTCAATACGAATTCGAGGCCATCGAAATTGAAGATCACGGATCTTCGCGTGGCGACGATTGTGAAGCCGGGGCCCGGCCCATGCCCGATAATCCGAATCGATACGGATCAGGGCGTGTATGGGCTGGGCGAGGTTCGAGACGGAGCCAGCCCTACGTACGCGCTGTTTCTAAAGAGCCGGATTGTAGGAGAGGATCCGCTGCAGCTCGACAAACTTTTCCGGAGGATCAAGCAATTCGGTGGACACGCGCGACAGGGCGGCGGAGTGTCCGCGATCGAGATGGCGCTGTGGGACATCGCTGGCAAGGTCTATAGCGCCCCCGTGTACGCAATGCTCGGCGGCGGAAAATTCCGCGACAAGATTCGCATTTACGCAGACACCGAGGAATCCAGGGATCCCAAGGTCTACGGGCAGCGTATGAAGGAACGCAAAGAAGTCATGGGCATTACTTGGCTGAAGATGGATCTTGGGATCGAGATGGTGGCAGACACGCCCGGAACAGTTACGAATCCGACGGACATCCAGCAATGGGGAATGGATCAGCAACCACATCCTTTGCTCGCGATGGAGGTCACTGACAAGGGAATTGCGTTGCTGGAGCAGTATGTTGCCGCGGTGCGCGATGCAGTGGGGATGGAAATACCCCTTTCCATGGATCACCTCGGACACCTTGGCGTGAAATCGATTATTCGGCTCGGCAAGGCTTATGAGAAGTACAACCTGTCTTGGATGGAAGACGTGATTCCCTGGACTTACACGGATTTGCTGAAGCAGATTTCCGACGAGAGCCCCACGCCAATTCTGACGGGCGAAGACATTTATCTGAAAGAGCCCTTTGAGGTGCTCTGCGCAAGGCATGCCGTGAGCAAAATCCACCCAGACCTGGCAACGTCTGGCGGTATTCTGGAAACGCACAAGATCGGCGACATGGCTGAAGAATATGGCGTACCGATGGCCATGCATTTTGCGGGGACACCGGTAGGCTGCATGGCGAACGTCCATTGCGCTGCTGCGACTCAGAATTTTCTGGCGCTGGAGAACCACTCATTGGATGTGCCCTGGTGGTCGACTTTGGTGCGAGAAGGAACGAAGACGCCGATCGTCAACAACGGGTGGATTGACGTGCCGGAGCGGCCCGGGCTCGGCGTAACTCTCAATGAAGATGTGGTTCGCCAGCATCTCGCGGCCGGCTCAGGGTATTTTGAGCCCACGCCGCAGTGGGACCGCGAACGCTCCTGGGACCGCCTCTGGAGTTAGAGTGGGAACGCTCGTCCAAGCCTCCCGAATCACCAAAATACTGCCCAGCCCATCCATGCCCGCCAACCGCATGCCTTTAAAAGGCTCGACTGCCGAGGGGTTGCGCTTTTCTCTTGCTTGAAGAGCTCCCGAACCTGGATTTCTAAATGCAGTCGTCGGTCTTCCTACCTTCTTGATTAGGGTTTTCACGGAAATACCTTTCGCTAGACTTTGGCGACACAACTCAGATGGGGCCAGCAATTTAACGCTAAGAGTTGATTGATTTTGTGTGCCGGGTGCGCCCCTGTACCGAGTCATTGGCGTTACGATGCGACTGGTGGAAGCCGAGTAATCTAATCGAGTTCAGCTTGGAGAAAAGGGGCCGGGCGACTATCCTGTTCATCCGTCCCCGATACTTCGCAATCTTAGAAAGAGGCCATTATGCTAATTGGAGAACGCTTGCGTGAACTGCGGGAGAGCAAGAAGCTCTCTCAAGGAGACATCGAGAAGCGGACGGGGTTGCTGCGCTGTTACATTTCGCGGGTCGAGAACGGTCACACGGTGCCGGCGATCGAGACGCTCGAAAAACTGGCGCGTGCTCTCGAAATTCCGCTCTATCAGCTTTTCTACGACGGTGACGAACCACCGAAGCTGCCTGATCTGCTCAAGAAGAAGACGTCGGACGGTATCGCGTTTGGCAGCAGCGGCAGGCAGGCGAGCTACCTTCACAAATTGCGGAAGTGCTTGAGCAAAGCGGCGGAGCCAGACCGAAAACTTATTTTGGTCATGGCCCAGAAACTGGCCACTGGCCGCGGCCGCCGCGCGGGGGCAGGAGCTTAGAGAACAGAAAAGGGCCGCGTCCGGGTACGCGGCCCTGCGTGAGTGCGAATCTCCGGGTGACGGCCCCGCAGCACGTCGTTCGCTGTTGTTCGGTAGTTGCTCATGACGCGGAAGCCTTTTTCCAGAAGAGCTTGTGCACGGCCTGGCGCTGCGAATCGCTCAATGCGTGGGCCGTAGATATTGAGATCCGTTGAGCCATTCAAGGAAAACCATTGGCCAGTCGCCGGCTGACGAATCCGCGAGCGCCGTAACCATTTGCGAAGCGACTTCTGAATATAGGCAAGACTATTCGTCAGCGTTTCCTTTTCCCCGTCCGAGAGCCGGATGTAGTCGAGTGCGGACGAACCGGTTTCGAGACCGATAGCATCGGCAAACGACGGAGGCGGTCGCTTCGACTTCCGTTTCGGGGACTCTGCGCGACGTTTGTTCGGGACGGTCGCCACGGTGCAGAGCAGGCCACCGACGAGAACACTGATCGAATCGCTCCGACTAGATAACGGCCCAAAGATGGTTGCAAGCTCACCTGCAGACTGCTCTTCCTGACCTGACTAATCGTTTCAATTCAGAACACCATCAATCTGCACGTCAATGTGTGCCTGCCTTGTTTTCAACAACATACAAGCTCGTCTACGTGGCGTCCAATTTGCAGATGTTGTTTTAGTTCGGAGTTAGTGCTTTCGATTTCAGTCGGCGTTTGAGAGCACCTGATCGGGAAGAGATGTGGCGATGCGCATAAGCAGAGGATTTCTGGACGGGGGTATGTGTAAATGAGAAAGCGCAAACACCTTGATGTTCTCCTGTCGATAGTATCCCTCTTGACGGGAACATACTTACTTCTGGATTCAACTAGCAATTCTGGACGATACGCTGAAGAACGTATTCTGATCGGTGCGGTTCTTTCAGCGCTTGGGTTGGTACTGATGTCTTGGTCATTCGAGCGGCTCCATAGTACGAAGGCGTTGCTGCGACACCTGAAAGGGGCCTAAGCTACAGCGCGGGCGTAGGAAAAAACGATTTCTGGATGCAACGCGACACTTGCTTTGTCAATTCGATATTCTTCCGAAGACTTTCCGCAATTTAATAAACACTCCTAGAACCGAGCGATTGTCGCAGACTTGGATCGATTCTCGCCCCGACTCTTCCACTAAGGCATCCGGGTTATTGCGCCGATCGTTATGTCTCTTCTCACCCAGCTTGCTAGTCTATTTGCCTTGCTCGGCTGGTTCATGTGCCTTTGGGGTCTCCCCTCGGCGCGCGACGCAATTCTCGAGCACCTGGTCTAGCTCCAGCGGCCGCATGGGTTTAGACAGATACGCATCCATCCCGGCGGCAAGGCATTTCTCGCGATCGCCCTTCATGGCGTGCGCAGTCAACGCGATCACGGGTGTACGGGGCCGGCCACCACGCTCTTTTTCCCTTATCACGGCGGTTGCCTCCAATCCATCCATTTTGGGCATTTGAACGTCCATCAAAACCAAGTCAAATTTTTGCCTCTCGAGCATTTCGAGTGCTTCAAGCCCGTTCACTACAACCACAACTCTGTGTCCTCTCTTTTCTAGCAGTCGCACAGCGAGGCGTTGGTTAATTAGGTTGTCTTCCGCAAGCAACACCCGCAGGCACGCCGCAGGATCTCGCGCATCTGCCAAGGAAAAGCGAGTAATTAGAGGAATCGCACCGGTGTGCTCGCGAGCACCAAGCGCGCGGGCAATGGCCTCGCGCAATTCGGATTGCCGTATGGGTTTTAACAAATACGCAGCCACTCCAAGCTCCTGGCATCGGGCTGCGTCCCCTCGGTGGCCCGCTGAAGTCAGCATCATGATAACCGCCGTAGCTAGCTCAGGTCTCAGTCGAATACGTTCCACGAGGCTGAAGCCGTCCATCTTCGGCATGTGCATGTCCGTCAAAATCAGGGAATATGACTCTCCGGCTTTGCGGGACCTATCTAGTTCGGCCAATGCCTCTTCGCCGTTCTTCACGGAGGTGGACTTCATCTCCCAGCGCTTCAACATCCCTTCAAGTATCCTCAAATTCGTGCGATTATCGTCAACCACCAAAACATTCACGCCTCGTAACATCTCCGGAGGAGCAATTGTTCCCACTTCAATGGCCTTCGTGTCTGCAACTCCCAGGCGAATTGTAAAATGGAAATGGCTTCCCTTCCCTACCTCGCTCTCGATCCAGATTTTCCCTCCGAGCATTCCCACCAAACGAGACGAGATGGTCAGGCCAAGTCCTGTTCCTCCGTAGTTCCGTGTCGTCGAAGTGTCCGCTTGAGAGAACGGATCAAAAATTACCAGCTGTTTTTCCGCCGGGACGCCAATGCCAGTGTCTGACACGGTAAAGTGTAGGATGCAAGAGTCGCTATCCGCAGATTGAATTTGCACCTTCAACGCCACTTCGCCTTCATTCGTGAATTTGATCGCGTTCCCTATGAGGTTGGCTAGCACTTGACGGAGGCGGCTAGAATCGCCGCGCACAACTTCTGGCACTTCAGGAGCCATTTCGCACAACAGCTCCAGCCCTTTTTCGTCCGCTCGCACAGCGAGCGTTTTTAGTGTTGTTTCTAGACAATCGCGCAGATTGAAATCGATCAGCTCGAGGTCGATTCTTCCCGCCTCGATCTTTGAGAAATCGAGAATGTCGTTGATAACAGTAAGAAGGGAGTCTCCAGAGATCTTCACGGTCTCCAGGTATTCCCGCTGCTCCGGACTAAGTGGGGTCTCCAGCGCGAGATCAGTCATTCCTATGATGCCGTTTAGCGGCGTGCGAATTTCGTGACTCATGTTCGCAAGGAATTCGCTTTTCGCACGGGTCGCCGCCTCTGCTGCCTCCAAGGCCCTTTGCATCTCCGCTTGTCCCTTTTTGATTTCGGTAACGTCACGGCCCACTCCGGCGATTCCCGTCACGCGGCCGTTCCTATCCCGCAGTGGCACCTGGGTCGTCAGAACCTGGGTAACGTTCCCTTGTGGATCGAGGCCCGTTTCCATCCGGTTGATCTCAGCCTGTCCTGAACAAATTACCTTCTGTTCGTCTTCGTAGAAGACCGCAGCGAGCTCTCGAGGATAGAAGTCGAAATCGTTTTTCCCGAGCAACTCTTCGGGAGTCTCCACGCCCATCTGTCTGGCTACAGAAAGGTTGGCCAAAACGAAGCGGCACTCGACGTCCTTCACGTACATGTAATCGGGCACATTGTCGATCAAAGCGCGCAGCCTCGTCCGATCTTCTGCGAGCGCCTCTTCGGCGCGACCGCGTTCGACAACCTCCTTTTGTAACTCTTCACTCCGCTCCCGGACACGGAATTCCATTTCGTCTTTTGCACGTTGAAGCGCGGCATCACGCTTTTGAATCCGATCCAACATTTCATTGAAAGCGCAGACGAGTGCTGCAGTCTCGTCGTTGCCTTGTGGAATCGCCCGGAGGGTAAAGTCACCTCTCGCTGATATCCTCTCAACGATTTGAGCAAGTTGCAGAATGGGTGCAGTTATCAATCGAGTCAGCTGAGAGGAAGCCAGGAAAGTCGCAAGAATGGAAACGACCAGAATCAGAGCGGATATTTCCCTGTATTCCCAAATTTGGGCGTGAAGCTCGGAAGAGTCCGAGACAATGGCAATGGCGCCGACCCTTTCACCTCTTCGAGAAATACTTCGGTATACCGTGAGTGATTCCTGCCTAAACTGACTTCCGTCACCGTGCCAGACAGGAATTTTGAACTCAGAGCCAACACCGGAGCGCCGGTATTCAGCGAAAATGTTCCCAGCATTGTCGTACACACATGCGGCGACAATACGGCGATCAACGCGAAGTCCTTCTAAAATATCCTGGGTGAGTTTTCGATCATTCGAGGCCAACGATGCCGCAGCGCCCAAGCCCAAGGTATCAGCTTCCGCTACAATGTCGTTGGTCAACGCAGCACGGAATCTGACTCTTTCATAGGCTTCAAATCCCAAACAAGCCAAGCCCAGTCCTAGAAGACTTGTGCATACAATGACGTAGTTCAGCTTGCTTTGAATGGAAGAATGGCGAAAGAAAAGCATTGCAGTCTGCCCTCACACTCCGATTGTTCGCTGTTGCTGGGTCGTCTAGCCTTGAATCGATGTTGAGAGACGCTGCCCTACGATCCATGCTCGGTTTACATCCGTCGTAACGATCGTAATTCGGTCGCGGGTACAGCGTCTCCTCAATGGTTGGTATGCATTTACCACACCAGACGGCACGAGCTCCCAACTCATAGATTCTTTATAATCAACGACTTATGTTGTGTTTTGTCGCCGGGATCTGAGAACGTCGTCCTCGTAACGGATAGTGTTTCAATTGCGAACACCGCGGCCGGCCTGAAAAGGCTGTCTTGAAGAACCGAGCCGGGAAAAAAATGACGATTCGAACGGCGCCAGAACTGCCAGGAAACAGGGAGGTCCTTGGAAGGTTCTGCCCCAAAACTATGCCGATGTTTCGGTTTGGCATCGAGGTTATGGCGTGGGGAAAGCGATCCCCAGAGTAAGGCGTGGTTAACCACATTCGCTTCAATAACTTAGGCTTGCCAAGCTTGCAGTTTCCCTTTGGTTGTGTCCTTGCAATGATTCTTCTGGGTTTGGTGCAGCAAATAGGACAACGCACGGGAAGGTTCCGTTTCCGATGACTAACGAACAAGCGCTCATGGCCCTTTCGAAGAACAAATTCGACGAAGCTGGTGTCGCAGCCATCGCCGAGAACAACGCTGACGAGCTTGAGCAAACAATCTGCAGATGGTTCAACAAAGCTGAATCTAAGTACTTTATCTCTGGGCGCTTGGTTCGGCACGTGGCCGACAATGCGAAGTTTTTCCGTCCGCTTGAGCACAAAGCCGACAGGTGGATTAAGGACTGCGCAGACCGCGGATGTTCCATATTAAGTATTCGATTCGGGGTATGGGTCGGGTGAAGAACAGAAACTACACCTCGCTTCCGAACGCGGCAGCTCGAACTTCCGTATCCTCCAAGGCCCTCCGACGACATGTAGAAAGCCCGCCGGTCGCGAATATCCATCGGCACGTTTCTTCGACAACGGCCTTGCTCGTTTTCCACTCGGCTCAACCCGGACAACGCGAACTGGTTCGAGATATAGAAGACAGCGCCATCGCGACACAAAGCGCGTGGGAGTCCAACAAATCAAGCGTTTCAGTGATGTCGTCTGCCCGCCGAGAGTGCCGTAGTGCGAGCAGTTGTTTGGGAACATCCAGCACACCGGTAATCCAGTTCTCCCCTTCAAACTGGCACGAGAAACTCAGGGAAGCCAGGAACGTTCGTTCGACATGGGTGCGTCTGACTTCCTTCAGAAACCGATTATCGATAATGGTTTTAGCGTTCATAGAACGAGGCCTCGGGGTTTGCCTTTCGAAAAAGACCCGGGGGAATATCGTAACTATATATAAGCGCGATGAAACGTCTTAGCGCGCTACCTTTGGCGTTGTAAAGGGCGCTCATACGGCTGCCATCGAGCTCCGCAGGATTACGGTTTAGCATATGCAGAATACGAAAAACATCGATTCTTTCCAACAGTCTGGGACCGGAGACCTGGCCGATTTGCAGGCAGCAGTCGTGAACGCGGCGGCAAACGCTGTCGTGATTACCGACAGGGACGGAACGATCATCTGGACCAATCCCGCCTTCGAAGAGCTGACCGGCTACACGCATGGGGAAGCAGTTGGACAAAGCACTCGGGTGCTCAAATCAGGCAAGAACCCGCCAGCGTTATATGAAGAGATGTGGCGAACCATTCTTGGCGGAAGGGTATGGCGCGGAGAGCTCATAAATCGGCGTAAGGACGGCAGTCCGTACAGTGAAGAAATGACCATCACCCCTGTACAAAATTCGCAAAGAAATATCACCCACTTTGTGGCGGTCAAGCAGGACATCACGGAACGCAGACGTATTGAGCAAGAGATCCTGTTTAAGAACACTCTCCTTGAAGCGCAGGCGGAAACCACTATTGACGGCATTCTGGCTGTGGACGAAGGAAATAGGATCATTCTTTCGAACCAGCAATTTGAGGTCATGTGGCGTATTCCGGCGGAAATGGTTCGCGCCGGAGACGACAACAAGTTGCTTCAATGGGTCGTCGACCAGGTCGAAACGCCGCAAGCGTTCTTGGCTAAGGTTCAGTATCTGTATAGCCATCGCGACGAGAAGAGTCGGGACGAGCTCAGGCTGAAGGACGGAAGGGTGTTGGATCGATATTCGTCGCCGCTCATCGATTCGGTCGGCGAGTACCGTGGGCGAATCTGGTACTTTCGCGACATAACCGAACGGGTCAAAGCAGAAGGGCGGCTGCGGTTGTGGTCCCGGGTCCTTGATCAAAGTGCCGAGGCCATCTTTGTCTGTGACCCAGAGGAAAGGATCCTGATCGTAAACAAAGCTTTCGAGCGGACAACGGGCTTCTCCGCGGCCGAAGCGCTTGGCGCGACGCCGAGGATCCTAAAGTCTGCACGCCACGACCGCGCCTTCTATGCGGAGCTGTGGAAGAGTGTCCAGGAGACGGGAACATGGAGCGGCGAGATGTGGAATCGTCGCAAGAGTGGGGAGCTCTATGTCGAGTGGCTATCGATTAGCGCCGTTCGTGATCAGAACAGCGCGGTGACACATTACGTCGGGATATTTTCCGACATCACGGCCCGCAAGCAGACTGAAGAACGAATTGTCCGTCTTGGCCACTTTGACGCCCTGACGGACCTGCCAAACCGGGTGCTCCTCATGGACCGGCTTACTCAACTCACAAAGTCCCGTCAACAACGGGACTTCAAGATCGCGGCAGTCTTCATCGATCTCGATCGGTTCAAGGAAGTGAATGATTCTTTGGGCCACGATGCAGGCGATCTCCTCCTGCAGGCGATAGCAAAACGGTTGTCTGACGCAGTGCGAGAAGACGACACCGTGGCCAGAATTGGCGGGGATGAGTTCGTCGTCGTTCTCCAAAGCCTTCGCGAGGTACGAGATGCCGCTGCACTCGTGCAAAAGCTGCTGTCCTGCCTCGTAGAGCCCGTAACAATCAACGGTTATGAGCTCACAGTAACCGCAAGTATGGGAATCTCTCTTTACCCCGATGATGCAACCAATGGGCAAGAGATGATTCGCAACGCCGATGCCGCGATGTATCAGGCTAAAGGTGCGGGGCGCAACGGCTATCAGTTCTACACCAGCGACCTAAACAAGCGCGCCCTCGAAATGTTGGCGATGGAAAGCGATTTACGCCGGGCGATCGAACGCCAGGAATTCGAGCTGCACTACCAGCCTCAAGTTGATATCAGCTCCGGTGTTGTCGTGGGAGTGGAGGCGCTGATCCGTTGGAACCACCCTGACCTCGGTCTGGTTATGCCCGGTAAATTTATCTCCATTGCGGAAGAACGCGGGCTAATAGTTCCTATCGGTAGCTGGGTCATCGATGAGGCATTGCGTCAAGCTGCCATCTGGCAGCACCGTGGAAAACTATCCGTCCCCATAGCCGTGAATGTTTCTGCAGTCCAATTCCGTCAGAAGGATTTTGTCGAGCAGCTCGCGAGCAGCGTGCGAAAGCACGGGATCACGCCGA
>Ga0247679_1000138_pt1 | contig 20799 bp, 34 predicted proteins | sample CNK20_metaG_FD_182797 | JGI IMG/M metagenome (GOLD analysis project Ga0247679, IMG submission 182797) | Soil microbial communities from Purdue University Martell Research Forest, Indiana, United States - CNK20 | ecosystem: Environmental > Terrestrial > Soil > Temperate forest > Bulk soil...
TGGAACAACCAAAACTCAATGGAAAACTTTCTCAGCTGGAGAAGCATTAGTTTTAGATGATGATCTTTACACGTTTCCAAAGGGAACAAGTTTCTATGGAAACGGAGCTGCAAACGGTAGTTTTTCGATTGCCTACACATTTGTAAACAATTTTTAGGTAAAGATGAGCCAAATCATAAAAAATCTAGCTTCTGGGCCAGTCCCTCCTCCAGTGGCGACATCCTATGTAACTGATGTTAATTCTCCAGCAGTCCCGGCAGCCAATGTGTTGGACGTTTTTGGAGGACAGACTACAACAAATAACGACAAGGGCGTTCAGACGGATGGTAGTTCCGGATCGAATATATTGACGGTTCAGCTTACTAACAGGACAACAGGCACAATCACAACAGCAGATGCCACCCTAACAACAATTATAACATTTCCTTTGGGCGCAACACCTGCCACATTTTATTTTAATGGGAATGTTCAGGCTTTTAATTCTTCCACTCCAGCAGGTGCAAGCTATGGGTATTCAGGAGCGGTTCGCACAGATGGTGCAAGTGCGACCTTAATTTCAGCTGCATATCATGATGAATTCGAAGAACCAGCATTAGCAACGGCAGATATTTTTCTTGCAGTTAGCGGTAACAATGCTCTTTTACAAGTCCAAGGAGTGGTAGCAACCAGCATAAATTGGAATTCTCTTTTAGAATATAGGAAGGTGACATAATGGGATTTAGTTTTATCACTGGTCAAGAAACTATAATGCATGCTGATAATGCTTCATTTGATGGCACAGAAAGGGCAGGAGCTCTTAGTGCGAATGGGCAGTTATGGATAGGTTCTGCCGGATCACCTCATGTTGTAAAAAGCACTCTTACACCTGGAACTGGCGTTTCAATAACGAATGGCCCTGGATCAATAACAATTGCATCCTCTTCAACAACACCATTGTCTTTTCCTACAGATTCTGGAACGGCAACACCCGCCTTGAATATACTCAGTTTATTGGGTCAAAACACAACGGGTTCAGGAATTCAAACATCTGCTAGTGGCTCTACTGTTTCACATAGAATGCTTAGTCCATATTCGCTTGCAGGATTTTCTTTCACTGGTGGTGATTTAGATGTAACAAGATCAGCTTCCGGGGCTAATGTTATTAGTACAATCTCTAATACTTCCAATACAGCTTCCTCTCAAGCTAATGAAGTGATAACCGTTGCTGGGGCTACTGCTGGAGATCCTTTCACTACTTATACTGTCACGGGTGCGACAAGTTTTTCTATTGGTATTGATAATAGCGATTCGGATAAATTTGTAATTTCCGCATCTACATCTTTAGGAACTTCTAATGTTCTTACCTCCTCTCCAGGAGGAACAGTTACAATTCCACTGGCAAATTTTCAGACTATTAGATCAGCTTCGGCAGCTCCGGTAACCAACTCAACTATCAATACAGAGTCTACTAATGGCGCTTCTAACGCAGCAGAAATTATTCAAACTGAAGGAGCAAATGGCGGAGATCCATGGATAGCTTTTACAGTAAATGGAGTTACTGGATACTCTTTGGGTATTGATAATAGCGATTCGGATAGATTGAAGTTAACACCTAGCAACTCTGGTCCATCATTTGGAACTGATATAATTTCTTTGTTACCTACAGGAGAAATAAATTATCCGCTTCAGCCTGCATTTTTTGCATGGCTCTCCGCAGGTGTAGCAGATGTTACAGGGGACAATACAGCTTATACAATTATTTATGATACGGAAGTATTTGATCAAAATGCAGATTTTGATCTAGGCACTAGTATTTTTACGGCTCCTGTAACAGGAAAATATCAATTTGATGGTCAATTATCTTATACTGTAGATACTTCTGCACCAACTAGCGGTAGTTGGACAATATTAACATCAAACTTAACAATTAGGTTTTGTAGATTATTAGGAGCCTTAGATATCTCACAAACAACGAGTAGGTCAGGAAGTGTAATTTGTGATTTAGATGCAGCGGATACAGCAAAGCTTGTGTTTCAATTAAATGGTTCGACAAAAGCAGTTGATATGGTTGCAGCTTCTAGCGGAGCGCCAAATAATCATTTCTCTGGCTTTTTAGCATGTTAAAATAAGGAATAATATGAAAATTTCAGTAAATGACGAAGAATTATTTTCACTAAGTGAAGTACAAAAGAAAGTGATTAAGAATGATATCCACGAGGAAATCTTTGATGAAGATATGAAAAGACGTTTGCAATACATTCTCATGCACAAGTATGAACAATGCTTTAAACGCCTTAAATCGGAATGGGAACCAAAGCTCTCGTCTAAAGGAGTCCCTATGATCCCTACCAATCCAGATGCTTTTGCAGAGCTAGTATTTAGTCAGCAAGAATATAAGACACGTTCACAGAGAGAATAAAGGCAAAAATTAATAGATCGAACAGATATAAATTTTTTATTTTCTATTAAATAAAATCTCTCTTAAATCAACAAGAATATCAACCCTACCTTGTCTATAAAGATATTCTTCGGAATTTTTATTAGTATAATATAATTCATTACTTGTATTGTATATATTTAAATTTATAAAATCCATAGCTAGATCACAAGTAGGACATGCCATTAGAAGAGAAGAAAAAAATACCATCAATAAAGTAAAGAATTTAATCATGTATTTCTCCAAAGGAAATTTTATGCTATATCCATTCGTTTGTTTTATTTTTTTCACATCATGCACCGCTCTCCCGCAGCTATATCAAGCGGCTGAAGACATCGCTGACGACAATGCCATCAAGGTAGAAATATCGCGTGAGGCTATTACAAAGCAAACCGACGTAAGAGTTGTTATTGATGTGAAAAACAACCCAGAAGCAGCAAATCAAAAAAAATAGAATTAATGTTATTTTTATTTGTGTCAAAAAATTATTTTCTTTATGGTCACATCAGGACCTTAACGATGTGAGGAAGTATGCCATTGGAAAAAGGAAAAAGCAAGAAGATTAGGAAAAAAAGAAAATAAAGGTATAATGCCTCTAAAGGATGGTATTATGCTTGGAAAATGTGAGGTGTGTTCAAATTTATTGAAAACAGGAGAAAAATTTTGTTCGCGATTATGTTATCATATCTCGACGCGAGGAAAATATAACTCGGGACACGAAAACACAAAAAATTTTAGATTCAAAAAAGGAAAGAGTGGTTATCACCATAAATCCAGGGAAGTTCAATGCAAAGAATGTAAAAATAGTTTTATAAGCACAGGGGCTTTAGCTTTGTTTTGTTCTGACAAATGCAAAGAAAAAAGCAGACCTGACAGACTAAAAAAAGATTTTGTTTGTAAATTTTGTGAAAAAGCATTCAAGCGTCGCGCTTTTAACAATGCATGCTATTTCTGTTCACGAGAGTGTAACGGGTTTTTTCAGATGGCATATAGCGGTAAAGGTTATTTTTATAAAGCTTTCGCATTAAAGGATCACAGATGTGAAATATGTGGGGAAAATGATTATCAAGTTTTGGTCGTCCATCATCTTGATAGAAATAGAAAAAACAACGATATAGGAAATTTGCAAATACTCTGTGCCAATTGTCACCATAGAATTCATTTCGGACAGGGTAAGGAGAGAAAAATTAAAATTGAAAAAATTGCATTAAACAAGGACAAATTCAATGCCTTTAAAGAAAGGTTCTTCAAGGTCAACAATAAGTTCGAACATAAAAGAAATGGAGGCTAGCGGACATAAACGCTCTCAGTCCATAGCTGCAAGTCTTAATGAAGCTCGCAAAAGCGGCGCAAAAATCCCAAAGAAAGGAAAAAAATAATGTTGGATTTTATCCGAGGACTTTTCAAGAAAGAATTTCAGTTGTGTAACACAGCTAATATAACAGGATATCTGTGTCAAATTATGCGTCTTCTAGAGGCAGAATATACAACAGATCAAAATGCTAAAAATAATGCGATAGATGCTGTGTGTAAGCTGTTGCAAGAATATAAAGACCCCCAATCATAGGAAGGAATAATGAACAAGGCAATTAAGAAAGAAAAGAAAGTGATCGATAAGGGAATGATGAAGCTTGAAAAGATGGACAAAAAGAACGACAAGAAGCATGAGAAAGTCGGTATGAAAAAAGCAATGAAGAAAAAAGGTTGCTAATCTCAAAAAAAAATTAGCACGAAAAGCGCCGATGTGCTAAAAATAAGTTGACCTAGTTTTTTCATGGACGCTCGTTTTTTGTTAGGTATGCTAAAGGGAAGAGGCTCATCACTTCTTCCCTTTACTTTTTCATTCTTTATATCCTATTCCGTGATCATGTAGATTTTGTTTTAATCTATAGATTATTTCTCCGTAGGTACATTCCGTTTTATAGATACTTTCACTATAATTTTTGCACCGACAAATCAATGAAATATTACAAATAATCGAAATTACGAAGACAACAAATATGAATTTTTTTACTCCAGTATCTAACAACATGTGATCCTCCAGCTATATGTGGGTTCTTTTCTATGTTTATCGAGATCAACTTCTTTGAGACACTCAATTGTCGAGTAGTCGACAACCCCCTTTCTGACTACTTGGCAAAGTGATATACCGGCCCCTTTCGAGTTTGATTCTCCACTTAGCAGTATGAGTTCTTTTCTCAACTCCTCTTCTTCCTTCTCTAATTCTTTTATAGATTCTGTCAGAAGTTTCCACTTTAAAGCACACTCTTGCCATACTTCATCATCCCTTTCGATATAATCGTTTTCAGACCTCTCTGGAAGCGTTTCGTTATTCAAACACATGTAAAATTTATATTCTTCAGCGATCATCTTTTCGATGTATTCATTATCTCTATGCACTTCGACAATAACCCCGTCAATACCATCAAAGCTGAAATAATAAACGAACTGTACGCCAGCAACGTACATTTGATGCTGCAACTGAGGGTAATAATGAGCCGGTACCTTTCCTAGAAGCGCCACGTTATGGTCTGTTTCTCCTGGACACTTAATCTCAACGATGTATTTTCCGCAATCACTTATGCCATCCAATGAGGCCAATGTCCAATCCTTAACAATAACCTTTGGATGCATTACAAACCCTGTTTTGATACAGAATAATTCCCTGGCCATTGGCTCTAAATCCAATCCCCTCTGCATCCATTTGTTTGGAGGTTTCGGGGGATCATCAGAGAGCTTTTCATGATAAAGTTGAAGCCTGGTCTTCTTGCGAGATGCACGCATTATGATGTTTGCATCTGTTGCCGTTATCTTTTTCTTTCTAAGAGCTAACCATTCAGGTGTCCCTTGAACAAATTCTTGTGCTATTTCAAAGGCTTCTGCTGACATGCTGTAACCTCTTTTCTAAATATTGGATATGATCTAAAGCAGCAGACAATTTGTTTGCTAATATGGCCACGAGAAGATCTCGTGGTTCATTTACCTCTTGTAAGTATTCTGAGGCGTTCTTCTGAACTTCTCTGATAATTTCTTCTGCAGTCATTGTACCTCAGCGGTAAGAAGTTCTGGGGCCCTTTCAGATTCAGATTTCTGGCGTGTGTGATTAGCTTCCATATTCTTGACAGCAGCATCTTTCATGCGCTGGTATATGTCAGATGGCAAATCAGAAAGGTTTTCTGTCTTGTATTTCTTTTTAAGGAATTCGATAACCCATGTTCTATATGCCTCATCACATTCGCCAAGAATCATCTCCAGTTCAGCAGCTTGTTCTAGACTGATTTTAGAAACTATCTCAACAGGATCTGCTTGCTGCATCTCTTCTTTTGTGTAGACTCCTGACATCTCTGCTGGGAATGCTTTTCTTAAGGCTTGCGCTTCCGCACACTTTGCAAGCATTGTTCTGGGCATATTTCCCCACATCCCCATAGGTTTCTTTTCTCCTGTGCTTTTGTCCACAAAAGTTTGCATATATTCATCCACATAGGCGCTAGCAGAAACTACGTGCCATGTGCCATCTCGTGTTTGCTTCTTGATATAAGCAGTTGCCGATTGTATGTTTCCTGAAGCATCATGAACATATGTTGGCTCTGGCCCTGGCGCATAGCACCCAGTCCTTTCAGCAATTAAACGGTAGCCATCTATTCCTGTTTGAATAGTCATCGTCTCGCCCCATGTGCCATCTGGCTTCTTAGCCTTTCTCTTCACTGCATAGATCTGGCGCATGAATGGATCCAATTGAGTCTTGACACAGGCCATAAGGAAAATCTCGAACTCTTCATTTGACACTCCTTTGCATATGGAGTTCTTTAGGATTTCGATTTGTTTAGGATTGAAGTGTTTTGAAGGAACACAATTTGACTCTTCAGATACGGCAGGGGCATTAATTTTATTCATATTGGCTTCCTTTGGTGTTAAAATCTCATTGATAAAAACCATCAGCAGCAATACGATGTTTGCTGCAGCGGCTTGAGTTAAGTCTTGGCGGACTATCCTTTTGTGAATTCTTGACGCTGCCATTTCTATAAACTGGATCTTACCATTTAAAGAATTTTATTGAATCAGCATCTGTCACTCTTTTGATCACGTTGAAAATGTTAACAAGTTCACTATTTTAGATCAAGTGAAAAAAATCACAAAGTGCACATAACCAAAATATGTTGCTGAAAATTCGGACTTTATGTACATATATGGCCTAGGAATTTTTGGAGGTTCATATGAAATTGAAATCCTATCTGGCTGAAATTGGGATGAGCGTTAAGGAATTTAGTGCTCTCGTTGGATGCAATTACCGCTATATGTCTAGGATTATGAACGGTCACACTATGCCAGGAAAGAGACTGAAGAAAGACATCGAAGATTTAACGGATGGACAAGTGAAACTAGTTTACAAGAACGAAAGGATAAAAAAGGCACAGGAGAATTCCAAGAATCAAATAATATAAAGCTACACCGCCGCCTGGAGGCTTTGGAAGCTTACACTCGCATATTAGCTCAAGAGCCACACAGTTGTTAGCATGACTATTGTCGCTATTATAGGCAATGCGAGTGCTATATAGATCGTCCATTCCGGCAGTCCTTGGTAGATTTCTTGCCACACTTTCTTCATACACTCACCTCATCTTCTTGGTACTCTAGCAGACAAATTTTGACAAGAGTTTTTTTTAATTTAAAATTCTTGTTATAATTTAAGAAATTTTGATACATATACTTCGAACAACCCAAGGAAGTGTTATGATTATACGCCAAGACTTTAACCAGCTGCCTCCTAAAATGTTTATGATGCAGATTATGAATGATCTCCTAAAAGCTTATTGCTTTTTGTGGGAGAAAAAAGATAAGCTCAACAGAATTCGGATGACTTGGAAAGATTTATCCAGGTATTATCACAAAAACGCCTTCCGCACGAATCTTAGGAAGCTGTGCAACGAGGGGTTATTGAATTATGATGAGTCAGAAGACGGAGTCGCAATCGAATTGGTCGGTTGGGATGAAATGATGGACGCTTAAAATGAGACTGCGGCTAAACGCCGCAGTCTTATATTTTGCCCCTTACGACAATAAGGGTTAGACACTCTATAGGATATATGTTTCTTGTTGTTAATGCACTCACGTAAAGTTTCTATATTGCTCACAAAGAAACTTTACATGCATTCACAGTGTTGCACTCACACTGAAAGCTTACATTATCCTACCATTTAGTGTCTAGCCCTTTGTGAGTTAAATTAATAACTTTACAAAGGTGTTCTCAGATGCAGTCAGAAATAGTCTCAGGGTTTAATTTAAGTGTAGATCAAGGAGTCGCCCAGACCCTAGGAATCGAGGCAGCCTTCATTTTTAATCATATTATCTATTGGCTTAGAATAAATGCCGACAAGAGAGATGTAGAAAAAATCGAAGGAAGATATTGGATGTACGAAACCCAAAAAGAAATGGCAGAATTTTTTGGATTTTTGGATGAAGATAAAGTATGTAGAGGCCTAAAAAAGCTTGTTGAATCAGGATTGATAATAAGAAAGTGTTTAAGTAAAAATCCTTTTGACAGAACCTACTCTTATACAGTGACAGATCAGACGCTAATCAAAAAAAGCTTACGAAACCCCCCAATCTGCGGAATGGAAACCCCCCAATCTGCGGAATCTGATACCCCCCAATCTGCGGAATGTATATATACAACAGAAGAACAACAAAAAACCAATATAATAGCAGCAGCAACAGCACCGGCTGCTGCCGAGAAAACATGTAGCTTGATTTATAAAAATACAAAGGGAGAAGCGGTTTCTATTTCCGAAAGTGCGATTTTCCGACACTTTCTTAAACTCCCGTATGCCACTGAAGAAATTCAACAGGCCATCAGCCAAGTCCGGACTTCTTCCGATTTCATTGGAAATATTTTTAAGTATTTGGAAGCTATATGCCTGCGAATACATAACGATAAATCGCTAAGAACAAAAGAGTTGAGTAAACATCAAGAATGTGATATACCGGATACCAGCAAAGGTCAAAAAGTTAATCTTGGAGAGTATATGAAAAAACATCATAACATAGACTTGGGTAAAAAATGAAAAATAGCAAATTTCCTGAAAATGATTCCGTACTTAGAAACGCATGCCTAGCAGCCCTTAATTTAAGCCCTGAGAGCGCGCAAAAGATTTCGACATGGGTAAGTACACCTCACGACTTTTTGCTTTATCTAGGAAGCCCTGGATGCGGAAAAACATACTTCTGCGCTGCGATGGTCAACTATCTAGCAGAAAAGAAGACTACTTTTTCTTTTTGGTTCGAAAGAGATTTTTTTTCAGGATTGAGAGAGGTGATCGAAAGAGGATGGGATCCAATTGTAGAGCTAGAAAAACTCAATGATGTTCCTTTTGCTATTCTTGATGATATGGGATGCGCAAGAGCAGATAAACTCACCGATTGGCAAAGAGAAATGCTTTTCAATTTTGTGGATATTAGATCCATGTCTAGGCTACCAACAATTATTACTTCCAATCATTATCTAAAAAACATAAAGTTAAATTTTGAAGAAAGGTTTTTCTCTAGACTCGCGGCAAAAAGAAATACCATTATAGAGCTGAAAGAAGAAGACTTACGCCAGGTGTATGATTGAAAAGATAGTTTGGGAACTTCCGCTCAAGACGACAGACGAAACCAACGGCTACGAGCATCACTGGGTAAAAACCAAAAGACACAAGCAGCAGCAGTTCTTTGTTAAGCAATTATTTTTGAAAGAAGCTAGGAAGATCCTATTGCCATGTACGATAAAATTTATCCGATTATCTTCTCACTTCATGGATGAAGAGGACAATCTGCGCATGGCGTTTAAGTGGATAAAGGATCAGGTTGGTGCGTGTCTGTTTCCCGAGAAGTCGGTGGTCTATATCAACAAAAAAGGAAAGGTATTAGAGAATCGAGGGCACGCGGATTCTGACAAGCGCGTGACATGGGAGTATGGTCAAGAGAAAAGCAAAATGCTTGGCATTAGGATTGAGATCTCGTTTGCAATTCCCGACCAACCTCCCGCAATTGACCATGTATGATTCTTATGGCCTCTCGCGGGTTCTCCAGTGCTAGCTTGTCTATATCACCCACAAGCCTCTTGACGTTCTCTGACATCAAAGAGGCGATCTTCCGTCGTGTACACCCATTCTGTTTTTTCATTGTTCATCTCCTTTAGTTTCATTCGCAATTTCTCATTCTCATCCTTAAGCTCTTCATAAAGCTTTTTAACCTCACCCATCTCGGAAAACAGTTTCCGCCTTACCTTCCCCATACTCTCATGCATATCACTGATCTGCTTTTGCATGAGAGAAAATTTAAGTTCATCATCCGATTCATTTTTTATGTTGAATTCTAGCTGTATCGTGCTCATCGCCCACCTCCTTAGGCGAAGAGTGTGAGCGAAGGCAGAAAAAAAAACAAGTGAAGTAAAACTTATACATCTGTTAAAAGAAATTATTTAACAAGGAGAAACTCAATGATCGAATGGAAATTAGAAGCTATTCCTATCAAGGAACTGAAAGAGCACGCAAAGAATCCCAGATACATAACGAAAGAGCAAAACCAGCACTTGACTAATCTGATTGCTAAGTTCGGCCTAATCGAAAAGCCGATAGTGAATCTGGATCGTACAATCATTGGGGGCCACCAGCGCATCAAAATCTTAAAGAAGATGAAAACGAAAGTAGTTGAATGCTGGGTGCCAGATCAACAGTTGTCTGAAGAAGAGATAGACCATCTATGCATTGGCCTTAACTTAAACCAGGGGGAGTTTGATTACGACATTCTAGCAAACGAATGGAATCCAATCGATCTTCTTAAATATGGATTTTCTGAGAAACAGCTTCTAGGAACATGCAAAGAGGCAGAAGAAATTCTAGAAGAAGAACAAAAAAGCAGCAGCAGTAAGAAAAAAGAGTGCCCAAATTGCGGGCATGCATTCTAATGACTAGCATCCCAATAAAATGCGCTCGCTGCAATGTGATCTACTGGTGGGATATAGATGCCATACATAATCGATATCATAAATGCTTAACAGATGAAGAAGTGCTGGCTGAAATCCTTAGAGACCTGGATCATATTCCTAAACCCCTCCCAGAAAAAAAGCCAAAAGAGAAAAAGAAACCAAATCAATATACTTGCAAGAAATGTAACAGTAAATTTGAAAGCGGTTCTTCCCATAGAGTTTATTGCTCTTTTCAATGTCATAGAGACGATCAAATCAAGATGGCAAATGATAGATGGTTGAAGCGTGATATAAACAAACCAAAAAAGCCCAAAGTACCTGGATACAAAGTGAATGAGATTCTGGAAAGGAAGAGGGTTTACTACTCAGAAAAATGGATGAATAAGTTTAAATCGGTAAGAGGATAAATCAAAGTAACTAACATAGAGGAAATTAAATGAATATTATACCAAAACAGGGCTACGTCTTAGCGTCTAATTATGAGCTCCCACAAGAGAAGAAAGGATTGCTCATTCTTAAATATCCAGAAGAGTGTAAGGGGCACATGAAGATTGAAAGCCAGGGAGTATTGTACAAAGAAGGACAGATAGTCTTGCCTCATCCATATAAATCAAAGTTACAAGTAGGTGAGAATTTATTCTTGATAGAGGAAAACGATATTATTGCAACGGTGCAGCTATGACATTTCCTCCAGAATGGAAGGGGAAAACAACAACCTTCCGAAGATATAAAAAATTGAGCGAAGATATTATTTCTTTAGGAGATGGAGAAGATCCTCCTGCTGGTTTAATAAATCCAGACTACAAGCAGCAGCCAAGCAATCCTAGAAAATGTGTGCAGTGCGGGAAGACTCATGACACAATTAAGGAGTTTTTTTGTGGAGTGGATTGATGTTAATCAAAAATTACCAGAGCAATTTGATCAAATTCTGATATCGGACGGTAAGGTGGTTACTACCTCCTATTTTCAAGATGGAGATTTTGTAGGTAAGGAACTAGATATTGAAGTAACTCATTGGATGCCTTTGCCAAAAAAACCAGTGTCACAATAGGGTACTCCCAATTGAACATAAAACAATAATTTTAAACGTGTGTTTTTAACATATCATTCTTTTTCATTGACAGAATGTAACAGGACATCTTATATTCAAGTCTATCGAAAGGAAAAATAGATGAGTGGTGAATCAAAGAAAAATGTAAAACTATCTTTTGATGATAGGAAAAAGATGGAAGTGCTTTTACATTCTGGCACGTCAAAAGTTGAAATTTCCAAAATATTAAAAGTTAATCCTGCCACTATCTTTCGAGAAATAAGAAGATGTGAAAATGCATATAATGCTCAAGAAGCTCAAGAGACAGTCTATAAAAGCAAAAACCTTTTAGATTTCGACATTATAGGAAAACGATTCGGATTATTGCAGGTCAAATCATTTGCAAATATATATAAAAAACGATCTTGGTGGAATTGCATGTGTGACTGTGGAAAATCATGCGTAATATCCAGAAAAATTCTCGTTGAAAGATGCAGTGATAAAAGATTATTAAGCTGCGGATGCGTTCCAAAACAATGGGGAGGCCAAAAACAAAATCTTCCCATAGAAGAACTTTCATTAAGAAAATATCATGATCTTTTGAAATTTAGAAAAATTAGTGGAGATTGTTGGGAGTGGACAGGTTATAGGATTAAAGGAAAAACTCCGATGTGTTCTTGGAGGAATAAAACTATGACTGTCCGAAAATGCATGTATTTAATTTTCAATGGAACAATGTATGAACCTAATAGAGTTCATACCACTTGCGGAAACCTATTATGTTTTAATCCAGATCACATAACAATAGAACCATCTATAAAAAGACATTATTATGAATCATAAAGGTAAGCGTATAGGTTATATTCGAGTAAGCACTACAGATCAGAATCCTGATAGGCAATTAGTGGATATTCCTCTAGATAAAAAATTTATTGAGTATGCTTCTGGAAAAGACCTTGAGCGCCCGCAATTGCAGTTTTTATTAGAATACATGCGAGAAGATGACGAGCTCTATGTTCATTCTACGGATAGATTGGCTAGGAGTGTTAGAGACCTTCATCATCTCGTTGATTTGATAACCGAAAAAAAAGTAACGGTAAATTTTGTAAAAAATAATCTCATTTTTTCTGGTAAAGATTCGCCTATGTCTAAATTCCAATTGTCTTTATTGGGGGCGTTGGCAGAATTTGAACGTGAAATTATTTTAGAGAGACAAAGAGAAGGGATTGCACAAGCTAAAAGAATGGGTAAATACAAGGGAAGGAAAAGTAAATTTACTCCAGATGTTTCAGACAAGATAAAAACTCTTATGGAAACACGAGATCCAAAGAGCAAAATTGCTCAGCAGCTGCAAATTTCTCGCTATACTTTATATCGCTATTTGGAAAAGATGAAAAATTCAAATATTGAACGTCCCGCAGAGACTTTAAACCTGCCGTGACTCATGACGTAATCTGAGTGAGCCAGTCCTAGGCAACTGAGCAGTATACGCACTTTGATCCTCATAAAGAATAGTGCCGTGGGGTGTATCAACTTCGTTAGGCTTGATATAGGTCGCTTGTCGCCTGGTCGCTCCGAAGACAAGCAGTTTTATTATGAGGTAAAGATGAATGAAAAAATGGAACACAAATTCACCCCTGAAGAAAAGATTGCGTGGTGGGGAAAGGGTGAGTGGGTTAATGAACCTGATTTAGTTACTTTTGAGCATATGGGTATCCAATGCAGAGTATTGAGAATTGCGATGGAAGAGCCACATGCCAAAGACTTTCATATGTTCGGAGGTTTCCTTAACGGATATGTATGTGTTCCTGTCGATCATCTATTCTATCAAAAGGAGTATCAAGATATCGATATTGACTGTCATGGTGGTTTGACTTTTGGAGAATGCTCAGATCGTCACTGGATCGGTTTTGATTGTGCACATTCTTTTGATTACGTTCCTTCAACAGAATATATGACAAAAACAGCAGAATGGATGAAAGATTTTAGAGATAGAGAAGAAGATTGGAAGAAACGATTTAATCTTCAAGATAGTCCTCTATTCAATAGATCATATAGAAACATTCAATTCTGTATCGATCAATGCAAGTCAATGGCAGAGCAATTAGTCCAGACAAGTAGTGAGAAAAAAATAATATGACATGGATCAGTGTTGATGATAGACTACCACCAATACATGTGGATGTTCTAGTCTATAACGGAATCAAGTGCAGTGTATCATTCTATTATCCACCAGAAACTACTCTTTCTAAAGCAATTAATGCTTCTAAAGGATGGCGGTGGGATTGGTCTGAAGACCACTATGAATATGATAAGATTACTCATTGGATGGAATTGCCAAAGGCTCCCATATGAATGAAAACAATAAATATTTCCTAGATCCTGAGACTATTGATGGGGACTATGCCGAAGCCTATCAAAGATGGTCTCACCATTTCAATAAAGGCGCTGAACATGTTAAAGAATGTTTTAAAGAAACTGCTTTTGTGCCTTTTGAACCTTTCTTTGATTCAGGAATTCAAAGACCAAATTGGAAAGCTTTAGCGGAGAGTATGAGAAAAAGCCAAGAGGAATTTAATAATGAGCGGTGAATGTTCTCTATGCGGTGAGCATTGTTTAGATTGCTTCTGTGATAAAGAAACCCAAGTCGGATTCCTTTTTTCAATGCCATTAGACGGTACTCTTGAGATAAGATCTTCTAAGCCTATAGATGATTTAAACGTAGACGGTGATCAGGAAATCGAGGGAGTCGTTTATCACATATATTGGAATAACCAACCTCTACCTTGGTTCACTAAAACTAAAATGAACGCCTGCGCTATTGCATTTGGCTGTCAATGGGGAGCTATGCAAATGGAGAAGACATTCAGAATAGACAGAGAGATTTGTAGTGATCTCAAATTTCTAGATGATAAAGATGGTGGCAATCGTGTAGAGGAATATTTGAAACGATGTGAAATAGGAGAAATAAATAATGGAATGGATTGATATTGAATCAGGGGAAAGACCAAGCGAAGATGAAACAGTACTTGGTAGAAACGAAAAATTTTCCAATCATCTTCCTGAGTTTGTTTGTTGGTTTGAAGAAGAGCAAGAATTTATGCCGATATGTCCTTATCAAAGATTACCTGTTAAGTTAACGCATTGGATGCCGTTACCAAAGCCACCTGAGGAAAAATGAATCTTGACATCACAGAAGAAGAATAAAAAGGTTTAGTATGTTATTGGAAATATACGACTTATCGAATTCTAAAGAGTAAATAGGTAAGAAATGCTCAGAACTTTAGCTAAAGATTTGATGATTTTATTGTTGTTGTATAGCTCTGGTGTCGTGTTATGGGGAGTGCTGGTGCTTTTTCGTCTGTTAATAGGATTTAAATTTTCTTTCCTCTCATAAAGCGCCAGGTGGGATTTGCACCCACGACCTCCGAGACTAGTAAGTAATACTCTATAATGTTTATAGAAATCTCGTTGCTCCCTCTGCTAAGCTTCTGGCGCGTATTATCTTCATGTTAAGATAGCCCCACCCCAAGTTCAATATAAATTTCTTGAATATCATTCAGTATAGGAGTATAGATTATAAATAAAACTTGACAGAGATATGGGCGTAAAAAAAGAAATCAATTGGGAAATGGTCGAGCTGTACGTTAAATCCGGATGCAAACAGATCGACATTTGCAAGAAATTCCACATCGATGAAGATACCTTACGTGCAAGAGTAAAAGAAAAATATGACATGGAATGGTCGGCTTTTTCGGCTTCTTTGCTCAGTGAAGGGGACATGTTAATAGCAGCCCAGCAGTTTCAAAAAGCTATGAAAGGATTTTGGCCAGCATTGCATTGGCTGGGTAAGACAAGATTGGGGCAACGTGAGCCAGAGCTACTCAACCAATTGGCAGCAAATCAGACACATCTAGATCAATCCCATCGCATTATGGAGTTAGAGCATCAACTTGCTGAGGAAATGGCTAAAAAAAAGCAGTGAGCGATAAAAAACGCAGAAAGAAGATGAAAGTAAAAAGGCCAAACGACGATTGCAACGCCGTTTAGCCCGAAAGTGCGGATTGCCGCCCGCTTATGACTTTGTATTCTTTATAATATGTAATATTTTTTTACATGACAAGGAAAATTGTGGATGAGATCGACGACAGTCTAGCAAAACCTATTCCTGAAAATGCACCAAAAGATTCAAAAGGTCGTCTTCTTAGTGTAACTAGCCCAAAACAGAATAGAAGCTTTTGCGAAGCTACCCATCGATTCAATATCTGGGTTGGTGCTGTCAGTTCCGGAAAGACATATTCCAGTCTAGAAAGATTTATCTATGATCTCAAGAATGGCCCTCCTGGCGACGCAATGATCATAGGTGTCAACAGAACATCAATACAACGAAATATATTAACGCATTTGTACAGAAGGTTAGGTTTCCCATGTCCCACAGAGAAAGCACAGATGAGCAGATTATACGGCAGGGATGTGTGGTTTGTTGGTGCGCCGGACGTTTCTGCCGTTTCTACGATACAGGGATCGACCCTAGCCCTCGCGTATGTAGACGAAGCTACGAATTTACCGGAACCGTTTTGGAAAATGTTGGAGTCTCGCTTGAGAGTGCCAGGGGCCAAGCTTCTGGCCACTTGCAACCCTGAGGGCCCTGCCCATTGGCTTAAGAAAGACTATATCGACAAGCCTGGTTTAGATCTCGCCTATTGGAATTTCTCCCTTGAAGACAATCCAATTCTTGATGAAAAATATAAGCAGCAGCTCAAGGCTTCATACACTGGTATGTGGTATAACCGATACATCCTTGGAGAGTGGGCGCTGGCGCATGGGGCTATCTATGACTGTTATGACAAGGACAACGAATATGAAAATCCGTTTCCTCAGCCCAATTACTATATTGTTGGAATCGATTACGGAACAACCAACGCAACAGCTGCTGTACTTTGTGCTGTTCAACCGAATAAGTGGCCTCAAATACGCGTGGAAGCGGAATATTACTATGATTCAGCTAAAAAAGGGCGTTCCAAGACAGACCAAGAACTTGTTAGAGATCTTAAAGACTTTATCGGTTACAAAAACGTATCTGCTGTTTATGTGGATCCTGCCGCTGCCTCACTTAAAATCGCTCTTAGACAGGCTGAATTGCCAGTGCTGGATGCAAATAATGACGTACTACTTGGCATTAAAATCTGCTCAAAATTTATTGGAGGCAAAAATATTGTCATCCAGAAAGGATGTACTACTCTAAAAGAATGTCTTCAGTCATATGCTTGGGATTCTAAGGCAGCAGATAGAGGCGAAGACAAACCAGTCAAGAAGAATGACCATATATGTGATGCATTGCGTTATGCAGTCTGTTCGGCTTTTCCTCAGGGTGAGTTCAGTCATCCTGATGAAAATATTTCTTATGATCAATATCGTAGAAAAATATTCGAAGATGATGCCTGGGGGCCTATTGGCCCAGGAACTGGAGGGTATTTCTGATGGAAGACGTAAAAAATATCGAATTCTGGAGAATGAAAGCCCATGACTATGAATGGTTATATAAGGAGCAGAAAGACATATGTGATGGATATAAAAAGATAATATATGAATATAGATTGATTATGGGTGTGGAAAATAATCAAGGCGATGACCCAGATCATATATAAAATATGTTAACTTAAAATTTTAAATATGATATGAATATCTTTATACATACATAAAGGTATTCATGGGCAGTTATGAATCGGGCCAATATTCTCTAGGATATATCGACCCTTCAGATATCCAGGCAAAAGATTTAAAACAGATGCAGGATTGGTTTTACCAAACCAATTACACCACCAACTCTACCTACTGGCTCCAGGGAGCTATCGATAAGAGATTTAAGGTCGGAGACCAGCAACTGTACAATCAAGTGTATGGCGCTAACTCCCAAAATGTCCAGAAGTTCTTTTTCAATCTAATCCGTCGTCATATCAATATGATCTGCGGGTTTCAGCGCAAGAATAGAAAATCCACAATAACAATTCCTCTTAGCGATGGCGACGATCCATTAGCAGATGACTATAACAAAGTCATGCGCTGGTGTGATGATCGTGATGGATTTCAAGAATACCTCTCACAATCATTTGAAGGAGCGTGTGACACAGGTGAAACACTTCTACACTTATACCCAGACTTTACTTTTGATCCAATTTCTGGGGATCTTTTTACCGATTCGGTTCAGTACAATAATTATTTGATTGATCAGTACACTAGGAAGCAAGACTTGAGTGACTGCAATGGGATATGGCGAAGACGCTGGACTAGCAAGGAAATGGCTAAAATGCTGCTTCCTGGATATGCCAAAGAGATCGACAAGATGAAGCCAGGAGGGATGAAAGATGGTCGTTTCCCTATGCAGGCCGAGCTGCAGAACGTCGCTATCAACAACTTATTCACCTACGATGAATTCTATTATCGCACTACTCGAAGAGGTAAAATCATACTAGATCCTATGTCTGGTGAGGCTGTGGAATGGGAAGATGACGAGACAGCTGAAAAAGATGAGATGGAACGAGTGCTCTATCAACAACCGTGGCTTAAAGTAAAAGAAGTTGATATCCCCACTGTCAAGCTAGTGATAAGCCTTTCTGGAAAAGTTGTTTATCATGGAAAAAATTTACTTTCCATTGACGAATACCCGTTCATTCCGACACAGTGTTATATAGAGCAAGACATCCAGGCATACGCGTGGAGGAAGATGGGCATCATCCGGAACCTTCGTGATAGTCAATTTTTGTATAACATGCGCAAAGTTATAGAGCTTCAGCTATTACAAAGTTCTTTAAATGCTGGATGGATATACCCTGTAGATGTGGTTCCAGACCCAAAATGCTTTAGACAAACAAGTGGAGGGGACGGCTTCTTAATACCACTTAAAGCAGGTAGGCAGCCAAGTGAAATACAAAGAATTGAGCCTGTGGCTATACCTCAATCTCTTCTTGAGCTTTCAAATAGTCTGGCAGAGGATATTACTAAAATTTCAGGTGTGAATGAAGAGCTTTTGGGCGCAGCGACGGACGACAAATCTGGTATCCTATCAATGTTACGACAAGGAGCAGGCCTTACAACTTTACAAACAATTTTCGACAAGCTCGACTATACACAGCGATTATATGGTAAAATACGGCTACAAGCTATACGAAAGAACTTCTCGAAAGGTAAAGTGCGCAATATTTTGGGTCATGATGCTGATCCACGCTTCTGGACTTCCCATTCACAAAAATATGCCATCTCTGTTGAAGAAGGCAATTACTCTACTTCCCAAAGACAAATGGAGCTCCAACAGCTTCTCCACTTTAAGCAGCTTGGCATGCAAATTGCTGATAAATCGATCATACGAGCAGCCTTTATCACGAATAAACGACAAGTTATCGCTGATATGGAAGAACAGCAACAGCAACAGATGCAACAACAACAGGCGCAATCTCAACAACAAGAGAAAATGGATAATGCCAAGATTATGGGACTCTTTGCGAAGGCTAAAGTCGATATGGCACGAGAACAAGACGTTATAGCTTCTGCTAACGAGAGAATGGCTAAGATTGAAGATATTCATGCTGGTGCAGTCCACAAGCAATCGCAAGCAGACTTAGAAATGGTTCGGACAATGATAGAGCTTGAAGACATGGACCTAGCTAATTTCAGAAGTAATTTAGAACTTGCAGAGTACATAAAAGGCGTTAACAACGCCTCACAACAACAACCAGCTGTTGCTGGATAGGAGACAATATGAAAGAAGCAAAACACGGATCAGTAAAAGCAATGCCCCAATTCAATGAAGGGCATTGGGAAAAGAAAATGGCAGATGTAAGCGTTGCAGATGGAAAATATTCTTCCGAGATGAATCAATCTGAAGAATACAAAAAATCTGTTGACGCATTAGCAAGTTATGCTAAAAAGCATAAGGCACAACATTAATATTTCGAAGATTGATTTAGAAAAATGCCGCGGTTAAGAGCCAGCCCGTTGATGAGGCGCTAGGTTAAAATCTAGAATATAAATATCATCGCAGGCGTTCTATTCAATCTTCGATTCTAGAGAGGTTTTATGGCAAAAAAAACACATCATAATCCTGATTACCTAAAGAACAAGACAGCCGATGTGATCAAACATGGCAGTGGTCTTGCCGTTCCTAATGAGCAATGGGAAGTGAATAGAGATCTAACACCAAAAGGTAGACCTGATGGATGGGGAGCATTTCTTCCTCAGTCAGGTAAAGATAGACCAACACCACATACAAAAACCAATGAGTGTGATCATTAATGGACAAATACAATTTTGATGGGGAACCACATGCTCTCAATTCTGAGTATGGGTACATTATAAAAAGAATATATGAGGAGGAAGTTGATCATGATAGTTTGCATGATCAAATCCAAATTCATTTGAAAAAATTTGCTGAATATCTTTATGCAAATGATAAGGAGAGAACAGTACAATGCATGTTAAATGGGTGGTCATACGAAGATTATGAAGTAATCTATCGGCCAGCTCATATCGTCAGTGCTTTGGCTCAGTTCTCTACGCTAGCAATAAAGTTCAAACGTTCTAAAAATGACAACTTGGATGAAAAAAGTGATAAAGATCGAGAAATTGTACATTGATGGGGATCTGCGAGAGGAGGATTTTGTCAGAGAAAAGCATCCTTCTATTGAGAGACACGGAAATCATCATTCTTGTGTCACAGATATTCCAAGTCCAAGTCTACCTCCAATACCAATGAAATTAGATAGGCCTATCTTAGAGAAACAAATTTCTGAAAAAGGAATGCATCCCAATGAGAAACGTAAGAGTAAAACTCCTAAGAAAAAGTCTAAGAAAAATGATTCCAAATCCAAGCGGACAGCAGTGGAGAAGATATAAGAAAAATTATATGTCTGGTCTTGTCTAGTCTTTGACAAGTAAATCTTTTAATGATATGCCATGTGTAAAGAAATATTTTTACATAGGTATATCATGTCTCAACGCGTCACAGCTGGCGAACTCTCAAAAAAAGCCCTTTCAGACAATACCAAATACGATGCTCTAGAAGTAGGACATGCTCTAGCTGATGAGATCATGCCTCATCTTAGGCAATGCATTGAGAATCACAAGACAATCATTGATGAGAATGAATTTTGTATTGTAATGTTGATCGCGAAAGATCCACTGATTAAAAATTTAATGCGAAGGAAATTCTATGCTTGGCCCTATCTTCCTAAACCTAGGCCTAATCAATCTGTCTTCCTCTATAACAAAGCAAAAGATGCCATTACTCATCGTCTTTGGATTTTACCTTCTGATGTTGTTATGGCGGAGCTTCATGAATTGCCTCATGTAGATAAAAGATACCAAACAATGAAAGCTTGGTCAGATGCCTTT
>Ga0247679_1000143_pt1 | contig 20280 bp, 27 predicted proteins | sample CNK20_metaG_FD_182797 | JGI IMG/M metagenome (GOLD analysis project Ga0247679, IMG submission 182797) | Soil microbial communities from Purdue University Martell Research Forest, Indiana, United States - CNK20 | ecosystem: Environmental > Terrestrial > Soil > Temperate forest > Bulk soil...
CAAATGCGCAGGTACGTCTAAGATTTCGCAAACCGAATCCAAATCCGCAGGCAGGGCTAAGTAGCGTGCGCCAACTTGTGGATCAATGAATCGTTCAGGTGGGAGTTCGATTTGGCACAGAAATTTGAGGCAATATCTTTCAAATGTTGAATTAAATGCTTCGCAAAAAATTTCGGGGTCGAGCAATGCCGAGCGAAGTTCTTCGGGCATTGGGCCCAAATGTGGTTGCCAAAGTTTCGTCTTTGTTTCGCTCGGGAGTTTGTACGCCAACATCAAGACACGGGTCAACGGATGATTGAAGTAATTCCACAACCCGACGCCAGATTGATCGCCGATGTCGTGTACTCCGCGCGTTTCGAAGTCGAGTTTGAGAATCTTTATCATTTATCCAATAATTCTTTTCGCAGCCGAAAAATCGTTAGCACTCAAAGACCCATTCCAGTTTTTCTCTCGTTCTGCAGAGGCTGCGATCTCTGCCGCAATCTCTTTCTCTGTAGGCCAGCCTTCGATGGGCTCAATATATAGTTGCCTGTTCAAAATTTCTGAGTAATACATCGGAAACTGCTCTCGATTATCCGTTTCTACCGCTATTTGTTCGGCTGTTAAATAATGTTCGTGCCGTCCATACTTTGTCAACTTTGACAACTTCGGCACCCAATCAATCGTGTCGCTATAAGATGTGAACAAGTCTTCTTTGTAAAGGTACAAGGTTTGAGGACCGTGAGGACCTAAGACAGTATATTTCAAACCACTTTCATCACGCCTTTTCACCAACTCCTCGTGCCACTTCTTATTCTTTTCAACAATCTCTTTCAAAGCGGGACGACGCATATCGCGCATCAACTGCGCAATTGCCATCGCTCTACTGTATGTATATGGTCTGCCACTCATAGTTCCTCCGTATCCAACTTTTGCAACACTTGAACGTACTTGGGGTCTCCCTTAGTTCCTTGCCCTATTTCACAAATCACGCCTGTTTTCACGAGCCCGTAATAAGCCTGTCCCCAAAGGCTCGTGCCCTCACGATTAGCGTGGCACAATCTTTCTAGTTCGCGCTTCAACAATTTACCTTTGCGCATTTCGAGCTTCGAACGAATGCGCATTTGCAAAGCAGCTTCACGGCTGTGCGCGTCGTACGACTTCAGGTATTGCTTTACCTGAATTTCGTACTTCACGATGTCGACGCCCCGATCAATTGCTTCGTCGTCCACCACATCGAGCCCGAGATCAACGGCTATCGCCAACGCCCATTTGATTGCACGATCAACGTACCTGTTTCCCAAAGCAACCAACTGCTGCAACTTCGGGTTATTGTAGTTCTCAATTTCGTACTCGCCCTTCATGACGGCTTTATCGATTAGGCGGCGCGTCTCCAAAGAGCCGAGCATCGTATTTACGTTCATGAAAATGCTACGCGCAGGCAATTCCTCAGGTTGAAACACAAAGAACATACGGTCATTCAAACCCGTGTCTGAGCCGTTCATCTTCGACCACAAATCTTGAAACGATTCATCGGTGCAGCACGTTAGCAAAGTGGCGACGTACGAACTCGGGTCGAGCGAGTACGCCTCTTTGCCCGACTTGACGGCGTTGCTAAATTTCTTCGATTCGTACAACGTCAACAAGCCCGAGCTAAGCGAACTGTTGTCGATGCCCGCTTTCTTCGAGAGTTGAGAAAGCTCGTCGTAATAAATCACGAGATTCTTAGCCGAGGTCTTTTGTGCCTCGTTGCCGAGACCTTCGAGCGATCCCGGGGTCCACACGAGCGAACGTCCTTCGGCTTTATCCTTGCCGCCGTGTGCCAAACAGCCCATGTATCGGAAGTACTCCATCGCGTCATCTACAGATGTTGACTTGTTGGTTTCGCCGCGCTTGCCGATGAGCAACATGTAAATCGATGTGTTGGCAAAGCTACTGGTGAAGTTGTTCTTGAATTTAACCTTAGTGCCCAAGTAGTTTAGCAAAAGAGCCATCGCGGGCAGCCACATGAAGTAATCGATACGCGAATTTACTTTGCAGATAGGCTCGACAAAGTTTTTATAGATTGAAGTATTGGAGAAAACGTACCGAGGGAATACGGGGTACTCGGATGAATCGAATGTAGGAAGCTCTAGTTCGTCTATCGGCACCGCGATATTTTGAACTTCGGGCTTTTGGTTGAGAATGATGTCGGCAACTGGGTTCGGTTCGTACTTTTCGAACGAACGAGCGACTTGACGAATTTTGTTGTCGTCGAGGGGTGGTGCGCAATTCAAATGCGCGATGTCAAGCAATGCGGTTTCTAATGTGTCGCCGCTGACACCCATGCCGCGAAGACGACCGGCTTGGCTCACCAACCAACCGTGGATAAATCCGTGGGGCACGAGATTCTTTTCGTCCCGAGGCACGTCCCCGCCTTTGGCGGGAGTCTTCTCTACCCTTTGCGCCAAAAGCCAATCAATGAGCCACTGAGGCGCAGGAAGCGGTTTTACTCCGGGCGTTAGGCAAACGTAAGGCTCTTTCGAATGTGGATGGATTGATCCTGCGGCCACGCAATACATATTGTGAACGCGAACGGAAAAGTCTCCGTGCTTCACGTACGACTGCGATAGATTGCCCATTTCGAGAGCGGCGGGCGTATTTTTGAAGTAAATATGACCTCTGCCCATTCTCGAACGGACAAGATAGGTAGGAACCTCGTTAACTAATTCATGACCTGTTTCCAAACGGATACGTTCCAAGACATTTGGATCGTCGACTTCAAGCATCCAAACGCCGTCGGGCTTACCTGTGGCAACTGCAGCGGCATTGATATTTCCGTACGCGCGGTCCCACTCCTCGATTTGAGCAACGTCCGTTGTGGCAGACGTCGGCCAATCGGGCAAAAAGGCTGCTTTTGAATTAGCCCCTACTGGCGTCGTGGGTATACCGAGCGCCGACAAGGGCAGTGCGATGTCGCGAAAACTCATTGGGCCTCTAGTTTGGACGCGTAGCTAATAAAAGATTGAGCGATCTCTTTCAAATCCTGTACTACTAGATTTTTATAAAAGATTTCGGGTTCCGTATTTGGTACAGTAATTAAAGCTAAAGCCATGTCATCGATAAACACATGTTCTTTCCCGTCACTGATTGTCGGTAGAAATTTAAAAATACTTTCATGTATTCGTTGATATAACGGGGATTTTTCTTTTTTCTTCGGTTTAAGAAGGCTCAGTAACTCTTTCGAAATATCTTCTCCGTTTTTTGTTTTTTCTAACAGATTCGGAAGAGCCTCTTTTAACGCTTTGAGTTTATGTCGTGCTTTCAAAGTTTTTTTAGATACTTTTTCCTCTACTGTACCAACGCGCAGAGCCTCTAGCGCAAAAGCTTGGTGCGTTGGTATAAGACTTCGTCTAAAGACGTTTTGGGAACGGGCCCACCGTTCGGCATCTGATTTCGATACGTCTCTAAAAACTAACTCTTTTCCCGCCGCGTGTGTAGCCAAAGCCCGATTCCTACCGTCTAATATCTTTCCAGCGCAACGAATCACAGGATTTAATAAGCCGTTAACCCGAATATCTTCGGTAAGAGCTTCTAACTCATCGGGCTGCATTAACGGGAAAATCCCTTCTCCGTAATACCAATTACTCGGGTCTGTCCATTTCACCATTCGATCCTCTTTTAGGATAAGGCAAAGGCTTGTATCCTCGTAAGTTTTTTGCTAATTGCAGAAGCTTAATTCTATCCTCTTTTGTTCCTTCAAACCAAACCCATTTCCCTTTTGGTTTTTCTACTATTTGTGTCCATCCTTTGCTTCGTAAAAACTGCCGCATAGGTACGCCCAATGATTCTGTCCAGCCTAAACTTTTTACAAATTTTTTATCTTTATCGTGGTTTAATTGGTATGATTTGACCAATTTTTTTCCATCAGGTGACAGGTAATTATAGTGCTTCCCGCTACCCGGGCCTACGCCTAAATAATACCAATTGGCGGCCTGATATACGGTCCCTATCTCCCCTGCATCATGATCGGAATACGCAACAAAAATCTGCCAACCAAAATCCTTATATGCTTGTCGACATGTGTGCGTAATAAAAAAAGAAGCTGCGTTTTTTGGCGCGTGTGGAACACAGGCTCCCCGAGCTATCGAGACTGTTTTTTCTACTGTCTCAACGCCGCATATATTGGCACTACCACTACCCGTTCTTTTAGTAATAGAAACTGTTCCTAAGCAATTTGCGCCTAACAATTCGTCATTCAAAAATAATCCGTAATACGCTTTTATACCAAACCCCATCGGTGCTTTATTGAGTGGGTTGACGGCCAACCATTCATATTTCAGAATAATCGATTCGGCTTCTTTTCTAGTGATCTGACGAACTTGTGCCCCTTTCAATGATTCTATGGGGTTACGATTCTCTCGTTTTGCCCACACTTCTCGAATATGCCTTTGGTAGCATTTTGTAGGATCATTAATGAAACGCTGATACGCCTCTTTGTGTGCTTCTTGGTAGTCTTTGTTCATATTTGTTTTTGGAGCGAACGGGTCGGTATTGAGCCGCCATCGTCAGGGGGTACCTGATGGTCTTCATTAAACGACGTTCGCAACTTGTGCGCTAAGCAATTTTAGGAAGGGGTTCTCCCACTTCAACAGTACGACTTGCTGTACTACGTGCAGCGCAAACTCTTTACGACCAATTTGATAGCAACCTGTGCTATTCAAACGAATAGGATTGAAATATAGCCCGAGCTTAACATCGATGTCAGAAATGTTAGGGTCGAGCACGAAAAGATCATATTTTACGCCGTGGGTGTTTGGACCGCTAATACGTATGTAGTCAGTTGGATTCTCTATCCCTAGTTGTAGTAGTTCTTTTTCTGCTTCTTCCACAGCGTCAGGAGAAGAGCTAATTAATAATCTCCAAGTCGAAGCCTGTTTCATGAACTCAGAAAGAAGTTCTGGGTTTTTGTTCAAATCAACGGGAGCGTCGAAGATTTCTTCGTTGCCGATGTACGGGGCGTACTTGCTTTTAACCTCGTTGTGGATTTTAGTTTTATTGTTTTTTCGACCTAAGGTTTTTATCGCTCGTTCGCTAACGGACAATTCTGATCCTGCAAAATCACCATCGACAAAAGCAATTTTGTACGATTGTCCGCCGTTAGAATAGTCGACAAAATTACCCATTCCTAGTGTTGTTTCGATCAAATCTCCGTACTCAAAATCCCTCATTCGTGGTCCTCCTAAAAGTGAAACACCACTCTACACTAAAATCGAAGATTTGTCAAGCTAAAAAAGTAAACCATTCAAAAGGAACGGTAGTTGTTAGGTGTGGGATTCCATTATGATCTAGTTGTGTAAACCGAGGTCTGCTTTTAAGAATCGCAGCCCGTTCTGCATAAATGTCGGCGTAAACAATTCTCATTTTACTATCTCGTAAAACAAAAATAAAAATCTGATCCAGTTTATGAACATCTAAAAAGACACCACCACCTTTATCGCCATACATGTTTTGACAAATATCCAACCATGTGCTTGTGCGTTGGCGGCATTCAACGAACCTGTAACCGATTGATGATTTCCATAGCCTGTCAAACGGGGCGAAGGGGTCGTTTTCAAATATTTGAAATTTGCCACCTTTGACCTTTAGCCAAGCATCGGCTATTTCGGCTTCGTTGATTTTGTCTCTGTCTGCCATTTTGCTCCGAAAAGCGTGTTCTCTCCACGCCGTCACACCACTTTAGGCAGGTGTCGCCGCCGAGGGAAACTTAGAACGGGCGATTCGGGTCCCGAGGGGGCTGACCCGCGTTCAGGTTGACCGTATTAGACGGCTGCTGAGGGGCCTGCGGGGCTGCTGGAGCCGCGTAACCCGGCCAAGCCTGTGTTGGGGCTGCGGCGGGTGCTGGCTGGGCGAATTGAGCCGCCTGCGGGCTCGCAAACGTCTGCACGGGCTGTCCCTGAGGGCCTGCTTGTGTCTTCGGGCGATTCTTGAAGCGAACGTAATTCGCGGGAATCGGGGGTGCCGCTGGCATACCCGGCTGAATCGGGCCGATGCCGTCGACGTTGATGAACGGATCGTTGGGGTTCTTCGGGTTGGCGTTTGCAACCAAAACGAGTAGGTTGCTGCGGCCAATAACGAGCGCTTCCAACTGGTCCGTCGAGGTGATTACGGGCGGTGCCTGTCCCAGAATCTGAGTCAAACGCTTAGGCAATTCTGCCTTCGCGCCCATGCTCGCCGTGAAGATTGCTACGGCTTCGACGGGCGAACCGTCTTTATCGATGTACGGCTGACCTGTGAGGCTTGCAAGTATCCAATGAAAACGGATTTTGTTCTTGATGCCGAATGCCGTTTGTACGTTAGGCATATCCACCATATCTACTAGTGTCGCCAAATACATTCCCGGCTGAGGCTTGGTAAAAATTTTGCCTTGGCTTAGTTCCATGTTTTTATTTCTCCTTTTTTTTTGTTTTGCGCTATGCGCTTTTTGACTGTTGTTTGTATGGTTTTTCGCACCACTTCAAATAAGAAAGATAAGAACTAAACAAAATGCTCTTGTCTTTCTTTTTCTTTTCGAGTGTTAGCTCTAAAGAATCCCAAGAAGGCAACCATCGTACTTTTCCTTTCTGCCATTCAAAATATCGAATACGAGTTGGTTGCCTCTCAAAAAATCAATGCCGACTTTGAATTCTACTAAAGTTTTATGGCAATCTGGTTTTCCTCCCTTTAGCAGTTCTTTTGCTTTTGGTTTATCTTTGTAAACCATCTCTATCAATGTTTTGTACAGAGATTTGAAAGATTGATTAGGCTGAATAGAGTCAACTAACCCTAGTTTTTCCAAAGATCGTCTCAACTCCATTCTGGTTCCAACTCGTCTAAAACTAGCTCTTCCTGCTGGACTTTGCCAATACTCCTTACGTCTTTTTCTGGTTTCGGGCGACATGTATTTCGGTCTATTGCGCTCGCTTTTTATGTACTGTTCTGTTTTTCTATAACATGCTTGCGAGCACCACCGAGTATCCCTATGCCTACAAACAAACCAATTTTTACAAATCTCACATACGTTACATATTTCCCACTTCTTTAAACGTATTTCTTTCAGTAAAGGAAAAACTACACGTCGCTGCATAGGAGTTGGCATTTTTAATTCTCTCTTAGTTGTTCCAAATTTATTTCCTTAGGAGCTATCGAAATAGCAAAAGGTACTTTACTAGACAAACTCGGAAGGTCCATCTCCTTAATCGCTTGCCACCACACACGAAATTCTCCGCTCCATCTGAAGCCCGCCTTACGTCCGGCTTTGTTTGCTGCCTGACTGCGATCTTGATGACTCAAGATTACGACGGTTGGGCTTTGCGCCCGTTCGACTATTTTGTCGATGTCATAGTTTTGAATCAACTTGATTACAGACTTAGCGTCGTCTTCGGCGCTATGTTGGTTCGGGTTCACAAATCCGTGCTTGGCTGCCATCGTAATTAACTGCTCTCCCTTAACGCCCGGGATATCAGTCATCGTATCGATTGACAGTTTTATAGGGGACAGATTGACACCTAGTCGCTTTGCGGTGTTCCGTATCATCGGAAGATCGAACCAAGTTGTATTGTGACCGATCACCGCGTCTGCTTGCTCGACATAAGCATTAAAGGTGTCAAGCGCGTCCCCTTGTGTGTACCCAAACCTATCTACAGCATCTTGAGTGATACCAGTCAATGCGGTTATTTCTTCAGTTATGGCTACGCCATCTGATTGAACCAAAAAACCGATACTCTCAAGAATCTTTTTTCGACCTGTACTGTACAAAACCAAACCCATCTCTACAATGCGGTCGTTTTGTTTGTCCAATCCGGTCGACTCAATGTCTATTGATGCGAGAATCACTGTTTCCTCACTCTATTCCCTTGCTTGTCCACAAACTCACCTTCGTGCTCTGGATCGGGTTGCGGCATTTCTTGCGTCGTGCCTCGAATTTCGGTATCGATGTAAGTCAGCATATGCAAGGGCACCCAAACCCGCTTATCGTGCTTGTGCGGTTCCATGCCCTCGAAAGGATTTAGTCGCGCAACCATACCGCCCGAGTCGACAATTTCCTTCAATCGATCCGCAACACGTTGTGCCAAAACTATCGGCGAGTCTACGTCGTCTACCCAAACTTGATGAATCTTCTCGGGTAGTTCGGTAGGACGGCGTGTTAAATCGATGTGACCCGTGACTACGACGTGAAATGTCGGCATCAGAAGTCCTTAGCCCGTCACTAGAACAGGACCGCCGCTACCGCGCTTCAAGTTTTCATCAGACGTCTTTGCTGCTTCGGCTGCCGCGTACGCTGCCGCAATAGCTGCTGGGTTCGACGCTTCGATAATCTTCTTAGGCTCGGGCAAATTGTGCTGCCCCGTTCGCGCGCCGTTGATTTCGCACACGTCGTCGTGGTACGCAAACTTACGACCATCGAGTGTTTGAACCAAGCGAAGAGATTTGAGCCACACGTTCGCGGGGTTCTCGAATACGGCTTTCTCCTCTGCGGGGTTGTACGTTACCTCTTTTCCGCAACCGCCATCACATTTTATTGTTCGAAATGCTATATCTGTCAAAGACATTCGTTATTCTCCTATTTATATTGATTTCAAAGCTTGAAACAATTCTTCTTTGTTGAAAAATAAATCCGATGCGAATTGGTACATCACGTCGACTCGCTCGGGCTCCTTGTCAAAAAGAATAAATCCCGGTTTCCCCAATCCTCGTATGAAACCTAATTCCAGATGACCGCTCTTGCCCGCTGGCATCAACATCACCGCCGCATCGCACCGAATAAGATGCGCCTTGTCAAACTCGAAGATGTGTTTCGCTGCGTACGTTTGCAAAGTCTGCTTGTAATTCAAACCACGCGCCTTGGCGTAGTCTCTGAGATAGTCGTCCGCGTCGGGTCCGGGCGATTTCCAATCTGCGAACGCTTCGAATCCTTGTGCCTCAAGCTCGTTGGCGAACGGGATGATTTCTGGGTTCCGTAGCGATCCTATGATATAAATCGATTTTATTTTTCTTTGCGACGCATTGGACGCCGTGCACTCTGGGCAACCTGCTACAGCAACCCATCCCATTTCTACGTGTGCCTCGTGTGTTATCGGCATTAGTGTGCCTTTCTCGCATTATCAATTTGTCTTGCGCCTGCGTCTATGTCGTCGAAAAGAATCGGTACAACTTTTTTAAACTCTGCCAACATTGGCTCCGAAATTCTGCGAAAGTCGGGATGAGTTTCCTTAGTCGTGCGTGCCAAGAGCCACCAGCGCCACGATCTGAGGTTTCCGGTTACAGCGATTGTGCTCGCGAGGGCGTTTGGCAACAAAGAGCGTGCTTCTTGGGGTTTCCAGTTTTGAGAAATAGCGCGAGCGTAATTCTCTTCGGCTTGTTTTACCCCTTTAGTCCACAGTTCCATGAATACCGAATCGTTTATTCTTTCTGCGGGGGCGGGGACAATAAATTCCATTTGTCCCGAGTATCGCACGAACCTAGTGCTTTCTTGGGTGAACGAGAACAAACGATGGCGAACCAATTCATGGGTCACGCCGCGATCAACTCGAATTGTGGCGGTAATCGAAGAGTGCTCCGTCACCGACCAATCACCGTGCCCTATAACAACCGCCGTTATAAATTTCTCCCACGAATCGAGCGTTTGTCTGTCTTCGGACCTGTGGCTTATCCGTGCTTGTTGTTCGACGAAGCGAAGCATACGAATGCCATCTTCGCGAGTCAATTGGTCGCTGTACGGGGTGCTAAGTCGAAATGATGGTTCAATTATTCGCATCTAATGCCTTTCTGTACTCTGTGTACCTTCTGATGAATTCCTTGACGGCTCTACCAGTCGAGCGCACTGTATCTGACGGCGGATATTTCTTCTGGTAGAACTTAACTAGCCGTTCCGCTTTTCTATTCCTATTTTTAAACTGCTTCAGATTCCTCAATCCCGGAGGTCCGATTGTCCAAATTTCTCCGAGCAAAGCATCAAAATCCGCTTGATGCACTTGAACTAAGATGTGCTTCTCAGGATGCGGCAAACGCCAATCTTTCAAAATACGATTATACATTCGAACTTCCAATTCCTTCATCGTAGGAATTTTGAAAGGTGTCGGAACGTCGTTGATTACCGATTCAGTTGTATCGTGTACGTGTGAATAAAGCTTGGCTTCTCCTTTGGTGAGATCGTCCACCACGAACGTGTGAACCAAAACGCTCCAAAACTCTTTACAGTGACCTGCATATCTACAAAGCTTGCCGAGTGCCGAAGCGGCGTCGTGAACCGACGGCGCTCCTTGATCTGGTCCTACCCACCTGCCAGATGATGTGCAAATTACCTTGCCTCTCGGTGCTTTGTTGGTTTGGTTCACTTATGAATCCCTCGGAGATATTCGGTTAGAGTAATCGCCAACTCCCCAGTCAAAGCCGCGTGCCCATCGCCGATTACAAATTTGAAATCCCAATTCCAATTGTCCAATTCGGTTTCGCTCGGGTGATCTGCGGGTCGACTTGGGTCCACAAACGGTGTACCATCTGGGTTCAAGCGAGTTACGTTCACGAGATATCCGCCCGCGTTCTTGATGTACCGAGCTTCGTTTTTATAGCGAACATCGGGGATCACGAGAATTTCATGATACGGCTTAATCTTGGCGAACGCTTGCTTAATCCAATATTCGGGGTCGCCGACTCTGCGTTCTGCTCCGATTCGTTGAAGCAAAGGCGTGTCCTTTTCCTTCATACCGTATTCGGTGCGGCACACGTCGTACAAGGCGTCTGCGAAACCGATGCGCGCGGCAAAGGGTGCGGTTACTTTGAGCCCGTGGCATTGTTGCGTTTCACGCTGGCTGCCGTAGTAGTTTACGATAGCGAGGGCTGCGGTATCCTTCCCATGACGTGCCTTCGAACCGAAGCCAATTATAAGCTGTTTCATTTTATTGCTCCTGATTCTTTCCTTTGATACTTTCTTCGAGGCATGTATCGTTTTCCTTCGTCAAAGAATTTGAGATTTTTACGACGCCGTATATTTTCTTTTTTCCATTGGTGATTCCAACACAATGTTTGAAACGTTTTTGGCCAACCTAATTTGACTAATGTTGCTCTCATGGTTTGACCGCCCGCTCGAAAGCCGTTTCTTTGATTTGGGTGCGATCCATTATTGAGGACATGATCCAATGTCAACATATCCAAATCGGATACTTGGCATCCTCTCCATCTACATACGGCTTTCTTTCCTTTTCCGTAATGAGACAGAACTTCAATTCTTCCTCTTAGTCTTGATCTCCTCATGCTTTCTCTGGCGAAATGACTAAAACGCTTAGGATTGTTTTTCTTCCATTTATCGTAGGCTGCTTTTTGTTTTTCTTTCCTGTGGTGTTCTGCGTAAGGCATTTTCTAGGCTCGCCATTGTCCTTGATAAATCGTGACGATGGTTCTTTTCCCGTTTCCGTACGTAACTATGTGCGATTGCGTGGCGCTGCTCGGTCCTTTGTTGTAATCCCAACGAAGTTTGGCAGATGTTCCACCCACATATAAACCAGAAAAAATTCCTGCTGAATGGGTGTGGCAAGTATTTGCTTTTCTCGCCATTTTACTGAGGTTGTCTGGAGAACCTCGGCGGCCATTCGGCCCAAAGTGACCGTGCATTCCGCACTCAATTTTCTTACCGCAAATTAGGAACGATTCATCGGCTAACAAGAACTTCGCTGGCGCTTTGTATCCCGCATTGCGAGTGGCGTACTCAATCACACTGATGTCGCGAGGCATTTTGCCTGCGCGAATCTGTTTGTACATCCAATCTTGCAGCTTCAAGAATAGTTCGGCGTTTGCGGGGTCGACACGGTAGTCGTACTCTTGCAACCAACGATGCAACCAAGCATCATCGTGGTTTGAATCAACAATAACCGTTTTAGAAAAGTCGCGGTTGTACGTTTCGAGCAACTTCACCGTATCGGCTAATTCCGCATCCAAGCGGTGATATCCTCGCAACCAAGTGTGAAACTTCGAATGGTTATTCTTGTACTTACGGTCATGAGGGTTAACGGAAACACCCTCCATGATATCGTGCAAAAACTGATATTTCGGACGCAGCGTGTCGAGCATTTCGTGCGATGCTTTAACAACCGTAGGATCGGCAAACGTGCCGTGCAAATCTCCGTACGTAATCGCCTCGACCGTGGCGTTCTTACTAACGATTGCCCCATCCTTGACGAGGATATTCAAATCTTGCAACGTGCCTGTGCCCTCGTCTTGATTCAACTGACGGACCCACCACTGACCCTCGGCGTTTACTTCGACGAGAAGCGCACCATAAATGTGATGAAATTCTGCGATCACACCTTCGCGCTTTTGGATGTAATTGCGCTGAGTGACGGTGCCTGTGGTGTAATTTAGCTTAACGCCTTCACCTTGCATCGTCGCGATTGAACGCATAGCTAGCTTCGCGTGCGGGAAGATTGCAGACTTACGACCTGTGTACGATTCGAGCCCTGCCAACGGGTTAACATTGGTCGGAAGAGCGTTGTATTCGCCTGCCCATACGAGACCTTTGCCGAGTTCGATGCGATAATCCTTGATGTACTTCTCGATTGCGGGATCGTACCAAAGTTCTTTCTGTACGGGCTTATCTTTGCCCGCCTTGACACTTAGCTTGCCGTAATGATTTTGATTGTACGTGTACGTACCGACGATGATTTCGGCTCCGTAGTACGAAGCCAGTGCTTCCAAATTTGCCAGCAACTCGGCGTGAACGTGTGTGTTGTTTTGCGCCGACGTCAAGATGAATCTCTTCACGCCCGATGCCGGTAGCTTTAGCGCGCGAGTCTTTGTGCCTTCTTTCGTTCCACCCGCCAATGGTTTCTTCATCAAACCAAGTGGGGTCAACTTGCGGCGAACGGACGAACGACTGATGCCTAATTCCTTCGCCGTTGCGCGAATGTTGCCCGACTTCGCAGCGAATACTGCCGATACTTCTTCCGGTGATACTCTGTCTTTTTTGCTAACAGCGCTCATGCTGTGCCCTCTTTGTGTTATAGGATGTGAGTCTTACCGACGATGTAACCCGTAACAAAACCTATTCCAAACCATTTCAATTTTCCCTTGCGGGCATTGTCTTTCAAGGTGCTGATTTGATCTTCGTAGTTTTTCTTTTGCTTACCTAGCTCCTCATTCTTGCCGCTAATAACACTGTCGCGATCAGAAACCTGTTGTTTCAAATCCACGTTCTTGCCTTGCTCCGCCGTGAGTTGCGTCTCGGTGTCCGTCAAATTGGCTTGGCAAGAAACGTTTTGGTCGAACGTGGTTACGATTGAACGAGCCAAAGGCAAATCGATTAAAACTTTGTCGGCTTCGGCTTGTGCCGATGCGACGTCTACTTTGTATTGCTCGGCCAAACGTGCCGCAGCTTGTTGTGCCGTCAGAGTTGCGTTCTTTTGAATTTGTTGCTGGAGGGCTTTGTCACGGGCCGCGATGGCCGCCGACAGGGTTTGAATGGTTGCATTGTATTGGGCTTCGCGTTGGGCACTGGCTGCATCATTGGTGGCCATGTGGTTTTCAAGAGTCTTTACTTGAGCAACCACTAGCTGAAGCGCTTGGGCCGAGGCTTGCTCGCGGGCCTTGTCGTGCTTCTCCATCAAATTCTCAACTTCGTACACGCCGCCGAACAGTACTAAAATGATGACGCCGACAAGGATCAAATGGTGCGATAGCCACGACAATTCGCGTTTGACTATGGCTGGTACAACGGGCTGATTTGATTGATTTACAGGTATGTCCATCGTTTAACCTCTTCCCTTGGAAGCATAAAAGCGAGGCACCAATTTACGGCTTCGTTCACTGTTTCGATTTTTGTTCTCTACTAAGTTTTTTAATCATTTTTCTGTGCTTCTTTGTGCTCACACTTCCAGCATAGCCAATGTGGTCATAACCCAAAGCTTGACTCGCGGGCGAGTGCTTCAAGTACTCGTGCAGTTTTCCCACGATGTCGACTAGACGCACGCCTTCTTCCTTGTGCATACCCAAGCGAATGAAAGCGCGTTCGAGTTTTCCCACGAGCGGGTTACATTGGCTGCAAAGAAGTCCGCGAAACAAGCCCGTGAACCAATCGTGATCGGTGGCCAATCTTTGGTTCGGTCGCCGTTCGAACCGCCCACACAAGGCGCAACGTTTTTGTTGAAACGCCTCGACGCGGTCCCATTTTTCAATGGTTAATTTGAAACAGTCCATCAGGCGCTTTTCGCGCGCTCTCTTATTTTCCATAATCCTCCGAAAACCGGTGTCGAAACGTACCCCTATTGCGATTTCAAATAGTTCGAATGCTCACTCGAAAATGTATAAAAATTTAAAACTCGGGAAGATTCTGGCAAGAATTCTACCGATCTCTTACCGCGCCTGATGGCAAACTAATTGCCAAACTTTCAAAATCCTATTTAAAAACCTAAAAATATTTTGTCCGCGCGAAACTTAGGTCCCCGTCGGTTGCGCCAACGTCCGTTTGCCCATTCGCGCACGTTGAGCACTCCCGATTCTTTTGGCTCCGCTTGATAGACTTTCAACAGTCCTACGTCAATTGCGTGCAAACGCATCGAATTCTCTACTTCTTCCCGCGTCATCTTGCCTCGCTTGGGCGGGAAGATTTTGCTAAACAGAAAGGCGATCATTCTTATCCTCCGCTAATGCGCCCGACGCCAAGATACGCGTAATAACTTCTGTCTCTGGTCCGTCGTGTGTCGGATCGTATTCGTAAACGTGTGCCAGATTAGACCAAAAGAAAGCTACTTCATGGCCGGTAGTAGGGTCCTCAAGAGTTATTTCATCGTGTATTCGAATAATCACTGATAGCCTCTCTTTCGACCGTAGCAGTACCGCCGTTGCGCAAAGCAAAGCGGATCGTGTCTTCTTCTCGTGTATCCCGTTCGCGGCGCTCACGGAGGCTTAGGATCGATTTATCCTTGTACTGCGATATCAGACTAGGTTGTTTGGTGTTGCGTACTGTGTTGCTCACGGTCTTTCTCCCTTGATGAGTATTCGATAAGCACTGCGCAAAAACAGTGCTCCGAATGCCCCTGTCTTCAAACCCATAGCGTAAACGAAAACAACTTGCCAAAGTTTCATTGGCTTTCCTCCTGAAATTGCTGGGGCTGGGGATATTCGACTCGGGCACAATTCTCGCACGCGTCGAAATACGGGCCCCGAGAGGTTCCGTTTTCGCGGCGCGAGTAACCGGCGGGTTTCTTTTCGCAGCCTTTAAACTTGAAGTGGCAAACGTCGCCGTCGTACGGTCCTCTGTACTCCTCACTCATACGATCCTCTCTCATCAAAATCTTTCCCGGGCCGTGGCGTCTTTCTAGCGGCTGCTTTGCACAAGGACCAGCCGAGAAAACCGATACTAAGGCACACGATTGCAATTCGCAGCATCATACGTTCGCCTCCCGTTGGATTTGAAAAATCAAACTGTGGATTGTGCTCCACGCCAAATAGTCGTTGTAATCTTGCCCAGTCTCGTTTTGTTCGAGCACTGAGGGACCGTGGTTAGGCAACGTCCTTTGAACTTTGCGAAGCTTGGCAATTGCCTTCTTGGCAATCTTTTGCTCCGTCGTCAACTCCGGTTTCGGGGGCTTGGGCAACGTCGCCCGAGTGATAATCGTTTGCCGTACGCCTTGCGGGTTGTACTTGTCTACCCGATTCTCGTGCGCCTTGACGCGCGCCGTAAGCACGGGAATCGTTTCGCCTTGCTCGAACATTTGAGTACTGGCGAAATAGACCAGAACGTTGTCGCCTGCCTTGAATTTGTAAAAGTGTGTGACGCCGAAATTCGATTCGAAAGTCGTTGTGTACAATACCGTCAAATTTTCAATCGTGATGCGCTCGCCGACTGTGCCAATAAACTCCGACTTGCTGTCTGCCTCGATGCGGGCATTGCGGCGAATTTCAAATTCCTTCTCTTTACTGTACGCATTAATCGCCGAGACCGCGATCCCGAAATTTTTGCCGATGATTGAAACCGACTTCGCGAGAAGAGCCAAGTTGTACCGATAGTCGTCTTGCGTGTCGGTGGGCAACGTTTGCAGCCATTCGTACGTATCGGCTGCCAGCTTCTTATCTTCGTCCGTCGCGACTAGCTTGTGTTCGAACGCTTCGCGCGTCTTGTGATTCCCGAATATCCACTCACGTACACGGCTGGCGGTAGACGTCTTCTCGAATTCGCGCGCTGCCTTGCCCGAAAGCCAACCGTACAACCGAACAGCACTGGCTGCCACTGTGAGCACGTCGTCGAGTGCTACGCGCTCTTGAACTGTCCCACCGCCACCAAAGCCTTCGTCTTCGGCCATACCCGCCAAGTCGTCCGCATCGATAAGAATCTGTGCGATTAAGGCGAGTCTCTCGGGGTCCGTGAGCCCGAGGTAATTAGCCAAGCAATTGCGGCCAATCTGTCGGAAACCCGCTTCAGAAACTATAACGAACGTTTCCAAACGGCGGCGATCCGTCTTGCAGTGGTCGCAGTAATTTGTTGCGGCGCGAAACCTCTCGGGAATCTGTCCCTCGAATCCCGGGACCTGCCTGAGAACGTTGCCGAGAAACGCGCCGTTTTCGTCGGTGGCTGGGGAAAGCACGGCTGCGAATTCGTAACCGTCAATCTTTGGACGCCCGGCAGATTCGAGCGTGACGTTGTACACGCGGCGAATGCGGTCAAAACCCGCGTCGTTGACGTACTTCGTTTCCTCAAAATCGCCGACCGTTAGGACTGGCGCTTCAATCTTGGCACGCTTGCAGCGGCCTGCCAGTTTCGCCATGCGTGATTGCAAAATGCCAAGGTTATCTTCGGGTACGCGATAGGTTTTAATTGTCGTTTCCATGTCTAAAGTCTACCCCAAGACGAGTACTAACTTCAATGGTACGAAAGTACTGAAAACGAGTAGTACTTACTCGCCTTGAACGAATTCCATCACCGTCTTCTTTCGCTTTTTCATCTCTGGCGCTATCACTCCGACTCTCGGCGCGACAGCGACCACGGTTAACTTATACCCCGCGACTTCGGTTTCGAATTCAATCGCCTCGCGGCCAATATCGCTTAATACTTGGCGCAGGTTTTCGATCAGGTTCCGTTGATTCGGCGGGAACATGTACACGTCTAAGTTCTGTTCTCTCGCTTCCGTCAAGTTCGTTGCCGTCGGTTTCATCTGGTTCACCTTGTGTCGCCTCGGGGTCTTCGTATTCTCCGCTGCAATTCGAGCACATTAATTCTTTCTCCTGCCATCCATTTTCTTTTCAAGCTTCTCTAATCGTTGATTAAAATCGACAAGCACTCCGAGAATACCGGAAGCTAATACTTGGCCGGGTGAGTATCCGCCGATAGGCTTTAATGCTTCAACTTTTTGATACAGTTCATGGATTCGTTTTTCTGTTTCTTTCATTGTCAGTCTTTACCGCGCGTGTCGGTTTGGCGTGCTTCCTCGAATTCTTTCTCGCCGCGCAATGCGTTTTCCGCGCGCTCGGTTTTCAGTTTCGTTTCAAATTCACGATTCAATTTCTCCAACGTTTGAATGTCCCACATAGTTCCCTCCTGAGATTAACAGCAAACTAAAACTAAATAAACGTGGACTAGATTGCGCCGTACGCTCACGACGGGGAGACTTGTAATAGTCCTGACTGCACGGCGCTTACGTTAATTGTGGCCCAACTAACGCAGTGTTCCGACTCTCCCAAGTTTTCCCGGCTTCTCTTCCTTGCGCCGCGTAGCACAAAGACGATTCGCACAGGATAAGATTGCCTCGGTGGTGCTAGCTTGGCAACGGGGCATTCCGTTTCAGGTACTTGCGCCTGACGCCACCGAAAGGTTTGAGGGCAGTAGGTGACGATCCTACATCCACGTTGCGCCGATTTAGCTACCCGCGTATTCCGTCGAACCGCGTTCGCTACCGTAACATCTAGCAACGTCTGGTCCCACTATTCAGACCAGTAAGGTGTTACCCTCGGGAAGATGCTCTATGGTGACAGACTTTCGTGCCTTGTCTCGAACACCGTTTTAGCATCTACCGGAGGGTAGCTCCGGACGTAAAGGTCGGGACTTGAGATTTCTCCCGTTTAAGAACATCCACTAGATGCTCCCTCTATCGTGAAACCATTATGACTCGACTTCTGAGTTTTGTCAAGAACTATTTTCAAAATTCTTTTAAACGAACTGCCTCGGTACCGTTTCGTCATATGTCCTCACGATATCGGAAATATCGGGCTTGGGCATTTCTTTAGACTCGGGTAAATTCTCGGGCGCGTCAAGCCAAGATGCCCGGGTCTGGTGTCTGTCGCGGATTAACGCAAGACGTTTTGTCTTTTCTTTCACGACAAGCCCCCTTGGCTTTTAATCTCAAGCGAGTTGAATAGCGCTCGAATCTCCGCACGTTGTTGCGCGATCACTTGCGATTGAAACACATTCAACAACGTTAGAAGAACGACAACGACAACCAAAAAGTATACAGCGGTGCGCAGTCTGTTTAATTCACTCACAGCGTTCTCCCGTGGTTGATATTCATGCGCCTCGGGTCAATCAGGCGCAAATTAATTGCGTGCGTGAATTCGTCGCGGTTGACATTTACGATTAGCCTGTCAGTCAGATTGTTCCTGACTGTCAGGAAACACTTGGGGCGAAACCAGCCCGTGAATTGGAGCCCAACGACTTGACCGTCGAGCCCCGTCAGGTTGTGACGCACGAGGTCCCCGAGTCGAACGGGTGTACGTTTGTCGCTCGCCTTGTAAGCCAAGCGGACAATTGTGTTCTCGATTCTCTTCAATGTTCTCATCTTTTTCTCCCTTTATTCCCGAGTTTCCTGTGCTCCCGGCATTCGTCGCATCGTGTTCCAACGGACGCCAGTCGAAAGCATCGAAGACACTTTAGTTGGACTTCTTGCGCATCGCCCGCCACTTCGATCTTTTGTTGATTCGCTTGACGAAGGAAATTGCGGCGATAGCTTGTTGGGACGATCAGAGTCATTATTCTTTCTCGTCGAGGTAGCCAGTCAAGTCGATTCGCTTGATTGACTTGAGAAGTTTTTCGGCTTCTTTTTTCAAGTTTTCAATTTGAGCACTTAGTGCGTCGAATCGTTCCCACTTCTGAGTGTTCTCATCGCTGATTTCGAACAACTTCTCAACGGCTTCTTTCGAACGCTCACCCGCGTTTAAAATCCACGCAGCACTGGGCGTATTTGTATTCCTGTACACGTCGTGCGCTGCACTCGTGACGGTGACAACGATGCGATCCTTTTTGTCGTGCCCGAGTGTGCCGTAAGAATTCCAGCCTTTGCAAAACAAAGCCTCGAATCGCTTGAACGTTTTCGATGCTTTCTTCGCGGGCTCTGGCTTATCAATCCATTCTTTTGCCTGAGTCAGAGATTCGGCTTTGCGTTCTCGACCACGCAACTCGAATCGCCACTTGTTTACGTCTTCGAGGTACTCAATCTTGATGTCTTGATACGTTACCGTGAATGCTACTTTCAATTTTTCGCTCATTATTTTCTCCCTTTCGTTTGGTTTGTAGTCAATTTCTCCGCGATGCACGTTGACAAAACTGCGAGCAAACCGAGTGTGATTAAGGCGAAGACGATCACTGCTTTGTCTTCTCTTTCAAAATTCGCGTCATCAGATTGTAAATCGTGTCGGGTTTTCCTTTGCCCCACAATTTGCGATTCTCTTGAAAGTTCGCAATGCGTTGAACTTTGACACCTTCGTATGGGCAAGGACCGCCGTCGGCCCACTTTTGAAAAGCTTCGGGGTTGGGGTGTGCACTGGCGTCGAGGAGCATTAAATCGGCTGTGAGTTCATCTGAGAGTGTACCCCAAGTCGCCAAAAGCAGCATGGTAGGGGCGGACAGGTTCGCGCCGTACAGGTCCGCGCCGTACAGGTCCGCGCCGTACAGGTCCGCGCCGGACAGGTCCGCGCCGCGCAGGTTCGCGCCGTACAGGTCCGCGTAGCGCAGGTTCGCGCCGCGCAGGTTCGCGCCGCGCAGGTTCGCGCCGCGCAGGTCCGCGCCGCGCAGGTTCGCGTAGCGCAGGTTCGCGCCGTACAGGTCCGCGCTCTGCAGGTTCGCGCTCTGCAGGTCCGCGCCGCGCAGGTCCGCGCTCTGCAGGTTCGCGCCGCGCAGGTCCGCGCTCTGCAGGTCCGCGCTCTGCAGGTCCGCGCCGTACAGGTCCGCGCCGCGCAGGTTCGCGCTCTGCAGGTCCGCGCCGCGCAGGTTCGCGCTCTGCAGGTCCGCGCCGTACAGGTCCGCGCCGCGCAGGTTCGCGCTCTGCAGGTCCGCGCCGCGCAGGTCCGCGCTCTGCAGGTCCGCGC
>Ga0247679_1000145_pt1 | contig 20068 bp, 46 predicted proteins | sample CNK20_metaG_FD_182797 | JGI IMG/M metagenome (GOLD analysis project Ga0247679, IMG submission 182797) | Soil microbial communities from Purdue University Martell Research Forest, Indiana, United States - CNK20 | ecosystem: Environmental > Terrestrial > Soil > Temperate forest > Bulk soil...
CTTCCAGTGTTGTGGCGATGCGGAAGACGCTGAAGGGAGCTGGCCGACTAGCGCCTACAACACGCCGAGCGTGAGTGCGGCTCTTGACTCCGACGCGAGCGCCGCCCCGTTCCAGCGCGTTGACGTGGCCGAAGTGATCGCCACGAGTGACGGAGAGAACGACGGCGCCGATTGGATCGGCGTGTTTAAGCTCAAAGATGGTCGCTTTGCGTACCTGACTGCGTCGTGTGACTACACGGGATGGGACTGCCGAAGCGGCGGCAATGCGATCGTCAGCCACGACCTTGCACACTTGCTGCAATTCGGCCTGACCGAAGACGCGCGGGCGCGGCTCGCGCTCTAGAGAGGGACTCAAGTGAGCGCCGAAACAGAGCGAGACGCGCGAATCATCGCCCAGTCGTTCCTGCGAGAGTACCCGAATTGCTTCCGCCTTCTTGGCGGGGACGTCGTGACACTAATGGTGGAAGGCTACATCTTGCGGCGCGTGATCGGCGCGCTCGATTCTGGCCGCGCGCACGGCCAAGCTGATGCCAACGTGCTCCGCCAGCTTCGTGCCGACGTGTTCAACACGGCCAACCGGCTCTCGGCGGAGCAGCCCCGGGGCGCCCCCAAGCGCGACAAGTGTCCAAGCTGCCACGCGCTCGTGAAAGCGTTCGTTATCACGCCGGAAGGCGACCCATGCCCAGACGCTTGGCACGCCGACCACTAGCCCGCGCACCAAGCGAAACCTATGACCAAAGAAGCAAAACTCACCCTCATCTCCGACATCCGCAATTGCGGTCACCGCGCACGCGAGCTTGCTCTCCCCGAGCAAGCCCTCGCGCTCCACGCGCTCGCTGACGAGATGCAGCTCGATCTGCGCGCGGCCGAGAGCGACCGCCCGTCGCTGCCCCCGGTGCTCGTCAGTAACCTGGAGACGCGCGCCACTGCATCGAGGCACTTCCAGAAGACACGCGAGATCTTGCGGGGGATTCGGTGACTGTCACCACGCACTGCCCCACCTGCGGCCCGCGCGAAGTAGTGCCCGGAAAGGGTTGGCCGCCGCACACAAATCCCGCATGCAGATTGTACGATCCTGCAGATCTGCGTGCAGCGTCGGCTCCTGGCGAGGTCACTCCGGCCATGAGCGAGGCCTATCGGCTGCTGATGCTTCTGACCGAAGAGCAGCGCGGCTTGGTGCTCTGCTGGTTCTGCTCTGGGTGTTGGCGCTACGTCGGCCCTGGAGACGTGTGTCACTGTAAGAACGACGAGTAAGAGCGCGGCACGCCGCGTGCAAAGAAAGCCACCATGACCAAGATCCTCACCCTAGTTCTTCTGGCACTGTCCCTCGCGGCCTGCGGCGGCGAGCCGTTCGATGCTTCCAGCGAGGCGCTGGCTGGAGCTGGCGGAGACGCCCCCGAGGCGGGCTCTGTTGGCGTCGCCGTGGGCGGCAGCGCTGCGCAGACCGGAGGCTCAATGAGCGCCGCTGGGAAGCCAGCAGGCGGCTCCGCGCCGCAGGGCGGTCGCCCGAGCACGGGTGGCAGCGCGAGCGCCGGAGCGGGCACGGCGGGCGCGCCCCTGGGTGGCACGGGAGGTTCCGGCTCTGCTGGATCGACCACCGGTGGCACAGGCACCGTAACATGCGACTTCGATGTGACGCAGCTCACGGCGGCGCTCCCGACCACTATCACCTGGCAGGACTTCACGTACACGGAAGGCGCCCTGTGCGTCACGTGTCGCGACAAGCCATGCGGCGTTCTCCATGTGATCTCGTGGGGCGTACCGCAGGTGCTCGAAGACGGCAGGTACCAGTACCTGCCGAACATTGAGCGCTCAAACCTCTCCATGAACATCGGCACCAATGACGGGATGTGCACCAAACAAACCGAGTGCGGCATCAACGTGAGCTTGGTGCAGCTCTTGGTCACGGTTGCGCAAAGCGCCGGTGCCTGGGGGATCACCAAGGCGGAACCCGATGTCAGTGCCACCAGCAATATGTGCACCACGAGCGCCGGTTTCGGTAACACCAACCCGGCCAGCGCCTCCCTCCAGTCAGAGCTAGCCAAGTCGCTAACTGGCCTAAAAATCCCCTGTAAGTGATCGGTCGATCCCAAAAGTTGCAGATTCGCGCACCAGTCCGGTAGGATTCGGGCCATGGCAATTACTGCTGGTCTCAAGGTTTCCCCCAAGTTGGTGTCCTTCTCTGCACCGGCCGTGCAGGGTCCGATGTTTGGCGTCGTGGCAGCCGTTTCCGGCACCGCTACGGTGCTGTGGAACGATGGAGATCTGGTGCCCTCGATTCCAACCACGGCGCTCGATGTCATCAGCGACCAGGCGGTCTCAGCAAATCAACTGGTCGGTAGGCAAGTGAGGGTGCTTAGCCCCACTGGGCAAAACAACTACGGGCTGGGCGTTTGCCGCGCGGTGTATGGTCGCGATACGGATGGCGCCGGCTCCCCTGCGATCGTGGCGCTGATCCAGTTTCCGTTCCCGGGTGGCGGGTACGTCGAGGTTGCTTTCGCGAACGTCGAAGCCGTCGCCTGAGCCATGTCCCATGGCTCCGTCCATCCCCTGCACCCGTCTCGCCACGGCGAGGCTCCCATCGACTCGCTCACGCCGGTGCATTTCCTCACGGGCTTCGCAGCAGGTGTGCTGGGCGTCAACACGTACCTCGCGGTGCTCGCCTTCATCGGAGCTAAGGTCGTGCACCAGATGATGTACCTGGGACCGCACGCGCTGCTCAAGAGCGACGAGGGGCAGTCACTCGGCAACGAGGCGAGCGATCTGCTGTTCGAGATGGCAGGGCTCGCCGTGGGTGAGAAGCTCCGTGAACGCCTCACCCCAGAGCCAGCGACCCCCGTCGTCGCTGGTCTTGGTCTCACGTATTACCCCGACGGTTCCTGGAGCAAGTGCTGATCATGGTCCCGAGCTTCAGGCGCTTGGGCAGCCTTTTGGGGTGCCGCTCTTCTGTACCACCAAGGAAAACAAAATGAAACGCCGACGCAAGTACCGACGCAACGCCATGACCTCCGACGACATGATCCACATGGGGATCGCCGCTGCCGCCGGACTCGGCCTCGGCTTCGTGATCTTCAAGGCGAAGGCGCCGACGGTCTCCGTGGCGGGCCTGCGCGGTCTCGGCGCGTACTTCCACGACCCGGTCAACATCCCCTTCAGCGGTCTCGGCTCGAACTACGTTCGGACGCGCTGAGCGATGAGCCGGGCAGCGCTGAGCCACGCGGTCAACGGGTTCTTCGACAGCTTCAGGTCGAAGAGCACGGCGCCCGCCGTGGCAGCGCAGCCAGCCTCCCGCGCCTCGCGCGTGCGCGTCGAGTCTCGGTACAACGAGGGCGACGACGAGTCGCTCCTTGAATCGGCGACCTCGCTGCCCCGTCCAACCCTGAAGGCGCTCGAGAAGGCCATCCGGGCCGACGGCTTCAAGGGCGCGCTGGTCTCCGGCTGGGGCCAGGGCGAGCGCGGCGGGTTTACGGTGCGCTACGGCGGTGAAGAGTATGAGTTCGAGATCTCGGAGAATGTGTCACCCAGGCCAACGGGTGAGATTGGACGCCTCGTGAAAGCATCAGGCCGCTACGAGCGAAACGCTTCGCCGTACACCTCGATTCGTGAGCTGCCACCGGGTGCCGATCGAGCTGTGGCCTACTCTGAAGCGCGAGCGCTCGTCTCATATCTTCCCTACCTCGGCACGCCTTATGATGTGACGAAGGCATCAATGAGCGGGACAGTAGAAATCGGATTTTCCGAGCTTGCTGACGCACGCAAGTTTTTTGACAAGGCCAAGCGATCCGGCGCTGTAGAGCGAGCGGAATTGCTGTTTTCAGCATCTGGTCGCGGTCGCGGATCCTTAGTGGATGAGTTTTCTGAGCACGAGCCCAATGGCCGCCGCTCCGGTATCCTCTCCGACGGCACGCGCGTCAATGCCTACCAATACGGTGACGAGTGGACGGCTGCCATTCACTACTCCGACGGCGGCTACACGTCGTTCGTCATGAGCGGCGCGGGCGCAGGGGAGTTCGATGTGCACAACGTCGAGGGTCCGCACATGGGGCGTGCGGTGCCGTGGGATGCGGTCCCCAGCGATGTCAGGAGCCAGATCGAGCAAACCGTAGCCGGCGATGCCAGCATGGTCGCGAATGCCCGACGCAAGAAAGGCGTGACAGTCGACGACCTGCCGATCTCCGGTGACAGCAAGGTGCTCGCGTGCCCCGACTGCGGGTCGGAGTTCAGTGCGGCGAAGGGTGACTACTTTCAGATCCCCAAGGGCGAGGTGCTCGCGTGCGAACACTGCGAGGTGCCGCTCCAGTTGCGAGCCCGCAAGCTACCGCCGCCTTCGCAGCTCGATGAGAGCGCGATCGATGATGACTACGTGCTGGCCATTGTCGATCGCGATGGCGCGATTGGGCTGTTCCGGGTGGAGCGCGGCCAGTGGCGCAACGCTGATCCACTCGCCGTGGGGTACCGCCTGGACCAGGTGTCGGATGTGGCCGAGCGCGACGCGCGGGCGCGCGGCGTGCAGGACGCAGTCATCTGGGACGCGGAGCTGGATCGCCAAGTGGGGCATGTGCTTCGGGGCCGGTGGATTGTCGAGGAAGAAGAGCCGGTGCTGGCGCGTAACGCGAGCATGAACGACTACTCGGAACAAGATGCATTCGTCAGGGAGCTACAGAGCACGTTCGATCCAGTGGCTGTCGACCGCCAGCTGTTCTTCCGTTTCCGCGTCGGCGCACTGCATATCACGTACGTGAACCTGCCCAAGGGAGCCGGGAGTGGTGGCGGGGGCGCCGAGGCGCAGAACAACCGAATGGACTTCGACGTGGATGGATTTGCCCAAGTCAACGAGGACCAGTGGCGCTCGCCCAAAACCAAGGGCCTCGTCAAGATCGAGCAGTCAACGACGTTCGACAGGTCAAGAAAGCTTCGTGCCAAGACCGGGAAACCGGCGGTGATCGCTAGGTACCTAGCTGACTATCTGGCCAATTTTGCCAGGGAAGTGCCCCCGCGCTTCACGCACACGCGCCGGTAAAAAAACCAGGGTAGACATCCGGTATACGGAGCGTATACACTTCCCATGGAGACCAAGACCATGGGAACACTTCACCGCCTCGGCCGCCAAGGCCACTCTGACGCCCGCCCCGCGCGGGATGAGACACCGCAGTACCTGATCCGCCACAACCAGGCGATCCAAGACCCGCGCGGCATCGAGCGTGCCGTCGTGTCGCTCCGCGCGGGCCTGCTCGAGTACGGCCTGCAGTACGCCGACCGCTTCGAGGGCTGCGAGCTAGGTAAGGACTGCATCATCGGCGAGGCCTGGCTCGAGATGGCGCGTGGCTACCTGGGGCTACTCAACTGCGAGACCGGGCGCCTCGATTGCGGCACGCTCGACGGCGAAGTGCGCCGCTGGGCGAAGAGCTTTGGGTTCGATGAGGCAGAGGCGGATTCGCTATGAGCGACACGATCACTATCGGGGAGCTGGTTGAATCACCACCCAGGGAGATGATGCCCTGGGCAATCATGGTGCTACTGAGTCACTACGACACCGATGACTTTCTGAAACACTTCAACATCGACGCCTCGAACCACGACAACACGGTGACCGTGGAGATGCGCATCAATGGTGTCGAGGTTTCACCGGCCGAGATCTTCAAGCAACTGAATAATCAGCACGAGGACATGGTGAAGCGCTGCGCCATGGAGCTGATTCAAGAGAAGATCAAAGGTGTCGATGCGGTGACTGAGCTGCTCGAGAACGTGCGCTCCTTGGTACAACGAGAAGCCAGCGCGGCTCTTGGTGTCGACTGGGAGACACGCTGGTGAACCGTGCCGCGAGAGTAGCAGCGCCCGATCGGATCATGTTTGGAGATCTGCGCCTCGAGCGCGTGGACCCTCGCAGCGGCGAATCGGACCGGTACGAAACTCCGTTTCCTGGCCCAGGTCCAATCGGCGTGTGGCTCGCGCGCGGTAGCGAGCATCACCAGTGGTGCGCTGGCTTCATCGGTGGCGTTGTCGCCTACTCTTATGACGCGCTCGATGCGCTGGAAGAGGCCCGGGATCTGGCGGTGAGTTCGCTGTATTACCAAGCCGCAAGGCTTAGCAATCTGGAGCTAGAATGAACCGCGTTCACCCCTCGGTTCTCGATGAGCTGATCGAGCACAAGGGAAAACTGAAACACTGGCCCATTAACCAGGAGGGCGTGTTCAAGCTTGCTGTCGAGCTGAAAGAAGCCCGCGCTCGCATCGCCGAGCTGGAAGTCCGCACCGAAGACGCCAGCTACGAAAAGAACACCCGTGATTGAACTCGACCTCGCCGCCATCCGCGCTCGAGACGCTGAATGGACTGATAAGCGACCGATGCGAGAAAGCTCAGGCCGCGACCGTCGCGCCCTGCTCCAGTACATCGACGAACTCGAGTCCCTCATGGTCGAGATCGCCGCTGACGTGAAGGTCATCAAGCGGGTGCATCGGGAGCACTACCTACCTCGGCCGGCGCCCGAGGCGCCCTCAGAAACCCTAGACTTGTCCGACAACGCCAGCAAGGGACTCCGAAACTTCCGCGCGGGGCAAGCCACTGGTAAGCTCGACCCATGACGACCGCCACGCGCTACCTGGGCACCTGCCCCGTCTGTGACCGCGAGCAGAAGCTCCACCGGGACAGACAGTCGGGTCTGCTGGTGATGGTGCACCACGGCTACCTGCGGCCCGGCCATGGCTACATCCAGGGCGATTGCTACGGCGTGGGGTGGCAGTCGTTCGAGGAGTCGCCCGATGGGACGATCGCCTACGTAGAGCGCGTGCTGCAGCCGCACCTCGAGAAGAGCCAGAGCTTTCTGGAGCGCCTGGAGGCCGGCACGGTCACGGAGCTGTATGTGCCGACCTACGCGAGCCGCGGCGAAACGCTCAAGCGCATCACCCCCGAAGATGGGTACACGTTTAAGGAGGCGGTTCGGCGGCGGATTAGCGAGACGTCTCGCTTGGTCCGGCAACTCACCGAGGACATCGCCGAGCGCACGGAGAAGGTGGCACGGTGGCGACCAGAGCCCGTGCGCACCGAGGAGGAGGTGCTGCAAAAACGCGAGAGCATGACCGTCGCACGCCGCGCCGTCATCGACGAGGCGCGGGCTGCGCGCCAGGCCAAACGCGCAGCGCTCGACGCGAAGCAGCGAGCCCGGGAGCAAGAGGCGCTCGATCTGATCGAAGAGTATCGGAATATCTTCGAGCAGCTCGCGTTTCACCCGACCGCAGAAGCCCGCAAAGAGGCCCAGCAGCACTGGGTCAAGATGCACAAGCGCATGAACAAGAAAGGCTACCTGCACTTCTACCCGTCCAGGCTCCAGGCAGAAGAGGCGCTCCGGCGCCTCGGGCTCGCCGTGCCTAGTCGCAGAGGCGACGGCTATTGGAACTACGCCAACGACCTCGGTTGGGAACCGATCCCATGAAGCGCCACAACCTGCTCGGTATCGCTGGCCTTGCCGAGCGCAAGACGAATCGCACAACCGGGCTCCCCATGAGCCTCTACGCCGCCGCGCAGGCGGAGCTGGACACCGAAGACCCGTGGATGGTGGTGTGCGAGACGCACAGCACGATGGTGAGCGCGCCCACTAAGGCGCTCGCGCACGAGAGCATGACGTACCCGCTGTGGTGTGAGGAATGCTCGGGGAGCGGTGACGATGCTGGGTGAATTTCGCTTGCTCGGCGTCCTGAATGACGACCTCGTGCGCTTGCGTACCAGTGATGTGAGCGGCAACTATGGGGCGCAGCTTTGGTCGAGTATCAAGCTGAGTAAGTCAAAGGACTGCGTCCGGTGCGAAACGAAGCTGACTGCCGGCACGCGGGCTTTCAAACCCATCACCAACGGCTACAATCGCATGCACCGGATCTGCGCCAGCTGCGTCGAACGACTGAAACCTCAACATGAAACACCCTGACGACACGCAAGAAGCACTCGACTTCATGAAGCTCCGAGCAGAGACGCTGATGAGCCGTGGTATGGGTGCCGATCAAGCCACCGATGACGCCATCGATTACTGGCGCCTCTCGCTCCGGCGGAGCCAGATGATCGTGCGATTCAATGCGGAGCTGCGGCAGCAGGGCAAGCCCACGCTCCATGTGCCGCTGTTCGAGGCAGCGAAGATCCGGTGAGCAAGAAAGAAGAGTCGCTCCGGCGCAGTGCGCTCTCGCGCGTGGTCCAGGACCGGGATCGCGCAGCTCGGCATCGCGTGGCGGCGGTTCTCGCCACCGCGAACGTACTAGCCATGGGCGCCCTGCCATTCATGCCTCGTCGCGTAAACTTCGAAGCTGAACGCGGGCGCTTCTCGAGCGGCGACCATCACCCCAACAAGTGCTCCTGCAAACAGTGTTCGGACTGGCGCCGGGCGGAGCGGTACCGCTGATGGATCTGCTGCTCAGTATCCTCAACCACGGTGCCGCCGTTGTGCTGCTCATCGCCATCTTCGGCGTGTCGATGGCGCACTTCGCGCTGAGGCACGAGGCGCGCACGCGCCTACCGAACCCGCTCAACGCGGTCTGGTGGCAAGACCTGCAGGAGTTGGGGTTCGAGATCCATTTGGGGAGCGGCGAGACCTGGCGTAGCGCCGGGCGCTTCGAGCCCACGACCTGGCGCCGCATGCGCGAGAACGCCTCGCAAGAGGTCGCGACACCGGAACTAGCCGACACGCTCACGCGCTACATGCAGACCATCAAGGCCGGTGACGCTGCCGATAAGCATGCCCACTGCCTCGTGGATTGGTCGGCGCTCGACGGAGCGTACCAGCTGAAGCTGCTCAACGGCTCTGTCTGGCAATGGAACAAGAAGTGGATGAAAGATTCTCCGTGGAAGCGCATTCAATCACCCGAGCACATCGTGTTCGAATCCACTAGCTCGATCCATGCCGCCCTGCACGAGCACCTCGAGCACATTCATGAGTACGAAGCGGGCAACGCATCGCGGCCGCCGCTCGACTTGATCGATGAGCCCAACAGCTCCGTGACGAGCACAGGCACCCTCTCCAGCGTCCAAACCGTCCACCTTGGGTGCTCTCCGGGTGCTCTCTACTCCAACCCCTGTGGCACGTGCCAGGTGGCGCACGTCAGCATCCCGGGCGGGATCTGCCGGTCCTGTCGCTCAGCGCAGCAACCAGAGGACGCATGAAGCCGCTCACGACCGCCCAGGCCGCGCTCATGCGCAAGAACCGCGGTAAGGTGCAGGAGCCGACGCGCCGCTCCCCAGCGCCCGATCTGCCGCCCCTGTCGCCTCAAGAACGCGCCCAGGAGCTGGCCGAGGAGCGTCGCTTCAACGCCGGCTGGCGCGAGCGCAAATCGCCACCCAAGGCCATCGGGAGGTATTGACACCAGCTCCGAGCTGGATATGATGGTCGGGCAATGCAGATCTGCTCCGTTTGACCGTCAGCCTTCGGGCATGGTCAGTCTCGAAACCCCGATAGCCTCAGGCTATGCGGGGTTTTCTGCATTCGGGGATGTAGCTCAGCGGCAGAGCACCCGGCTTAAACAACCGGTAGCGCGCGGGTTCGAGCCCCGCCGTCCCCTCCGGCGAGTGTCCGCGTCGAGCTTCGGCTCGCGCGGCCTCGTCGACCACTGCACCGCTAGCTCAGCTGGCAGAGCGCCGGGTCTGAACAATCCGGAGGTCCTTCGTTCAAGTCGAAGGCGGTGCGCCCTATGAAAAACACGAAGCTCTACATCATCACCCGCAAAGATCTACCGGACGGTGCTCAAGCAGCACAGTCGTGCCACGCAACCATCAAGTTTTCGCTCACGCATCCGGAGCTGACGCGCAGCTGGTCGGAAGCGTCCAACAACATTGCGCTCCTAGCCGTCCCCGACGAGCCAGCGCTCCAGCGCATTCTCGATGCCGCCAGCGCTCTCGAGCACGAAGGCGTGCGCGTTGTGCACTTTCGTGAGCCAGACTTCGGTGACGCCATGACGGCTCTCGCGCTGCATGGGGACTACGTGCACCGACTCGTGTCGAGCTTGCCTTGTGCGCTCAAGCCTCCCCGACAGCGCGCAGCTTAAGCCGTGTTGAGCGGGCAGACCCGCAGCGCCAGCGCGCCCATGGCGGTGATGTTGAGACAGGTGCCGCCATCAGGGTGCGGATCCCAGCGAGCGCGCCCGTCACGCACGAGCTGCTGGATGGTGAAGTCGCTAGCCGCCTCTCCCGGCGGTCCCGGGAGCAGGATGCGGCGTTCGTCGGGGTGGAGACCACGGTGAAATCTCACGCAGTGCCCGCGTGGGGCTCCAGGTGCACCAGCTCGGGCACGAAGATGCCCTTCTCACGGATCGCCATCACGAACGTCGCGAAGTAGTCCAAGCTGCTACCGATCAGGTGCTCTCGGTAGCAAGCGTCACGCTCTTCCAGAGTCGACGTCTGCATGAGCTTCGCAATCTTTTTCCAGTTCTTGCGTACGCGCGACTCGGGTTCGTGCAGCTGCGCGCACATCACCGTGAACGTTCTCCCCTGCGTCTGGAGCTGCAAGTGCAGGATGTCGGGCTGACCGCTCACCTCCCCGAACCCGAAGAAGATCTCGTCGGCAGAAAAACCGAGGTTCCGGAGGGCGGTCCAGTGCGCGAGCGTGTCGCGGTACTCCTTCGGGAAGTCGGCGATGCGCTGGGGCTTGAGCTTGGTGCGGCTCACGGCTTCGCTTTGATGCACGAGATCGCTACCGATGGGTAGGAGTCACTGTTGCCTTTGGCGACGTAGCAGATGGTGCCGTAGGTCGTGTCTTCCAGGCGTCGCACGTGCACACCGTCGGCGCTAGTGGTGGAGTGCCAGTAGATGCCGTCCTTGGTGTCTGCCTTGGCGCTCCCCGAACGGAGGCTGATCTGGATCAGCACCCCGAGAAGCACGACCGCCAAGATGCGCTCGAACCACCTCACAGCCGGAACCACGGTCTGCTGTTGCCGAGCGGATCAGCAGTCACCGTCTCGCGCTGCAAGTGTTCGACCGCGAACGTGCGCGGTATCATCGGCAGCACCGGCAGATGCGCCGCGACATCCACCTGCGCGTGGCAGCTTTCGCACTCGGGCACGGGCGGGTTGATACCGTGCCAGATGGTGGGGACCATGACGCGGCCCCCGCAGTGACCGCACTTACCTACGACTTGTTTCATCGCGTTCTCCTTCGTGGACCCGCCGGGAATTGAACCCGGGTCCTAGCTCTCGTCTACCTGAACTCGCTCAACGTGCGTAGCCGGTGGTGAGCGCCGGCACTTTTGGGGGCGTTTAGGCCCTCCACCACCCAGCTCTAAGGTTTTTGTCGCAGGCTCGGACTGGGTCGCCCCTGCGCTTAGCCCTTGTATTGACGCCGCCCGAGCTACCAGGACGATCTGGCTCGGGCAACGGCTTACGCCGCCTTTTGGGCGACGAAAGCGTTCGCGTTATCGTTTGCGATTACGTGTGCTCATTTGGTCACGTCGGAACGAGCGCCGCCGGCACGAATCATTCAGATCTACTCAAACCAGTCGAAACCTGTCAGGCCCTTGGTTGCCGTTTGACGGCTGCTAGCAGTAGCGAATTCACCTTCTTTTCTTGTTTCAGGTTTGGGTGCGCGCGGGTACCAAGTCGAACTCGGCTCCCACGGGGTAGCGCTGCCACTCGGACATAGGCAGCGTCAGTTTCAGACCAGATCCCTGTGGCGAGATGCAGACCTCGCGAAACTCGGCTGGCAGGTGCTCGATGTTCTCTTTCGATAGAGACACGAAGCCGATGGCTATTTCGCAATACCCGTCGCATTCCTTCCTGGACCAGACCTTGTACCGAATGCCAATCATTGGAGCTATCGTTTACCAGTTCGGGGCGTTCGTCCAGCCCATTCGCCATCAGGGCTTGCGGCGGTCGTAGTAGCGCCGCGTCTTTCGCACGCGGCGGATCTTGGGTCCGCGCTGGGGTTTCGTCGGCTTCGTGGCGCCCTGCCGGCGCTCGGTGGAGCGGCGGGGCTCCTCACGGCGTTCTGTGAGGCGGCGCTCGGTCACGGGGTCAAGTCTAGCGTGTCAAGCGTCGCGGCGTCAGGACCGGGCGAGCCGTTCTCTTGCAAGCAGAGCTTTTGAGCCTCCCACTCCTTCAGCCCGGTCGCGATGTCGCGGTCATCACGCGCATCGAACACGGCCCAACCGTCCAGGCGCTGTTCGTAGTGGATGGGGTACTCGGCCCCGTAGCTGTAGCCGCGCTTGTTAAGCATCGACCGGTGCCTCCGCTGCTAGCTCCGCCTTCAGCTGCTCCACGAACAGCGGCCACACGTGCTTCAGGAACTGGCGCACACGATTCGGAACTACGTACACCGGCGTTTCGAAGTAGTCGTCCGGTGAGAGCGCCGTCCTCACTTGCCATGCGCCTAGCTCGAAAAGGCTTTCGACGGCATCACCTTTAAGTAGACCCCATTCCTCGCGAGCCGCGAAGTGATCGAGCCGCTGCTCGCGCCGCTTGCTCAGGATCACTCGCTGGATAGCTTTTCTGGTCGCCTCACCATCGTACTCGTCGCGACCGCCCCCAAACTTGTTGCCGAGGTAGTCATCGTCGCAGCGCGTGAGAAACTTCCGAAACTCGCACCCCGGCGCCCCGAACCAGTACCCGAAGTTACCCCAGTCGCTCAGGATCGAGATGCTACCGTCGTCGGTGATCCAGATGCGCGCCCAGCCGGCCTTGGCGGGCTTGATCTGGTAGAAGCGGGTGGTGGGCAGCGTTCTCATGGCCTGTATCCCGTGCGCCGCACGATTGCCTCGTGCTCGTAGTAGCGCTCGCGCGCCTCCCACAGCTTTTTCGCGTCTCGGTAGAGCTGGTCGAACCACTGCGTTTCAGAGAACGGATGCGCCGGATCGAGCTTTGGCTTCGGTCGCAGCGCGAGCAGCACCCGCACGGTATCGTCCAAGAATCCGGGTTCGATGGAGACAGTCACGCGCCAAGCTCCTTTTTAACTCGAGCCTCGTGGGTGCTATCAATGCGCAGCTGGCAGAGCTGGCAGACCCACACGCCGTCCTGCTTGCGGGGTTCTTTGGTGCGCGGGAAGCAGTGGCAGTGATCGAGACCTAAAACGAGCGTCACGCCGCGGCGGCGCAGTGAGCGCAGGAGCAGGTCTGCCAGGCGCGGATCGGATCCGCACTCGGTGAGCACCGCTTCGAGGTTCTTCTTGAGGCTCGTGGGGCGAGGCATCAGCCGGCGCCCTCACGGCGGCGCACGCGGTCGAGCCGGTAGCCGCCAGCGCGCCCCTCGAGCGCCACGACCCAGGTGCCATCCCCGAGCTGCCATGGCTCGGTGCGGGTGCGGGTGTGCCAGAGCGACCCGTCGTCGCGCGTGACGGTGACGTCGGTGCCGGCTTGCAAGTCCTCGGGACGAATCCAACCGAGCATGGCCGCGTGGTCCAAGATCTCTTGGGTGTTCATGGGCCAGCGCTGGCTCTTCTCCCGTTCTTGGATGAACGCCAGCGCGCTCTCAACTTCGGTCAGCGTTGGTTTCGACATCAGGCATTCGACGGAAGGGTGGCCGACGGCATTCACTCGACCCCCACGAATCCTTCGAACTCGCACCGGCACCCCCAGATCCCGGGCCCGGTCTTGCCGAGGCAGCGGCAGGGCAGTGCGTAGTTGGCGCGAGCGGCGGCGCAGCGCCCGCAGCTGTCGCCGCCGGGCTCGCCGTCGTCACCCCGCACCAAGGCCCAGCCCCAGCGGTGGCCGAAGATCCAGCACAGGGAAGCTCGCCAGCTGGCTTTTAACGCGCGACGGACCCTGGAAACGACCTGCAAGCCGTCCGAGCTACCGCGAGCGCCACGGGGCGTCCAGCGGGGGTTGCAATTGTCCTTGATATGGGACATTATCTAGGCAGATGGCTAAATCGCACCCCGCGCCAGGCGCACCGCGCGCCCCGAGGCGCCGTTTTAACGACGCACCGTTCGACGAGCGCTGCTGCGCGAGCATTCAGTTCCGGGACGGTTCTCGGGCGCAATGCGGCCGGCGGCGCACCCAGGGACGCTACCATTGCTGGCAGCACGACGCAGGGGCCCCGCCCGGCCCCGAGGAGACCACCAGCTTTCGGTTGGGCTACATGCAGGGACGGGGTGCGGCGTGATGGAGCACGGCAAGGACTGCGCCTGCACAGACTGCGTCGACTGGCGCATCGCGCTCGAAACTCGTCGCACCGGTGTCTGCGCTCGGTGCCAGGGCGTTGGTTCTTTCCAGGTTGGCTTGGTCAACGAGGCAACCACTCGCAGCGTAAGGTGCCCGTGCCAAGGGGCGCGACTCTCGGATCTGGCCACCCGGCTTCAGCAGCTCAGCGGGACGGCGTTCGAGAGCGCGCTCGAGGCGGCGCTTCATCAAACCTGGGATGACGGCTGGCACGAGCACGAGAAGTCGGAGCCAGGGCGTAACCCGTACAACGTCCTCACGCGCGTCCCGGAAGAATTCCTCAAGACAGCGATGGAGATCGCGACTGCACGGTCGGAGTTTCTCGAGAAGAATCTCGACCAGCACCTGTTCCCTGGTCTGTTCAAAGAGACCGACCGGGTTCGTGGATCCGAGCGGCTGATGCCCACGGAAGCGGTGCTCTTTCCAGTGCGCGAGATCCCGCTCAGTGACGTCGTGCTCGCTGTCGAGAAGTTACGCGATGCGCCGCTGCCGACGCTGGAGGATCGTCTGGTCAACAACCAACCCTGCGGCTGTCCCGAGGAGTGGTTCGAGGATCGACCCGAGTTGGCCCTGTTGCCCCACGGCTACGAGCTGCCCGGCAAGGAGCGCACCGAGGTCGCGCACCACTCGAGCTGTCCCAAGTATTTCGCTGACAGTAACGGCGAGCCCGACTCCCCTGTACGTTACTTCTGCGGCATCTGCTGTTACTCCTACGAGCGGTGCGACTGCGCTCAAACGGGGCGCCGATGAGCCGATGCACCTGCGGCGGCAACGACGACCACGACGTGACCTGCCCACACAGCGACTACTACCAGACCCCCGACGAGCGCATGGCCGATCTGGCGTCCCGGCTGGATGACGCCGAATCGCGCATCCTCGCTTTAGAGCAGATCTCGGATCAGCCTCAGTCTCAGCTACAGCCTCAGTCTCAGGGGCATGCACCACCCGTGCATGCCCCTTCGAAGGGGCATGTGGAGCAGGCAGCAGTAGGACGACGGAAGAAATTCCAAGTCAACGCTATCGGCTTCGGGTCGTGTCAGGGCTGCGGACTCCACTCTACGCTACGAACGCTAGACGTAGCGGTCGCCGCCCTTCCTGCGCGCAAAAACGACGAGGCGGTGCCGGCTGGCTGGTGTCCGCTTATCGCACTTTGCGGCATGTGCTGGGATCTGGCTGTCGCGATGCTGCGCGAGAAAGCGACACCCGATTCATCCGGAGCTATCTCGCCGTCACCTTCGAGGGTGAAGTCAACAGTGAAGGTGCTCGAGGTAAAATCCTCAACAGCGGCTGTCACCATCGAGATCGATGTGGGTGGCCAGCGCCTCTTTGTTTCGTTCCAAGGTCCCGAGGTCGTGGCAAACGGATGGCAGCCGTACGATCAACCGAACCCCGCAGCCTACATTCCGATGTCCCGTAGCGAGCTGCACGCCATGGAGGGCGCCGGTGGCCTATTGCTGGTTTCCGGGAGCACCCACCAGTGAAAAGCACCTTCGGAGTGCCGGACTATATAGGTCGCTGGGACCCGCCGCCAATTGCCAATGAGCTGGTGGCGGTCCTGTCATTCGTGATGTTGCTGATGTCGCTTCTGTATGTGCTCTACACGATTCAACGGGACGGGCTAACCGCGTGGCGAAAATCTATGGCATTTTATCTGGTGTTGGAGTTCATCATCAGCGCGTACCTGGCAGCGAGGGCATGGTCATGAGCCCGCCCTTCAAAGCCCTGGACGAGAGCACTCAGGGTGCCCCGAAGCTGCGCGAAGGGGCGTTCGTGGACTTCGTCTTTGGACCCATGGTCTGCAGGCGCGGCATCGAGCGCTTTGACGGAGGTGCACGTTGAGCCTGCGCATTCGTGGCTTCCGTGGCCGAGCTGACCCGAACGCTCCGACGCTACTGGTGCCGATCGCAGAGCCCACCGTCGAGGCGGCACTACAAGCCGCTCGTGATTACCTGAGCGGCAATCCCGACAAGCGCCTCGGCACCATGCCGCTCGGAACGACGATGCCACTGCGCGAGGGGGCGCTGCTCTTTCGCCACGGCGGAGGATCGCTACACGGTTGGCGCTTCGTCAAGGCGGCGCACACGCTGGAGTTCGGGGCGGATGCGTGGCTCCGCCTGAACGGCCAGATCCGGCAAGGCGCGGTAGCGCTCTGGCACGCTGACGCCATCGTGCGGTTTGGTTCCGCCCCTCGGCTTAGGAGTCGCTGGTGAGAAGCAAGCGCCGCCGTCGTCTGCGGCATCGCCGCAAGCTGCGCGAGCAAACCCGTCGCGCCCTGCAGCGCATCGCGTCCGGCTGCTACCCCGTGAGCGACCTGCACTTTGTGTTGCATCCGCCGCCGCTCTATTACCTGGAGCACGCCATCGGCCAACTCGAGGACGTGGTGTTCTACGTCAACCACCGCACATGAAAGACATCTCCCCTCCCAGCAGCACCGGCCTCGAGCGCGCAGCCGAGCGCCGCGAGTACCTCGCGACCCTCGCCAAGGACAAGCGCGACCGCGGGGTGCCCCACAACACCCGGCGCGCCTACGACTCCGACTGGCGGCAGTTCGAGGGGTGGTGCAAGAAGCTCGGGTACAGGGCACTGCCCGCCACCGAGGAGGCGCTCTGCAGCTTCATCGCTCACCTGTCGGAGGACAAGCGGGTGCGCCGGCTGAAGAAGCCCCCGCGTCGCGGGGAGACCGTCGAGGGCTACTCCTACCAGCCGACCTCCATCGAACGAAAGCTCACCGCGATCGTCAAGAAGCACCAGCAGGAGAGGCTCGAGTCGCCCCGCACCGAGCAGGTGACAGCCCAGATGCACGCGATCTGGCTGGAGCGCGACGCGCAGCCGCGCACGGCGGCGCCGCTGCTTGGTTCTCACTTGAAGCTCATCACTGCCGCCATGGCGGAGCGCATCATCACCGACGAGGATCGCGAGGTCACCGTGCGTGACCAGGCGGCCCTGCTCATGGGCTGGCACTGCGCGCTCCGGCGGAGCGAGGTGGCGGCGCTCAAGCTCAGCTCGGTGGAGTTCTTCGAGCAGGGCCTCACCGTGCACATCGGGCGCAGCAAGACCGACCAGGAAGGCAAGGGCAGGAAGCTTTGGATCCGTCCCGTGCGGAGCGATCCCACCGCGTGCCCCGTGCTGGCGATGCGCGCGTGGCTGGAGCTGCGAGGCGAAGGAGCGGGGCCGCTCTTCTGGCACAGCAAGCGGGGTGAGCTATCCCGCAACGTGCCGATGCCAGCGTGGCAGATGGCGAGCATCGTCGAGCGCTGGACCCGAGCCGCGGGCGTCACGCCCGAGTCCAAGGGGACCACGTTCTCGCCGCATAGCCTACGGGCGGGTTTCATCACGCACGCGATCCGAAAGGGGCTACGCTCCGAGGACGTGATGCGCCACTCGGGCCACGCGAGCTACAAGGTATTCATGGGGTACGTGCGGGTGGCGACGGGGTTCGAGGCGACAGCGCAGGCGAACATCTTGGAGGAAACAACATGAACTTCATCTCCTGTCCGCTCTGTGAGATCGACGTAGTCGATTGTCATTGCGATCCAACTACGCCCGGATTCTACCACCCTGACCTAGAGACGGACGCGGATGTTCGCGCCGAGATGGCAGAGCGCGACGCGATAGACATCGCCGCTGGCATCGAGCCCGGTTGGCACAAGCAAAAGGCAACATCATGAATCGTATCGAACAAATCGCATCTCGCGGCGTGCGCAGCCCGTCACTGCTGGGGCGCAGGGCGATAGTCGACGGCGTGAGCGGCATCATCGACGCCGAGTTCATTGACCTCCAGGCCGCGATCGACTGCGGGCTCGTGGACCAGGGTTGGTTCATGGTGCAGCTACCTTTGGTCAAAACCACCAAGGAGGATCGCTGGTACTCCGTCGTCCTGCCTGAAGGCGCCGTCTTAGTCGGCGCACAAGATCTGGTGCCGGGGTGACGCTCCGCAAGTCCGCTGTGTCCTGGGTCGAGCGCGACAACCTCGTGCTCGTCGTCTGGAACAAGCGCTTCCACGGCTGGGCGATGCCCGGCGGCATGGTGGAGGAAGGTGAGACGATCGGGCAGGCGCAGGCGCGGGAGCTACTCGAGGAGACCGGGCTCGGCACGCACGCCGCTAAGCTGGTCTTCCGCGCTGAGCTGAAACTCCCGCCGCCTAAGCAGGATCGATCGAGCGACGTGCACTTCTTCCGGGTGAGCGCATACGGCACGCCGCGCGGCCTGGAAGAGGACTGCCCTGTCGCGTGGATGAGTTGGGACGAGCTTTGCAAGGTGAGCCCGTTCCGGGAGTTCTACATAGCGGCGCGTGCCGCGCAGGCGCCATGAAGAACTGCCCCCACCGCCTCAAGAACATGGAAGAAGCCCGCTCCTACGTCGTGAGCGTCGTCGGCGCGCTGCTCGAGGCGGAGTTCATGAACGGCTCCGCGTGGCTGCACATGCACTCGGGCGCCGACGAAGGTAACCTCGCGAATCTGGCCTCCGAGAGGCGCGCTCACCGCGCCCTCCGAGAACTCATGATCCTGATCGAAAAGAGGGAAACGTGAAACAATCCTGGCTAGTCGACCACTGCGCACTCTGCGGTGATCCCTTCCCACTCACTTCGCCGCTCTACGCGAACATGAGCCGCACCATGTTCCAGAACGAGCTTCCGTGCCCCTGCGAGACGCGCAAGCCGCCGGTGGCAGAGGTGCCTAAGAAATCATTGAGCGAGTTGACACCCGAGGAAGTGGAGCAACTGCTCGCTGACTGGCGCAACGGGCGGCCGGCGTTTGGCGCGACCGTGGACCGCGACCCATGAGCCGCGACCGCGGCGTCCACCCCGATCTGATGCGTCGCCACTTCGGAGACGCCGGCACGGGCGCCACGCTGCCCGCCTGGAAGCGGCGTGAGCTAGAGCTGGATGCGAAGCGCGAAGCTGCTGCCAAGCTCGCTAAGCTGCAGCGGGCGTTGCCCAAGAAGCCACCGCGAAAACCGGAGCAGGAAGCAGACACGAACGAGTCGGATACTGGTAAGTCGCTAAAATCTCGCTAGAAAAACAGCCCCCGGTAAAAACTGGTAGACCAGAGGGAAGGTTCCCGTATACGGTCCGTATACCAGACCATGAACTACGCACAAGCAGTAGCCGTTTTCGACCAAGCGATCGAGGTGCTCGCTGAGCAGTCGGCTGCCCTCGAACGCGCCCGCGTTGTTGGGGTGCTGGATGCCTTTAGCCGCGAGCGCTCTTGTGTAGTTGTGTGCGGCTCTACAGGTGACGATCGGTGGGCAATCCAGCTTTTGGGCCACTCCGCCATCGTTGGTCATATTCTTTGGCAGAGCATCGAAGCAACCCCCGACGCCGCCCGCGCCGCAGCTGCCAAGGCTATCGAATCCGGAGAAGTCTAGCCATGCTCGACATCTCGAGCGAGATCGAAACCATCCGGGAGGCGCTGTTCAGTGGGCAGCACTCAGAGAAGAAGCACCGGGCACAGGAGGCCTTTGACCGACTGCTGAAAGCCACCCACGAGGCCTTCGAGCGCGCCCGCGTGGTTGGCGTGCTGGATGCGCGCGACAGCGGCTGGGGAATGGCCGAAGGACCCGAGGACGGCGACCACGTGTGTTATGCCATTCCTGGACACCCAGGCTTCCGCGGCGCTACGCCCGCCGCCGCCCGCGCCGCCGCCGCCAAGGCCATCGAGAACGGCGAGGACTCGTGATCACCCGCGAACAACAAGTCGCCACGAAGGAGCTGCGCGCGTCCGAGGAAAAGTGGCTCAGGTCCTACGGCTGGGAGCCCGATGGGGGTCGGTGGCGCCACCCCAAGGTGAAGATCGGCTGCGCGTTCACGTCGCGCGACGCCATTGCGCACACCGAGGCCCATCCGATTATCGGATGGCCAGAGCGTCGCTCCGGCTAAAGGGAAGATCGGTATATACAGTCCGTATACCAAACCACCATGACCCAATCCGCACTCGTCGTCGATCGCAAGGG
>Ga0247679_1000153_pt1 | contig 19658 bp, 20 predicted proteins | sample CNK20_metaG_FD_182797 | JGI IMG/M metagenome (GOLD analysis project Ga0247679, IMG submission 182797) | Soil microbial communities from Purdue University Martell Research Forest, Indiana, United States - CNK20 | ecosystem: Environmental > Terrestrial > Soil > Temperate forest > Bulk soil...
CGCGCCCTTCACACTCCCGGCGTCGACGCGGAAAGCATACTCGCCTTGCGGTATGATTTAGGCGTTGCTCAGGAATCGGCGGGCGACATCGAATCGGCGCGGAAAAGCTTTTCTCAGGTCTATGCGGGCAACATTGACTACCGCGACGTCGCGGAGCGCATCGCCTCGCTTCAGAAGCCCACTCGCTGACCGCCGCTACCCTGGGCCACACTGATCTTCGCTCATGAACAAAACGCTTCGCGTCATTTTGATTGTGCTCTGCCTGGAGATGGGCGCGTTCCTTCTCTATCTCCCGTGGTCTGACTATTGGGAGCGCAACTATTTCCTCGCCCATCTTCCGCAAACTTTGCGAATGTTTCTTCTCCACGCTTCCTTTCGTGGCATCGTCAGCGGCCTCGGCGTACTCGACATCCTGGTTGCCATCAGCTTGATTCAATCCAACTCAGGTCCATCCCGTGTCCCTCCCCGCTCGGCACCCTGAACCCATCGTTTGCTATGTGACCGATCGCCGCAGCCTTCCCCTTGCGGTTTCCTCGGACGCCGTTTCCATGCTTCTGCAAACTGTGCAAGCCGCGGCCAGCGCCGGAGTGGACTGGATTCAATTGCGCGAAAAGGATTTGTGCGGCAGGGAATCGCTCGATCTCGCGCGCTCAGCGCTACAAGCCATTCGCGCCCGCGCGCCTCGCACTCGCATTCTTGTCAACGACCGCGTCGACGTCGCTCTCGCTGCCGGAGCGGGCGGCGTTCACCTCAGTGAAAATGGCTTTTCCGTTCCGGACGCGCGCCGCCTCTGCGCCCGTTTCGAACAGCATTCCGGCAAACGCCTCGATTTCCTCATCGGCGTTTCCTGTCACTCCCTTGGCTCGGCTCTCGGCGCTGCACGCGACGGCGCGGACTATATTTACTTCAGCCCAATTTTTCACACGCCTTCGAAAGCGTTCTACGGCCCTCCACAAGGTGTCGAACGCCTGCGCCAGGTTTGTCGCGCCGTTTCGATTCCCGTGATCGCCATCGGTGGCATCACGCTCGAAAACGTCGCCTCGTGCTACGCCGCCGGAGCCGCTGGTGCCGCCGCCATTCGGCTCTTCCAGGAATCCGCCGATCTTCCCGCCGCGGTCCACGCGATGCGTTCGCCGTCCTAGTCTGCTCCCTGCAGCCTCCGCAACATCCGAATCTGTCCCGCGTGATAAATGTCGTGAAACGCCACGCCGTAAATCAGCCGCGCCACTTTCTTTACTGCTCCGCGCTTTAGCGCCTTTTCGACCGCTTCCCGCAATCGCTCGTGCTCGTTTTCCAAAATATCCCTATCCGCCCTCCACGCCGCATCCGTAGCGCACCCCTTCGCCGGCCGCGCGAAAAAATTGCTCCCCTTCAATACGAACGACCCGCGCTTCCCGCCTTCCAGAATTCTTCGCACGTCATATTTCCAGTACGCTGCATGCAGCGTCTCTTCCCAGATGTTGTGTCGTCCCGACGCGGGCCGCCAGGCTGCCTCTTTCGCCGTTACGCCCTTCAGCGCTTGCTTCAAATTCGGCCCATGCCACGCTTTTTTCCAGTAACCCTCTTCCAGCAATTCCTGCAACAACTCATTCGCGTCCACAATTTCCTCCCGCCCTTCACCAAAGCGCAAGCTTCGCTCCCCACTCTCTGTGTGTCAATGGAGTCGCAGCCGAACGAAATGTTTGTGCACGATTTTATGGCTTGCAGATCGAATTCACTTTAGCCGGCAATACAACCGCCTGGTAACGAAGCGCTATGCGCTCAGCCATCTTCCAATCGGCTTCCACGATTCGGTGTGATCGCAAATCACGCGCAATGTTGCCGTAATCGGAATCGCCAGCACCAATCCCATTCCGCCCCACACCCATCCCCAAAATAACAGCGCAATCGTAATCGCCACCGCGTTCAGTCTCACTTTCTTGCCAACAATCTGCGGCGCAATCAAATTCAGTGCAAAAATGTGAATCCCCGTCAGCCCGCCCGCAATCAGCACGAACGGCGCAAGTGTCTGCCACTTTGGCAGCGCCAGAACGAACGCCGGCAGCCACGCCAGCACCGCCCCGATATACGGCACCATGTTCAGGATTCCCGAAACCGCTCCCGTCAAAACCGGGTACTCCAGCCCCAGCGCCCAGAAAAACACGCTGCTCATCGCCACGACGAGCAACGTCAGCACAATCATTCCCGCCAGATAGTCCCGCAGCACCTCACGCAAATCGTCCAGCGTCTCCTTCACTTGCGTTCGTCGCGAAGCTGGAAACAGTTGTAGCGTTCCGTGCCACACTTCTCTCTTCTCCGCCAGCATGAAAAACACCAGGAAGGGCACGAACGTAATTTCCAGAACTGCCGCGTAAAGCGACGGAATCCCGCGCAGGATCAGCCCGTGCACGAATCCAGTATCCGCCGTCGTCACGCGAGTCACTCCCGGTGTCGGTGCCGGCCCGATTTCCGATACCTGCCCTTCAATCCGCGAAATTCTTCCTTCCACTGCCGTCGCCGCTTTCTTGATCACTGCTTCATACTTCGGCCAGCTGTCTGCAAAGTCCGACGTTCGCATCCACACCGCATATCCAAGCGCCACCAGCACCGCGCAGAGCAGCAGCACCGTCATCATTGCTCCGACGGTCCGCGGAATTCTCACCCGCTCCAGTAGCTCCACGAGCGGGTCAAGGCAGTACGCCAGCAAAATCGACAGCACCAGCGTGATTACCACTCCCTGTCCGTAGTACGCGAATAGCACCAGAATTCCCGCGGCAATCACGCGCAGGCTGAACGTCGATCCCCTCAGCCGCACAAATTCGCGCTCTCTGCTTGTCGTTTGTGTTTCGCTCACGTGCAGCCACACCCCGTTTGCTACACGGTAGCATACTCGCCGTCGCCCTCTGCGGCTCTCTCCCCACCGCTGTGCTAAACTTTTCAGCGGTTGGCGCCCAGCGGCCTCTCACCTTATGCCTAGACAATTTTTTGGAACAGATGGTATCCGCGGCGTTCCTGGAACTCCCCCTCTCGACGACGCCACTCTCTTTGCCGTCGGCCTTTCCGTCGCCGAATATCTGCATCGCGACCATTCCTCTCCCCATGCGCTCATTGGCACTGACACCCGCGAATCCGGTCCCCACATCGCGTCCGTCGTCGCCGCTGGCCTCATTCAGGGCGGCGCTTCCGTTTCCTTCGCTGGCGTACTCACCACTCCCGGCGTCGCCTGCCTTGTGCGCCAAAACGATTTTCACGTCGGCGTCGTCGTTTCCGCTTCCCACAATCCCTATCAGGACAACGGCGTAAAGCTTTTCTCCCACGAAGGCATGAAGTTCCCAGACTCCGTCGAAGAGGGCATCGAAGCGGGAATCCTGAAACATCGCACGGAAAAGACATCATTCACCTTGCCGGTTCTCCGTCCCGATGATTCGCTCCATCACCAATATCTCGATTTTTTGCACAGCCGCGTTATCTCCGGCGCCCCGCTTAAAAGCCTCCGCATCGTTCTCGACTGTGCCAACGGCGCCGCCTATCAGCTTGGCCCCGAACTTTTTTCCGCCCTCGGTTGCGACATCGTCTGTATCGGCGCCGAACCCGACGGTCGCAACATTAACGCCGGCTGCGGTTCGCTCCATCTCGAAAGACTGCAGCAGCGCGTGCCCGCGGAACGTGCCGCGTTCGGTGTCGCCTTCGATGGTGACGCCGATCGCGCTCTTTTCGTTTCGGCAAACGGCTCAATCATCAATGGGGACGGCGTTCTTCTCGCCGTCGCGCGCTATCTAAAATCCCAGAATAAATTGCCCGGCAACCGCGTCGTTGCCACCGCCATGTCCAATCTGGGCCTCGAACGCATCCTGGCAGGCGAAAATATCTCGCTCGCTCGCACCAACGTTGGAGACCGCTACGTTCTCGAAGAAATGCTCAAGAGCGGCAACGTTCTCGGCGGCGAACAGTCCGGCCACGTAATCTTTCTCGATGATTCTCCCGCCGGTGACGGCCTCCTCACCGCCGTCAAGATCGCTTCGCTCATCGCACTCCAGGGCAGCCTCGATTCTCTCGTCTCCGGCTTCAAGGACTATCCCCAAACGATCGTCAACGTGAAGGTTAAATCCAAGCCGCCGCTTGACTCGATTCCCGAAGTCGTCCGCGCCCTCTCTGAAGCCAACGCTTCCCTCGGCGAAAACGGCCGCATCGTTCTCCGCTATTCCGGCACCGAACAACTTGCCCGCGTCATGGTTGAAGCCGAACACGATTCCGACGTCCAGCGCTTCTCTCACTCCATCGCCAACGCCCTCCGCTCCTCCATCGGCGCCTGATTTCTTCTGAGCCTTTGTAGCGGCCATCCTTCGGGGTGGCCGTTCTACGGCGTAAGCCTCAGCGCGATCCCTCGACAGCGTACCCAACCCATCACGCGTTATTCCGACGGGAGCAGCCCGGCTTTTTTCCTGCGCGCTTCTACCGCCTGCAAGAATTTCCCCCGCCTTCGTTCTAACCCCAGCCCAAAAAGGAGGCCAAACCCATGCAACGTCTCTGGCAATCGACCGCCGACTCTCTCAAAACTCTTTCCCCCTCACGCCGTCGAATAGCATTCATCGCCGCCGTCGTTTTCGTGATTGCCTTCGTCACCGTTCTCACCGCGAACAAGGGCCGCATGCCTGTCCAGCCTGACCCGAACTCCGCGGCCAATTCCTTTCTTCGCGAACGTTTGCCGGTGCCGAGTGACCCCTCGAAACCGGAGGACGATCTGAAATCCAAAATCGACAACGCGGAAGCCCTCGTCTCCGGCGGCGCCCCGCGGGCCTCGTATTTCCCGACGGCTCCCGCCGAGCCGCGCATCGCCTATTCCGCCGAACTCGCCGTCACGACAAAAGATTTCTCCCGCGCCCGCTCGTCTATGGAGGAAATTCTTGATCGTCACCGCGGCTACACTTCACGTCTCCGCATGGTCGGCCACGCCGGCTCCAGCACCCTTTCTGCAACGCTAAAAGTCCCTGCGTCGGAATATCCGTCCGCCCTAGCCGACCTGAAGTCCGTCGGCAACGTCGAGCAGGATGAAGAAGCCGCCGACGAAATCGTTCAACAACGCGGCGACATCGAAGCGCGTTTGCAAAACGCGCAAAACGAAGAGAAGAAACTTCAGCTGCTCCTCAAGGATCGCGACAGCAAAGTCCTCGATCCCGCCGCACTCGATCGCCGTCTCACAGCCCTTCATACCGACATCGTCCAGATGGAATTGCAGCGCCACAGCTTCGATTCACGCGCCGTCTTTTCGAATATTCATTTCTCTCTCCACGAAGAGCACGACGTACCCGCCGAATCCCTCTCCGCACAATTTCGCGCTGCCGCTGGCTCCGGCTTCACCGACGCCATTCACGGCCTGTCGGCAATCCTCCTCGTCCTGATCAACTACGGCCCCTCTCTCTTGCTCTGGTCCGCCATCCTCTTTTTCCCAGCCCGCTACCTCTGGCGCCGTCTCTGCGTCCCACTTGCCAGTAGCGCTGTTTAATCCGCAAGCCTTATTCGTTACCTCGACCGAAGTGGCCCGGTTTTTTCTTGCGTGCGGTTTTTGCACGCCGGGCCACGAAGCGGAGGGGCCTTGGCTTGATTGCTCCCTGCCTCGAGCTGGCGAGACAACCATTAACTCGTTCTGCCGGGAACTTTTTCCTTTCCCGCGGCATTACAGTAGGTGGAGACTGCTGCCGCTCTAACTGCCGCATTTCCCGATGCCAGAGGCGACACAACCCGACGCTCAAACCGACGAGCAACTCATGCTCGCCTTCTCTAAAGGCGTTGCTATCGCCTTCGACCAGCTTTTCGTCCGTTACCGTCAGCCAATCTTTGCTTTTTTTCGCCGCCGCACATCCGATCTTCCCCGCGCGGAAGAGCTCACGCAGGAGACATTTATTGCTCTTCTTCGTGCTGCGCCTCGCTACCAGCCGAGTGCTCTCTTTCGTGCCTATCTCTTTGCCATCGCTTTCAGAATTCTGCGCGCCGATCGTCGCAAAGTGACGTTTCGCGCTTTCTTCTTTGGCTCGCCTGCGAAGGTCGACCTAGCCACCACTGCTCGAAACAACAACGACGAAGTTTTGTGGCTGCGCCAGGCCCTTGGCCGTCTTGACGCCGTCGACCGCGAAATCCTGCTCCTTCGCGAATTTGAACAACTCGGCTACGGCGAAATCGGGAAACTGCTCAAACTTCCCCTGAACACGGTCCGTTCCCGCCTCTTCCGCGCACGTCTCGCCCTTCGCGAACATCTTGAGCCCGGCCCCGCCGCTTCAGCTTCCGTTCCTGTCGGAGAAATCTCATGAAAACGCATCTTTATGATCCCGAAACGGTTATGTCTTACTTCGACGGCGAACTTTCCTCGACCGAGGCGGCCGACGTCGCCGCTCACCTCCATGTCTGTCCTGACTGTTTTAAGCTCGCGAATGATTTCGTCCATGTTTCGGGAGTGCTGACGAAGTGGCAGGTCGAAATTCTTCCTCCAGGTACGACCGACGCGGCGACGCTTCTCAAAACTAAAGGCCGAGTTTCAATAAGTGGATTTTTTGGTTGGTTGCGTCCTTCAAATCGCATCTTGGTTTATACAGTGGCGGTTGGTGCACTTTCTGTACTTCTTTTCGCGATCGCCGTTCCCAATTTGATCAGATCGAAAATGGCTGCGAACGAAGCATCCGCCGTAGGCTCTCTTCGTACCCTCACGACCGCCACAATCATGTACAACGACCAATATCATCACTTGCCGCCTTCGCTAGAGAGTTTGCGGGCCCCAACTTACGGGCAGACTTATGCCGATGCTGCCAATTTGATCGACCCGACCCTCGCCTCTGGTAGCAAATCGGGCTATCGCTTTACGTATCAGCCTCTAGGAGATCGCTACACGATTACAGCAGAAGCTATCGAACCCGAAAAATCTGGCACACGTTTATTTTCAACGGACGAAACAGGCATTATCTTTTCAAATGGGAAGCCGCTGGGTGGTGAATCGCAAATAGAAAAGACCAGCAAGACTCGATTACTTGACCTCGAGCGAGCAGCGCGTCCACCTGCCACCATGATTGCCCGAACAGTAGAGTTTTCGATTGTTGTCAAAGACTTTGCTCGTGCCCGAACTTCAATGGACGCCTTGCTCGCTCGTCATCGCGGTTATTTCGCCCAACTAACCGTATCTGGCGACTCGACTTCCCGTGGTTCCCTCCAGGCGTCTCTCCGCATCCCCGTTCCGGAGCTCGATTCCGCGGTTACCGAACTTAAGTCCTTCGGTCGCGTTGAGCATGAATCTCAGTCCGGCGAAGAAGTCACGATGCAGCACGCTGACATTGTGGCCCGGATTTCCAATGCCCGTGAAGCCGAAAGTCGGCTCAAAGACATGCTCCGTACACGCACGGGTAAAGTTGCCGACGTCCTCGAAGTGGAGCAGCAGATCTCCCAGACGCGGGGACAGATTGAACAGATGGAAGCCGAACTGAAAGCCCTCGAGACTCGTGTCGACTTCGCCACTATTTCTCTAACTCTATCCACCGAATTCAAAGACCGCGTCGGCGAACTGTCTCCCTCTGCCAGCACTCGCATCCGCAACGCATCTGTTTCCGGCTACCGCGATTTTCGCGAAACCGTGATCGGCCTCCTTGTGTGGATTCTGGCGAGTGGCCCCGGAATTGTCCTGTGGGCCGCAATCTTTACCTTGCCCTTACTTTGGATTTGGCGTCGCTGGCGCGCCACCCAAAATCGCTTCCAGGCCGCCGCTTGATTGACGCCTTTCCGTCTCTTGCTCCCAAAGACTGGAGCCAATCCCCGCTCTTTCTGTGGGATTTTGTAGACCTAAGAATCCGCCATCCCTCGCAACCGCATGTAACATCTATCTAACTCTCACGTTTTCAATTCACTGGATGAATCTTTTGATTTTTCCGCTGACTGGCACACCAAATGCTCTCTTCCTTGCAACTTATAAAATATTGGCTTCCCGGGGTGGCCGGAACCCAACCTCGACTGGGTCCGGTTTTGGGGGGTCGATTAAGAAAAGGGGGCTTGCACCAGCCCCCTTTTTATTTTGTCCACGCACGCCACGTTTCCCAGGCGCCGATTTATTGGTTCCGCTATCAATCTTGTCTGTCGGTGATTGTTATCACGATTCCGTCCTCGACGTCGCTCCAGCGCACGCGTCCAAGTCACCGGTCAAAAAAATGAGCCGCCAGTGGGGGCACTGGCGGCTCGGGCGTGGGGGATGGAGGGCACTACACTGGAGTTCAATCTCTCGCGCGTTTACTCCGCACTTCCTGGCGCACTGGTACCTCGGTAGAGCTCAACAGCATCAGCACTGCGCAGATCGTAAGGATTGCCAAAACCATTCCAATCTCCAACCGCGGCTTCCTCGTACTCAATCAGTTTCCTTTCAGCGGACGCCCGTGTCACTAGCCCGCCCGGCTCATTTTCACCGGTACTCGCCGCTCCCTCTCGTTCCCCTCGCCGTAGTACCTCTGTACCACCGACGCCAATAATGCCTTCCGGCGCTTTTCCCCTTTTCAACCGACGGCTGACAACCGCCAGCTTGCTTCATTGCTCTCTCTCCCGCTCCTGTTGCACAATTTCCGCGCCTTGAACTCCTCTGCTCCATCCGAAAAACTCTCTCCCATTCTCTGGACCGTTCTCGTCCTTCTCTTCCTCTCCCTCTTCATCTCCTATATCGACCGCGGCGCGCTTTCCATCGCCGCCCCAACTCTCGAGCGCGAATTTTCCATCCGACCGTCCCAACTCGGCGTTCTCCTCTCCGCATTTTTCTGGACCTACACTCCTTTCCTGATTTTCTCCGGTTGGCTTGCCGACCGTTTTCCCGCGGGAAAAATCCTCGCCGTCGGATTCGCCGTCTGGTCCGCTTCCACTTTTTTCACCGGTTTCTCGCGCGGATTCGCGGCACTCTTCCTGTGCCGCCTTTTTCTCGGCGTCGGAGAATCCGCCGCCTATCCATGCTTCGCCGGAATCGTCGTGCGCCATTTTCCGTTGCGCCACCGCGGCTTCGTCAATTCCTTCATCAACACCGGCGTCTGCGCCGGTCCCGCTTTCGGCTTGCTCCTTGGCGGCGCGCTCATGCAGCGTTACGGCTGGCGCACGTACTTCATCGCGCTCGGTGCCGCGGGCTTTCTCTGGATTCCGTTCTGGCTTGCCCGCATGCCGCGTTCCTCGCGCGATTCTTTCCATGCAGCAAACGAAAACGAAGCCGGGCCCGTGCCTAGCATCGCGGACATTCTCGCTCACCGTTCCGCCTGGGGAACCTTTCTCGGCCACTTCGGCGGCAACTATTTTTTATATTTTCTGCTGACCTGGCTGCCCTACTACCTCGTTCACGAACGCCAGTTTTCTCTCGCGCGCATGGGGAAAATCGGCGCGCTCGCTTACTTCTTCATGGCCATCGTGGGCCTCGCCACCGGATACGCTTCCGATCGCCTCATCGATTGCGGCCGCAGCGTCACGCTCGTCCGCAAATCCATGATTGCCGGCGGCCAAGCCGTCGGTGGACTCGCCCTCGCCGCTTGCGCCCTCGTCGGCGCCGACTACGCCATTCCATTTCTTCTTTTCGCCGCCGCCGCGTACGGCTTCAACATTTCCAACACCTGGGTCATCCCGCAGATTCTCGCCGGCCCCCGCGCGTCCGGCCGATGGACCGGCTTGCAAAATTTCATCGGCAATCTCGCCGGCATCTCCGCACCCGTCATCACCGGCTTCCTCGTCCAGCACACCGGCTCTTTCGTCTACGCCTTCCTGCTCGCCGGCCTCATGTCCGTTCTCGGCGCTGCCTCCTGGTTCTTCCTCCTCGGCCCCCTTCAACAAGTCTCGTTTCGCCCCGTAAACCGCTCTTTTTCGGCCAGTTAGCTGCTTCTTTTCCTGGCTTTGTCCGGTCTTCCCCTTAGTCGCAATTCACTAACACACCCGATTGGCCCCGTCTCCGTTTCGCGTTTTACTAAGCCTCGAAAGGTTGGTCCAAATGAAGTCCGTGAAGAAGGTCTATCTCGCTTTTGCATCCGCTCTCCTCCTCGGCGCGACCTGTTCCGCCTCCTCGATTTCTCCCGGCCCTCAGTGCCCCGGTCCGAAGTGCGTCATGCAGCCCGTGCAAACCGTCAGCTCGTCGAGTCTCCTCAGCTCCACAACTTCTTTGCTTGGTTCCACATCACTCTCGACCGCGAGCCTTACTCCGACCTTAAGCACCGCCGCCAACCTTCTCACGCAAAACTCCGCGCCGCTCACCTCGCCGTCAACCACCGCAACGTCATCCATCAGCACCAACACCATCGTTTCCGATTTCACAGCCAAGACCAAAGGCGCTTCTCCCACGGCTGAGCCTTCCAGCCTCCTGATCTTGTCGGTCAGTCTGCTCTTTCTCCCCCTCTTCCGTAAGCGCCGCCGTAAAGGAGCTCTCCATCTCCGTCCCGTCTAGCCGCTGGCTCCGCTCCGCGAAGCGCCCACGACCGCTTTCGGGGCCCTCCCTTTAGAGACAGCAGCGCTCCCGCCCAAGCGTTTCGCGGGAATTCAGGCGGGACGGAGCCCCTCTCCGTTCCTCGGCCATTAAATGATTCAGTTTTCGTGAATTGTAAGACCAGCGCCAGTTCCCGGCAGTGGTTCAGAATGAATGCTTGCAGAAAAACAGGGGGAAGGGGTGCTTCTCTGAACCCGTGGTCTACCCGCTCCGAAATATGGGGCTTCTCCTCAGGCCTTCACTTAGGCTGCAGAAAGTTTCCTCCCCTGCCGGATCACCTCAAACAACGCCAGCGGCACCACCCAGCAAATCCACCCGACGCTGGTGGACGCATCGTCTGCATTCGATCCCAGCCGCGCCGTCACGCCCGGCAGCAGGTCCGTCATAATCCGGAATGTCACGAAACCGAACGCCACGATATACGACCGCATCATCCACTCCTTGTGCATCGCAACGCGTCCCTTCAAAATCGCCGCCCACGCAATTCCCGTCGTCAGAATCCACGCCGTAGCTAGCCCCATCAATGAGACGCCAAAGCTCCGCGGCGTCGAATACACCGCCATCAAAAACGCGCCAACAATTCCAGTCGCCGCAGCGACGAGATACAAGCGGCCCGTCCACCGGTGAAATGTCATCGCCTTCTGCCGCAATCCCGTCCAAAGTTGCAGCGTCCCAAAAACCAGAGCCAAAATTCCTCCGCTGATGTGCGCGACCAATCGGAACCGGTGAGGCCAGTACCCACCGAATTGCTTCGCGTCGAAGCGCAAAAGATACGGCGCCGCGTAATGCCAAATAAATCGCGCCGCCACCAAACTCGCCACGACCAACAACCCAATCGTGATCACGCGCGAAGAAGTCTTGCCCGACCTAGCGTCGGAAAGCGTTGCGCTCGATGCCACGCCGCACCTCTTTCATCTAAAATTTCCCGCGGAAAGACCAGCCGGCCAAATTTCTTGCCGCGAGTCTCTGAAATCCTCGTGCCGTTGTCAATGCCTTTGGCCACACTTCCTGCCTCTTCTGACGACGCGGGCGCTTCTCAGTTGCGTTACACTATTTCCTGACAATCACCATGACTTCCCGCCGTATCCAATTCGCATTAACGCTCGCCGTGGCCGGCGCGCTCGCATCCGGCTGCCACAGCACTCATGCCGACCCGAAGAAGGTGGCGGCCTCGGCTGCGCCGAAGCAGGAAGAAGCGCACAATCTGATTCGTTTCGTCAAGAATCCCGACCCGGCACCCGCACTTGGCATCAACGATCTTGACGGCAAACCGATTTCTCTCGACGAGTTTAAGGGGAAAATCGTATTGCTCAATTTCTGGGCAACCTGGTGCGGGCCTTGCCGCGCGGAAATCCCCGACCTGATCGACCTTCAGAACAAATTCAAAGATCAGTTGGCCATCGTTGCGCTCGCCACGGACGAAGACGATCCCGCGCTTGTGAAAAAATTCTCGCAAAAAGCCGGCATCAACTACCGCATCGGCATGTCTTCGGACGAACTTCGCGTGAAGTACGGCGGAATTCCTGCGCTCCCCACTTCGTTCGTAATTGATGCGCAAGGCCGCGTCGTTCAAAAACATATCGGCTTGAATGACCCGAGCATTTACGAACTGGAAGTTCGCGCGCTGCTTGGTCTTCCGTTCGACGGCAAAGTCGATTATTTCGACGATACCGGGCAAGTCTTTTTGAAAAATGCGGAACGCGCCACGGAACTTCCCGGCGTCGATCTTAGGAAGCTGACGCCGGCAGAAAAAACAATTGCCCTTCGCCGCTTCAACGCGGAATCCTGCAACTGCGGCTGCAAAATGACGCTCGCGCAATGCCGCGTCAATGACACCGGCTGCGGCGTCAGCAAGGAAATGACCGCCAAAATCGTCTCGGAACTTTCTCACGCGCCCGCGAAAACCGCCGCGCCTGAGAAATGAATCCCAAAATAGTTTTCTTTATCCTGCTGATTCTTTCAGCGACCGGATTTATCTCTCCACCGATCGCTCTCTGCGCCGGAATCATTTTCGGCCTCTCCCTCCTCCATCCTTACGGGGCTGACGCAAAAGCGCTCTCCAAATTTCTCCTGCAAGCATCCATCGTCGCGCTCGGCTTCGGCATGAACCTCCACGAAGTTCTCAAAGCCGGCCGCAGCGGCTTTCTTTACACCTTCATCGGAATCACCTTCGCCATGCTCGCCGGACTCGGTATCGGCAGACTCCTCGCGGTTCGCGGCACGACTTCGTACTTAATCTCCGCGGGCACCGCGATCTGCGGCGGCAGTGCCATCGCCGCCGTGGGGCCGGTCATTCACGCGTCCGAAGAGGAAATGGCTGTATCCCTGGGTACGGTTTTTATTCTGAATTCGGTTGCGCTATTTATTTTTCCAGTGATTGGCCGCGCGCTGGGACTTTCGCAGTCGCAATTTGGTTTGTGGTCCGCGCTTGCGATTCACGATACGAGTTCGGTCGTCGGCGCGGCTTCGCGCTACGGAACAGAAGCGCTCATCATTGCGACGACGGTGAAACTTGCACGCGCACTTTGGATCGTTCCTCTCGTTTTTTTCACTGCTGTCGTGAAGCGCGGAAAATCGAAAATCACAATTCCCTGGTTCATTTTGTTTTTCTTTGTCGCCGCCGTCATCAATACTTACGGGCCGCAAGATGCGGCGCTCTCACAGAAATTCTTCACACTTGGCAAGCTCGGCCTTACCGCTACGCTCTTTCTTATCGGCACCAGCATTTCGAAAAACACACTCAAAGAAGTCGGCTGGCGTCCACTTGCGCAAGGCGTTTTGCTTTGGCTCGCGGTCGGTTCGCTTTCTCTCTATTTTATCCGCATCGGCTGGATCTCCCTCTCCGGAACGTTTTGATTGCACCTCGCCGCGCAGAGGGACTAAACTCGCCCTTCACTTTCCCGGAGGAGGGAGTTTATGAATCGGCGCATGGCAATTCTGGCGGTAGTTTTGATGACCGGTGTATTCACTGTCCTGAAGGCAAGTTCACGCCCGGTGCCGCAAAGCACGCGCAAGGCGATCAACCTGCCGGGCAAAACAATCTCTGCTCCGTTTAGCGACGCCATTCTCACCGGGAATACGCTTTACCTGGCGGGGCGAATCGGGCTCGACAAGGACGGCAAAGCCCCCGAGAAAATTGAGGACGAAATAAAGCTGCTTCTCGACGGCGAAAAAGACGTTCTGGCGCAGGCCGGCATGACGATGGACGATCTCGTTTACGTGCAAATTTCCTGTACCGACCTGTCGCTGTTTGACAAATTCAATCCCATCTATAAGACCTACTTTACGAAGGAATTCCCGGCGCGCGAATTTGTTGGAGCGGCGGCCATCTTGCGCGGGGGACATTTTGAGTTGCAGGCAATCGCGGTCAAGCACTAGGGGCAAAAGCGGCGAGGCTTGACTTTTGTCGGGAACCAGAATAAATTAACAGTGTTAAGTAAATGAGGGTGGCATAGGCATGGGCGTTCGCGAGCGGCGAGCTCGAGAAAAGCGGTACCTGCGACAAGAGATTATGGACGCAGCCAGCGAGCTCTTTGTCAAAGAGGGATACGAAAACGTGTCCATGCGGCGGATTGCGGACCGAATCGAGTACTCGCCTACGACCATCTACCTGTATTTCAAGGACAAGGCCGAGCTGCTTGAGAGCATCTGCCAGGAGACGTTTGCCAAACTGATTCAACGGCTGACCAAGATCTTGGACCAGCCGGGAGACCCAATCGAGAGGCTAAAAAGAGGCCTCTTGGCTTATGTCGAGTTCGGGCTCGAGAACCCACACCACTACCGGTCGACGTTTATGACGCCGCTGCCGGACGAGGTCGATCACGAAAAATACGTGAAACCCGAAGCGGCCGGGATCCAAGCCTTTGATTTGCTGAGGCGATGCGTTTACGACTGCATCGCGGCCGGAAGGTTTAAAACGAAGGATGCGGAATTGGCCAGCCAGACGCTTTGGGCTGGCGTTCATGGCGTCACTTCGCTCTTGATTACGCACACGCATTTCCCCTGGGTTGGCAAAGAGAAGGTGATTCGCGGAGTGGTCGATACAATAGTGGCGGGCTTGGAGGCGGGATGAGGCCAGTGGGTGTAAAGTGCCTGTTATGAATACGGTACAGACTTTCTAGGTGGGGAGCGGGTAAGAAAAAAATTTCTCTTGGATATTAACACTGTTCATATAGAGAGCGATGTTAGTTTTTTGGAGGTCATGCGTAGTAGAAAGCAGGAAGGCGAATATGGGGCTTCTGGCGAGACGGAATCTTTTTCACGACAAAGTGCGGTTTCTGGTGACACTGACCGGAATCGTGTTTGCGCTCGTGCTCATCATAATTCAGTTCGGGTTGTTTCTTGGATTTACGACGACGACTTCGAACAATATCGATCATTCGAACGTGGACGTGTGGATTGTGTTTCATGGCGTCGCGTATTTCGACACGGGAAGAACGTTTTCAGAAAGAAAGTTTTATCAGGTTCTGACGGTACCCGGCGTAGCGCAAGCGGAAAAATACATGCAGGCGTTTGCGCGATGGAAACGGCCGGACGGGCGCATCGAGAATATTCAGATTATTGGCGTGCGACCGGCGAGCGAGATGGGGCAGCCGTGGAATGTGGTTTCGGGCAGCGCGGCGGCATTGAAGGAAGAAGACGCGATTCTTGTGGATGAAGTTTACCGGGAAAAGCTGGGCGTAGAGAACATCGGGGATCGAGTGGAAATCGGCGGGCATCGGGCGCGGGTGGCGGGATTTACGCGCGGCATTCGCTCGTTTACGACTTCACCGTTTGTGTATGCGTCGTTCAAAAGTTCGCTGGACTATACAAACCCAACCTCGAATGAAGCGGATGTCGGTTACATCCTGGTGAAGGCCGCGCCGGGCGTTTCCGTGGAGACCTTGAAAAGGAATTTGCGTGAGCGATTGAGCGACGTGGACCTATATACGACGGCGGAATTCAGCCGCAAGACGCGGTTCTACTGGATGTTCACGACAGGCGCGGGATTGGCCGTCCTTACGGCTGCACTGATGGGATTGATCGTGGGCGTCGCGGTGGTCGCGCAGACGATTTACGCAGCGACGGTGGATCACATTCGGGAATACGGAACGCTGAAGGCGATGGGCGCGACGAATTCCTATTTGTATCGCGTGTTGATTGAGCAAGCGGTGTGGAGCGCGACGCTTGGTTACGTACTGGCGATGATTGTGGCGCATTTTATCGTGGCGGGCAGCGAGAATGGTGGCGCCGTGATTTTGATGCCACTGGAAATGAAGATCGGGATGTTTTTTCTGGCGGTACTGATGTGCATTGCGGCGGCGGTGGTGTCGATCAATAAGGTGACGCGGATCGATCCGGCGATGGTTTTCCGCGGATGACGCGCAAAAGGGGCCCATTCATGAACTCGAATCGAACGGTAATTCGTGCATCGGGCATTACGAAGATCTATCGCGAGGGTGCGGGGGATTTCCGCGCATTGAGCGATGTAGACCTGGAGATTCGCGCGGGAGAACTGACGCTGCTAATGGGCCCATCGGGGAGCGGGAAGACGACGCTGCTTTCGATACTCGGTTGCATCTTGCGGGCGACGGACGGATCGCTCGAAGTGCTGGGTGAATCAGTGGAGAAACTTCCGGAAACAGAGTTGCCGCGGATCCGGCGAGCGGCGATTGGATTTGTGTTTCAAGGATTCAATCTTTTTCCGGCTTTGACGACGCTAGAGAACGTGGCGCTGGCTCTGGATGTGCGTGGCGTGAAGCGCAAAGCGGCGGAAACGCGCGCGGCGCATTTGATTTCTGAAGTCGGGCTCGCGGACAAAAGCAGATCGTATCCTTCGGACTTGAGCGGCGGACAAAAGCAACGAGTGGCGATTGCGCGAGCACTGGCAGGCGATCCGCCGATTATTTTGGCAGATGAACCGACGGCGGCGCTGGATTCGACGAGCGGAAAAAATGTGATCGAACTCTTGCGGCGGCTTGCCTACGAGCATGGGCGGGCGGTGGTGATGGTGACGCACGACCCCCGGGTGCTGTCGTATGGCGACCGGATTATTCATTTGGAGGATGGACGGATCGCGGGGGAAGAGAGCGGGCGAGAGATCGGGGAGACGGCAGTTGCGGCGATGGCTTGAGAAGGCAAACGGTTTAAGCGGGATTTCAACGCAGAGTCCAGAGAGAAGAGAAGACGAGCAATCAGGGAGGAGCCTGGCGATGACGAAGATCAAATTTTTGGGCGGGATGGCGGCGATCGTTTTGCTGGGGGCGTTCGGATACTTGATGCAAGGACGAGCGCATACCGCGGCGGCTGGTGTGCCAGGCGCCCCAATTGTGAATGACAAATTGATTGCGGCTCCCGGGCGCGTCGAAGCAATCAGCGAAGAGATACGCGTGAGCTCGGAGCTCGGCGGACGTTTGAAGAGCGTGCGTGTCGAAGAAGGCGACCGGGTGAAGCGAGGCCAGGTTTTGGCGGAACTCGAGAATGCGGATTATCGGGCGCGGGTCGGGCGCGCGGAGGCGGAACTGGCGTTGCGCGAAGCAGAGTTACGGCGGACCGTAAACGGATCGCGTGCAGAAGAGCGCCGGGAGGCGGAAGCGGCAAAGCAAGCGGGCCGGGCGGTTCTGGAAAATGCGAAGAGCGAAGCGGAACGGCGGCGCGGGCTTGCAGCACGGGGCGTGATTTCCCGCGATGAAGCCGACCGATATGAACGAGCATACCGGGTGGCACAGGCCGAGTATGAGCAAGCGTCACAACGGTTCGCGTTGGTCGACGCAAAAGCGCGGGAAGAGGATCAGGCAAAGGCCGAGGCGAATGTGGCGGCCGCGCGGGCGCAATACGAGGAGGAGCGAGCGGTGTACGAAAAGAGTTTGATTCGCGCGCCAATCGACGGCGTGATTTTGCGCAAGCTGCGGCATACAGGTGAAAGTGTCTCGACGCAATTTGATTCGCCGGTGATTACGATGGCGGACGATTCGGTGTTGCGGGTACGGCTCGATGTAGACGAGACGGACGTGGCGAAATTGAAGGTGGGACAGCGGGCTTATGTGACGGCGGAGGCCTATGGAGACCGGAAGTTCCTGGGGCGGGTGATTCGCGTGGGGCGGATTTTGGGAAAAAAGAATGTGCGAACAGACGAGCCGACCGAGCATGTGGACACCAAGATTTTGGAGACGTTGGTGGAATTGAAGGCGGGGGAGCTTCTGCCGCTAGGGTTGAGGGTGGATGCGTTTGTAGTGACCGACTGATGATGTGCCCAAATAACGTCATCATTTAACAACCATTATTTAGCCATATGCCCATATATAGGCATTAAGCGGTTGCTCCAGAAGTTTGGTTCTCAACTAACTAGCTTTATTTCATTAACTTACAGATTACTCAAATTTTACAGGATTTGGAGTTCCCCATGCACTATTTCAGCATCGAATCGAGTTCGCCTATGTTGAGAATCAGCACGGAAAAAAAGAAGGGCCGGACGGTACTAAGTGTAGAGGGCCGTTTGTCGGGTCCCCGCGTGGCGACGCTCGAGCAGTGCTGGCGCGAGATGCGTGGCAGTTCGCCGGACGAAAAGTTTCAGGTGAATCTTTGCGGCGTCACGTTCATCGACGGGGCGGGAAAGATTCTGCTGAAAGGGATGTACAGCGAGGGAGCGCAATTGTTGGCGGAGGGCTGCCTCAATCAGGCGATCGTGAACGAGATTACGGCAGAGCAGAAGGCTGGGGGTGGCGAGAAGCGCGGCAAGGGGCCGAGCTTTTTCTTTTATGTCGCGTTCTTCAGTCTGGTGTTCGGGGCGAAGCCGGGATTTGCGCAAAACGCTGCAAGGCCCGCCGCGCTGAACTTGACGCTCGAGCAGTCGGTGGCTTTGGCGCTGAAACAGAATACGACGGCGCAGATTGCGGTGTTGACGGCCGCCGAAGCGGAACAAGACAAAAACATTTCACGGTCGAACCTGATTCCGAACGCGAGCTTGCAGGTTTCCGATGCGGCGCGGCGGCAGAACATCGAAACAGGGTTCGGACAGAAGATTCCGGGAATTCAGGAGCACTCCGGGCCGTTTCAGGTTTTTAACGCGGGCGTGGCGGTGGCAACACCGATTTTTGATTTGACGTTGTGGCGCCGGTATCAGGCGGCGAAGGAATTGGCGGGTGCGCAGAAATCGACGAGTGAGTCAACGCGTGAGCAAGTGATTTTGCTCGTGGTGTCCCAGTACATCGGGTCGCTGCGGGCGGAAGCGAACGTGACGGCGTCGAAGTCGCGGGTCGAACTGGCGCAAGCGCTCTACGACCAGGCGGCGGATTTGCAGAAAGAAGGCGTGGGAACGGGAATTGATACGCTGCGTGCGAACGTGGAATTGCAAAACGAAAAGCAGGCGCTGATTCAGGCGGAAAACGATCGCGACTCTTCGCTCTACATTTTGAGCCGGCTGCTGAATCTCGATCCGCGGCAAAAGGTCGAACTTGCGGATTCGCTGAGCTTTTTCGACACTCCGCAGCCGGAGATGGATCCGAGCATCGATGCAGCATTGGCGACCCGCGCGGAGTGGAAGTCGATTGAACAGCAAGTGAAGGCAGCGCAGCGCGAAAAACAGGCTTCGCAAGCGGAACGGTTGCCGTCGTTGCGGTTTGACGGGAATTGGGCGTATCAGGGGCTGAGTTCGACGACGGGAATTCCAGTTTATACCTATCAGCTTGGCGTGAACATGCCGCTCTTTACTGGCGGGCGAATTCATTCCGAGATTGTGAAAGCCGATTTGCAGTTGCGAACGCTGGAAGAACAGAAAGCGGATTTGCGGAATTCAATTGCGCTGGATGTGAAGACGGCGCTGCTGAATCTGGAATCGGCGCGGAGCGAAGTGCAAGTGGCGAATCTCGGCGTGCAGCTGGCGAAAGAAGAAGTGGATCAGGCGCGAGACCGGTTCAAGGCCGGCGTGGCAAACAACATTGAAGTGATTCAAGCGCAAGATGCGCTGGCGCGAGCCAACGACAACCAGATTATTGCGCTGTACCGATTCAATCAGGCGCGCGCCGACTATGCGCGGGGAATCGGGCAGATGGAAAAAGTTTACGCAAAGTAAGAGAGGACCCTGGGGATGAGTATCGAGATCGAAGTCGGGCTGGAAAACGCGACACGGGTAAAGCCGCGGACGGAAGAGCTTCGTTTGGATGAAGCGCCGGCAGTTTTGCAGGCGAATACGAAATTGCGCAACCGGTTGATTTTTGGAGGCGCGGCGTTTCTGCTG
>Ga0247679_1000154_pt1 | contig 19630 bp, 22 predicted proteins | sample CNK20_metaG_FD_182797 | JGI IMG/M metagenome (GOLD analysis project Ga0247679, IMG submission 182797) | Soil microbial communities from Purdue University Martell Research Forest, Indiana, United States - CNK20 | ecosystem: Environmental > Terrestrial > Soil > Temperate forest > Bulk soil...
CCGGGGGCGCGCCGCCGCCGGGGGGCGCGGGGGGTTGCGAGAGCGTGGCGATCCGTTTCTCCTCGCTCTCGATCAGGGTGACGCAATCGTTGCAGAACTTTTCGAACCACACGAGGCGCTGCTCGGGGGCCTTGGTTTGGCGCGCGCGCAAGAAGGCGTTGGCCATGATCCGCAAGGCGCTTCGGATCCCCTCGAGCTGCATCCAGCGCTCGGGGGGCTGGTAGAAATCGCGCTTGGCCATGATCGGCGCGGGGCTCTTGAGGTAGCGCTTCACCTGGTCCTCGACCCAGCCGTCGAGCGCGTAGACCTGATCCTTCATGCGATCGAGGTCGTAGTTTTGGCTCATGCGAACCATGTCGGCGCCGATGAAGGGCACGCTCGGGTCCTTGAGCCAGCGTTCGGCTTTTTCTAGGCGGCTCTTGGGTGTGTCCTTGCCCTCGCCGACGGGCTTGATTTCGAGGATGTACTTATCATCGTCGAGGTCGAGGTCGGCCGCGCGCACCTGGCGGCGAAAGTCCTTGTCCCCGATCCAGCGCTCGAACCCTTTTTCGGCGAGGGCCTGTAGCACCCAGAGAAAGATCTTGGTCGTGCCCACGGCGCGGACCTGGATGCTACGGCGCTCGGCGTCGGCGAAGGACTCGGTGTAGTAGCTCGCCGCAAGGCTCTCCTGTACGCCCGAGGTCGTGCCCTGGGGCTTGGTGCCGGTGGCATGGTTGCGGCCGATCCGGGTGTCGTCGAACTGGGCCTGGTCGTAGACCTGTTCGAGGGCGAGCGAGTCGCGGCTGAACTTGGGGGAATCAAACACCTTGAACGCGCTCTCGACGGGGCCGTTGACCTCGACGAGTTGCACGGCGCTCGTTTGGCCGAGCTGGGCCTTGAGGGCCGAGGCGCCCGCGGTGCCGGATTGAACGGCGATGATGACCTGGCTCGTCTTGCGCTCGGCCGTATCCACGTCATGCAAGATGCGGTTCTGATACCGCGAAAGCATGTAGACGCTCTGGGTGAGCGGCGTCCCCCAGTCCCCGCCGAGCTCGATATCGTATTCCCACTTGACCATGGGCGGCAGGCTCTTGGTGTACGGCCGATCGCGCAGCACCGTCTGGTCCTTGAGACAGAACATCTGGCGGCCTGGCTCGGCGTCGGGCCCCGCACCCACTTGCACGGCCCAGCCCATGATGATGCGCACCTCGCGGCGCTGCAGCACCAGGTGCGAGGTGGAGACGCTATTGTCGGTCTGCCCGACGCCCTTGCCCGCAATGAACGCGCCCGAGCGGGGCTCGATGTTCTCATAGATCTTGTCCCGGAACTTGATCCCAAACTTGCGGACCGCCTCCTCGGGCAGCATCCAGATCGTGCGCACGCAATGCCGGATGGGGCCGTAGCGATAGGCGCGATAGATCCCCAGCGTGAGCGTATCGTCGAGCTCGGCCTCGGGCCGCGAGGCGTTGTCGTAGTCGATACAGAAGATGGCGTATTGCCCGGTGCTCGCCGTCGCAATCAGCGCGCCGTGCCGGTGCATCTCGGCCATGTCGTTGAATTGCCCTTGAGGCTCGGCGAACTCGGCGCAAATCGTCTGGTCGAGGTCCTCGGCGCCGTTGACCTGGTCGAAGTCTCCGCCCTTGGTGGTGAACTGGGGTAGCGGGCTATCGTTGGCGAAACTCTTGGCCACGAACGTTTGGCAGAGCGAGCGGCACCGGTTCTTGATGACGGGCGCGTCCAGCCCGGGAAAGATGTTTGCCGAGTTGGTGACGTCGGCGCCCCACGTGGAGATATTGGTGAGGCTGAACCCCTCGAACAGGGATGCGAACCGGTAGGCGCGCGTGGCGCGGTAGCAATTCTCGACGATCGCTCGCTCGCTCAGATCGACCAGGTCTCGCGCTCGATCCTTGATCTTGCGCCGCAGATACCAGCAATCGCAATCCGTGTTCTTGAGCGTGCTATCGCTCAGCATCAAACTCGCCATCAGGCACCGCCTCCGCGATTGGTCACTGAGTTTTGGATCGCCGTGAGCCCGCCAGGCCCGGCCCCCGTCGTGGCCTGGTCGAACCCCTCGGGCTCTTGCGCCGCGCCCGCGGGCTGCCCCCGCGCCTGGTCGTCCTTGAGCGATTGGCCGATCATGTCGCCGGCCTTGCTCGAGAAGAACGGCCCCGCGAGGCCGTCGGCGTTGAACAGGATGTCGAGCTGCAGCTTGGTGCTGAGCGGCACGCTACGAAAGTTCGCCCCGACCTCGCTCACCACGTCGCTACGTAGCTGCTCGTACACGTCGGGGTCGCTCTCGGCGAGCACCTTCATCTGCTGGCCCGTGGCGGTGCCGGCCTCGATATCCTCGAGCACCGAGTAAGGGTCCATTACCGTGTTCCACTGGACCGCCCATTCGCGTAGTGCGCTCTGCGACGGCGGGGTGCCGTTCGGATACATGAGCGTCGTTTGAATCCCGGGGGGCAAGTTCGTGCGCAAGTACCGAACCTTCTCGGCGGTGCGCGCGGCCAGCTGTTGGAACAGCGCCGGGTTCGCCTTGGGCAAGTCCTCGAGCGAGGCGCCGATCGCCTCGTACAGCGCCTCGGGGCTCACCTGTTCGGCGTCGAGCAGTTTCTTCTTGGCCTCGAACGATTCCTCGGGGCCCGAGTACTCGCCGGTAAACCGCGCTAGCGCCGTCATGGCCGGCACGGGGGCAAGCGAGGCGGCGCGCCCCAGGCCCGTCTCTGCCGTGGCCGCGGCGGTGCCGGCAAGGCGGCGGGCGGTCTGCTTGGTGGCGGACCGCGCCGCTTGATCGATGCCGAGGACGCGCTTGCCGAGGCGGTAGATCTGGCCGCCATAGGGCAGCAGACTCGCCACGTGCTCTGCCGCGTAGTCGATGGCCTCGGCCTTGCCATAGGCCTTGACCTTGTCGGCGACCGAGGCCGGCGCCTTGGTCGCCTTGGCGGCTTGTGCGACCTGGATCTCGTCGGCGAACTTGCGTGTCTCGCGCAATCGCGAGATCCGCTGGCGCTGCTCGGCGAGCTTCTTGGGATCCCACGTACCGTGGACCTCGTGCGCGCGGACCATGTCCTCGGCGCCGTCGAGTACCTCGTCCAGCTTGCGCGAGGTGAGTGCGCGGTCGACGCGGTCGCTCTTGAGAAATGAGCGGACCTTGCCCGGGTCGGCCTCGTAGATCGTGCGGCCCGTTTTGAAATCGACGTCCACCTTGCGCGCGAGGTCACTCTCCGTCGTGCTCAGGCCCTTGAGGATCTTGTCCGACCAGGCGCTATTGATGTCACGCTCGATCCGGGCGGCGCCGCCGAACAGGCTTTCGTCGGCGAGGCCGTCGCGGATCGCTCGCCAGGACTCGTCGATGACGCCCCGCATCTCCTCGTGGAGGATCTGGTCCTGGGGTGACTTGACGAGCCCCATCTTCTTGCTCACCCCCTGCAGCTGCTGTTTGATATCGCGGCTGATCAGAAACTGATCCACGGTGCTCGCGGCCTGGTCTAAGCGCTTGAGCCCGCCGCCCACGATCTGATCGACGCGCTTGGCGAAGCCGGCGAGGCCGGGGCTATCGGCGAGCGAGGGGGACTTGGCCGAGAGCTTCTTGAGTGGGATCTCGCCTTGGTAGATCTCCTTGCCCGTCACACCGTCCACGAGGCGGCCCCAAACGGTGTCGCGCTCGAGTTCCTGGGCGGCCAGCAAGCGGTGCCGACCGTCACGCAGCACGAGGTCGCCGCCGTCGTTAACGAGGGTGATGCCGTGCTGGCCGTCGTTCGAGGTGACGCGGCCGGACTTGGCGAACTCGGGGTTCGCCTTGAGCGCCTCGACGCGCGCTCGATCCGCAGCGTCCTCGATCGGTAGCGCGGCGAGGTCCTCGAGGCGCTTGCCCTCGAGATTGACCGGGCTCTTTGCCGCGGGGCTCGGGGCCTCGAGCGGCTCGCGTAGCTTGCGCCGCGCCTGGTCGAGCCGCTGCTTGGCGTCGGTGAAAAAGTTCTGTTGCGCCGGGGCCTCGTCCGGCATCGTTTGCTTGAGCCGTTCGACCACCTTGGCGCTGGCGCTGGTCTCGCCCATGTCGCCCGCGGCCTGAATGATGCCGTCGAGGTCGGCAGCGGCCTCGGGGGCCACGCGGTCGTATTGCTGCTTGGCCGTGCGCTCTAGTGCCGCCTGGCGCTCGGGCCCCTCTGGCAAGTCTCGGGCGAGCCGCGCCTCGGTCTCCACGCTACGCGCCTCGGCGCCCGCCAAGGCGCTCGGCACGCCCTCGCCGGCCACCTCGTCCACGGCCGAGAGGGCGCGGCGCACCTTGCCGGCGCCCACGGCGAGGGCCTTGGGCAGAGCGCGCCCGACGATCTCGCCGCCCAGCCCGTACAGCAGGATGTTCCCCGCCGATACGTCCCGGGTCTCGGCGCGGGCCTGTTCGATTTCCTCGGCGAGGCCGCCCCCGAGGCCCTCGCCCACGGCGCCGGCAACGGCCAGCCCCGTTCGCCCAAGCCCCGCGGCGCCCCCGACCAGGCCCGCGGCGCCACCGGTGAGCAGCGCTGGGGCGAGCGCGCCCACGGCCTGTGAGGCGCCGGCAATGTAGGGGTGCTCTTCCCGCTGGATCTCGGCGCGCTGTTGCCACCCGCCAGCGAGGCCCGGCACCAGGCCGAGGGTGCCGGTCCGGATCGCCGTCTCGCCCGCCGCGAGGGCCTGTTGCCCCACGCCACCAGACTCGAGCAGCTTGGCGCCGTACTCACGCTGCTCGGGCGAGGCGATATGCCAGCCCGTCTGCTCGGTGAACGCCTGCGCGCCCTCCTCGGGCACCATTCGCAGCTCGCCCGTCGCCGGGTTTCGGACCGCTACGTCACCCACCGGGCACCTCGTACCGCTGCCGCGTTGCACGCTCGCCGTTGACGAGGGTGTGGCCCGCTTGATCGAACTCGATCTCGGCCTCGGCCTCGGCCTCGGCGATCAAGGCGTCGAGGATGACGCGATCGTTGGCGTCGTCGGTCTCGTCGCGCAAGTGCCTGAGGTGTTCGAGGTACGTGAGCATCAGCGCATCTCACCCTTCGGCAACTCGTCGGCGCGAGGCTTGCCGCGCAAGTCATCGGGCGTGGCCACGCGCGAGCTCGGCAGCCCAGGCCGCGTCGCTTGGAACCCCTTCTCCTCTTGGCGGCGCAAGCGGCTCGCGTTGACGACGCCGGGCGAGCTCTCGCTGTCCACCTTGCCGCGCATCTGTTTGAGCGAACGCGCCGAGTTCTCCATCACGCGAAACGCGCCCTCGTCCGTGCCCGCGGCCATCTGCTGTTCCTGGGCGGCGATGCTATTGTCGGACACGGCGCCGACCGGGTCGGCAATCTTGGCGCGCCCCGCGGCGAGATCACCGAGGGCGCCCTGCACCTCGCGCCCCATCTCGCCGGAAAGGATCTTGAAATTGCGGCCCAGCCCGGTGACGCCCGGCACGTCGGCCTTGTCGGCGGAGACGATCCTGCCGTTGCCGTCCTTGAACGCGCCAGCGCCGCTCAGCGCTTGCGGGTCCCACGTGTATCCGGTGGCGCGCTCGAACCGCCGAACCGCGTTTTCGATCTGGTCGCCGCCCGCCTGGCGTGCGCCGTGGGCCTCGACCGCTTTCCAGCCGCCGTTTTTGGTCTGGTCCTCGCCGAGGAAATAGTCGACCTGGCCGCCCGCCGTGCCCGGGGTGGTCTGCTGGGTGCGTACGCTGCTGTCCTCGCGCGCCGTGGCCTTGGCGTTCTTGGCGCGGGCGTCGGCCTGGATGGCCTCCATCTTCTTTTTCAGCGCGCCGAGCGCCATATATTGCTCTCGCGTTTGCGCGCGTTCGAGCTCGTTGTCCGCCATCTGCTTGCCCACGGTGGCGAGCTTGAAGCGCACGTGCTCGCGGTCGGCCTCGAGGCGATTGGCGCTGATCTTTCCCGCCTCGAGGTCGGCCTGCTTCTGCTCGGTTTGCAAGCGCACCGAGCGATTGATGATGCCCTCGATCCGCGCGCTCGGGTCCGCCACCGGTCCACGCCCGGCGAGCGCCGCGCCAAAGTTTTGGATCGCGTCCCCGAAGCCCGCCATGAAAGCGTAAGCGCCAGCGTCCCCGGCGAAGGCCTCGCTCGGATCGATCGGGCGTGCCGCGTCGGCGTCGAGCTTGGCGTATTGCTTGTTCAGCCGCTCGTTATAGAAAGTCTCCTGTTCGTCGAGCGCTTGCTTTTCGACGATCTGCTTTTTCGCGGTCTCGCCCAGGCGTTGCCAATCGGACAGGAACTGGTGCGAGCGCGCGAGCAATTCCTCCTTGTCGGCTTGCTCGGCCTTCTGCACCGCCGCCTCGTTTGCGGCGTCGACCTTGGCGCGGTCCTCCTTGGTGAGGCCCTGGCTCGTGTACTGATTGGTCGTGGCCACACCGGGACCGGTTCCGCTTTGCTGGGTGTAGCGGGGCGCGTACGGATCGCCGCCGCCGCCTCGTGACTCGTCCGAGACGGGCGTAGCGCCAGCGGCGGGCGTGGGCGGCACGAGGCTGCGCACCGGGGGCGGGGCGAACTCGGGGGCGCCCTGGCGGGCGAGCGCCCCGCCGATGGCCTGGGCCGCGTCCCCCGTGACGGGCAAGGGCGCCCGCGGCGGCGTGGGCACCACGTCCGAGAGGGCCTGGCCGGGCCTGGCTGCCCCGCCCACGACCTCGACGCCACCCAGGCCCGTTGGGGTCGGCGGCGTAAAGATGGGCGTAGCCGGCGGCTGGGGCGGGGGCACGAAGGCGTCGGTGGCGATCGGCGCACCGCTGGGCGAGACGGGCGCGCCCACCGAGAGCAGCGGCGGCTCGGCGGGCGGGGGCGTGTTCTCCGCCACGGCGCCCGCCATGGCCGGCGGCGGCGTGCCCATGAGCTTCTGCGCGATCGTCTTGACCTCGGCGCGGTACTCGCCCGTTGGATCGTGGATCGGGTGCGAGCTCGACCCGTCGTCGAGTTGTAGCGTCACCCACTCGGGGTTCTCGGGTAGGGGCGTGAAGCCAGTTAGATTCGGCATTACTTTTTCCCTGCCTGTGCAGCGAGGATCGTGCCGCCCGAGCTAATGAGGCCGCCGCCGAGCGTGAACAGCCCGCCCACGAGGTCCTTGGCGCTGATGGCACCATCGGCTTTTAGGCTCGCGAGGATGGCCTCGAGCTGCTTGTCCTGGCCTCGCTCCTGGGCCTCTTTCTGCCACCACGCGATTTGCTCGTTCGAGTCCATCCCCGCGTAGACGCTTTGCAACTGGGCAAAGTCCGTCCACATCTGGGCGAACATTTGGGACTCTTGCTGGTTCAGCTGCACCTGGCCCTGGGTGAGATTGGCCACGCTATCGGCCACGCGCAGCGAGAGGTCGCTCTCGAATTGCGCGCGCGCCTCGTCCTGGCCGCGCGTCATGGTGCCGAGGTCGCCGAAGCTCTTGGCGGCCTGGCCCGCCGCGGCGAGACGTTGGTTCTCGAGCTGGCTCGCTTGCCGCGCGCCCTCGGCGTACAGCGCGGGGGCCTGGTCCATGGCGGCGAATACGCCGGCCTGTTGCGCGGCCGCGCCGCCGCCTTGGCTACGGCCAGCGGCAATCGTGCGAGCGAGCGCCTGGTCGCCGAATTGTGCCGCGTACGTATTGGGGTCGAACCCCATCAGGCGTTCGAGCAAGTCTCGCTGCTGTTGGAGGCCCTCGCGCTGGTAGCCGCGCGCCTCGTCGCTGAGACCGTACTCGCCGCCCTTGACCCCCTCGATCGCATCCCAGGCCTTGCCCCAGCTCTGGGCGTTGATGGCCTGGTTCTCTCGGTCCTCCTCGGTGAACGCGCTCTCGGCGCCCGCCGTGCGATTGGCGGCGGCCTCCTCGCGCGTGCCGCTCGGACCACCAAAACCGTCGCCGCCGTACGTGGGGTCCGAGGGGCGCTGGTTGTTGGCGGTCTGCGTGACCTGGCGCACCAGCGGGCGGCCGCCGTTGCCGTCGCTCCCGGCAAGCGTTTGGCCCAAGCCCGTGTTGGGGTCCGTGGTGCGGTCGAACCCGCTCCGGAACATGGCCGTAGGCGATAGGCTCGGCACGAAACTCTGCAGCGGGTTGGCCACGTCCCCCGCGTGGCTCACGCCCGCGCTCTCGCCCATGCGATTGACGGCGTCGCGCGGGCTGAGAAACGTATCGTTGTCCCCCAGATCGTGCATGTAATCGAACTGGGCCTTGCCCGCGTCCGTCGCCAGGTTGTACGCGCCCGAGGCCCCGCCGATGTTGCCCGCCTGGGTGGGGCCGCCCGCTTGCGAAGCGTTCGGATCGACGCGGCGATTGAGATTGGCCGTGCGCGCGCCGCTGCGCGAGAGCGCCGTGGTGCGGAGCCTCAACTCGTTATCGCTGATGCCGCCGGGGTTGTTGGGGTTAGGCACATCGCCTGGGTCGCTCGGCGTCGGCGCCGCCGCTTGGATGCCGCCCGTATCGAACTCGAGCGTATCGGGCCCCTTGCCCGTGGCGCCGCTCGCACCGGATTGCTCGGCGAGGCGGGCCGCCTCCTCGGTGTCGTACGCGCCGCGGCCGTCGACCTGCCACGCGCCGAAATTGCGATTGTACGAGACGGACATTAGAGGTTGATCTCGACGCTGTTGGCGAACCACCAGTACACGTCGGCGCTGAGCGCGCCCGAGCCCGAGGCCACGATCTTCTTGATCGGCACGAGCACGTCGTAATCCCGGTTCGCCGGCACCAGGACCGGCTGCGAGGTGGTGCCGTCGCCGCGCTGCTCGGGGATGAGTACCGCCGTGAGCGCGCCGCCGGTGGCGTTGTGCAAGCGCACGCGCTGGGCGGCGAACTTGCCGCCGCCCGAGACCGTTCGGAGATCGTGGTCGCCGCTGGTAATGTCGGCGATGTGGAGCCAGGCGTCGGCGGGGAAGGTGGTATTGACTCGGGGCGCGTTGATCATGGCGTGTCCTCTCAGAGCTTGTGGGCGGGGCCTTGCCGCGTGAACTTGGGGGCGGCCGAGGTGTCGAGCGCGGCGGCGTGCAACCAGATGCCCTCGCTATTGGGGTTGGCGCTGGCGACCGAGTACTCGAGGGCGAACGAGTCTTGCATCGCGGGGTTCGGCTCCTTGAGCAGGGTTACGCGCTGGCCGACGGCGTACTCGGCCGTGGTGAGCGTGAACACGGCCAGGGTCTCGGCAAACGTGGTGCCGTTGGCGCTGCGTTTGATCGTGACGACGCACTCGTCGCGGAACGTGCCGAGAAAGCCGATGTCGTTCACCTGGCCATAACCCAGGCCTTGGAAGCCTTGGAACATGCCGGTCCGCGCGTAGTACGGCACGAACGTGCCGAGGCCGGGGCTGGCGTCCTCGAGGTAGACGATTCCCGCTTGGATGTAGACGAGCCGCCCTTGATAGTTGGCGAGCGAGACGACGGCGCCCACGTTGTCGAAGAACCAGGCCTTGGCGTCGAGGTCGTACCGGAGGATGCCGCCAGCGTTGCCCGCCGCGTTCGAGAGCCCGAACGCCACCGAGTGCTTCGTCGGCACGTACACGGCCGAGGTGATGACCGGATACAGCAAGAGGTACTCTTGGATCGCCTTGCCCACCCACTCGACAATCCCGGCCTTGCTGAGAAAGCAGAGCTGGTCGCTCTTGCGCTGGAAGAACACCCCGTCGTCGGTCTCGCAGAGACTACGCCAGCCGTCGGCCACGATGCCGCCCGCGCGGCTGATGCACCGCGCCGCAAAGAACTCGCCTTGCCCGTTGCGCCCTGGGCCCGAGCCGGTGACCTCCCAAATCTCATTGCGGGTCCAGTGAATCACGCTGTCCCCGAGCACCGCCGTGGCGTCGATCTCGCCCGAGACCTGGCTCTGAAAAGCGAGGAAGCCCTCGAACGCAAACTCGGCCGGTTCGCCCGGCACCACCAGCTTGCTCGCCGTCGAGCGATTGCGTTTGGGCTGGCCGCTGAAATGCACCCGCTCGCGCCCCGCCCATACGTAGTCGCCTGGCGGCGGGGCGTGGTGCGCGCCCGAGGCAATGCCGCTCGAGTAGAGCACCTGCTGGCGAATCAGATCGGTGTCGACGATCGGGTCGCTCTGGTCCTTGGTGAGATCGGTAATGCTCAGCCGGGCCGCCGAGGCGTCCGTCGCCAGCGTGTACCGGGTGGCGGTGCGCTGGAAATTCTCGCCCTTGCTTCGGGTGGTGGTGCCCTCGACGCCGCCGCCCGTAGACAGCCCGAGCGCGGCCGAGGCGGCGTTGTTGGTGACGTACAGGAAGACGCCCTCGCCCTCCTCGACGGTCGCCAGGTGCAACACGCCGCCCACGTCACTCGCCAGGATGCGGCCGGTCGTGATCGCATTGATCTCGCTCGCCATGGCGGCCGCCGTGGTCGCCGACCCGGTAAACGTGCTCGAAAACTCGTCGAGCCCGCCCGAGTCTTGCACCCAGAAATCCCACGTGAGCCCGACGACGCTGGTGTCGGGAGGGCTGGCGAATAGGGTGCCGGTCACCTCGGCGGGCGCGAGCGTGGCCGTGGCCAGGGTGCGGCTGAGCACGTCGCACACGCCGGTGCCGGGCGCCGCGCCCACGTTGCGCCGGTTGCTATGCGGCGTGGTGCAGACGGCCGTTACCGTGTCCTGGCTGGACGTGAGAGTGACGCTGCTAATCGCGCTCGGCGGCGAGAGATGCAGATCGCCGTTGGTATCGATCCACTCTTGGTGGAGCCGATAGTCGTACTCGGCGCCCGAGAGCAGATTGCCGGCGCCGTTGCTACCCGTGAGGCTGATAATGCGCGGCCGTTCTTGATACCCGCTTTCTACCGCGGTGAACCCGTCGAACACGTACGGGCAGCCGCCGCCAAAGTAGCGGCGCCCGCCGAACTCGCACGATTGCCGCCGCTCGGTGCTACCGAACGAAAACTCGGTAAGCATGGGCAAGAGCGAGCCGTCCGGGTTCGCCGCCGCGTTGACCCAGTACCATTTGCCGGTCGAGCTATCTTGCACGAGGTCGGGCAGGCACACGCTCTCGGTGCCGGCAGTCTCGAGGTCCTTGGCGATCTCCAGCCGGTTGCCCGTGGTGGTGAGCGCCCAGCTCGCCAAGAGGTTCGGCGTATTGCCGACGGTGGCGAGGCCCGATCGCATGCCAAACAGCAGCTGCCCCGAGGACGCGAAGCCGGCCGCCGTGGTGAGTTGCGCGTCGGTGACGGCCACGATCGCACCGGCGAACGTGTTCGTCGCCACCGTGTAGAAGTTCGTTTTGATGGTCGGCGTCGTGCCGCTCGAGATGCTCGAGACGACCTGCAGACCCCCGCTTACCCGCACGAGCGAGACCTCGACCGAGGTGTCGCCGGTGAAAGGCACGAACGGGCCCGCGCCGATATTGGCGCCCGTGGCCAGATTGTACGAGAAAAGCCGCGCCTCGCCGGAGACGACCATGGCGATGGTCACCTGGTTAGCGGTGTTCGAGGCCTCGACGGCCAGCGCGCTCGCCCCGACCGCCACGTCGGCGTATTGCCCGCTGCTCGGCACCACCACGACGCCCGCGTTGGTGTAGCGGCGTGTTCGGATCGTGCCGTTCAGATTGGCGACGATCATGAATTGATCGAGCCCCACCACCTTGCACACCGCCAGCGTGCCGACGCCCACGCCCGAGAGCACGCTCGTGGCAAGGCTCTGGACCGCGTTGTCGGTGGCTGGCGTAAACGAGCTCACCGAGACGGCGTTGCCGGCGCTATTGACGCCCACGATGATGACGCGGTCCGAGAGCCCCACCAGGCGCAAGAACTTGCACGGCCGATCGCTCGCTTGGCTGAGCTGCGCCAGGTGCACGGGCTGGTTGTTGGCGGCGCGCGAGACCAGCAAATACCCGAGCGTGGTGTCGAGCGAGTTGTTCCACGCCAGGCACGCGAAGCCGGCGAACGCGGCGCCCGCCATATTGCTGATGCCGTCGGGCTGATCGGGCGGGCGCAGGATATCCCGCACGCGCGTTGCGAGCGGCAGCCGCGGCACGGCGTCGACCACGGGCGAGGTCGGGCGCCAGGGGTTCGCCACGCCAGAGCCGAGGTACTCGTAATGGTTGGCGGGCACACCGAGCCGGGTGTCGTCCCCCACCACGAACAGGCGCTCGCCGAGGGTGAACAGGTCGTACGCGACGAGCGCCCCCGCGCTGGCGCTGAGCACGCCCGTCCCCAGCGCCGTGAAGCCCGCGCGCCCCACGAGCCGCCCCTCGCGGTCGAGCTGGCAATTGACGGCGTCGCTGAGCGCACCGTCGGGCAAGAGCCGGGTATCGATCTGGCCCTGGATGCCGCCGTTGAAGGGGAAGACTTGGATGGGCATGGGGTCAGACGGTGTGCTCGCGCAAGATCAGCAGCTGGCCGTTGCACGAGTTGATGACGAACCGGTCCCGCACCAGGTCGAGGTCGATCTCGCTACGGTGCGCCTCGCCGAGCGAGGCCACGCATTGCTCGCCATATTCTCGCAGCGCCGCTGCGAACGTTTGCGCGTCGAGCACCACGCCCACCACGCCGGCCACGTGCGGGAGAGATGCCGGGGCCGCCTCGGCCTCGGCGCGGCGTGCCGAGGCCAGCGCTTGCTGGATCGCCGCAATCGTCGGCGCCGTCACGTGGGCGCCTCGAACCGGTAAGCCGCCACGAGGCCCGAGCCCCCAGCACGCACCACCCGCACGCCCACCCGATCGAGCCGGCGCAAGAGGCGGGCGCTGCCCTTGGTGGCCCCGAGGAACAGGCCGCGGGTGATGACCCCACGCCGCGCCAGCTCGACCGCCGCCCAGGGCCGGATCGGCAGCGCCTGGCGCCGGCTCTCGCGGTCGCCCCGATCCGAGAAGGCCACGAGCTCGGCGCCGGTGGTCGTGACCGTCCACGGCGCCTTGAGCGCGGCCGCACCGTGCCGCCAGCAGACCGTGCCCACGGCGACGGGGGCGGCGCACCGGCGGCCTCGGGTGCGGGCCTGGGCGTGGCAGACCCCACCACGCGCGCGCGAGGGCGAGCTCGGGCTGGTGGCGCGCGCGAGAGGCCGGGTCATTTCGCACCCAGTCTGCTGCGCCGGCTGGCCTACGTCAAATGTGACGTGTCCTAGTTTGACGTAGGCGAGGGTGCGCTACCGGGACCAGAAACGCCGCACGCATTGCTCACACCACCACCCGCGCAGCATCATTCCGCGCTGGTGCCGCACGTACAACGCGCCCCCCTCGGTGACCCCTCGGCATCGATCACACCGCACCAGCGGGCACGGGAGCCGGGTTGGTAACGGTGCCGGCTCGTTACCAGCGCCGCCCTCGTTTTCCCAAGCGCTCACACCGCCGGCTGCAGGGTGGGTCAATCCCGGGCGTCGTCGATCAGCCGGTCTCGGTCCCGGCGGATTTGCTCGCGGGCCTCGGGCACCAGCTCTGGGTCGAGCCCGCACGCCGAGAAGAACGCCACCGGGTCCAGCACCAGCGGCGGCCCCTCGCCGCGTAAGAACGCGTCCCGGCGGGCCGCCAATCGATCGGGCTCTCGGTAGAACCGCCTGGGGAACCCGTCGTGGATCACGCCCGCTCCAAGGGTACGAGGCGCCGCCCCAGGCGCGGCAGCCGCGGGGGCGGGCGACGGTGGCGCGCGGCGCGCTCGTCGGGCTGGGTGCCGTACGCCGCCAGCCAGTCACGCAGGCATAGCGATGCGTTGTGCCGCTCGATTGCGGCAAAGCACGCGGGGCAGAGCGCGTACGCCCCACACCCGCACGGGCGCGGATCGAAGGGGTTGGGCTGGTTCACACGGGGAATATGAGCCCGACAAGTAGCCTTGTCAAATTGGCAAGGCGCCTTGTCAGGTCGTCACCCGGGGGGACTACGGGACACCCCGCGGCATGCGTCTCAGATTTTGAGACGGACCGCGGGGCGCGTTTCTGCTCAGGCGCGCGAGGCCAGCTCGCCGAGGATCCGCCGCAGCATCTGTTCGGCCTCGTCGAGGGCTTGCTCGCCAGCGCCAGGGCGAGAGCGCGGGTAGAGCGGCGTCTCGGCCACGATCCGCTTGCCCCGCCGCACCACGCCCCGCACCTGGTCGCCCACAAATACCGTGCCCACCTTGAACCGCGCGTTCATGGGGGTCCGGAACGGGCAGCATCGGCGCGGCTTGAGCGAAAAGTCATGACCGCTTGCCGTCCCGTTGCCACCGGCTGAGCACGGGTAGCTTGCGGCGGCGGCGCTCGTCGAGGATGCGGTCGAGGATCGGCCAGGGTAGCTGGGCAATGCCTGGGTCCGGCTCGAGCCAGGTGTACGTGCCGTTCGCCGTCCGAGACGGGGCCACGTTGATCTTGCCGCGGGCGTACCTCACGTCGACCGCGTAGCCGAGCGTGTACTTGGTTTTGAAGCAGTCGACCCAGTTGCCCAGGGGGGTGTAGTCGGGGACCCAGTAGAACAGGTGCACCCCGCGCGGGCTCTTGGCCATGAGGGTCGGCGTCACCCAGGGGGCAATCTCGGCCGCCTCGGACGGGCGCGAGACGCCGTCGAGGTCGAGACACACGAGCCACTTGCCGGGCCGCCAGGGGCCGAGCGCGATGGCGATGTTCATATCCGGATCGAAATCGGCGGGCTTGAAATCGTGGCCCGCCTTCCAGCGCCCGTCGAGGTGCTCGAACTCATGCTTGCCCGCGTTACAGGTGTGCCCCCCGCACCGGCACCCGCCCGCGGGGTCCACCCCGTGCATGGGGATCACCCGAAAGCCTCGTTCGATGTAGGCGCGGGCCGCGTCTCGGATCGGATTGCTCATGGTTGTTCACCTCGCCGCGCGAGCTCGGCCGTGGCCCAATCGGCGAGGCACCCGCCGTTCTCGTCCGCAATACGGCGCAAGCTCGAGTCCAGCACGAGATTTCCAGCCTTTAGCACGGCGTGTGCCTTCGCGCCCACGACGTGCAGACCGCTCGCCGAGAGCATTGCCCGGAGCTCAGTGAGCGAGACCAGGTCGACGCCGCACGACAAGCAGCACCGGTCCTGGTCGCTCCGGGTCACGTCCCCTTCGGGGCAGTGAGTGCAGAACCACCGATCGAGCCGATCGGGTGGCTCGTCCTCGACGTGGTCGAGTTCCGGGTCGCCCGCGGCATTGCAGCGCACGCACGTCCAGCCGCTGTAACGGCCCGCCACGCGCGCCAAGGTGGCACCGCACGAGCAGTGCTCGACCTCGACCGCCTCGTCTCGTGTCACCATTGCGTGTTCTCTCTTTGCCCCGTGACCCACTCACGGTGGCACGCCAGGGACCCCAGTGTACTCGTCGATATCGTCCCGCGCTTGGCCGCACGAGGCGCACGTCGGCGGCGCGGCGGGCGCCGCCACGCCCAGCGCGCCGCAAATGTGAGCGAGCGCGCTCTCGGCTGAGAGCGCGCCCGCTTTCCACGATTCGAGCCGCTGGCATGCGACGCCGAGCGCGCTCTCGAGCCGGTCGATATGCGCGCCCATGCCTTCGATGATGGCGGACAGGTCCATCCAGGGCTCCGAACGCCAGCGCTCGCTCACGCCGCCGCCTCGTCTTCCCATTCGAGGCCGTCGCCGGTCTCATCCCACACCCAGTCGACGTCCCCCTGGGCGTAGCCGGGGAACACGCCCGTTTGCTCGCACACGGCCAGCTCGGCGAGCCAGAGCTGGTATTGCTTGCGCCCCGCCCTCAGCACGCTGGGCGTCACCGGGTAGACCGTGACCAGGTACGGGCGTTTCTGCTCGACCGCCACGACATACACCTCGTCCACGGCCCCAGGCGTGTAGGCCATCGTGCGGGCCAGGCCGTCGGCGTACCAAGCGACCTGAGCGTGGTAGAACATGTTCCGCGCTTGCCACTCGAACCGCCCGGGTTTCGAGGTCATGCACGTTTTGAGTTCGACCAGCCGCTTGCGCCCCGGGATGGGCTTGACGACGTCGGGCGTGCCGGCGCAGCGGCGTGCCCCGAGGGTCCACTCGATCCGGGTCTCCTGGACCCCGTCATCCAGTAGCTCCATGGCGCGCGGGTGCGCCTCGATACTACGCCGCATCCCCTCGACCGCCGCGAGCTCGCTGGGGATCAGGATGTGTTTGCCGGGGTGCTCGGCCTTGAACTCTTGCCACGCCTTGAACTTGGCGTTCCGGGCGCCGCCCTCGTACACGACCACCTTGCTCTCGCCGCCGAGCAGATAGGCGTGCGTGGCCGAGCCCTTGCGCATCGCGGCCGTCTCGTCGGCGACGCCGTCGGCGTAGTGAGCGGGGCTCTCGGCCATGAACTTGAGCCGCGAGAAACGCACGGGTTCGAGCGGCTTAGAAGGGGATGTTGTCTTTGGGGGCATGAGGCGTCTCCTTGATTTGCTTGGTTCGCCGAGCGTGCGCCCGATCGAGCAGCGCCGTTTCTCGGTCGTTGAAGGTCTCGGTAGCGATATCCGCCGCCACGTCGTCGAGGTCCTCGAGGGTTTTCGCGGCGGCCATGAGTTGCAGCACCTCAGAGCAGCGCGGGGTGAGCGCGGGCGCCTCGGGCGCGGGGCGCTGAGCGGGCGGGGTCTGAGCGGGCGAGGGCGAGGCGGCCTTCTGTGCACCGCCCATCGCGTGCATGACCATCACGAAGGGCTTTCGCCTCGGTAGCTCGATCGTCACCGATATGTCTCGGTCGAGTTCCGGCGAGCCCCAGATGCGGATACAGGGCTCATTCGCCCACATGCTCGAGAAGATGGCGAACCGGTGGCCCACCCACTTGAAGGGCACGCGCCCAAACATCTCGCGCAAGCAGATGCCGTTCGTCTTGTTCAGCGGCAGCTGTAGGGTCTCGCCCTCAAACGTGAGCACGCCCTTCTGCTTGATCCCCTTGTCGGTCTCGAGTTCCTCGAGCTGGACCTCGGTGACGAGTAGTACTTTCCGCTCGTCGGGGCCGAGCAGCCCCGCTTTCCAGAACCGCCCCGGGTAGAGCTGGTCCCAATCCACGATCTTAGACATTGCCATATGTGCCTCCTTTTTCCCGCTGAGCGGGCCTCATCCGTTGTGATTGGCCGCGGCGCTTGCCGGGCCCCAGTAGCCGTTCTGCATGACCCAGCCGCGCTGGCGCCGAGTCTCGATCTTGACGAGCCAGTCGAGGTGGGTGGGGTGCGGCCAGAACTCGACCTCGGCCAGGTCCTCGTGCCGCTCTTGCCACTCGCTGAGCGCCGCGTCGGGGGTCTCGCCGTGCCCGGTGCAATGCGCGAGCGGGCCCGCGTCCTCGGTGCCGTCGTAGCAATTCTCGCACACCGCTTGCCAGCAGCGCCCGAGGGGGTTGTACGAGACGGTGATATTGTGGCCACAATGGCACTGGGCCGCGGCAGCTATCTCTAATTCCATTTGGGGCGGGGCTTTCTGGGGTGTGGGCGTCATGACGACGCGGAGATTGGTGCGGGTGGCGACCTCGGCCTTGGCGACCGCGAGTTGCGCGCGCAGGTGAACCGTCACGAGCGTTCCGCCGGTCTCGCCGAGGTGCACCTCGGCCAGCTCGACCAGTGCGTCGAGGTGTCGGCGGGGGGCGTCGTGCCGTAGCTCGAGATCGAGCAGCCGTAGCGCGCGCTCGCACCCTTGCACCGCTTGACGCTCGCGCAGCATCCGTTTGGTGCTCACGAGGCCCTCCGTGCGGTCGAGAGCGGGGCCACGCACTTGCTGAGCCCGGCGTGCTCGGTGGGCTCGTCCTCGGGCGCGGGGGGCAGAGCGACCGCACGGTGTATGAACTCGTGGTCGGTCGTGACGTCGAGGTCTCGCGCGTACACGTCGGCGTCCTCGCGGCTGCCCTCGACTAGCTCGCCCTGGGCGCGGCGCCAGGCCTGGTCCTCGATATCGACGCCGCGGCACCAGCGGCGGCGCGAGACGTATTCGATCGCGAATCTCATTCGATCACCTCGCCCGTGATGGCCGCGGCGCGGATCTTCTCGCGCATCCGTAGCTCGCGGCTCGCGTGCTCGAGGGCCTCGGCGCGCGCCTGGGTCTCGGTGCCGGCGGCCCAACCGTGGCAGAGCCGAGCCCCGTCTTGGAGGACCTGATAGTCGAAACCCCCGCGCTCGGCCGGGGTGATCTGGACCTTGCCTTTAGCGAGCATGACGGAGAGTTTCCTTTCTTCGGCCGCGGCGCGCCACTCGCGCAGCGCTTGGTGTGGGTCCGGCGGTGCCGGCGTTTCGTCCTTGGGCGCCGTGAGCCGCGCCCGCGTCTCGTCGAGCGCACGGATAGCCTCGCTCATGGCCGAGCGCGCGCCCGAGAGCCCCTTGATAAAGCGTGAGGTGCTCATGAGCATCACAGCCCCAGCGCCGCCTTCGAAAGGCCCAGATTGATAGCGCCCATGACCTCGGCGGTAGGGGCGTTCAGCCCCTTGAGCTGGGCCATCAGCGAGCCGATCGCGGAGAGATTGCCCGCGCGCGCGGCTTCGGTGAGCACGGACAGGAGTTCCTGTTTCGACATATACCTCAGTATACCAATCAGTGCTCTGAGTACCACTGTACGGGCGGCTTGTAGCGGGTCGTTTCTCGGGCAAGCGTTCAGTGTGCCCGGGTGCGACAACAGCGCGCGAGCTCGACCAGGAACTCGGCGAAGGCCGGCGGCGTGCGGCGGCGGATCTCCTGGGATGCGGCCTTGAGCTGGGGGCGGCCGAGCCGAGCCCGCTCCATGGCGCCGTGCCAAATGGCATGCGTGGGAACGCCGGTGGCCCGGCGGGGGTATCGCTCAGGCCGATAGCCGACCAGGTACACCCAGGTGGGTTTCGCGCAAGCGTGCCCCCAATCCACTTGATTGACCTCGATCGTCACCCCGCCGTACGGATCGGGCAGCTCGCCGGGGCGCGGCAGCCCGCACGCATGCCAGAGCGCCGAGGCCTTCGGGTGTTCGAGCGCCCCGCCCCAGCGTCGAACTTGCTCGACCGCCAGGGGGGCCAGAGAGGCATCCTGGCGGCACCGCTTTGCCAGCGAGCCCCACGGCCCGCACGGCGGATGGGCCACGACCGGGTGTGGGCCCGCGTAGTTGCGCGCGTCGCGTTGCTCATCCCAGCATTCGACGCCCGGCATCTAGGGGTACGGGCCTCGCGGATCGACGTACAGGGCCGCCACCGTGCACAGCGCGCTCATGCTGGCTTACAGGATCGGTGCGTCTCGGGCGGCCACTTGCGCAACTGAGAGCCGAGCAGGTACCGCTCGGCGCCGCACTCGCACCGGACTTTCCAGCGGGCGCCGGTGCCGGTGCTCTTGGCGGGGCCGATCACCGTGACGAGGCCGAAACGCTGGCCCGTGAGGTCGGCGGCTTTCTGGCCCCCCGGCTCGATCATGAACCGCCCCATCAGTTGGTCACCGCCGGCATGCTGATCCCCCGCCGAGCGAGCGCCATCACGATCTCGGCGCGTCTCGCAAACATGGCGCTACGCCGGACGATGCGGTCGAGCGCGCGCCGCGGCATGGTGGGCTGCGCCGCGGCAAACTCTTGCCACGCCGCGAGGTACCGCTCGCAATCCTCGACGAGGACCGGCGGCATCCAGAGCACGAACTGGTCGGGCCCCGGTCTCAGTATCACGGCCGCATGCGTGCCCGGCGGGCTGGCGTTTAGGATCAACGGCGTGGCGACGAAGATGTCGTCGGGGCGAAAGCCGAGGGTCATGAGAAGGCAGTGCGCCGCGTACGTCTCGCGGGTGAGGTGCGCCAGGTCGAGCGGGTCGAGGCTCATGTGCCGAACATCTCCATTTGCTTGCGGGTGGTGATCGTGAGGCATGCTGGGGAAAACCAGATCGCCTCCTTGTCGGTGGTCTCG
>Ga0247679_1000168_pt1 | contig 17612 bp, 10 predicted proteins | sample CNK20_metaG_FD_182797 | JGI IMG/M metagenome (GOLD analysis project Ga0247679, IMG submission 182797) | Soil microbial communities from Purdue University Martell Research Forest, Indiana, United States - CNK20 | ecosystem: Environmental > Terrestrial > Soil > Temperate forest > Bulk soil...
GACGTTTCGTGCTCCGCGTACGCCGTGCCGGCGATGTCGAGATGCGCCCACGATGGACAATTGACAAACTCCTTCAGAAATACTGCCGCCGTCGTCGCACCACCCCACCGTCCGCCCGAGTTCTTCATGTCCGCCCACTCGCTGCGGATCAGTTCCTTGTAGTCGTCCCACTCGGGTAATCTCCAGAGGCGCTCACCGACGCGCTCCCCACACTCAATCAACTTCTGAGCCAGTTCGTCGTTGTTCGAGAAAAGTCCGGCCGCCTCGCTGGCCAGCGCGACCACGCACGCGCCCGTGAGCGTGGCGTAATCGATGATGTGATCGGGCTTCAATTCCGACGCGTAGTGCAGCGCGTCGCTCAGGATCACCCGTCCCTCGGCGTCCGTATTCACGATCTCGATGGTCTTGCCGCTCATCGTCGTGATGATGTCGCCCGGTTTGTAGGCGCTGCCGCTGGGGAGATTGTCCGTCGACGCGATGACGCCGGTGACGCGCACCGGCAGCGCCAGCATGGCCGCCGCCTGGATCGTGCCGATGACCGCCGCGGCACCGCACATGTCGAACTTCATCTCCTCCATCTTGTCGGACGGTTTGATGGAGATGCCGCCGGAGTCGAAGGTGATGCCTTTGCCGACGAGGGCGACGTGCTTCGTAGCCTTGCGTGGCGCGTATTCGAGCACGATGAAGCGAGGCTCTTCGGCGGAGCCCTTGTTGACGGCCAGCAGGCCGCCCATCTTCATCTTCTCGATCTCGCGCTTGCCGTAGACCGTGCACTTGATGCCGATCTCTTTCGCGACCTCTTCGGCGCGGTGGCCGATGAAGGTGGCGGTGACGAGATTGCCGGGCGCGTTGCCGAGGTCGCGAACGGTGCGGATGCCCGCAGCGACGGCCTTCGCTTCGAGGTCGAGCTGTTTCGCCCGCTTCGCATCCACCCCCTCGGGTGGCACGAACTGCGCGCTGATCGGCAGCGACTTGTCCTCTTTCTTCGTGATGTACGTGTCGTACTTGTAGTCGCTGCCCGAGAGCGCCGAGGCGGCAATGCGCGTCGTCGCATCCGCATCGAGCTTCGCCACGGAGTAGGGGAGGACGATGATGATGTTCCGGTCGCGCTGCTTCTTCGCCATCTTCGCCACGCTGTAGAGCGCCGTGCGAAGAATGCGAATAGTGAGCGCTTCCTGCTTGCCGATGCCGAGCAGCGTGATCTTCTTCGGCTCGCCGGCAACGGTCGTGAGCGACTCATCCGCCTTCCCGGTGAACCCCGCATCCGCAATCGCTTTCATCGCCTGCGCGGCGACGGCGACATCGGGCTTGCTGTTTTCTGCAATCAATACAAAGAGGTGGTCAGCTTTCGCAACCTTGGGCTCGCGTGTGATGGTGACGTCCATATCGCGCCGGATTGTATCTGCTCTTCTTGAAAAGCGTTTCACGCGGAGACGCGGAGGGCGCGGAGGGTTGGTTTTACGTAGGTCGGACTCTCCAGTCCGACAATCACGTGCAGTCGGACTGGAGAGTCCGACCTACGTAACCCATCCTTCTCCGCGGTCCCCGCGTCTCCGCGTGACAAATCCAATGCGTATGGGTTTGCGGGCGATGGGGCCAGATCAGAAGTACATGCCCATACAATTGGCCGGACTCATGCACGAGCGAGGTAACTGAATGCCGTTTCGAATTCTGGTCATCGACGATGAGACTGCCATCCGCGAAGCGATCCGGATGACGCTGGAGTACGAGGGCTATCGCATCGACGAGGCGCGGTCGGGGCAGGATGGCATCGACAAGGCCACGCGCACTGCCGCGCCCTACGACGCCATCCTGCTCGACATCAAGATGCCGATTCTCGATGGCATCGAGGTCCTCGAGAATCTGAAAGAGCAGAAAGTGCCGTCGCCAGTGATCATGGTGTCCGGCCATGGGGACATCTCCACCGCTGTCGAATGCACGAAGCGCGGCGCGTTCGATTTCCTGGAGAAGCCGCTCAATCGCGACAAGCTCCTCCTCTCCGTCCGCAACGCCGTCCGCCAGCAGAAGCTCGAGGAAGAGGTCGGGGAGCTGCGCGAGCGTGAGGCCCGCGACTATCAACTCGTCGGCGATTCGGCATCGATGGTCAATCTCAAGACGCAGATCGAGCTGGCCGCGCCGACGAAAGCGACCGTGCTGATTCAGGGCGAGTCGGGCACGGGGAAAGAGCTCGTGGCGCGCGAGATCCATCGCCGGTCAGACAGAAAGGCGATGCCGTTCATCCAGGTCAACTGCGCGGCGATCCCCGAGGAGTTGATCGAGTCGGAGCTGTTCGGACATGAGAAGGGTTCGTTCACCGGTGCCGTCCGCAAACAGACCGGCAAGTTCGTCGCGGCCGACGGCGGCACGATCTTCCTCGACGAGATCGGCGACATGTCGCTGCGCACGCAGGCCAAGGTGCTGCGCGTGCTACAGGAAGGGGAGGTCGAGCCCGTCGGATCGGCGACGGTGATCAAAGTCGACGTCCGCGTGATCGCCGCCACGAACAAGGATCTGACCGACGAGATCAAGAGCGGCCGCTTCCGCGAAGATCTCTTCTATCGATTGAACGTCATTCCCGTCCGCACGCCGCCGCTGCGCGAGCGTAAAGACGACATCCCGCTCCTGGCCCAGCATTTCGCCACGATGTTCTCGGACCAGTACAACCGTCCCGCGAAGAAGTTCACGCCCTCCGCGGCGAAGGCGATGCAGGACGCCGCCTGGCGCGGCAACGTCCGCGAGCTGCGCAACATGATCGAGCGCCTCGTGATCATGACCCCCGCCGACACGATCGACATCACCGATCTCCCCGCCGAGTTCTTCCGCGCCGCCGGCGACATCATCACCACGACCATGCGCCTCGACAAGCTCCAGGATTTCAAAGACGAAGCCGAAAAAGCCTTCATCCTGGCCAAGCTCCGCGAAAACGGCTGGAACGTCTCCAAAACCGCCGAAGCCATCGACACCCCCAGATCGAACCTCTACAAGAAAATCGAGCAATACAACATCAAGCGAGAAGGCGGTGGCGTCATGACCGCGCCTGACGATCTGAAGAGTGAAGGGTGAGAAAAATCCCTACTCACGCATCTCGCGCCACCCCCCAATCGAGCCCCTTCTCCCCATCGCTTTTTGATGGGGAGAAGGTGGCCGAAGGCCGGATGAGGGGCCGTTGCAAGCACGAAGAATGAAATGGGAAGCAGCCAAAACAAGACTTCCATCGGCATCTTCGACTCCGGCGTCGGCGGCCTCACCGTCTTCCGCGAGATCGCCCGCGCCCTCCCGCACCACTCCCTCATCTACCTCGGCGATTCCGCGCGCGTCCCCTACGGAACGAAATCCGCCGAGACGGTGACACGCTACTCGCTCCAGGCCGCCGCGCATCTCATCGACCGCGGCATCGGCATGCTCGTCGTTGCCTGCAACACCGCCACCGCCGCCGCGCTACCGGCTTTGCAGGCGTCGCTGAAGATCCCCGTCATCGGCGTCGTCGAGCCCGGCGCGCGCGCCGCGGTCGCGCGCACCCGAGGCCGCGTCGGCGTCATCGCCACCGAGGGGACGGTGAGGTCGCAGGCATACACGAAAGCGATCCGCCTGATCGACCCGAAGATCGAAGTGATCGAATCCGCCGCCCCGCTCTTCGTCTCGTTAGCCGAGGAGGGATGGGCCAACACGCACGTGGCCAGAGAAGTCGCCGAGATCTACCTCGAGCCCCTCCTCGACGCCAACATCGACACCTTGGTCCTCGGCTGCACGCACTACCCCATTCTGAGAGGCACGATCGAACAGGTTACCGGCGACAAAATCGCGATCGTCGACAGCGCCGAGACGACGGCGTCATTCGTAAAGAATGCGGTCCGCAACAAACCGTCCGGCACCCCCAAACACACCTTCCTGGTCACCGACGCCGAGGAACGCTTCCGAAGAATCGCCAGCGATTTCCTGGAGAGGGAGATCGAGCACTTGGAGTTGGTGACGCTCTGATTTCGCGCGAAGCGCGCCGCCATCTCGCAGCCACATCAGCAACGAGCTGCCAGCTAACCTCTTCGTCGCTCCTTCCACAGGTGGCCTAGCGTCCCAAAGATGAAGAACTCGATCATGCTTGCCACAAACACGACAATTTGCATCCGCACAAGCCACGGTGGGGTGTTACCCTCCGAGACGATCATTAGTGCCAATACCACCAAAGCCGGGACTACACCGAAGACAAACAAGGCCGCTACAGCGAATGACACTCGTTGCCATCTCGGTTTAGAACCGCTAGCGAGACCTGTAACGAACTTCACGAGAGCCTGTCCGCAAAGTATCGCCGACCCAAACGACCACTCAGCTGAAGTAAGCGCGCGCCACCCTTCGTTCCGGAAACTCATCACTATCGTAATGACGAGCAAAGGTAGTAGCGCGAACATGAGCTCCGCGGTAACTCCGGCCACCGCATTTATTGTCTCATCCTTGGTCAGTGCTCCGTCGCGCCTCTGTTGGTCCACGCAGACTCCCTAGTCAGATTTCCTGAAGCTCTTCAAGTTCTCCGCGTTCCACGGAGAAAGGCATCACCCGTATGTCTTGATCCATCTTGATGTTCAGTTTTGAATAGAACATTGGATGTATAGCGCACTGGTCGCGTGGAGATATAGCCAAGCGTTCCATCGCCGAGTACTCGAACTCGGCATCAAGAAAACCCGCTGCATCGTTGCGATCCTTAACCCGGCCCACGATCCCGAGCTCAGCGACCAATTGACGAAAGTTCGCAAGCGAATATTCGCCGTCCGGCCACTCGCCGCGAGTGTCCTTTGCGCGCTTATCCAATTCCGACCCATCGAAAATCATCGGCATGCCGAGCAGGGCCTGAACGATACGTGCTACCGAAGGGTATGTTAACTCGTACGAATTAAGAATTTCGTTTGCCAGATCGGCTTCGGCCTTCTTAACTGCTTCCCGAATGCCCTCGGGTGAAAATGTGGGGAAGTCACCGCGAAGAATTGCGTCATTCGCTATCGTATTGCATAGAAAAATGAGTTGGCGCGGACGCATCTGTGTGTGTCTTAGCACATATACAAACGTACGCTCTTTGCGGCCACGGCGGTTCTCAAGTGCACTGCCAAAAAACGGCTTCCACATGCGCTCAAATACCTCTTTATGGCGACTCCAGTTGACGTCGCTAAGGCGCGCCCGGTATACCTCGCTGCTGGAGGTAAGGTAGCGCCAGAACCGCCATGTGATAAGTTGCAAGAGCTCCTTAGGTCGCCATAGCAGATACAGCGGATGCTTGATGTTCTTCAGTGGATTCAGGAGGACGGTTTCCTTGAGGTAGGGGAATACCTCGCCGGAGAGGAAGAGCTTCAAATGAACGCCACGGTAGGCGTATCGCAGGTTGAACTTCGAGGCGTATTGTACTAACGCCGCCATCGCCGTCATTAGTGACTCTTCGCGAATGTCATATTTCTCGAGCGTGTCCATTGCCACGATAATCTGACGCTCTTGCGCGAACTCAAGAACCCGTGCAATGTTGGCCTCGAGTTGGCCTTCATCGTAGAGGTCGCTGAAGTCCCCGGACGCCTGGTTTCCACGGTGGCCGTCGTGAAAGACGCTGGTGAGGTGCTCAAAGAACGTCTTGACGACATCGGACACGCGGCCGAGGCGAGAGGTTGGGACTTCACAAGCTAGCTGAATGTCAACGTTCTCCGTTTTTAGAGAGTGAAAGATCGTCGACCAGATAACAAACTCCCAGACTTTCGTGAGCGCCGGTACTGCGACGACACGCGCCTCCGGTGCGCGACTTGCAAGGGCAGCGAGCACTTCCTGGTACACGGACGGTTCGTGTATTTCAATGCAAACGGGGTTCGGGATTCGCTTTTGAAAAGAAAAGTACTCCGATAGTGCCGTCTTGCCAGACCCGCGGCGGCCAACGATTAAGTAGACTTTCTCATTTAGGGCCGCCTCATTGAAAGGGCTGTGCTCGAAATAAAATTCGCTGTACCGCTCACGCAGAGTCTCCAGCTCAGACTCGCAATCCGCCTGGCCGAAGGGCTCCGCGAACATTCCTCGGTCCGAGTCACGTTTCACCATCAATCAAAGCTCCCTCTGGTAGGGGAGTGACTGACACGCTGGTTTCCCTACCCCCTTTCGCGAAAAGATTTTGCGAGCGACGATAATATCCGGAATTTCAGGGGTCGCAGGGCTCGGCGGACCGTCGACAAACCGTCTCTTGCGGTCGCGTCCGAGACCGTAGACTCAGGCATCGGGCGGGGTCAGTGCCGAAAATGCCGCTCCCCCGTAAACACCATCGCGATACCCCGCTCATTCGCCGCTGCGATCACCTCTGCGTCGCGGACGGAGCCGCCGGGTTGGATGATGGCGCGGATGTTGGCGTCGGCGAGGAGGTCGAGGCCGTCGCGGAAGGGGAAGAAGGCGTCGCTGGCGGCGACGGTTCCGGTGATGGGGAGGATCGACTTCATGATCGCTACTTTGGCGGCGTCGACGCGGCTCATCTGGCCGGCGCCGATGCCTACTGTTTGCGATTGGTTCGTCAGGACGATGGCGTTTGATTTGACGTGGGCGCAGACGATCCAGGCGAATTCGAGGCCGTCCATTTCTTCGGGGGTGGGGTGGCGTTCAGTGACGACTTTCCATCCATCGCGCGAGCCGATCCGGTCCCTGCTTTGGGCGAGAATCCCTCCTGCGGCGCTGCGGTAGTCGGTGTCATTCGTCAAGGGCTGGGCGACGATCAGGCGGAGGTTTTTCTTTTTCGCCAGGATCTCGCGGGCTTTGTCGCTGAAGGATGGGGCGACGATCACTTCGAGGAACATCGACTCGACGACGGCTGCGGCATCAGCGTCGAATTCGCGGTTGGCGCCGATGATGCCGCCGAAGGCGGAGACGGGGTCGGATTCGATGGCGGCTTTCAATGCATCGACGAGTGAGTCGCGTCTTGCCACGCCGCAAGGGTTTGTGTGTTTGATGATTGCGGCGGCCGGCTCGTGGAATGCTTGGGCGAGGCGCATGGCGGAGTCGAGGTCGAGAAGGTTGTTGTAGGAGAGCTCCTTGCCCTGGATCTGTTCGAAAGGCGTTGTGCCTTGCGGGACGTAAAAGGCGGCGGTCTGTTGGGGGTTTTCGCCGTATCGCAGGTCCTGGAACTTTGTCAGGTTTAGTGTGAGCGTGTCGGATGTTGAAGATAGGAACTTGGCGATCATTGCGTCGTACGCGGCGGTCTTGCGGAAGACTTCGATCGCGCAGCGCAGGCGGAATGTCTCGCTGATCTCGCGATTTTCGAATTCGCGGATGAAGTCTGCGTAGAGCGACGGGTCGCAGAGCGGGAGGACGTGTTTGTGGTTCTTTGCCGCCGCGCGCAGCATCGACGGGCCGCCGATGTCGATCTGTTCGATTGCCTCAGCGATTGTCACGCCTTCTTTCGCGATCGTCGATTCGAAGGGATAGAGGTTGACCACAACCAGATCGATTGGCGGGATGCCGAGGCGGTTGACGTCGTCGCGATGCCCAGCGTTGTCGCGGTCGTGGAGGATGGCGCCGAATACCTTCGGCGTCAGCGTCTTGACGCGGCCGCCGAGGATTTCGGGGGCGCCGGACCATTGTGCGATGGAGGTGACTTCGATGCAATTGTCGGCGAGGTGTTTGGCTGTGCCGCCGGTGGAGAGGATCTCGACGTTCTTTGCGCGAAGTGCGCGCGCCAGCTCGACGATCCCGGTCTTATCCGAGACGGAGAGTATCGCCCGCGCTATGCTTTCAATGCGCATTGAAGCCACCGCGCATCGGCCGCGTGCTGCCGCCCGCTGATTTCCAGATGTAGTAGTAGAGATTGACGGTGTCTGTGATGGCGTGGGAGTAGCAGACCGAGGCGACGCCGAAGGCTGTTGAGCGATCGTCGAACGTTGATCCATCCCCGTTCTTGTACTCCTCGGTCATCAGTGGTCCGAGGTTCGTCGTGCGTGTGAAGACCTTGTCGAGATAGTGATTGAGCGTGAAATTGGGATCGACGCCGTAGAAAACCGGCGAGAAGCGCGCCAGGCGATGCTCGAAGTACTGCTCGAAGTCGGCGTGCGCGGCGGCATCGTCGTCGCCGATGTGGAAGGGATTGTTGGCGTCGCCGACGAGGTGCGAGAGATTGCCGAGCTGCGCGACGACGGCGCTCATCGGCTGGTTGGTGCGGATCATCTGCACAATTCCTCGGGTCTGCGCTTCGATGCGCTCGCGCAGACGGCGTCGATGAATGTCGGTTCCTTCGCTGGAGAGGGCGTCGTCGACACCGTGCAGGTATTCGTCGTGGTACTTGTCGAGGAGCAGCCGCAGATCGGGCGGCGCCAGGGCCGCGCTTTTTTCGGCGATGCGGAGATCGGCGGCGCGCGTCCAGGCCATTGACGGTAGCGCGATCGAGAGGAAGAGGAGCGCGGCGGCGAGGCGTTTCATGGGCGGACGCGATGGTACAACACGCCGCTTTTGCGGAACATGTAGCGCTGCTGACGGCTTGCGCTGCCTGCCCGAACGTTTTCGGACGGCCGGTAGTCGGCGCGGTGGCGGGGGCGCGCGTGATGCTGGTCGGTCAGGCGCCGGGGCCGCATGAGGTGGATGCGCGGCGGCCCTTCGCGTACACGGCGGGCAAGCGGCTGTTTGCATGGATGGCCGGCATCGGCGTGGACGAAGAGACGTTTCGCGATCGCGTTCACATCGCGGCGGTGATCCGCTGTTTTCCGGGGAAGGACGCGAAGAGCGGCGGGGACCGCGTACCGGACGCCGAGGAGATTGCGCGATGCGGCGCGCATCTCGATCGCGAGATTTCGATTCTGAAGCCGAAGCTGGTGATCGCGGTGGGGACGCTGGCCTCGCAGCAGATGATCGGGATCGCGCAGCTCAAGGATGCGGTGGGGTTGCTTCATCGCGCTCGTCGCGCGGGTCGAGCGTTCGATGTGGTCGTGTTGCCGCATCCGTCGGGGCGGTCGACCTGGTTGAACAAGCCGGAGAATCTGGCATTGTTGAATGAGTCGCTGCGGTTGATTGCGGAGCATCCCGCGTTTGTGGGCGCCTTCCGCTGATCGGGTTGAAACTATTCGTCGAGGAGTTTGCCGCTCCACATCGGTTGGTTGCCGATGGCGATGCGGAAGGCGACGGCGGTGAGGATGGCGATGAAGATGACCGGAGCGATCGCGGACGGCAGATACCAGGCGGAGAAGTCGACGGACATCGGCAGGAAGAATGCGACGCTGAAGATCGTCTGTGCGGTGACGATTCCGAGGAGGCCGACGCGAACGACGACGGCGGTCCAGATCGCGGCGATGACAACCGTGCCGCCGAAGATGTACGGGTTGCCCCCGGAGGCGAAGGCGGACGCGATGAGCAGCAGAAGGTAGAACCCGGCGGCAGCAAGGCTGCGGCGGCGCAGCACGATGGCCAGCACGACGAGCAGAACGACCATCGCCAGGCCGGTGATGATGCCGCTGCTGATCTGCGAGGCAACCTCGGAAATGGCGACGCGCACGCCAAGCAGGGTGTTCACAGCCCATGTCGCCGGAGTTCCGGGCGCTCTCCAGCCGAGCCGTCCTGGCAGCCACGGTGTGGCCGTGGCGATGAACACATGCGCGAGACCGGCGGCGATGCCGATGAGCAGATCGCGTCCGACGAGGGGATCGCGAATGTTGCCGCCGATCAGACGCGACCAAGCGATGAGGCGCTCCGGCCAGCGTCGCCGCACGTACGGCTCGAGCGCGACGTAGAGAAAATAGTAGGCCACGGCCCAGAGGAGAGCCATCCGGACCGCGGAAATTATGACGCTACTCTCGTGGGCAAAGACGGCGCGATGATCGGCGGCCAGTAGTCTGGCGCTGCACTCGATCGCGAAGACAGCGGCCGCGACATGCGACGCTCCACTGCGATCTCCCCGGCGCGTCCGAAGGTTGCGCCACGCAAGCACGATCGTGGCGAGCGTGAGTGAGGTGAAGAGGATTGTTTCGAAGATCGCCAGGGAAGGCGTTTCGAAGGGCTGGCGTCCGACTGCGCTTGGATCGTCGTTCCACGGTCCGGTGATTTTGAAGAAGACGGGCACGCCGCCCGCGGCAGCCGCTTCGATGTGAGCCGGCTTGGTTCGATCATCGGGCCAGAACCCGTTCCATGCCACGCGCTCGTCGGCGAAGAACGGAGGAACGATGCGCGGCGTGACGCTGGTAAGCGTTGCGGAATCGAAGCCGGCCAGGCGAAGCACTTTGCTCCAATCGGCGTGCGCTGTTGTCGCGTGCCCCCGAGGGGCTGCCAGTCCGAAGAGCCGGCCGTTGGTATCGACTTCGATCGTGACCATGCCTTCGCGGAGCGGCGGGTCATCCTTCGATGCTGCGGTGTTGTCGGAAAGCGTCGTCAGCGGCGTCGCACTTTCGCGGAGCCGAAGAACGACGGAGGGCGGGCCGCTGCGCAGGTGATCGAAGCGCTTCGGCGAGCGATCGTGTTCGCTCAGCCAGGCGAGATACGGAGACTGCGCTTCGAATGCGCGCACGCGATATTTTCCCGGCTCGATGCCGATCGCGCGGCCGATGTCGATGGCGTTCTGCTCGAGCACCTCGGGCGGCTTCTCGAACGGAATCTTCGACATGATCCGCCAGTCGGAGGTGATGCCGAGGATGCAGGCGAGCATCACGGCGATCGCTCCGACCCAGCCCCAGGCCGCTGCGGGAGAGAGCGTTCCTTCGATGCCGGCAGAGGCGACAAGATCGGGCGACGGTGTCTCGCCGGCGGCAATTGCGGCAGCGAGCGGATCGCCGCCGGGGAGCGCTTCGAAGACCTGCCGCGCCGATCGTGGACGCTGCGATGGATCGCTTTCGAGGCAGCGCAGGATGATGCGCTCGACAGCCGGCTCGATGTCGCGCACGACATTCGACGGCGTCGTGATCTGGGTGGCGTGCTCGCGGCGCAGGTCTGGAATGGTGCGTCCGCTGCGGGCGCGGCGGCCGGTGAAGATCTCGTACATGACCAGGCCGAGCGCGTACAGGTCACTCTGCACCGTTGCCGCTTTTCCTTCGAGCTGCTCGGGCGCCATGTAGGCGGGCGTGCCGGCGACGATGTTGCTGTCGACGGCATCCTCGCTGGCGAGCGCGAGGCCGAAGTCGGTGATGCGCGGCTCGCCGCGGCCGTCGATCATGATGTTGGCCGGCTTGAGGTCGCGATGAAGGATGCCTTTCGCGTGCGCCGCGGAAAGGCCGGCAGCGACGCCGCGCGCGATCTCCACCGCTTTGTCATGCGCGAGGCGTCCGATGCGCTGGAGCAGCCGCGCCAGATCCTCGCCGTCGACGTACTCCATGGCCACGAAATGCGCACCATCCCATTCGCCGATGTCGTAGACGCGGCAGACGTTCGGATGCGCGACCTGGCGGCCGAGGCGGACCTCGTCGTGGAGGAGAGCGAGTTGTGTGGCGTCGCGTGCAAACACCGCAGGAAGGAACTTCAGCGCCACCTGCTGGCCGAGTTTCAGATCATCCGCGCGGTAAACCTCACCCATGCCGCCGGAGCCGAGAAGGCTGACGATGCGATACCTGCCGGCGATGATCGAGCCGGGCGCAAATTGCGCGTACGGCAGCGACGAACGCGGCGTCGTTTCGTTAAGGCGGACAGTTTCGTCCGGCGCGGGCGTTTGCATGTTTGGAAGGGAACATTGTACGCGGGGGAGGGAGCGCCAATTGCTTCAGCAAGCGCATCCTTGTTAAAGCGCGCCTCGACTCCGGCAAGGTGAGGAACGTCCTCGATAAGAGAGACCAGAATCTGGTCAACATCAACCAGATTCTGGTTATCAACAGCCAGATTCTGGTTGATAACAGCCAGATTCTGGTCATCAACAGCCAGGTTCTGGTTGATAACAACCAGATTCTGGTCATCAACAGCCAAGTTCTGGTTGATAACAGCCAGATTCTGGTTGATGACGTCCAGATTCTGGACAACGTTACCCTAAAGGCGATCCGCAGATGTCGCAGATGGCGCTTTCAAAATGGGGTCAGGTCCAAATTTGAAAGTGACGAAACACGACAGGGTGTAGCCGACAGGTTTTGTCACTTTCAGATTCAGACCTGACCCCATTTTGAAAGCGGCGTGTGCGAATGAGGGGGCGAGACGGCCCTCAATCCCAGTTCAGTACAACGTCCGGCAGCTTCGTCTTTCCGCCGTGGCCGTCGATGATCTCTACCTGCACGTCCGTCCAGCGCGGCACGCCTTTCGGGCGCTTCGGCAGGGTTAGCGTGAATCCGGCATGGCGTACGCGGGGGTACCAGGGGAACTTCATTTTCACATCGTAGCGGTCGGTGGGTGTGGCGCGATAGCGATGCGTGTCGTTGTCGAGCATCACATCGACCTCGGTGATCCCGTTCGGCGCGAGGGCCCAGCCGCTTATCGTGAGCGGGCCGGTGACGTTCTGTTCGGCGTGTGGTGTGTCGACGATGCCGAATGTGCGGCCCATGTAGGTGGCCTCGCCGCGAAGGGCGCGCTGGAGCTCCTGATCGTCGGTGAAACTGGCGCCGTCGCGTTTGTCGGGCGGACGCAGCTCGTGCCAGTTGGGAACATTGGCCGTGACTGCGAAGAGGTAGTCGCCTCCTCCTCGGTGATCGAACCGCCGGACGAAGTTGATGCGCCCGAGGCCGAGCTCGCGGCCGAGCCAGGCATGGGTCGAATCGGAGGCGCCGCGCAGCCAATCGTCGTGCACGAGGAGGAAGTGGCAATCGTTGTGCACGAGCAGCGGGAGCAGATCGTCAGGAATGGTTTTCATCGCCGCCATTTCCCTGATCTTCGCGTGCAGCGGCGGTTCGAAGCCGGACGTTCCGTTCATCAACGGCTTGTGATGAATCGTCGCGCCGAACTGGTAGAGGTACGGCGCGATGCCCTCTGACACCGGGATCTCCAGCGTGCCTCCGGAAAACTTCGTGTCGTGCATCCAGACGTAGGCGGGGTCGGCGGCATCGAGCGCATGCTCCCAGCGGAACATCGGCAGGACGTCGTGAATCGACAGCACGATGAGAAGCGCGGCAACGCCCCAGCGCGCGACCTTCGACCGGCGCGCGTTGATCCACGCCGCCGCGCCGCACGCGCTCGAGCCAGCCAGTCCGACGTAAGCGATGCTGGCCCAGCGTGACGTGATGCGAATGCTGCGGAACGGGAGAAAGTGATCGAACAGAAAAGAGTGCAGGAAAGCGTGAAGCCCCAGCGAGCCGAGGACGCCGAGGACGATCCAGAGGAGCATCACCCAGATCTCGACCGGCATCCGCGAGCGGGCCGCGAGCGTGCGCAGCGATTGCGCGTGTTCCGCCGATCGTGCGTTGGGCAATCGCAGCGAGAGGCGAGCCACGATCGCGATGACGAGGCAGACGATCGGCGTGCCGGCGGAATCGATCGCGATGAGCGTGCGGCCGAAGAGTGTCCATTCGTAGTGAAGCGTGGCCGTGCCGATGTACGTGGCGACGGAGAAGACGACGATCACCGTGTCGAGCAGAAGCAGTAGCCAGCGAGGGACGGGACGCGCATCGAGCGGCACCGGACGTTTGCTACGATCGAGCAGCAACGCGCTGGCGGTGAGGAAGAGCATCATCAGTCCGGGGAAGAGCGCCCTTTCCGGGAGGACCTTCTCGCGGTCGGAGACATCACCGTACGCGCGGTTCTTGCTGCTCGAGGAGAGCCAGTCGTTCCAGGTCGCGGAGCCTGCCATCGCTGCGTTGCGGTCGCGCACCATCCCGTACAAGTCGGAGACGCGTTTGTATGGCAGCAGCACCGGCACCATCAGCGCCGCGGCAAGAATCGTCGCCAGGCCCGCGCCCATCAACGTGCGCCAGCGAAAGCGCACGGAGAGCAGCGCGAGCAGGGCCACCGACAGGACGAGCGCGGTCGTGCCGAAGAGGAACTGATGAATGTTCGTGAGGCCGTTCATCAGCACGCAGAGTCCGTACAGCACCGCATTGCGCGCGACCGGACGCCGCCAGTAGTGAATGAGCGCGGCGAGCATCAGCGGCATCCATCCGCCCCAGACGAATTGCAGCAGGGCGAAGTAGTCGACGCGAAAGCTGACGAAGGCGTAAAGGATGCCGGCCACGAGCCCCGCGGCCGCCGAGCGCGTCAGCGTGCGCCCGAGGACGTAGGCACCGTAGCCGCTGAAGGCGTAGCCGAGGAGGAGCGCGACGTTGTAGATAGCAAGCGGCGTGAAGCCGAGGAGATAGAACGGAAACGAGACGATGGCGATGCCGAAGAGGTTCTCGCTGTACGCCAGCGGATCCTTGCTGGGGTAGAAGATGTTGGCTTTGTAGAGATGCGATGGCGCGCTGGTGATGGCGTGCAGATCCCAGTCGAGGATCCATGTGTTCAGTAGCGGATCGCCGAGGTAGGCGACAGCGGTGTCGAGACGCGCGGCGACGGGCCACGTCAGAACGATCGTGAACAGGAGAAAGAAGACGAACGCACCGACCTCCTGGAGCACGCGCACTCCCAACGGATGCGCGCTCTCCGCGCGATAGCCGATTTGTTCTGGCGACACCGGACGGGAGAGTAGCGGTGAGGTGACGGGGGCGCAAGGTGGGGCTGTCCAAAAAGCGTCTCACGCGGAGACGCGGGGGACACGGAGAAAAACCTCTGCGTTCTCCGCGTCTCCGCGTGAAACGCTTTTTTGAACATGGACCGCGAGCTCACTGCCAGTTCAGCACGATGTCTGGGAACTTCGTTCGTCCGCCGCGGCCGTCGATGACTTCGATCTGGGCGTCGGTCCACTGCGGCACGCCGCGCGGGCGTTTCGGGAACGTGAGCGTGAATCCGCCGTGCTTGTCTTTCGGGTACCAGGGATACTTCGCCTGCACGTCGTAGCGCACGGTGGGCACGGCGCGGTAGCGGTACTTGCCGTTGTGCAGAATCACGTCGACGGCTGCGACGCCGTTGGGCGAGAGGGCCCAGCCGTTGACGACCATCGGTCCTGTGACGGTCGAGTCGTAGCGCGGCGAGTCGACGACGCCGAAGGTGTGATTCATATACGTCGCCTCCCCCCGCAGCGCGCGCTGCATCTCCAACTCCTCGGTGAAGCCGGCGGCATCGCCACTCTCCGGCGGGCGCAGACCGCGCCAGTTCGGGACGTTCGATGTCACCGCGAAGATGTAGTCGCCGCCGCCGCGATGATCGAAACGCCGTACGAAGCCGATGCGTCCGAGTGCGAGCTCGCGGGTGAGCCAGAGGTGCGTCGGCTCCGATGCGCCGCGCAGCCAGTCGTCGTGGACGAGCAGGAAGTGGCAATCGTTGTGCGCGAGCAAGGGCAACAGCTCATCCGGAATGACCTTCTTGCTGGCCATCCCGGCGATCTTCGCGTGCAGCGGCGGCTCGAAGCCGGAGGTTCCGTTCATCAGCGGCTTGTGATGAATCGTGGCTCCGAATTGATAGAGATACTGCGCGATCCCCTCGGATACCGGCATCTCCAGCGTGCCGCCGGAGTATTTCGTGTCGCGCATCCAGACGTACGCCGGGTCGGTGATCTCGAGCGCGTGCTCCCAGCGAATGATCGGCAACACGTCGTGGATTGCCAGTGCGATGAGGAGCCCAGCGATTGCCCAGCGCGCGATCTTCGTCCGGCGCCGTTCGATCCATGCCGCGGCGCCGCACGCGCTTGCGCCGGCGAGGCCGACGTAAGCATCGGTGGCCCAGCGCGCCGGCACGCGCATGCTGCGAAACATCGTCAGGTGATCGTAGAGAAACGTGTGCACGAAGCTGTGCAGCCCGAGCGAGCCGAGAACGCCGAGGACGATCCAGAGCAGCATCACCCAGATCTCGATCGGCATGCGGGAGCGCGCTGCGGCAGTTCGCAGCGATTGCAGCGTGTCGCCCGACAGACCCTTCGGCAGTTGGAGCGAGAGCCGCACCATGACCATCACGATCAGGATGACGAGCGGCACATCGGAGGAGGCAGGTTTGGATGTGGTGTGGAAGGCGACGATGGTGTGCCCGAGGAGCCGCCACGCATAGTTCTTCGTCGCCGCGCCGATGTAGGTGCCGATGGCCATCGCCACGATGATGGCGTCGAGAAGATGCAGGAGCCAACGCGGGACGGGGCGGGCATCGAGTGCGACCGGCAATTTGCGCCGGTCGATCAGCAACGCGCTGGCAGTGAGGAACAACATCATCAGCCCAGGAAAGAGCACCGCCTCGGGGCGTACATTCGCCGGATCGGCGATATCTCCGTAGGCGCGGTTCCGGACGTTCGCGGAGAGCCAATCGGTCCAGATCGCGGAGCCCCACATCGCGGTGTTGCGGTCGCGAACCATTCCGTAGAGCTCGGAGACTTCCTTGTACGGCAGGAGCACGGGAACCATCAGCGCCGCGGCGAGAATCGTCGCCAGCGCTGCGCCGATCAGCGTGCGCCACTTGAATCGCGTCGTGAGCAGTGCGAGTAGCGCAATCGATAAGACGATTGCCGTCGTGCCGAACAGGAACTGATGAATGTTCGTCAGGCCATTCATCAGCACGCAGAGCCCGAAGAGGATTGCGTTGCGCGTCGTTGGCCGCCGCCAGTAGTGCAGCAACGCGGCGAGCATCATCGGCATCCATCCGCCCCAGACGAACTGCAGGTGCGCGAGATGGTCGGTCCGGAAGTTGACGAACGAGTAGAGGATGCCGGCGACGAGGCCGGCGGGGACGGAACGCGTGAGCACGCGCCCGAGAACGTACGCGCCGTAACCGCAGAAGGCGAAGCCGAGGAGGATGGCGATGTTGTAGACGGCGAGCGGCGTGAATCCGAGGAGGTAAAAGGGCAACGCAACGATGGCGATGCCGAAGAGGTTCTCGCTGTAGGCCAGCGGGTATTTGCTGGGATAGAAGATGTTGGCGTCGTAGATGTGCGTGGGCGCGTTGGTGATGCTGTAGAGATCCCAATCGAGGATCCAGGTGTTGAGAAGAGGATCGCCGAGGTCGGGGACGGCGGTGTTGAGATGGCTGGCGACGGGCCAGATCAAGATGACGGTGAAGAGCAGGAAGAAAGCGAACGCGCCCACCTCGCGAAGGAGGCGCATCCAGAACGGGTGGACGTCGTCCGCGCGATAGCCGAAAGGCTCGGATGTCATCGATAGGGAGAGTAGCAGACGTGTCGCGTTGCCGGGACGAAGGCCGGTGTTATTCAAGTCGCGTTGTGCGAACGCGAAAGTCGCCACCGAGCCGGTGGCGGTACAGCCGTCGAGCCGACGGCGCTACGCCTGCCCATGCCACGAGCGAGCGACGTGCGCGCGTGTAGCGCCGCCGGCCCGGCGGCTGTATCGCCGGCGGCCCGCCGGCGGTTGTGAACGTTTGATATCTTCGCGCCCATGATCAACAAAGTGGTCGCATCCGCGGACGAAGCGGTCCGCGACGTCGCCGATGGCGCTACGCTCGTCGTTGGCGGCTTCGGACTCTGCGGGATCCCGGAAAACCTGATCAACGCGCTCGTCAAGCGCGGGGTCAAGGGCCTCACTTGCGTCTCCAACAACGCCGGCGTCGACGATTGGGGCCTCGGCCTCCTTCTTCAGACGCGCCAGATCCGCAAGATGGTCTCGTCGTACGTCGGCGAGAACGCAGAGTTCGAGCGCCAGTTCCTCGCCGGCGAGCTGGAAGTGGAGTTCGTGCCGCAGGGAACGCTGGCCGAGCGGATG
>Ga0247679_1000170_pt1 | contig 17547 bp, 15 predicted proteins | sample CNK20_metaG_FD_182797 | JGI IMG/M metagenome (GOLD analysis project Ga0247679, IMG submission 182797) | Soil microbial communities from Purdue University Martell Research Forest, Indiana, United States - CNK20 | ecosystem: Environmental > Terrestrial > Soil > Temperate forest > Bulk soil...
TTCGACGCCGGTGAAGACCTTCACGATCGGATTCGACGACCGGCAGCTCGATGAGTCCGACGCTGCTGCGCGCGTCGCGGCACATCTTGCCACCTGCCACGAGGAGTTGCGCGTCGATGAGCGTGCGCTTCTCGACGCGGTACCGCTGATGCCCCAGATCTACGACGAGCCGCTGGCCGACACATCCGCAATTCCGACGTATCTCGTCGCCCGGCTGGCTCGCCCGCACGTGACCGTCGCGCTCTCAGGCGATGGCGGCGATGAGTTGTTCGGCGGCTATCATCGTTACTTCCTGGGGCGGAAGATGTGGCGGCCGATCGAACGTGTTCCTCGACCTCTGCGCAAACCACTGGGGTTGGTCCTTGGCGCGGCCGGTTTCGCCAGCGAGCGCATTCGTCGTTACGGTGCGGCCTTCCGTGCCCGTGACGCGATCGCATTTCATGCTGCTGCACTGCTTGATGAAAGGCTGCCGATCAGCGGCGATCCCGCGCTGCCCTTCGTGTTGAATCAGCGCTCCGAATGGCCACGCCTGCGTGACGTCACCGAGCTCCAGATGTATCTCGACTTCGCCTCATACCTTCCGGACGACATTCTGATGAAGGTCGACCGCGCCACGATGGCCGTGAGTCTGGAGTCACGCGAGCCGCTTCTCGATCATCGGCTGATCAACTTCGCCTGGTCTCTGCCGGTGTCGATGAAGGTCAGGGACCATACCGGGAAGTGGATTCTTCGCCGTCTGCTACAACGGTACGTGCCCGAATCGCTGATCGGCGCCGAAAAGCGCGGCTTCGGCCTGCCGATCGCTCACTGGCTCCGCACGGCACTCCGCGATTGGGTCGAAGCGAACCTGCCCCGCGACGACGACTATTTCGATCGCCTCGCGGTGCAGAGCCTTTGGAAACGTCATCTGGCAGGTCAGAATCATGACGCGTTGATCTGGCGCGTCGTCATGTTCGAAGCCTGGCGGCGAGCTCGCGCTTTGTGAGGGAATTTCGCGCACGCGCCTGGCCGTCGTTAGGCGCGCATGCCCAACTTGCGGAGGGAAAGCGAGATCTTTCCGGCCGATCTCTTTTCGATGCCGGACGGCGGACCGTGGACGATCGTCCATGTTCGCAGCCGTCAGGAGAAGGCGGTGGCGCGCCTCTTCATGGAACGGAAGCAACCCTTTTACTTGCCCCAGATCGAGAAGCAGGTTCGCCGCGATGGACGGACGTTCAAGTCGTTCCTCCCGCTTTTTGGCGGCTACGTTTTCGTTCGGCTCAACGACGATACGCAGCAGACGTTGTGGCGGACGAAGGCGGTCGTCCGGATGATTCCGGTCGATGATCAGGAGTTGCTGGATGGGGAGTTGCGGCAGATTCGTGCGTTGCAGGAAGCAGGCGCGATCCTCGTCGCGCATCCGGAGATCGCGGCTGGAGACGTCGTACGAATCGCCGACGGCGTTTTCCAGGGTTACACCGGTACTGTCGTCAGGGAGCTTGACGCGACGCGGCTAGTCGTCTCGATTACGGCGCTGAACAAGTCGGTCACGGCGGAGTTTCCGCGTGAGAGTGTCGTCCCGGCTCGCGCCGCGAAACGGTAATGGGACGTGACAGTTGCGCGTTGCCGGTCGATATGGTTGAATTGGCTGCGTTCAACTATTGAACGCCGCCCGGTTTGGCCGGTCCCTCGATCAGCATCGTGAGGGGTTTACCCGGTAACCGAAGCATGCGCGGGGGACAGAAGAACCCTGACGCGCCTCATACGTGAGTTTGTTGGAAATCGTGTCGGCGCGGACCAATTCCGCGTCTGCAAGCCCGGGAGGGTGAGCGCTCTCCCATCAGAAGTTCGCGATGTCGATGCCGGTCGAAGGCGCCGTCTACTGTGGCGGCATGTACACCGAAAGGGGCGAAGCCTGCCTCGTTTCTGAATCGGAATGACGACCGAAACCGCGCCCTTGGTCGAGAGTCCGGCATCGCTGCATGCGTTGATCGAAAAAATAGACGCGCGCGCCGCCCGCGTCGGTGTCATCGGGCTCGGGTACGTCGGCCTGCCGCTGGTGCTTCTCTTTGCAGAGTCGGGTTTCGAAGTCACCGGTTTCGACGTCGATCCGAAGAAGGCCCAGGCTCTTAATGCTGGTGAGTCGTACATTCGTCACATCGATGCTAGCCGGATCCGCGCTGCGTTTGTCGATCACACGCGAGCCTCGGCGTCGATCGACTTCGAGCAGCTCGCCTCGTGCGATGCGATCATCATCTGCGTTCCGACCCCGCTTGGCGATCATCGCGAGCCCGATCTCTCGTATGTCCGCGCCACGGCCGATGCCATTGCGAAGACACTTCGGCGCGGCCAACTCATGATTCTCGAATCGACGACCTATCCCGGCACGACGAGGGAAGAGTTGCTGCCACGTTTCGAGGCTGGCGGTCTCACGTGCGGACGCGATTTCTTCCTCGCCTTTTCACCGGAGCGTGAAGACCCGGGCAACGAGAGCTACTCCGCCAAAACGATCCCGAAGGTCGTGGGGGGTGTCGATGGTCCGTCTTTGAAAGCGGCCGCGGCGCTCTACGGTGCGGTTGTCGATCACGTCGTGCCGGTTGCGTCTGCCGAGGTGGCCGAGTCTGCAAAACTGCTCGAGAACATCTTCCGCTCCGTCAATATCGCGCTCGTCAACGAGCTGAAAGTTGTCTTCGACAGGATGGGCATCGACATCTGGGAAGTCATCGACGCCGCAAAGACGAAGCCCTTCGGGTTCATGCCGTTCGAGCCCGGACCGGGCCTTGGGGGGCACTGTATCCCGCTCGATCCGTTCTATCTCACCTGGAAGGCGGCGGAGCACGGCGTATGGGCCCGCTTCATCGAGCTGGCCGGCGAAGTCAATACTTCTATGCCGCGCTATGTTGTCGAGAAGACTGCCGCGGCTCTCAACGACGCTGGAAAGAGCATGAAAGGTGCGCGAGTGCTCGTGCTGGGCCTTTCGTACAAGGCCGGCATCGACGATGACCGCGAGTCTCCCAGTTTCGAGATTCTGGCGCTGCTTCGCGCGCGCGGCGCCGAAACTGCGTACTGCGATCCGAACATTCCGGTCGCACGACCCGGGCGCAAACACGATTTGCATCTGGCGTCGGTTGCCTGCACGCGCCGGTCGTTCGCAGAATACGACGCCATCGTGATCTCGACGGCACACGCCGAGTTCAAAGAGCCGGATCTTTATCGCGACGCAAGAATCGTCGTCGACACGCGCAACATCGTTTCCGCGGCCTCTGTGATGAGCGGACGGCTCTACAAAGCATGATTCTGGTTACCGGTGCCGCCGGCTTCATCGGCTACCACGTCTCCCGAAGTCTTCTCGATCGCGGCGAGGACGTTCTTGGAATCGACAATCTCAACGACTACTACGATCCGGCACTGAAGGAAGCGAGGCTCGACCGCCTCCGGCCGTATCCGAAGTTTCGTTTTCGGCGGGACGACATTGCGGACCGCGCAGCTATCTTCGAGGTATTTGCAGACGAGAAACCCCGTGGCGTCATTCACCTCGCCGCGCAGGCCGGCGTTCGGCACTCGCTGACGAATCCGCACTCTTATGTCACCAGCAACCTGGAGGGATTCCTCAATATCCTCGAAGGTTGCCGCCACAATGCCGTCGAGCATCTCGTCTACAGCTCGTCGAGCTCGGTCTACGGCGCGAACGTCACCCAACCTTTTTCCGAGCACGACAACGTGGACCATCCCGTCTCACTCTATGCCGCTACGAAAAAGGCCAACGAGCTGATGGCGCACTCGTATTCGCATCTGTACGGGATGCCCACGACCGGCCTGCGCTTCTTTACGGTTTACGGACCGTGGGGCCGGCCGGACATGGCCCTTTTCAAGTTCACTCGCGGCATTTTGGCCGGCGAGCCCATCCCCGTTTTTAACAATGGCGAGATGATTCGCGACTTCACGTACATCGACGACATCGTCGAAGGTGTGGTCCGCGTACTCGACCACGCGCCTGTTGCCAATCCATCCTGGCCGCGGGAACATCCCGATCCCGCCACCAGCTACGCGCCTTATCGCGTCTTCAACATCGGCAACAACCGCCCGGTCCCGCTTCTCGACTGCATCGCCGCACTGGAAAAAGCGGTCGGGAAAACCGCCACGCTGAACCTGCTGCCAATGCAACCAGGCGATGTGCCCTCGACGATGGCTGACGTCAGCGATCTTGAGAACGCGGTCGGGTTCCGCCCCAACACGCCGATTGAGACCGGCATCGCTCGATTTGTGGAGTGGTACCGCAAGTTCTACAGCACGAGTTGACGATATGAATCCCACTGTCGAAGACGAAATGCGGTATCGCCTGCTGCGATATTTTGAGCAGCATCCGCACGCCTCCCAGCGCGAGCTGGCCCGGGAGCTCGGCATCAGCGTCGGCAAGGTAAACTATTGTCTGCGCGCGTTGATCCAGCGAGGCTGGGTGAAAATGCGCAACTTCCGCGACAGCACGAACAAACTTGCGTACACCTACACACTCACCAGTAAAGGGATTGAAGAGAGAGTGAGCGTCGCTTCGCGCTTTCTGCGGCGAAAACTCGCAGAGTACGATGCCCTGTCGCAGGAGATCGAGAGGCTGACCCGGGATCTACGCGAGGATCGCGATCAGGCCCAGCCCGAATCGACTCCGAGTCCGGCGCCTTCGCGGTAGAGATTTTCTAAAAGGACCAGCGTCATGACCGTAGTCAAAGCAACGAAGCGCGCTCTTGTCACCGGCATTACCGGTCAGGACGGCTCGTACCTGGCAGAGTTGTTACTGCAGAAGGGTTACGAGGTTCATGGCATCGTCCGGCGCTCTTCCTCCTTCAACACATCGCGTCTCGATTCGATCTATCAGGATCCGCACGAGCAGAACCGCCGCCTGATCCTCCATTACGGAGACCTTAACGATGCATCCTCGCTGAACCGCATTCTACGCGTCGTCGATCCCGACGAAATCTACAACCTCGGCGCGCAGAGTCACGTCCGCGTCTCGTTCGACACCCCCGAGTACACAGGTGAGGTCACTGGACTCGGGTGTACTCGCCTGCTCGAAGCAATCCGCGAGCTCGAGATCCGCCCGCGCATCTATCAAGCCTCATCTTCTGAAATGTTTGGCAGAGTGCTTGAAACGCCGCAAAGCGAGAAGACGCCTTTCTATCCGCGCAGCCCTTATGGCGTGGCCAAGGTCTATGCCTTCTGGATTACAGTGAATTATCGAGAGGCCTACGATCTCTTCGCTGTCAACGGCATCCTCTTCAATCACGAATCGCCGCGACGGGGTGAGACGTTCGTGTCGCGAAAGATTACGCGGGCTGTGGCGCGGATCGCCGCCGGGATGCAGGATCGTCTGTATCTTGGGAATCTCGAAGCCCGGCGTGATTGGGGATACGCAAAGGACTACGTGGAGGCGATGTGGCGCATGCTGCAGCACGACGTTCCCAACGATTATGTAGTGGCTACAGGAGACACGCGAACCGTCCGTGAGTTCTGCGAGCGCGCGTTCGCCGAAGTGGGCATCGATCTCGCCTGGCGCGGAGAGGGCCTCGAGGAAAAAGGCGTTGACCGCGAGAGCGGCAAGGTGATCGTAGAGATCGATTCCCGCTACCTGCGCCCGACGGAAGTCGATCTTCTCGTAGGAGACGCCTCGAAAGCGCGACAGGATCTAGGGTGGGCCCCCACGACCGGTTTCGAGGAATTGGTGAGGCTGATGGTGCAGTCCGACGTCAAGCTGGCCGAAAGCGAAGCCCGCGCGGCCGGTGCCGAGGGCGTGCGGTCAATGGTGGAATGAGAATGAGCCGAGATAACTCGCGCGTCCGATGAAGTCGAGAAGGCGAAGTCGCTGATCAGCAAACGTCTGGAATCATGATCCCTCCATCTCAGGATTCACTTGCCGCCGACCTGGAACCGTCGACCAGTCCGTACGTTACGGTGCGGTCGTGGCTGGCTCGGGGACGCACGGGCCGTGCCTTCGCGGGCCTCGTCGTGGATTTCTTGGGCAGCTCGTCCAGCATAGTGATTGCGCTTTTGTTTACGCCAATGGTCGTCGCGTGGCTCGGGGCGCCGATGTACGGCTTCTGGATCGCGGCCTCGCAGATCATCCTGTGGCTCAGCCTTCTCGACGGCGGCATCGGTGCGAATCTGATGAAGACCATCAGTACCCACAGAGCAAGTGCGCCGGAGCGGGTCGAGCGCGCCATTGCCAGTACGTTCTGGTGTTACGTCTGCATCGCTGTGGCCACTCTGCTCATCGGCGCATCGATGACGCCTTTCGTTTCACGCTGGATGCACCTTCATGGAGAGGCTGCGCGCCAAGGCACGATCACGTTTGCGGTTGCTGTGTTCACAAGTGTTGTTGCGCTCGTCGCTGTCCCAACTTTCTATGTGATTCTCAATGGTTTTCAGAAGCTCGCTCTTGTTAATGGGCTGGTGAGCGGAGTCAGCATCGCCGGAACGATTGGCGGGCTCCTTTTCGTTTGGGCCGGATTGGGTGTGATCGGTCTGGCAGTGGCGCAACTGCTCGCCACGCTGGCCGGAGCGGTCCTGGCATTACTCTGGTCGCGGCGCCTCTTTCCCTTTCGTCTATCCCTCCGCTATGTCAGCCGGTCTGAGCTCGTGGAAATGTTGCGCTTTGCCCTGTATTTCACGATGTCTAAAACAGCATTCCTCACGTCCAACTACAGCGACGGGATACTGATCGCAATGTTTTACGGTACGGCGCCCGTGGCCGTGTTCGCGTTAACCCAGAAGCTTTCTTCGGCCGCCTTCATGTTTGTCGTCAAAGTCGGGTCGGTCGCGGTCCCCGGGCTTGCCGAGCTCATGGGCGCGGGAGATCGTCCTGCGCTGCGTTCGGTCATTACCCGAATGACCAGGATTCTGGTTCGCATCGCTATCCTGGCGGCCACGATCATTCTGACGCTGAATCACAGGTTCGTTGCGGCGTGGACGGGCGAAGCAACCTTCGGCGGTGCTCTCCTGACCGCCCTCTTTGCCTGGGGCATTTTCCGCGACACAATCATTCGCAATCTGTCGGCGCCTCTCTTTGCGTCAGGTGATTTGAAGGGATGGGGTCTCTTGTCGAGCGCGGAGGCAGTCCTGAAGGTTGGCCTGTCGATAGCGCTGTTGCCAATTCTTGGTATCGTGGGCCCGATGGTCGGTACCGCTGTCGCGGAGCTGATCACCGGGGTCTATACTCCGTTCAAGTTGATTCGTCTTCTGGATATCGACCCCCGGACCATATTCAGCGACGCAATCCTGCCGCCGTTCTTGCGCTCGCTGCCGACGGTTGCCGTGATGACCTTCCTCGCTTTCGTCGTGCCCGCGCATTGGCGCTGGTTCGGAATCGTGACCATCGCCAGCGCTGGCGTGCTTGCGAACATCATTGCATTCGACTTGAGCCACATCGCGACCTTCTTCCGCCAGCCTCAATTCGGGAGAACTGCTTGACCATCGACAGCATTGCCCGGGTTGCCGGCATGGGCGAGCACCGCGATTTCTGGTCCGGCAAGCGCGTCCTGGTTACTGGTGGCGCGGGGTTTCTTGGCTCGCACATCATCGAAAGGTTGGAACGCCGCGGAGCGACGACTTTTGTACCGCGAGCTGGCAATTATGATTTGACGCGCGAAGCTGATGTCAAAAGATGCTATGACGACGCCGACACCGACATTGTTCTTCATCTCGCCGCGAAGGTCGGCGGAATCGGCGCCAACCGCCCTCATCCCGGAAGCTTTTTTCACGACAACGCACTGATGGGGATCCAGCTCATCGAAGAGGCACGAATCCGCGGAGTGGCCAAGTTCGTCTGCCTGGGCACCGTGTGTGCGTATCCGAAGTTCGCACCCGTCCCGTTTCGAGAGGATGATCTCTGGAACGGTTATCCGGAGGAAACCAACGCCCCTTATGGGGTGGCCAAGAAGGCCCTTCTGGTCATGCTTCAGGGCTACCGGCAGGAGTACGGGCTCAATGGTATCTACCTTCTGCCCGTTAACCTCTATGGACCACGCGACAACTTCGACCTCGTAACCAGTCATGTGATTCCAGCCATGATTCGGAAGTTTCTCGAAGCCAAAGAAGCGCAGGCGCAAAGCGTTTCACTGTGGGGAGACGGAACTCCCACGCGCGAATTCCTCTATGTTGAGGACGCCGCGGAGGGGATCCTCGCGGCGGCTGAGAAATATGACGGCGCCGATCCGGTCAACCTCGGCTCCGGCGAGGAGATCTCGATCAGGGAGCTCGCTGAGACAATCAAAGCGCTTACCGGTTTCGAAGGCCAAATCGTGTGGGACCCGACACAACCGAATGGCCAGCCAAGGAGAAAGCTGGATACCTCGCGTGCATTAGAACGTTTCGGCTGGAGGAGCACGACCTCTTTACGCGACGGGTTGAAAAGGACTCTCGATTGCTATCTCAATCTTCAGCAGTGACCGATAACCTGCTGTTTGTTCCTGACGCCAGTATCGAGCTGATCTATAGCTGTCACGTGCTCGAGCATTTCAAGCGGCGTGACGTCGGCCGCGTCCTGCGTGAGTGGCACCGTGTTCTTAAGCCGGCTGGAGTGCTCCGCACATCTGTTCCCGATTTTGCGGCGTTCTGCGAGATGTACCAGCGGAACCAGGACATCGGGCTGGTGATCGGACCTATCTTCGGACGCAGGATTATCTCTACAACATTCACTACAACGTGTTCGACTTTGCTTCACTGCGGACGGAGCTCGAAGCGGTCTGTTTTAGCGATATCCACAAGTACGACTGGCGGCCGACGGAGCATGCAGATGTGGACGACGACTCGCAAGCGTATATCCCGCACATGGAAAAGCAGACGGGCGTACTGATCAGTCTCAATGTCGAGTGTAGCAAGCCTGTTCAATCGGTCAGCGCTGCGGTGTGATGTGATCCAGATCCAGTCTCTCTTTCTGAATTCGGAGGTTCACGGTTGTCTTCCAGCTATTGGGAAGGTCTTAGAGTACTAGTTACCGGCGGCGCAGGTTTCATAGGCTCATATCTCACAGAGTTGCTCCTTGACGATGGAGCAGTAGTTACGGTCGCCGACAATCTCTCCAGCGGCCGGATGGCGAATCTGGCGGACGTCATCAGTCGCATTCGGTTTGAAGAATGCGATCTGCGTTACCTCGACGCCTGCGAAAGGATTGCCGCGGGACAGGACGTAGTGCTCAACCTTGCCGCGCCCGCGTTTGGGGTCGAATACAGCATGACTCATCACGGCGAAATGCTGACCGACACTGTGTTAATAGGCTTCAACATGCTTGAGGCTGCCCGACGGCAGGGAGTGACACGTTTTCTTGTAGTCAGCAGTTCCTGTGTCTATCCGGACGATGCCGCGCTCCCTACAAACGAGAGCGAGGGTTGGCGAGGCAGCCCGGAAACCGTCAACGAAGGCTATGGCTGGGGCAAACGTATGGTGGAGCTGCAAGGCCAGTATTACGCCCGGGAGTACGGAATGGAGGTGGCGATTGCCCGGCCATTCAACGCGTATGGACCTCGCGAGCAGATCGAGAAGGAGAAAGCTCACGTCATGACGGCACTGATTCAGAAAGTGCTCGGAAACGACAATCCCGTCATCGTCTGGGGCAGCGGAAATCAGACGCGAAGCTTTGTTCACGCCCGCGACTTTGCGCTCGGCCTCAAGCTGATAGCTGAACATCACGCCGTTGCAGATCCCGTAAACCTCGGTCATGATCGCGAAACGTCAATTCGCGATTTGGCCGAGCGGATTGTGCAATTAAGTGGTAGCGGTAGCAGTATTCGGTATGACCTCAGCAAGCCAGAGGGAGCGGTCCGGAAGTCTGCAGATGTCCGAAAACTGCAACGGGTAACAAGGTTCACACCACAAATCATGCTGGATGATGGGCTCAAAGAAATGATCGGTTACGTTCGCGAGCGGGCGAGCCCCGGTGAGTGACTCGGCAGTCTCCACGCGAACGAGGTGGAACTCGCCAAGGAAATTCATTCTTTTTCATGCCGCACGCGCGACCGAGGCCGATTTCTTTGGCGAGCAGTCGCGGGACAACTGTGCCCAGCCATTCATTGCGCTCAGAAAGCGTTGCGAAGAATTGGGGTACACACTCGACGTCACAAAGAGCCACCCGCTGGAGGAATGTGAATGGATCATCTTCTGGGACGTCGACAGCCTCGGCCCAATGGGCGCGATCGAATGGCTGCTTCAACGCGCAAAGAGGTTGGCTTATCACCGGCCATTTCGAAATCTGTACCGGGAAGCGCTCTCGAGTGCACATCGGCCCGGTATGGCGCTCATCGTGGCCGAGCCTCCTTCGATCTCCAGGAGGAACTTGAAGACCGACGTTCATGGCGCAATGGACGTTGTTCTGACCTGGAATGAGACATGGCTCGCGGGCGGTGGAAAGTATGTCAGGACGATCCTTCCGATTACATCCGACTTCCCCAGCCCTGCCGTCGTGGACTTCGACGAAAAGAAGCTGCTCGTTGATATTTCAGCCAACAAGTTTTCAGGTCATCCCGCAGAGCTTTACGGACAACGTCGCGAAGCGATACGCTATTTCGAGCGGCGATTTCCGCGCGACTTCGATCTCTATGGTGTGGGCTGGAACAAAGGCAGAACCTGGACCCTCGGTCGACGCCTACGAACGGGCGACAAGCATCACTACAGTTCGTATCGCGGACCGGTCGCGCACAAATGGGATGTCATGCCTCGGTATCGATTTGCAATCTGCTATGAAAATGCTATTTTCGAGGACTACGTGTCGCAGCGCATATTTGATGTGCTGCGGTGTAACTGTGTTCCGGTCTACTGGGGAGCTCCGAATATTGACAAATATGTCGACCCCGGCGCGTTTGTCGATAGGCGGCACTTTTCATCGAACGCGGAGCTGGGCGACTATCTGGCTGGGGTCGGATCGATCGAATACCAGTCGATGATAGACGCAGGGCGGCGCTATTTGGAGACGGACCGGTTCCGCCAATTCCTGGGTGAAGCCTGGGGAGAGAATCTTCTATCAGCACTATCGCTAGGCGGCAAGAAGTCTGCCTCTGGAGATGTTGATTGTGGTCACGTTCAGCTCTGATTCCAGAATCTACGTCGCCGGTCATGCCGGGCTCGTCGGCTCAGCGCTCGTCACACGGTTACGGAAGGCGTCCTGTGAGAATCTGATTCTTCGGACCAGGCAGGAGCTCGATCTCACGTCGCGGGACGCCGTCTTTCAGATGTTTGAGCAGACACGTCCGGAGTTTGTATTCATTGCCGCGGCGCGCGTCGGCGGCATCGCCGCGAACATGGCCTCTCCGGTCGAGTTTTTGGTTGAGAATCTTGATATTCAGAACAATTTGCTGCTTGCGTGTGCTCGGTTTCGCGTGGCCAAGACGCTGTTCCTGGGAAGTTCCTGCATCTACCCTCGGGACGCGTCCCAGCCAATGAGGGAAGACGACTTCATGACCGGGCCGTTGGAGCCGACGAATGAATCGTACGCCATCGCGAAGATCGCCGGGATCCGCCTTGCACGTGCGTTGCGCGCGGAGCACGGAGTCAATGTCATCTGCGCGATGCCGAGCAACGTTTACGGGCCCGGCGACCACTTCGATCTGACTCGTGCGCACGTGGCGTCCGCGCTTGTGCGGCGGTTCGGAGAGGCGAAGCAGAATCTGGCACCGTCTGTGGGCGTATGGGGAACGGGCAGCGCGCGCCGGGAGTTATTGCATGTTGCCGATCTGGCGGACGCCTGTTTGTTTCTGATGGAGCATTACGACTCGCCAGAGCTGGTCAATGTGGGGACCGGCGAGGATGTAACGATCCGCGAGCTTGCAGAGACGATTGGGCGGTTGCTGGAGTATCAGGGCGAAATCCAGTGGGACGCGACAAAGCCGGACGGGATGCCGAGGAAGGTTCTCGACGTATCGCGGCTGCATGGACTCGGCTGGCGGCATTCGATTGGTTTCGAAGATGGGTTGCAAAGCCTGATCGGCGCGTTCAACTCGTGGCAGGCTGGATCGAAGGCGGAACCTGCATGAAGAATCTGGGATACACAGAATCGCTGCGCGAGCCGCTTCAGGCCTTAATGAACGAGGCGTCACGCATCAATAGTTACAAGCCACAGCCGTACTGGTATCCGCTCAGCATCGCTACCTACGATGTCGAAGAGGTTCTGGCCGCAGTCGATTCGCTTTGCTCCTTCAGGACAACAATGTGGGAAAAGACCGTGCGGTTCGAGGATGAATTCGCGCGGCTTCATGGTGTGAACGAGGCCATCATGGTCAACAGTGGCTCATCCGCCGACCTCCTGATCGCTTTCGCGATGACCAACCCCGCCGCTCGAATGAAGCTGCAGCCTGGCGACGAGGTGCTTCTGCCTTCCGTGACCTGGCCGACGCAGATCTGGTCCGTGATGATGGCGGGCCTGAAAGTGCGGCTGGTCGATACGGACCCCAAAACGCTGAACGTCGACCTGGACGATCTCGAGGCGAAGATTGGGGAGCGGACCCGCGCAATTTCGCTGGTACACCTGATGGGCAATCCATGCGACATGGATCGGGTAACAGCGCTTTGCCAGAAACATGGGTTGCTTTTGGTCGAAGACTGCTGTGAAGCGCTGGGCGCACGATTCGGCGGAAAGCCTGTAGGCACGTTCGGGCTGGCCGGAAGCTACTCATTCTTCTTCTCGCACCACATCACCACAATGGAAGGGGGCGCCGTCATTTGCTCCGATCCCGAATTGTCGGACCTCCTCCGCCTGCTGCGAGCGCATGGCTGGGCTAGAAATACAAGACATATGACTCCGGTCGTCGCTGACGGGCTCGACCCGCGATACATGTTCCTCAACTGGGGATTCAATGTGCGTCCAACCGAGTTGCAGGCCGGATTCGGGCTGGAGCAGTTGAAGCGCCTCGGCGCGTTCCAAAGCCAGCGCCTTGAAAATGCCAAGTATCTTCTGCGGAATCTGGAACGGTACGCCTCGCTAATACAGTCGATTGAAGTTCATCCAAAAGGAGAGTGTTCCTGGTTCGCTGTCCCGTTGATCCTTCATGAGTCATGCCCTTTCGACAGGTCCGCACTTCTGCGGCATCTCGAAGCCAATGGCGTAGAGACACGGCCCATCGTTGCGGGCAATGTGGCGCGTCAGCCGGTGTGCGCCATGTTTCCTGATTTGCAAGGCCCGCCGCTACCGGGCGCCGATCTGGTTCACGAGCGAGGCCTCTATATCGGGTTGCATCCATTTGCCGCGAAGGAGAGCCTCGATCGGTTGACCGAGGTCTTTGACTCGTTTCTGAAGGTGTACATCTGATCCCGCCTAGCCAGTCATTCCATTTGTCTAATCCCAGACTCATGTTCAAAGAATGGTTGTTTTCGTGCTTGCCACGCGAAAGTCGATATCTCTACCGCCTTTCCAAGAAATACGTCGACCGCTATCGAAACGAGAACAACGGCGACATGCGCAGCAACGGCGAGGAGCGGTTTCTCGCGTCGGTGTTGCCGGCCTGCCGAGTTGTGTTCGACGTCGGTGCGAATGTTGGGGACTGGGCGAAGATAGCCCTCAGCGTCAACCCGAGGGTGAATCTGCACTGCTTCGAACCGAGTCACGCTACATACGCGCGACTGGTAGCCAGTCGCTTTCCGCCCAATGTTCTCTGCAATAACATCGGCCTCGGGTCCACTCCGTCGGAAGGGCGCCTTCTGATCTTCGAAGATGGCTCCGGACTGAATTCGCTCTATCGCAGGGAGGGTCTGGAAGCGGGATGGGGAATCGACACGAACACCCGCGAGGAAAGCATTCAGCTGGACACTCTCGACAACTACGTCGAAAGCCAGGGCATTACGTCGCGAATCGATCTCTGTAAAATCGACGTGGAGGGGCACGAGCTGGAAGTGCTTCGGGGCATGAAGGCGACGCTCGGCCGTCGCCAGATGGGAATGATCCAGTTTGAGTACGGAGGCTGCAATATCGACTCCCGCGTGCTTCTGAAAGACATTTTCTCGTTTCTCCATGGTTTCAAATATGAGCTATTCAAGATTTGGCCGGCGGAGCTGAGGCACGTTCCGAAATACGATCAACGGCTCGAAAACTTCCAGTACCAAAACTGGGTGGCAAAGCCGACGATATGAAGATGTGGGGATCGGGCCGCCGATGACGGAACGGGTACTGTTTGTGGCGTCACTTTACAACGATGGCATTCTGGCGCACGGGCTGTCGTATGAGTATTACAACCTTTACAAGCCGCTGGAGCAGGCTGTAGGCAATGTCGATACGTTTGATTTCATGCAGAGAATGCATGAAATCGGTGGTGAGCGCATGAACGGACTGCTGCTGGAGACTGTCAAACGCGACCGGCCGGCGCTCGTGCTGGTCGTTCCATTCAGGGACGAATTTGATCCTGCCGTGATGGACGACCTCATGAAATGCACGACGACTGTCGCGTATTTCTTCGACGACATCTGGCGCAGAGAATACTCGGAATTCTGGGCGCCGCACTTCACGTATGTGACAACATCGGATGTGAATGGAGTGCGCCGGTTTAGGGAGGCGGGATCCAACAACGCGGTCTACTCGCCGTTTGCCTGCAATCACGAAATCTTCGTGAAGAAGGACCTTGAGAAGATCTACGACGTAGCCTTCGTGGGTCAATTTCATCCCAACAGAGCATGGTGGATCAGGGAGCTCAGAAGGGCTGGCATTAACATCGCCGTCTGGGGCCATGGCTGGGACACGGGCTCGGTCGGCGAGGAAGATCTCGTCCGGATTTTCAATCAGGCCAGAATCAGTCTTAATCTCTCCAACTCGAACTCGCTGGATCTGCGTTATGTTCTGGCTCTCAGAAGGCCGATCTCCGAGACGCTACGCACGTGGAAGCGGACCGCGCGTGCGTTCATGCGAGGTGACTCGAAAAATCGAGAGCAGGTCAAGGGACGCCATTTCGAGATCAGTGCGTGCGGTGGGTTCCAAATCTCTTACTATGTCGAGGGTCTGGAGCGCCACTATCAAATCGGCGAAGAGATTGCCCTTTACGCGTCTCCGGATGACTTGATCGAGACGATACGTTACTACCTGAAACACGACGACGAGCGAGAGGCAATTGCCCTCCGCGCTTACGAGCGCACCTGGAGAGAGCACACGATGGCGCGACGTTTCCGGGATCTGCTCGGACAGACTGGTCACGCGGAACTGCTCGTCGCTCCGTGATTCCGGGTACCGAGGGGAACCAATGGCGGCGCGACGCCGGCCAATGTTAAAGGAGCGAATATTGACAAACACTGACAAAACTGCCATCCGCACCAACGCCTGCGAGTATTCTCGTGTTTACGAAGGCGCGGCCCCTCGGATTTCGCTCTGGCTACACATCCGTGCGAAGGTCCACTCGCTCAAACGATGGTTCTCACCGATCGACGACTTCAACTGGGACGACTATCCTGCGCATTACCGGGCCGAGAACGAGTTCAATCGGCGGTTTTTCACCGACGATTTGCGCGACGTCGAATTTCTGTTCACGAACGGGAAACTCTATTTGCTTGCGGACTGCAAGCCGCTCAACCAGACGCACCGATGTGTTTACGAGGCGATCTGTAACCTTCCCGGGATCCGCTCAATCGCCGAAATCGGAGTCGGGGGCGGACGGTACCTCGCGAATCTCCGTCTGTTGATGGGGAAGGATGTTGCGCTCTCCGGTTACGATCGAGCGCCATTGCAGATCAAGTTTTTTGAAGAGCTATTTCCAGAGGTGTTCCGAGAGACGACGACCGGCGTCATGGACCTTACGGAGGCATCGATCAAAGAAGAGTCCGTGCCGGACCTTGTCTACGCCGTTACAGTGTTGATGCATATTCAGCGACCCGACGCTTATCGTAATGCGCTGAGCAATCTCCTCGCCAGCGGCCGCCACTTCGTGCTCCTCCTCGACCACTGGAACGCCCATGATTATTTCACGGATCTCACCGCATACGCCGCGAGCGATCCTTCCGCTCGACTCTACACGTACGACTCCGGCGCTAACATTGCGGTTGTCGTCGCGAGGAACGGCCGCACACTAGACACCCCGTATGTCCCGCTGACCGATCCGGCGGCATTGCAACGTTACCTGCGCCCGCTGTGATGGCCTCAGCGAGATGAGAAAAGCAGTCCGGATGTCTCCGTCGTCATCCCCCGACTCTGAACCGCGCATGATTACATCACGGATCTCGCGTGACGGCACTTTGGCGAAGGCACGACTCGTCATTGCACCGCCGTGGCCCGTCGGGTAAAGGCAGTACAAGGGCGGGCACACCACGACCATGTCAAACGGAAGCGCGATCGGCGGCGGTTGAAATATCGATTTGCACAGCTTTTTTCAGTACCTGTTCTATTTCTTTGAGGAACACGGATCGTTCGAGCTTTATCGAATAACGCCGTCGGGCTATCTGGCGAGAGTGGAACACCGTGAGACTCTCGAACAGTTTCGAACCACCAACTTTCTGGCGCGTCGAAAGGCGAGGCTGCTCTCATGAGTCCTGATTCGTTCTCGGCAAAGGTTCTCGAATCCTCGAGCCCGATGTTTTCGGTTGTGATCCCGACGTTCAATCGTGAGAAAAAGGTCGCGAAAGCTGTGCGAAGTGTGCTCGCGCAGACCTTCACGGATTTCGAGATTGTCGTCGTGGACGACGGGTCCGATGAGACGGCGAGGCAGCTGCAAGACGAGTTCGGCGATCGCGTTCGGTATTTTCGCGGGCTGGGGCAGCGTGTGGCCGGTGCGAGAAATCTCGCGATCGGTCATGCTTTGGGAGAATGGATTGCCTTTCTGGACTCGGACGATTGGTGGTATCCGACCAAGCTCGAGCGCTATGCCGAAGCAGCAAGAGCGCATCCGGAGATCGGGCTCTTCTACTCGATGATGGACATGGTCGACGATCGTGGGCGGTATATCCGCACCCTGCCCATCCGCACACGGCGCGACGTATATCCTGCGGTCCTGGAGGGCAACTTCATCTTTAACTCGACTGTTGCGGTGAAAAGAGAGTGCCTGAGCCGGGTCGGGCTGTTCGATACGAAGCTGATCGGTTGCGAAGACTGGGAGTTGTTTGTTCGAGTGACTCGCGAGTTTCCCGCGCTGCTGATCGACGAGTCACTGGTCGCGTATGAGCACAGTTCATCTGGAAGCCTGTCGAGTAATCATGAAGTGTGGGTGGCCGCTCACGACGAAGTCATTGCGAAATGCCTAGCCGCGGATACGACACTTTCCTCTGCATGGGTCCAGAGAATACACGCGGGCGGGCATTATGTGCAGGCCAGGATCTACCTTGGCGCAGGAGACGAGTGCCATGCGTTGGAGAACTTCAGGGCTGCTTTTCGACAGAACCGGCGCCGATGGCGCGCGTTCGTTTACATGATTCTCCTTTCTTGGAAGCCATCCAGGATGATTTTGTCGCGTCGCGCGAAGGTTTGGCTCCGTCTTCCTGAAGCGCGGTGATCCACTGTGAGACTCTTTGAACCACCATATCGCAAGGGACCTCTGTATTTTCGATCGTACAGCGCTCTGGGCAGTCTTCATGCACATCCGGCACTGCAATGGAGTATCAGGTGGGGCGCACGGCCGTGCTCAACCG
>Ga0247679_1000174_pt1 | contig 17194 bp, 14 predicted proteins | sample CNK20_metaG_FD_182797 | JGI IMG/M metagenome (GOLD analysis project Ga0247679, IMG submission 182797) | Soil microbial communities from Purdue University Martell Research Forest, Indiana, United States - CNK20 | ecosystem: Environmental > Terrestrial > Soil > Temperate forest > Bulk soil...
GCTTCGATTCGCGGCCGGCCCGTTCGGTGGTCTTCTGATCGGCGGCGGCGCGGTCGAGCAGCGCAATCTTCAGCACATCCTCGACGTGCTCGACGAAATAGAACTGCATGTCGCGCTTGATCGGCTCGGGGACGTCGATCAGGTCACGCTCGTTCAGCTTCGGCATGATGACGGTCGTGATCTTGGCGGCGCGCGCGGCCAGCACCTTTTCCTTCAAGCCGCCGATGGGAAGAACGTCTCCACGCAGCGTCACTTCGCCGGTCATGGCAACATTTCGTTTCACTGGCCGGCCGGTGATCATCGAGATGATCGCGCTCGTCATGGTGATGCCTGCGGACGGTCCGTCTTTCGGAATCGCGCCGGCGGGTACGTGGATGTGAATGTCGTGTGTCTCGAAGTAGTCGGACGGGATGTTCTGCTCGTCCGCATGCGCGCGTGCGTACGTGAGCGCCGCCTGCGCCGATTCCTTCATCACGTCGCCGAGCTGGCCGGTGAGCACGAGTTTCCCTTTGCCTTTCACGGCCAGCGCTTCGATGAAGAGGATGTCGCCGCCGACCGCAGTCCAGGCCAGTCCCGTGGCCACGCCGACCTGGTCGCGTTCGAGCAACTCTTCGGCGAAATGCTTCATCGGCCCGAGGTACTTTTCGACCGACGTGTCAGTGATGCGGTAGCTCTCCGCCTGGTTTCCGCCCGCCACCTGCACCGCGATCTTGCGGCAGACGGTGCCGATCTCACGCTCCAGATTGCGAAGCCCGGCTTCCTTCGTGTAGCCGGTGATGATGCGGGTGATGCCTGAGTCGGTCCAGACCAACGGCGTTTCTTTGATGCCGTTCTCCTCCATCTGCTTCGGGATGAGATGTTGCTTGGCGATGGCCAGCTTCTCCTCATCGGTGTAGCCGGACAGGCGAATGACTTCCATGCGATCGAGGAATGCCGGCTGAATCGTGTCGAGCACGTTTGCGGTAACGACGAACATGACGTTCGACAAGTCGTAAGGGACGCCGAGGTAGTGATCGCGAAAAGAGAAATTCTGTTCGGGATCGAGGACCTCGAGGAGCGCGGATGATGGATCGCCGCGGTAATCAGCGCCGATCTTGTCGACCTCGTCGAGCATGAAGACCGGATTGGAAGTGCCGGCCTGATTGATGCCCTGGATGATGCGGCCGGGCAACGCGCCGACGTAGGTTCGCCTGTGGCCACGGATCTCCGCTTCGTCCCGCACGCCGCCGAGCGAGATGCGGACGAACTTGCGGTCGAGCGCTCGCGCGATCGAGCGTCCCAGCGACGTCTTGCCGACACCGGGAGGGCCGACGAAACAGAGGATCGGTCCTTTCATCTTCTGCCCGCGCAGCTTGCGCACGGCCAGGTACTCGAGGATGCGCTCCTTGATCTTCTCGAGGTCGTAGTGATCTTCGTCGAGGATCGTGCGGGCGCGCACGAGGTCGTGGTTGTCCGCCGACATCACGCCCCACGGCAGCCCCGTCATCCAATCGAGATACGTGCGGATGATCGAGGTCTCAGCCGAATCAGGATGCGACCGCTCCAGGCGCTTGATCTGCTTCTCGACCTCTTCCTTCGCTTCGGACGGGATCTGCTTCTCTTCGATCTTCTTGCGGTAGTTCTCGACATCCTCGGCGACGTCTTCTCCTTCGCCGAGCTCCGATTGGATCGCCTTCAGTTGCTGCCGCAGGAAATACTCGCGCTGCGACTTGTTCATCTCGCCCTGCGCCGCGGACGAGATCTCCTGCTGCATCGTCAGGAGATTGATCTCGCGCGAAAGGAGGTCGTTGACCTTCTTGAGCCGCTCGACCGGATCCATCGTCTCGAGGATCTGCTGCGCTTCTTCGAGCTTGAGGTCTAGGTTCGATGCCGCCAGGTCAGTCAACCGCGCCGGGTCGTCGAGATTCGCCGCGATCACCATGACCTCGGGGCTGATGTTCTTGCCGAGCCCCACCGCCCGGTCGAGGTTTTGCTTCACGGCGCGGATGAGCGCCTCGGTCTCGAGGCCGCGATCCTTCGCCGTTGTCTCCTCGATGCGCGTGATCTTCGCTTTGAAGAACGGAGCGGTCTGGATGAAGTAATCGATCCGCGCTCGGCTGAGGCCCTGCACGAGGATGCGAATGCGGCCATCGGGCAGCTTCAGCATCCGCATGATGATGGCCACGGTGCCGACTCGATAGAGATCGTCCTCGGCCGGGTCTTCGTTCTGAAAGTCCTTCTGCGCCGTGAGCATGATGACGCGGTTCTCGGCCAGGGCCTGATCCACCGCGTTGATCGACTTCTCCCGCGACACCGACAGCGGCACGATGATGAACGGGAAGATTACGAGGTCCTTGAGCGGCAGTACCGGCAGGACGTCGGGGATTTTGATTGGTTCTTCTTTCGCGGCTTCGTTCGCGTCAGTCATTGATACCTCTCACATTTCGGGGAAACCATCAGTCTGGCTGTGCAATGCGTGTTCCTGTGCGCTGCGGTTGCCAAACCTCCCTACTTCAACTGGTGCAACTCTTTCACAAAGGCGTCAACATCTTCGAATCTCCGATACACCGAAGCGAATCGGACGTAGGCCACAGGATCGAGGTCGCGGAGGCGCTCCATGACCATCGTGCCGATCGACTTACTCGAAATCTCACGCTCGCTGGAGTCCTGCATGGCGGTTTCGATGAAGTCCGCGAGTCGTTCCAGCTTTTCCTGCGGGACCGGGCGTTTGCGGCAGGCCACCTGCAGGCCGCGCATCAGTTTGCCGCGGTCATAGGTCTCGCGCCGCTCGTCGCGCTTCACCACCTGAAACGGCAGTTGCTCGATCTTCTCGTAACTCGTGAAGCGCCGCTCGCACTTGGTGCACTCGCGGCGGCGGCGGATGACGTCGGCTTCGCGGCTCTCGCGCGAGTCGACGACGCGGTCTTCCGTGTTGCCGCAGAACGGGCAGCGCATTCTGAAGGCCGTATATCACGACTGCGAAAGAGTTTCGTTGTCGGCCGGCACATCCTCGGCGGCACGCCTGAGATCGCGCCAGCGAAGCCCCTCGCGCGCGAACAGCACCACGCCAGTGATGACGACGGGAAGCGTGCCGACCAGATGCAGCAACAGAGCGGTGGCAACCGAGGTGTCTATATCGAAGCCGTAGAACGAGGTGAGCGCCCATTGGCAAAGCTTGTGGAATCCGCCGACGCCGCCGGGAGTGGGGATCGCCACGCCGATCGTCGTCACGGCGCTGATGAAGAACGTCGAATCAAACGGCAGCGGACGATGCACGGCGATGAAGACGAGCCAGTACTGGGCGGTCAGACAAAGCCAGACGCCAGCAGTCGCGAAAATTACTGTGAAGAAATCGCGCGGCCGCTCCGTGATGGCGAGCGTTTTCGCGAACGCATCGAAGAACTTCATCCACGGCTCGCGGAATCGCTTCGGCAGGATGCGCCCAATCCATTCGTGCACGCGCCGGACAACGCCGCCGAAAAAGTAGAGGCCGACGAGAAACGAGAGGAGCGCGATCAGGACGATCGTGCAGCCCAAGGCTCCGCCATGCACGACGCCGGAGCCGTTCGGAAACGCGTTCCAGCGCACGGCGGCAAACCAGATGAAGAGCGTGAGGATGCTGATCAGGTCGAGGATCCGCTCCGTGAGCACGGTCCCCAGCGCCTCGGCGAACCGGACGTTGGTGCGCCGCGACAGAAGCGCCGGCCGCGCCACGTCACCAGCGCGGATCGGGAGCACAGTCGAGAGCATGTAGCCGGTGGTGTTGGCGAAGAACGTCGGATAGAAGGCGGGCGGTTTCGGGCTGGCGAGGAGGACGCGCCAGCGAATCGTGCGGAAGATCAGCGCCATCCAGTTGACAGCGAACGCCGACGCAAGCCACCAGGGGCTCGTCGCCGTCATGATCCGCCAAACGTCCGTGAGGTTGCTTTTCCAGAGGAAGAGCCCGAGGAAGAAGATCGTGAGGAGCGCGACCGAGGTTACCTGGAGAGTGCGGCGCAAAGTCGGGCAGTTGTACCACAGCGTTGTTTGAAGAATGAGCGAACGGGAGGATTGAACTGACTTGCCTCGCTACTCCCGCGCAACCAGCACGAACGTACTCCCGCCTGCGATTTCCTTCCGAAGGTGCTGGATGACGTTGAAGCGTGGCGGGACCTCGCCTGGGCGGGGCGTGCCGCTGAAGACAAAGGGGATGCGCAGGCCGCGCTCCGGAACTGCGAACAACGGTGTCTCGGCTTGCGTGACGTCGGCGGCGATGTAGAGGCGTGTCGTGTCGTAGGCGTCGAGCAAATTGCCGAGAACGCTGTGCGCGGCGTCGAGCTGGGGAGTGTTCGGTGCGACAACCCTGAGTGCTGACCGTGTCAGGGAGAACGGAGGCATCGCTTTCGGCAGGAAGAAGGCGATGGCGGAGTCAGTGCCGCCGAGGAGCTCGAAGGAGAGCGTGTTCTCGTTCGTTGGCGGACCGAGGATGTCCAGGATCGCGGCGGAGCATGGCGGTGGTGCAGGGCTGGGCGGTTTGGGCGGTGCGTTGACGACGTGCAGGTTCTTCAACCCCGCGCGCTTGTCGAGCTTCACCAGCGCGTCGACGTCGAAGATCTTGTGCGCGGCGGGAATTGGGTCGTCCTGTGAATTGACGATCAGCAGCAGGCAGGTATGCGTGGCCTGACCCATCGGGGTGGCCCAGTCCCACTCCAGCACCGTTGGCAGCGTGGGCGTGACGGAGACGGTCTTGGCCGCGCCGATAGCGTGCCACGGCGAGTTCGGCACGGCGGAGTTGCCGGGGAAGGCGGACCAGAAATCGTTTGGCAGGGGAGGAACCTTCGCCGTCGCGTCGGCGAAAAGCAGTTTGACCGTCACATTCGACGCCTTGATCCCACGGTTGTGTACCTGAGCGTAAACACGGTTTACGTTTCCGCGCTCGGCGTCGCGGTGGTAGAGCTGGGCTTCGTAGACCACGAAGTCGACCTCGCTGGGGGCGTACTGAAACGACTGCGGATTGCCGAGCAGTGCGTCGACTTTCATATCGACGCACATCCAGTGACGCTGCGGATCGCCGAGCCCAACGAACTGTCCGACGTTCTTGAACGCGGCGGGAACACCTTCCGGCGCCAGCCCGCGGCCTGTGTCCATCATGTGATGGCGCACGTAGATGTCGACGTCAGGCATCGACGCCACGTCCACCCGCCTCTCCCAGATTCCCCGGCCGTGCGTAGCCGCGCGCAGCAGTTGCGATGGTCCGTGCAGGCGCAAGTCGAACACCGCCGTATTCGGCAGCCCCTGGCCGAAGTTCGACCACATCCCGCCCGCGTTCGTGGTTTTGAAGACGCCGATGTCCGTCCCGACGTAGTAGGTCGACGGTGCCGCTGGATCGATAACGAGCGAGTTCGCAGGCACGTCGGGGAAACCCGTAGCTCCGCTGCCGCTGACGTCCGTCCATGCCGCCACGCCATTCGGCGGCACGATCGCGCTCCAGACGTGGCCGGAGCCGTAACCGGAGACGACCGCGATGATGTGCGCGCTGTCGTTCGGCATGACGCCGATGTCCCAGACAAACCGCAATGGAAACGGCGCGGCGTGGATGGCCGTGGGAGTCCAGTCGACGCCGCCGTTCGTCGATCGGATGGCGTAGACCTCGCCGTGAATGGTCGCGCAGTAAATCAGGATCTTGCTGACGAAGTTGATCGCCGAGATGGGCCCGGTAATGCCCGGTAGCTTGACGAGCGTCGGCCAGCCACCCGTCCCCTGCGCCTTATCGATAAAGATGCCGGTGCTGCCGAATGCAATCCACGTTGGATCTTCCGCACAGAGCGCGTATGGCGGATAGAAGAGCGTTGAGCCGAAGAGGCCGGGCGAGATGTCCGTGAAGGTCGCGTACTCGCCCGCATCCGTCGAGCGCGCCGGTGAGATGTGAAAGTACTCGATGACGACGTTGTGAGGATTGTTGAAATCGACGGCCACGCAACCGCCGTCGCCGCCGCTCGAGACTTCGGGGAAGACGGTGCTGTTGCGGAACTGCTGCGTGCCGTTGTCCTGTGTGCCGCCGAAGACAACCGCATCGGAACCAGGGTGATGATCGATGAAGTCGAATTGCGTGATGGAGAGGCCGCGGTTGAGGTCATCGCTCCACGAGCCGCCGCCGTCGTGCGATTCGTAAATCCCACCGTCGGTGCCCGCATAGATGTGGAGGTGGTTCGTCGGATCGAAGGCTAAGGCGTGGTGATCGTCGTGCGTCTTCCCCAGCCCGATGTTGCTGCCGCTCCACGTTTTGCCGACCGGATCGAATGTGAATTTCATGATCTGCGGTTCGCCGCTGAGGTAGACGACATTGGGGTCAGTGGGATCGATCGCGACGTTGATGCAGTAAAAGGTGATCGTGCATTTCACTAGCGGTACGCCCGTCGGTTTCCATGTCTGGCCGCCGTCGGTCGAGTACCAGAGGTCGTCATCGAATCCAGCCACCATGCGCTGTGGTTGGGAAGGAGAGAACGCGATGCTCGCTCGAAACTTGTTGCCGGCTTGCAGGTCCGGAACAGGGGTAAAGCCCGGACTGGCGGTGTTTGCGTTCGTGCACTGGTATGCACCCTCACCGATGAAGTAGGTGAAGGCGATCGAAGGGTCGCTCGGATGGAGCACGATCTCCGTGCAGCCGGTAGCGGTGCCGGGAACCGTCGGGGGAAGGCCGTTCGTGACGTGCGTCCACGATGTGCCGCCGCTGTCGCTGAGAAAGAGACCGTTCGACGTCGCCGCCCACACGCGGTTCGGGTTGGTCGGATGGATAGCGATGCGGAAGAACGCTGCGCCGGTGAACTCCGCCTGTCCATACAGGTTCCAGCTCGCTCCGCCGTTCAGGCTCTTCAGGATGCCTGCGCCGTAGTAGCTCTCCTGCGTCGAGTCAGGGACGTTGACGACATAGAAAATGTTGCCTTCTCCCGTGCCCGCGTAGACCGTCTGCGGCGTGACTGGGTCGAGTGCGATCGCGCCGATGGCCAGGGAAAGCTCGTCATCGGACATCGGCGACCAGCTCTTGCCGCCGTTGATGGTTTTCCAAACGCCGCCTTTGGCCGCGCCCAGGTACATCGTCGCGGGAGCGGTTGGATCGACGACGATCGCTGTGAGCCGGCCTGTCCAGAACACCATGTTCTTGGCGTAGGCCATTCCGTCGGTCGTGACCATCGGTCCGACCTGCACCCAGTTGCTGGCCCCGGGAATCGGTTTGAGCTCCGGCGGCCCTTTCCCGAATCCGCCATGACTCTTCAGAGCGGCGATGCGTCGCGGGGCGAGGCGTTCGCGCTCATTGCCAACACGAATGTCGGCACCGAGGCTGCTGATGCGGAGAGACGGCTTGTCAATTGGTGGACGGATTGGGGAAGTATGATCGAAAAACGCGAAGAGGGCGATGTAGCACAGACACTCTTGTCTGTGCTCCGAGGTGGCATTCGATCAGAATGTGTGTGATCTCGACTGGGCGCACCCTCTGATGATTTCCATCTACACGAACCCCGTCTTCTATAAACACGACACCGGCGTCGGGCATCCGGAGACGGCGAAGCGGCTCGATGCTGCGCTGGCTGGCGTTGCGCGGGCGGGGCTGGCGGGGCGGATTACACGCGAGACGGCGGAGCATCACGACACGAATCGCCTCATCGCCAAGGTCCACTCAGCCGACTACGAACGCTCGCTCGAAGAGGCATCGCGGTCAGGCATGAGGCTCTTCCACTCGATCGACAATCCGATGTCGTCGCAGACGTTTGCCGCTGCGCGTACCGCGGTTGGCACGGCGCTCACCGCTGCTGAAGAGATGATGCAAAGCGAAGCGGGTCGGGCTTTCGTCGTCGCACGGCCTCCCGGACATCACGCCGAGCGGCTGGAAGCGATGGGATTCTGTTTCTTCAACACGATCGCCTGCGTCGCCGAATGGATCCGCGAGCAGCCCGGCATGGATCGAGTCTTCATCTTCGATTTCGACGTCCATCACGGCAACGGAACGCAGTCGTTGTTCTGGGATCGCGACGACGTTTTCTACCTCTCGATGCACCGCTTTCCGTTCTATCCGGGAACGGGCGCCGCTAGCGAGATCGGCTCCGGCGCGGGCCGCGGCACCACCATGAACATTCCGCTCCAAGGTGGCCTCGGCGATGCCGCGTATCTGCGCAGCGTCGAAGACGTCGTCGTCCGCGCCATCGATGCGTATCAGCCACAGGCGATTCTGCTGTCGTCGGGGTTCGATGCACACCGCCGCGATCCGCTGGGAGGCATGCGGGTGACCGAGCAGGCGTACGGCGAGATCACGCGGCGTGTCGTCGAAGCGGCAGGGCGGCACAGCGGTGGGCGCGTCCTCTCTCTGCTGGAAGGCGGCTACGACATGGAAGGGCTCGCAGCGAGCGTGGCGGAGCATGTCAACGCTCTCGCGTAGCAGGCTTCTCACGCGAAGACGCGAAAACGCGAAGTTCGGTTTTCTTCGTGTCTTCGCGTGAAAAGCTTTCAGCCTTCTATTCGAAGCACCGAGTCATACAGCGCTTCCAACCTCGTGATCCGCAAGTCTTTCGAGAAGCCTTGCACGACGTGCTCCCGCGCATTCGCCGCGATGCGCTCGCGCCGCGCCGGATCGTCGATGACTTCCGCGATCGCACGCGCCAGCGGCGGCACTTCCTTCGCCGGGATCAGCCAACCTACATCGGCTGACGTGACGAGCTCGCGGTTGCCGCCGCAATCGGTGGCGATGACCGGTTTTCGCATGGCCATAGCCTCGCGGATCGTGCCGGTGATGCCGGTGCCGGCCCACGAAGCGTCGACGACGAGATTGCAGGAGGCGAAGACGTTCGGCATGTCGTCGCGGTACTCGACCGGCGTGACGTGCGGTCCGATACCGCGCTGATGTGCGTAGCTCGCCACCTCTCCTCTCTCCGACTCGTCGCGACAGCCGATCAGCACAAGGTGGGCGTGTGGGTGGGTGGGAAGGATCGAAGCGACGGCGTCGATCAACTCCCTCCAACCCTTCCAGCCTCGTACGCCGACCTGCGCGATGAGGAAGGCGTCGTCCGCGATTCCTTTTTCGCGGCGGAAGGCTGTCGAGTCCCAGCGCGCCGGATCGAAGAGACGAACATCGGTTCCGGCATAGACGACGACGACCTTCTCCCGCGGAAGACGGCCGCTGGCAATGATCACGTCCTGGATTTGCGCGCAGACGGTAACGACGCGATCGACGCGACGCGTCCGGTATTTGATGCGGTTCCAGACGTCGAGAGGAAAGGAGACGCCGCGGTTGACGATGAATGCACCCACCGGCCGGGCGAAGGTAGCGGCCAGTGCCAGCGCGTGCGCGACCCCCTTGTGCACGTGGACGACGTCGGGCCGCTGCTCCCGAAAAAGATGTCCCAACTTCCACGCGCTGGCGAGATCGAACTCATTGCGCATGTGCAGCCCGGCGAAGGCGACCCCCGCCTGATGCGCCTTTTCCTCGAGCACGGCATCGGGGCGGCTGATGATCGTCACGTCATGACCGCGCTCGCGCAAACCGGACGCTGCCTGAAACATCTGGTGCACGGAGCCGGTGTTGAATTGATTGAATTCGAGGATCTGGAAGATGCGCATCGGCAAGGGGGCGGATTGTACCGGCGGTAGCGCGCAACCGCGCACTTGCTATATCGTTTCCGGTCCCTTGAAAGGAGCTTCGCGCACAGAATCCAGCACGCAGGCTGGCCGCTCGCCAAGAGCCAAATGGAACGACCAAAATCCGAAATCAAAGTAACGGACAAGCGGATCTTTACCGCTGAAGGGGAGATCCGCGAAGAGTTCAAGCAGGACGTCACGCCGGTCGATCCGGCTGCCGCGAAGCCGGCTGCGGCCCCTGCCGCAACCGAGAGTGAGAAGCCGCAGCCGGAAGCCTCGAAGGCTCCTTCTCCAGCCCGTGCTGCTGAGCCGCCCACCGGCGACCGGCGCAACAAGTCGGTGGCAGACAAGGCGTTGAATCCCGGCACACAATTCGCGGACTTCGTCGAGCCGCTCATCGCGCAGGCGTACATGTCGTTGGGCATGTTGCGCAACCCGTATGATCCGAAACCGAAGCTGGATGCCGCCGCGGCCCGTCAGATGATCGAGATGCTGACCATGCTCAAGGAGAAGACCAACGGGAACCTGACCGCGGATGAGGACGATTTCCTGTCGACGCATCTGGGAGAATTGAAGCTCGCATTCGTCCAACGGACGAAAAGCATTACATGAGACAACGTCTGATCTCGCTGCTTGCTGCGTCGATGTGCCTCGCGTCAGTCGCGGCACACGCGGGAGACACAGCGCCTCGCGATATCTGGTCGCAGGCTGCCGCGTCCGCGGACGCCGGCAATATCGACGCTGCTGCAAAGAAGACCAGCGAGTTGATGGATGTCGGCCGGGCGTCCGGCATCCGAACGTATCCTTCGTATGCTGCCGCTGCGGCGATCCTGGCGCGTCAGGCGGCAAAGCAGTCGAATAAGCAAGTTGCCGATTGGGCGAACAAGGCTGCTGACACCCTCGATCCCGGCTCGTCCTCGGTCGCGTTCATCCGCGCCGAGGAGGCGGTGGAATCGGGGAGCTGGGGCACGGCGCTTCCGGTACTCGTCCGCGGGATCGCCGGTCTCTTCGCTCGCTATCGTTCGCGGCTGCTCGCCCGTGCCGACACGGTGATCACGCTCCTTCTCGCTCTCGCGCTCACGGCCGCGATTTTCTCGTTCGCTCTATTGATCCGTTACGGCCGCGCCATGACGCACGACTTCCGCGAAATGCTCGGGGAGCGGCTGCACGGTGGCTCGGTTTCGGTCCTTGCGTTCGCTCTTCTTTTTCTGCCGGTCTTTCTCTGGCTCGGACCGCTCTGGCTCGTCTTCTACTGGTTCATCATCTTCTTCGGTTACGCCAAGATCGCCGAGAGGATCATGATCGTCGTCCTCTCATTGTTGCTGGCTGGCGCGCCTCTGGCGCTCGATTGGACATCGCAGCGGATCGCCGGGATCGACAGTCCGGTCGTGATGTCTGCCATTACCAGCGACGAGCGAACCTATGAGCCGGACGCGCTCCGGCGGATGCAGGAGCTCGTCAACATCGTCCCTGACGACGCCGTGCTGCATCTCCTCCTCGGCACTCTTTACCTTCAGGAGGGCAACGATCAGCAGGCGAGCCAGCACTACCAGCGCTCGGCGGAGCTTCACGACAACGCCGGAGCGCACGTCAACCTCGGCAACCTCCATTTCTACAACAACGACTTCGCGACTGCGGTGACGGAGTACAACAAAGCCGAGGCGCTGGATCCGCGGCTGGCGATCGCGTTTTATGACGAGTCCATCGCCCTCGGGGAGCTGTACAAGTTCGACCAGCAGGCGCAGAAACTCGATGTGGCAAGGAGAATCGACAGGGCTCTCGTCGAACGCTCCTCGGAACCGCGGGCGCAGAAGCTCGAAGTCGTTCTCTATCATCCAAGCATCCCACAGGCTTGGGCCGTCTCCTCGGAGATTGCCCGCCGAGGGATCGCCCGCTCGCTCTTCGGAAACTACGCCTGGTTCGATCCGCTGGAGAGCATGCGCAATCCACTGACGGCAGGCGCGATTCTCACCTTGCTTCTGGCGCCGCTGCTCTTCCTCAAACGGCGGCGCGCCGGATTCGCCGGATCCTGCTTCAAGTGCGGGCGAACCTTCTGTCTTCGTTGTAAGTCGGCGCGGGAGAGCACGACTTTCTGCACGCAGTGCATTCACATCTACCTGAAGCGGGACGGTGTTTCAGCAGCCACGAAACGCGCCAAGCTCGAAGAAGTCAGCGAGCATCAGCAGGGCATCCTGAAGCGGAACCGATGGCTGGCCACCTTCCTGCCCGGCTCGGCGCAGGTAATCGAGGGACACACGGCCGGCGGCACCGTTGCGTCGTTCGCATTCGCGTTCTTCGTTTCGCTTGCGATTCTCTCCGGCAGGCTTGCGCCGGTTCTGGCGCCCGGGGATACGGCCAAAACGATTGTCCGCATCGCTGCCATCGTCTTCGCCGCCGCGCTCTGGTTGTTCATAACGCTGCCTGTCTATCGGAGGAACATCAATTCGTTTTGATGATGGTTTGCTATGGCTCTCGAAGGCACACTCAAAGATTTCAGCCTCGCCGATATCTTTCAGCTCATCGGCCTGCAGCGAAAGACCGGAGTTCTGACGCTTCGCAGCAAGGATGACACCGTCACGGTGACGTTCCTGGACGGGAAGGTCGTCGGTGCCGACTCGCTCAGCCACCGCCTCGAGAACCGGCTCGGTCACGTGCTTCTGCGAAGCGAACTGCTGACCCAGGACCAGCTGAACCGCGCGCTGGAGATTCAGAAAGAGACGCTCCAGCGGCTTGGATTCATCCTCGTTCACTACGGAATCATCTCGATCGACTCGCTGAAGCAGGCGCTCCAGCTTCAGATTCTCCAGATCGTCTTCCGCCTCTTCCGATGGAAAGACGGCGACTATCACTTCTCGCAGGAGACGACGATCGAGTACGACCGCGATTACGTCGTTCCCGTCAGCGCCGAATCGATCCTGATGGAAGGCGCGCGGATGATCGACGAGTGGCCGATCATCGAGAAGCGCATCCGCTCGTACGACATGGTCTTCCGCAAGAAGATGACGGATCAGGAGATCGTCGTCGCCGGCGCGTCGGAAGAAGCGGATGAGGTCGACTTCGATGCCGCGCCTACGCGCCGGCGCAAGCCGGCCATGACCGACAAGGTCCGCATCTCGCGCGACGAGAAAACCATCTACGACATGGTCGACGGCACGACATCGGTGCGCGGCGTCATGGAGCTGTCGAAGCTGCCCGAGTTCGATACGGCAAAGGCGTTGTACGAGCTCCTGACGCGCGACCTGATCGAGGAAGTGCGCGGAAGCAGTGCCGCGGAAGTTCTCGCGCACATGACACCGGTGGATGAGGACGAAGTCGCCGAGACGCCTGTGCCGTTGCCGCTCGTGGCAGTGCTGGCGCTCCTCGCGCTCCTTTCGCTGGCCACATCGTTCCGGAATCCGCTCAACTCGCTGCATCCGCTCGGCCCGGCCCATCGATCGTCGTCCATCGCGGAAACGCGCAAGGCGATCTCCATCGAGAGGATCGAGCAGATCGGCGAGTCGCTCGAGATGTACAACGTCATCAACGGACGCCTTCCGGCGAGGCTTCAGGATCTTGTTCCGCTCTATCTCTCGCCGTCGCTTCTGCGCGATCCGTGGGCTCACGCGTACAAATACCTCCCCCAACCGCAGCGTTACCTCGTCATCGGATTCACTCCCGACGAAAAGCCCGACACGGACCTCTTCCTCTCGCATGTGATCGACGCCGGAGCACCTTCGGCGGCCTCCTCGAAGCCGGTGACGGGCGGGATACAACTCATCGACTAATAATCGGCTAACTTAACTAACGAATACGAAATGGGCGTGCGTTGTTCTGCCCGCCGGTCCGTATGAAGACACTCATGGTTCTGTTGCTGCTCGCCCGGGCTGCATCGCTCTCCGCATCGACGCCGAAACTTCCGCTGGTCGAGGTGCCCGCCACACGCGGCGCGTCCGACACGCTGGTCGTTTTCGTTTCCGGTGATGGTGGGTGGGCAGCCATCGACAAGGAGATTTCGAAGGTTCTCGCCGGTGAGGGAATGCCGGTGGTGGGCCTGAACGCGCTGCAGTACTTCTGGACGAAACGCTCTCCCGACAGCGCCTCGGCCGACCTCCGAGCGATCATCGATCAATATCTCAGCCAATGGCACAAATCGCGCGTGCTCCTGGTCGGTTACTCCCGCGGTGCGGACGTTCTGCCGGCCATGATCAGCCGGCTGCCTGCGGAGACGCAGGCGAGAATCCGTATGATCGCGCTGCTCGGCCCCAGCCCGAAAGTGGAGTTCGAGTTTCACGTTGCTGACTGGATGCGCAGCGGCTCCGCGGGAGAAGCGGTCATGCCGGAAATCGGCAAACTCGGTGCGCATCGCATCCTCTGCCTGTCGGGCGAAGACGATCACGAATCGCTCTGCCGCGAGCTGACCGGCCGTCCCTACGTCGACGTCATCACGCTCAAGGGCGCACACCACTTTGACGGCGGCTATGGCAACCTTGGCCGCATCATCATCGATCACCTCAAATGAGACGAATCGGATTCCTTCTACTGCTTCTCGTTGCCGGCATTGCGCGCGCCAGCGCACCGGACGAGCGCTGCCCGGCGCGAACGGACATCACCGGCCTGCCGGTGGTGACGCTCGACGCGAAAGTCCCCAGCGACCGGTTCGCCGTCATGATCACCGGCGACGGCGGCTGGCGGCGCATCGATCGCAAGATCACGGACCGTCTTCGCGCCGCGGGCATCCCGATCGTCGGATTCATCGCCTCCGACTACTACCGCACGCGGCGTACGCCCGACGAGTCGGCCTGCGACCTCGAGCGAATCATCCGCTACTACCGGATTCAGTGGAAGCGGAACAAAGTGTTGTTGATCGGCTACTCGCGTGGCGCCGACGTGCTGCCGTTCATGGCTAGCCGTCTTCCGTCCGATCTTCGCGCCGTCACCCAGCTCATCGCCCTCCTCGGATTGGAGCCGATGATTGACTTCAAGTATTCGCCGGCATGGACGCTCAACGCGTACACGCACAAGGAACCGAAACACGCTGTGAAACCCGATGTCGAGAAGTTGCGCGGTCAGAACGTGCTGTGCATCTTCGGAGCGAAGGAGAAAGACTCGCTCTGCCACCAGCTCGACCCGAGAGCATTCAAGATCGTCGCGGAGCCCGGCGGACACCACTTCGCGGGCAAATACCGCGACATCGCGGATGTGATTTTGATCGAGTCAGCAGGGCGGTGAGGGGGTGGGGAGTAGGGGGTGGGGGGTGGGAGAGCAGAGACCAGAGATCAGAGACAATCAGAGACAAGAGATCAGACGAGTCTCTGGTTCCCCCTGTCCTTGATCTCCTGTCTCTGACCCCTTGTCTTCGGCGTTGCTCTCTGCGTTCTTGTCTCTGATCCCCTGATCCCTTATCTCTGCACCCCCACCCCCCACTCCCGACATCCACCCCCTACTTCGGCATATCCGAATTGAAGATGTCCTCGGTGGCCCACCAGCGGCCGGCAGCCTTCGTCCACACCACGATGTACTTGCCGGTATCGTGAATGGCCTGGCCGCCTTTCGGCGTGATGGTCAGGTCGTAGCGGCCGTTTTCGACGGCCAGATCGCTGCATGACTGCGTCACATGATTGGACGTCAGGGCCAGCTCGACCGCGCCGCTGCCGAGAACCTGCGTCCAGAACGCGCGGATTGCATCGCGGCCGTGCATCGCGGGAACGTTCGGCGCCATCGCGACCGCGTCCGGAGCGTAGAAGTTGTCGACGATCGCTTGCGCGTTTCCGGCTCGCACGTCTGCCGAAAGCTGACTGTTCGCGTGGCGGATGGCGTTCTCCGCATCGCCCGCCGTGACGCCGGCCGATCCCGGTGCCGACGATGAACATGCGGCGAGAACCAGCAGGACCAGGAGCACTCCGATCGATGGGAGTCGTTTCATGAAATCCCCCTTGCGAATGAACTACGACCCCGGCGGGCCGGCGGATCTAGAATACGCGCGATGCGAGCTCTCTGTTCGATCGCCGCGGTCCTGTTGATGCTGCTCAACGCCGGCTGTCACAGCCCGACGTCGCCAGACAACGGAATGCCGGCGCAGCATGGGCGACTCTCGGGCATCGTCACGATCGGGCCGAATTGCCCGGGTCCGTCCGCGAATCCCTGTCCGACCCAGCCGTCGGCCTATGCCGCGCGAAAGATCCTCGTCTACACGGAGACGAAATCAAACCTGCTCTTCACGGTCGACATCGACTCGCAGGGTGCCTACTTCATCGATCTTGCGCCAGGCAGATACACGATCGACCTCAAGCCGAGCGGCATCGACAAGACGTCCGATCTGCCGAAGCTCGTCGAGATCCATGCGAACACGGTCACGAGCCTGAACGTCAGCATCGACACGGGCATCCGCTGAAACGAGAAGGCCGGCGCAGAACGCCGGCCTCGAATGGCTCGCGGTTCCGGGACTACGCTTTCAGGTGCTTGCTGACGAGAGCGGTCATCTCGAACATCGAGACCTGCTTCTTGCCGTTGAAGATCTTCAGCAGCTTGTCGTCTGCGTTGATCATCCGCTTGTTCGTCTTGTCCTGAAGGCCGTTGGCCTTGATGTAGTCCCACACCTTTTTCGTGACTTCGCTGCGGGGGATCGGCTTGCTGCCGACGATCGTGGCCAGGTCGCTGCTCGGGGTTACTTCCGCGGCAAGACCTTTGCCGGGGCTCTTCTTCGTTGTCGCCATTAGTAATGTCCTCTCCTACGTAATGTTCCAGGTTTTCTGGGATTGTGCGCTACTGCACCCTGCGCGTCAAACGGGGAATTTCGGTCGATGTGCCAAAAGTCATGATGAGCCTGCCGCGCTTCAGGCACATGTGCATCCGTTCGCGGGCCTCTAGATTGGTCTGCGAAGGAGATGCCCATGCACCAGCAACCACTCGTCCGGCTGACAGAAATCACCCGCACATACCCCCTCGGGCGCGTCCAGGTCCGCGCCCTTACCGGAGTCTCGCTCGACATTGCCCGCGGTGATTTCCTGGCGTTGGCCGGTCCTTCAGGCAGCGGCAAAACGACGCTGCTCAACATCATCGGATGCATTGATAAACCAGACGGTAAGCCCGATAGCGGCCGCGTCGTGATCGACGGAATCGACGTTACCGAGGTCCCGCTGCACCGTCTGGCCGCGACGCGGCGCGACACCCTCGGCTTCATCTTTCAAACCTTCAACCTGATCCCCGTCCTTACCGCGTTCGAGAACATCGAGTATCCGCTTCTGCTGCAGCATCTGCCAGCGCGCCAGCGCCGCGAACGCGTTCGTTACTGGCTCGATCAGGTTGGGCTGTCGGATCAGGCGCGCCAGCGTCCCGATCAGCTCTCCGGCGGGCAACGGCAGCGCGTGGCTATCGCTCGTGCCATGGCCGGCGAGCCGAAACTCGTCCTTGCCGACGAGCCGACCGCCAACCTCGACTCAGTCACCGCCGCGCGAATCCTCGACCTTCTCGAAGGACTCAACGACTCCACAGGATGCACGTTCATCTTCGCTACGCACGACCCGGCGCTGATGTCGCGCGCACGACGCTGCGTCCGCATGCACGACGGGGCGATTGTCTCCGAGCCATTACTCGAAGCGCGTGCTTCGTAAGGACAAAACCACCAATGCTG
>Ga0247679_1000189_pt1 | contig 15987 bp, 32 predicted proteins | sample CNK20_metaG_FD_182797 | JGI IMG/M metagenome (GOLD analysis project Ga0247679, IMG submission 182797) | Soil microbial communities from Purdue University Martell Research Forest, Indiana, United States - CNK20 | ecosystem: Environmental > Terrestrial > Soil > Temperate forest > Bulk soil...
GCGCCCGTGGCGCAGATCACTACGACGTGGCCGAGCTATGGTGCCTCGTCGGTCGCGTTCCTCGACGGGTATTTCGCGTTCACCGGACAGATGTCGCCCTCGTTCTTCTTCATCACGCGGCTGGAAGATCCGAGCGCTGTCGACGCACTGGACTTTGCTGCACTCGATGGGTTCCCGAATGCGATGACCAAGGTCGTGTCGCTGGGCGCGGACCTGTGGTTCGGCGGGGCTTCGGGCTGGGAAATCTGGTATGACGCCGGCAATGCTGATTTCCCGTTCAGACGGCGGCCGAATGGGCTACTGCAGCGCACCCTTGGGGTCGCCATGTCTGTGGCCAGAGGCGATGAAAGCATCTTCTGGTATAGTGCTGACAATCGTATATACCGCACCAGCGGCTATCAGGAGCAGCGCATCAGCACGCATGGCGTCGAGGCATCGCTGTCGACCGGCATCAGCAGCGCGTATATCTACAACCAGCGAGGCCACGTTCACTATGTGCTGAACCTCGGCGATCGCTCGCTGGTTTACGACTGCCTGACCAAGGTATGGCACACCGCGTCAAGCGCCGCTGACGGCACCGGGCCGTGGCGCGGCAAATGCTGCACCGCCAATACCGGGTTCCCGCTGATTGGTGACGCGGCCGCCGGCCGCTTGCTGCAGGCCGATCCCGACTTGTCCACCGACCTCGGCGTTGAGCCGCGGCGCCAGGTCGTGCTGCCACCGCTCTATGGCGGCACCAAGCGGGCGTTCTGCGCCAGGTTGGAAGTCGAGATGGAGGTGGGCACGGTGCATTCACCGCCCAGCGTCGTGCTCGACTGGTCGGATGATGGCGGCATCACATGGGACGGTGGCCCGCGCACCATGGCGGTTGGGTCGTCATCGAACTACCGCACGCGGGTCTATACGACACGGCTCGGCAGCTTCCGCCAGCGTGTGTTCCGGCTCACCGCGCAGCATGCACTGAGCGTGTATGCGGTCGATGCTGACATCGTGGTTGGCGCGCATTGATGGCTGGCTTGCGGACATTCACGCGAGCAGGCGTGTTCATAGCCGACGCCACGCCGCTCACCCAGCCAGTCGCCATTGAGCCACCATTCCACGAGGCGGTGCCGGATAAGACGACGCCGGACAAGCACTCCCAACCGTGGAATGCCTGGTTTACCGACACGGCACAGCGCGTTGCTGAACTGACCACCGCCGTCGCTGACCTTACCTATGCCGTCGCGCATATAAAGGACGGTGTCGTCGACGGCAGCGACGCGCCGCCGGGGCTGATCGGTGAATATCTGTCCGCAAGCGCCACTGTCGGGCTGTCGAGCGCCACACCTACGGACATCGTCACGCTGACGCTGCCGGCCGGCGATTGGGATGTTTCAGGTTCGGCAGACTTTTCGTTCAGCGCTCTTACGTTGACGTTTGCATCGGCGTGGCTGTCGACAACATCCGGGGTATCGAGCGCTCTTGGACGGTCGGCAATCCAGACCGGCGGCGGCGGCGTGCTGGGCGCTGTCAATTTCGTGGTGGGGCCAGTGCGACAGTCGATCACAGCACCAGCGACAAGGCCGGTATATCTTGGCTGCCAGGCCAACGTTGCTGTCGGGACGACGGCATCGGTGTTCGCGTTCATCAGGGCCAGACGTATAAGATAGATGCGGCAGGTATTCCGTGAGCGATTGGCTCGAGGCAATGCGGGCGCACGTCGAGGAGCAACTCGGCGATCAGGTTGCCTGGGTTGGTAGCAGCGCGGGATACCATGGGGGTTGGCACGGCATCGCCATCCGCACGTCAGACGGCTATCGGCATGCTGTGGCGGTGGCGGAAGGCGACATGCCGGAAGTCGTTGCCTGGGCATTGCAGACGGCGATTGACGAGCGGCGCAAGCACCTAGCCGTGTGCTAGATATGGAAATGCCGGCAGGGTGGTCCTGCCGGCAAATCCGAGGAGGTAACGATGGATTGGACCCATCGCTATCTCCTGCCGCGGATATTGGTGGTGGTGCGGATCTCAGTCAAGGTCCGCGTCACTATACGCCGCAGGTAGGGTTGGGGCCAGTGTGGCTGGCCCCTTCCCCGGAGGGGTGATGCGGAACTTTCTCAAGATCGCAACCGGCGTCGAAGTGCTGCCGCTGGTGCTGGAGTTGTATCGGCAACCGGAATTGTGGAACCAGCATACGGCGCGCACCGGAGGCGCTGGCGCGTTCGTCGGAACCGACGACATCTGGGTGCGGTTCCGCGATCCATCGGAGCTGGATTGCCGCGAGGCGTTCGCCGAGCCGCATGTGCCGGTGTTCTATCCAGCATGGCACGCGCTGCCGCATCTTCGGCCGATCGTGTTCGGGCTGATGTCGCGCGTCGAGGCCGTGCAGTTGGGAGGCATATTGATAACCCGCGTTCCCGGTGGCGGTCAGGTCGCGCCCCATGACGACAAAGGGCGCTGGCACTCCACCTTTTTTCAAACGAAAGCGTATCTGCCGCTCGCCAGCAATCCGGGTTGCTACAACACATGCGGGGATGAGCGGGTGACGATGGCCGTGGGGGAATGTTGGCTGTTCGATAACCTGCAGGTGCATAGCACGGTCAACGAGGGAGCCACGGATCGCATCACCTTGATCGTGAGCATGAGATGCGAATGAAGCGCGCCGAGCATCAGCCGGAAACGGTCAGTGTCAGTATATACGCTGGAATATACTATAAAGTCTGGCGCGTGCCGGATGCTGGCACGATCATACCGCAACATGCACACCGGTGGGATCATCTGACAGCGCTGCTGCAAGGCGGCGTGCGGGTGTGGCGTAACGACGAGCTGGTGGGCGATGTTCTCGCGCCGGCCACGATCAAGATCCCAGCGCACGACAAGCATATGTTCGGCACGCTGGTGGCCGACACCGTGCTCGCCTGCATCCACAATGCGGACCACCTTGAGGCCGATGAACCTGCGGTGGCCGAAATGCACACTCTCGATCTGGAGGACTGAGCATGCCCTTCGCAGTTGCTGGCGCTGCTGTATCGGTAGGTGCCGGCCTTATCGGCAGCAAGATGCAGTCGGATGCGATTAAGGCCGGCCAGTCGCAGGCCAACGAGGCGATCAAGCAGGGCCTGGAGACCGCAACGACCCAGTTGTCGCCCTGGAGCACGGCAGGCCAGAATGCGCTGGCTCCGGTCTCGGGCATTGCCGGGCCGACGCCGTGGAATATCGGCGGTGCGACGGACGTTGCGGGTCAGTTGTCCGGTATCTACGGCCCGGATCAGGCAACCGCTGCGATGGCGAACTTCCGGACCGATCCAGGCTATCAGTTCCGGTTTGATGAAGGGCTGCGGGCTGTCGATGCCAACGCGGCGGCCAGGGGAATGCTGCGCAGTGGCGCGACCGGCAAGGCATTGGAGAAGTTCGGCCAGGGTTTGGCTGATCAGGGGTTTCAGACGTATCTCAGCAACGCCAACACCGAGTTCGGCAATTACTATAAGAATCTGGCGGCACTGTCGGGACAAGGGTTGACGGCTGCGAGCGCCATTGCACAGGCGGCGACGGGAGGCGCTAAGGACATCGCGCAGACCGATGCCAGTGCGGCACAGCAGCAATCCGGCATCATCGGCAATGAAGCAAGCAGCATCGGCACAACCGCCAACGGGCTGTTCAACAATCAAGGGTTCCAGAGTTACCTCAAGGGAAGCGGCAGCGGCGGTGTGCCTACCGACATTCCTTGGGACATATAAGGACAATCGCTGATGGCCACATTCCAAGGCAGCCCGGTTGTCTCGTCGTTCCCAGACCAGAATATCCTGTTCAACTCAGCGTCGGGCATCACAGCGCAGGGTCTACGGACCAACGAGTTGCTGAACCAGGGCAGGGAGCTCGATCTGAGCAACGCCAACATGGAGCAGGTGGGGCGGGCCTCGGCCGGGTTGCTGTTGGCGTATCACGACGAGGCGTCGCGGGCGGCGGCGTATCCGCGCGTGGTGGGCATGCTGCAGAGCCAGGGCTTCGCCAAGAACGCGCCGGCGCAGTATCCCGGCGAGGCGACGCTGCAGATGCTGGCGATGCAGGGCGTACCGAGCGCCGACCTCTACAAGCAGCAGTTGGGGGCGAAAGCGCTCGACGCGGTCTATCCTGGTCCTAGTGCCTCGACGGTGCCAGCAGGTGGTGGCACGGGAACGACAGCGACGGCCGGGACACCTGCTGCGCCGGGACCGATCGAACCAAGCGCACAGGCGCGGGCAACGGCAGTCCGCGATGGTCTCATCAAGCGTGGCATGGACGCCGACACCGCGACGGCGTTTGCCGCCAATGCGCTGCACGAGAGCGCTGCCAATCCGAACACAGGACCGGGTGACGGCGGGGTATCACAAGGGCTGTTCATGTGGAACGGGCCGCGTAACACCGAATACCAGAGGATCTATGGCCACACGCCGCAGGGCGCGGCGCTCGATGAGCAGCTCGACTTTGTCATGCACGAGCTGAACGGTCCTGAGTCGCTTGCAAGGGACCGGATCAACCAAGCGCAGGGCGTCGATGGCAAGGCCGCGCAGGTATCGGAGGCGTATCTACGCCCAAAGGACACGGGGCCAGAGATGCAGCGCCGATCGGCGACTGCGCTACAGCTTCAGCGGCAGCTAGGGGGGGGCACACAGACCGCCACAGCGCCCGCTGGAGGCGGTGGGACGCCTGGCCGGGTTCAGGTAGCCAGCGTTACGCCGGCGACAGCCACAGACGGCACCACGGCGCCACCAGCAGCCGTACCAGCACCGCTTCCTCACGCCGAAGCGGTGGTGCAAGCCAGGGCAACGGGCCAGGCCGTGCCGGTCGCCAACACGCAGGGGATGTGGGCGCTGCCAAACGGCAATCTCACCAGCACCCCGCCACCGCCCGCTACGCCAGCCGCAGCGGCACCATCGGCCACGACAGCACCTGTGGCTACCGCAGCTCAGCCAGCAGCGCTACCAGCCCTGCCGCCTGACCAGTTGACGCCGCAGGATCACGCGGAGCTTGTCCGCTACAAGGCGGCACTGGCAGCGTCAGGCAGGCCAGACGCACCAGTGCTTCTGCAGGCCGAGATCGATCGGCGCCGGACAGCGAATGTCGCTGCACAGCACCAGGCGCTGGAGGAGCAGCGGCAGACTGCGAGCGATGCGCGGGCCGCCGAACAGTTGGCACTGTCCAAGAAGGCCGATGCGCGGGCAGAGGCCGAAGCCAAGCGCGCAGGCTTGCCGACGGGCTACAGGCTGGATGACACTGGCAAGGCGTATCGGATAGACGGGTTGCCACCCGATCCGGCGGTGCTTGAGGCCCAGGCCAATGCAGGCAAGCAGGCACAGCGACAGTTCGAGCAGGAGAACACGCTACGGGATGAGTTCCAGAAGCTCACCAGCGATTTCCGGATCGTGCAGACCTCGTTTGAGAACATCCGCAGCGCGGCGAAGGCCAACGACGGCGCGGGCGATATGTCGCTGCTTTACAACTACGTCCGGTTGCTCGATCCGACGAGCGTTGTGCGCGAGAGCGAATTCGCCGCAGCGGCTGCCAGCGGCAGTCTCGGGGAGCGCGTGCAGACTGCCTATGAGCGCATAGCGAGCGGCGCGCGGATGCCGGAAAGCCTGCGGCAATCGTTCATCCGCGAAGGCCGCAACCTCTACAACAACCAGTTGAACTCTCACAACACCGTGGCCGACCAGTACGAGCAACTGGCGCGGGATAATGGCCTGGAGCCTAAGCGAGTCGTGACGCGCTTTGCCAGGCCACAGGATGACGCCCAACCGCCACCACCTGATCTCAGCAAGAAGCCGCCGGGCTTTGACAAGAAGGTTCAGTAATGGCTGACACCTACACTGACGGTAAGGGCAACTATGTCACTTGGAACGGCAGTGACTGGGTGCCTACAGCCGCTCCAGCGACCAGCACACAAACCGATCCGACGCAGCGCGGGGGCATAGTTCGTAACATCGGTGCCGGGGTTCTTGAGGGTGATGCGGCCGCCATCAACACCATGTCTGATCCATTCGGCAATATCATCGGCAAGCCGGTCGAAACGGCTGCTATGTTCCTGCATGACGCGCTGGCGCCCTTTTTCGGCTACGACCGCTTTTCCGACGCTGATCGTGCGGCGCTTTCTGGCGATCCCGTGCCGCAACCAGGCACGCGGATCATCTCCGCTCTCCCTGGTGCCAACCCTGCTGATGTGCCGGCCAACACGACGGCTGAACAAGTCGCGCGCAAGGTAGCCGGCGCTACGACTGCCGCAGGCACGCTTGGTGCTGGCGTCGGCGCAGGCGTCGGCTCCGCGGTGGCCGGCGCTGGCGGCGCAGTAACTGGGGATGTAGCGAGCCGGTTCGTGCCGGATTGGGCAAAGGAAGCAACCGAACTGGCTGGTAATGTGGTGGGCGGCAAGGTGACCAGTCACGCCGTAACACCAGTCCGGACGGTCACAACGCCAGAGCGGCAGCGGCTAGTCGGTATACTGGATGCCGAGGACGTTCCACTGACGGCAGGCGAACGAACCGGTAGCAAGCCGCTGATGAAAACGGAACAGATGCTTGGCCAGACGCCTGGGTCTGCCGGTGGCGTCGCGAGCGACGTGCAGACTCAGCAGCGTGCGGTGAACAAAGCGGTTGCGAGCAAGGCTGGGCTTAATGCCGACACGCTAGACCCGACCGTGCTGAACGACCATCTGGATAAGTTAGGCACCCAGATTGGCACGCTTGCGTCCAACAACAACATGCCGATCGACGCGGCCTTCGCGCAGACGCTAGGCCAGATCAAGCAGAGCCTTCCATTTTTGAAGAAGGATGCCGCCCAGGAGATCCAGGCGAGGCTCAGCCAACTCAACGGCATGATAACCGTGGACGCGAACGGAAATCCTATCGTTCCCGGCACTGCCTTCGTTAACCTTCTGAGTGACCTCAACGATTCCATACGGGGCGCCAGTGGAACAACCCAGACCAAGCTGCTGCAATTAAAGGAGACACTACGCACGCAGATGGAGTCAGGCATGGCGCCTGACGACGCGGCACAGTGGCGGCAGCTGAACCGGTACTACGCCAACGGGAAGGTCATTCAGGATGCAATGGGAGCGGCAGGGGCGAACCCTGCGGAGGGTAACATCTCCCTACTTCAATTACGCACCGCCATTAATCGCTCTTTAGGTAAAGACGCCTACGCAAAGGGTTACGGTGATCTGAACGACCTCGCGCGAGCAGGTCAGAGCGTATTGCGCAAGCCACCCGATAGCGGGTCGCCACAGGGTATTCTCATCAATGCTCTTATGAAGGGAGTACCGCTCGCCACTGGAGGCGCTGGGGGGTATCTGGGAGGAGGAGTGGAAGGCTTTGCGGCTGGGTTGGCTACGCCATGGGCGATCGGCACAGCGATGCGAGGGCGCATTCCCGGCACGAACTACAGCCCTGGTCAATCCTACCTGACGAACCAACTGATGCAGAATGTTGACCCGAAAATTGTCGCGGCGATCACCAACGAGGCAAACGCTGAAGATCAGCGCAATCGGATGATGCGTCGCTAAACGTCGGTCACTGGAGGCTTGCAGCCGAACAGATCTCTGACGAGAGATCGCACGAACCGGTACGCCAGCCATGCTACGCCCAGACAGATGAACCCACCGAACATAGTGCCGATCATTTCCGTCACGCCACCGTTGCCAGGTTGTGCAGCAACTCGGTCTGCTGACGCAGGATTAGCCCGATACCGTTGAGGCTTTCCTCGATGCCGCCAATGCGTGCCTCCAGGGCGCTGAAGCGGGCTTCCAGGGCTGACAGACGCGCTGGCAATGGCTCGACCAGGCCACGCAGCATGCGCTGCTCTGCCAGGATCTGCGCCTGCTGACGCGACAGGAATTCCAGGGTAATCTTGTCACTCATGGATCGAGGTTCCTTCTCGGTCTGTCTGGGCCGGTGCGGCATTGGCAGTGCTGCCCGGCCCGATTTATATCAGTCTCTCCGTCGGGCGCCAGCAACCATGCCGGCGCCCTTTGTGTGTCAGAAGCAGGTAGTGGTGCAGGTATTGCCGAAGCAGTTCGTCGTGCAGCTCGTGTAAGCGTGCGCTGTGGCATACCCGCCGACCAGGATGGCGGCGAGCAGGGCAAGCGTGGTGATGATACGCATCGGGTGGTCCTCATATACGCCCGTTGAGAGACGCTGCGCCGGGTGGGCAAGTCGGCGCGGCGTTAGGGGCGTCGTTGTGGTCACACACAGCGGCGCCCCGCTTCGTAGGCGGGGTTAGGTTTATCTTCTTCACTGTGGGGCTTCCACCCACCGCCGACAGAGCAACGCGGCCGAACCGCTGGGATGCCGTCTGTGCTGTGCCTTGCGCCCGCAGCACCGGGGTTACGGGGTGGGGAAGAAAATGAACCAAGCGGTCCCGCTAAGCCCTATGAGGAACAGCACAGCGATCGGTCCGCCGACGATAAGCGGATTCAGTCCTGCGTTGACGCTCAGACCGATCGGAATCGCTATTAGAGCGCCAGCGCCGATCGAACATAATAGAGCGATTAGAAGAAGCATTCTGCCTCCGGGGGTTGTGGGTATCACTCAAAATCGTGCCGACCAGTGATCTTGCCGCGAGCGCTGAGCCGGAACGCGACATCAGGCTTTCCTTCGCGGTAACATTTGATCCAGACCTGATTGTTGTCCATCCACTCCATGCGGAACATGGTCACGTCATTAACCACGATATCATCGAGATTGCCGCATTCGTCATAGTCGATCCTGTCCGGTGCGTTTGTCATCGGGGGTTTAGGCTATCAGCCCGCGTATGGCTTCTACGCAGTGACTGATAGCTCGATTGTATGTCTCGTCATCAGCGTTGTCTGGATCGATTACAAGCTCTGCATTGCATGCGGCGACAGCCTCTTCTAAAGCTAGCCTGCGCGTCTCCTCGTCTTCCATCAGTCGCTCCTGCTCTGGCGTGATGTCAGGCATTGGCGCGTTGGCCATTAGGCCACACCCGCATTAAAATCATCACGTTGCTTGTTCGCTAAATGGAGAGCTATCTCCCAAGTATCGCAGTTCCGCAGACTCTTCCCGCCAGCGAAGCGATACTGTTGCAAGCAGCGCCCGCTCTTCATGCCGTCATGGCGGACGCGCTCTGCGAACACGCCATATCCGATGTGGCGGTTGCGGCTGGTTAGGGTCTGGACGAATGCCTTTTCCATCTCACTCATTCCATCAATCTCTTGACAACCAATATAGGGGTAAGCTAAACCCCTGTCAAGCATTGTTTAGCGGGGTTGAAAGGAATGGCGGCAAACAGGAAGCGCAAGGCAACATCTGGTGATTATGCGCCACTGACGCCAGAAGAGGTGCCTGGGCACATGATCGGCTACGCCCGCGTCTCGACGGTCGATCAGAACCCGCAGCTACAGATCGATGCGCTGGTCCGTGCCGGCGTCCATCCCGATGATATCTATACCGAACAAGTCTCTGGAGCCGCAATCAAGCGCCCGCAGTTCGATGCCATGATGAAGGATGTGAGGGCAGGGGACACCGTCGTTGTCTGGAAGCTCGACCGGCTGGCGCGGAACAACGTGGCGCTGCACCAGATTGCCGAGCGCATCCGATCAAAGGGCGCCAACCTGCGGCTTTTGGACAACTCTGGCCTGGATACGACCACGGCGGCGGGGCGGTTGATGTTCGGGATGCTGGCCGTGATGGCCGAGTTCGAGCGCGATCTGAGCCGGGAGCGGACGATCGCCGGGCTGGCACGGGCTGCCGCTGAAGGCAGGAAGGGCGGCACCGTAGCGAAGCATTCTGATGAGGCCATATTGAAGTGGGCCAATCTCGGCACGAAGCCGGGCGCCAGGGCTGCAAAGATGAGCGTGCCTGGGTTCATCAAAGCTGTGAAGCGCGCCAGGGCTCGACTGCCACCAGCGAAGCAAGAGGAGAACGCAGCGTGAGCACGAACGAAACCACCAGCGAATGGCGTGCTGAGAAAGGCTTCGTCTACCGCCTTGTGTGGGACGGCGAGGCGTCTGTGAATCAGTTCACGGTACTTGTGAACCGTGGGCATGGAACAAATCAGCAGGACTGCGATATTTTGGGTGAGCGCATCGCGGCTCTCCTGAACGCGGCCGGAACATGATGGCACCCTGGCAACTGCACTGGTTTTGGGATGCCCTGTTTGTGCGTGAGCGAGGTATCTACTGGTTTGGAGAGCAGCGATGAAAGACAGCAACGCTCAATCCTCAACGACTAAAGATGATATCGTGTGGCGTAGATTTGGCAGCGAACATGATAAGCCATGTAAGCGCCCCACCGTCCTGACATGCGCCATGTCGGAGTGCCAGCAGGCTAACGAATGCCGGTGGGATGAGACGCAAGGAAAAAGGGTTGCACTCAATGGCCAGTGATCCAGAACCCACCGGGTTCGCGCCAGGTTCGTTCGGCTGTCACGAAGCCATGCATATGGCTTCTGTACTGATGGAAACTGTTGATGAGCGGTTGTGTGAACATCCCGCCATCAAAGCCAATCCTGAGTGGCTTGAGCTTGCCCAGAAGGCACGAGCCTATCTGTTCACGTTGTATCAATCGATCGGGGATAAGCACCTGTGAAAGACAACAGCCTGACTTCCCAGACGACCGAGCCAAATTGGACGCTTGGCATCTTGTCAGAAAACAGGAACGGTATGACCGGCATAAGCGCGCAGCGCCTATATAACCGGCATAGCTCCATAGATGTCTGGTGGTCGGCCAACGCCACTGGCAGCGAAATTGCCGACCAACTTCGCGAACTCGCCAACACACTCACTGGAAGCCGAAGATGAGTGAAAACCATACGACTCTTCTTGAGCGGCTTTGGGCAAGTGACGAGGCCAGCGCCCTGACGAACGAAGCAGCGCGCGAGATTGAGCGGCTGCGCGCTGGGTTGGCCGAGATCGTCAAGGCGACAGATTGCGGAGCCTATTACACCGCACGCCGTATAGCGGCAGAAGTGATCGGAGAGACAGATGCCGGATAACCCAACTACCCGGCCAACACTGATGACCGACGAAGGCCGCGAGGCATTCACCGCTGACCGGAAAGCAAAACTAACTGCCGTGATGAAGAATGTGCCGCTACGGCATGCTCACGATATTGTCCATCCAGTTCATCCAGACTGGTTCGATGAGGCGCAACGTCTCCGGGAGGAGAATGACCGCTTGCGCGGCATCATCCGCAAAGCCGCAAGCGAGATAGCACACGGCTACAGCGGCGATGCCTTCCAGCTTCTTTGCGACGAATTGGAAATCACAAATGCCTGATAACCAAACGACCGACCGTCCGCCAACAGCGGGTCCATTTGCAATCGAGGCTCAACCACAGACGACTGTCCACGAACTCAAGACCGTGCCCCCTTGGTTCGCGATGGTCTATCACGGCGAGAAGACGGCGGAGCTTCGCAAGCACGATAGGCAATTCCAACGGTACGATCATTTGCGGTTGCGTGAGTATCACCCCGACTGTGATCACTACACGGGCAGCGAGGTGCTCGCCGAGATAACCGGCGTGCTGACGGACGGCGACGGCCCGTGGCTGTCGAGCGGCTATTGCATGATCTCGTTCAAGATCCTGGAGTTGAAAGCGTGAAAGACGACACCCCTGTTTTCCCAACCACGATCATACTCGGCCCCAAGGCGGCAGCCGATTCCGTGTGCCATGACGAGCAGATGGAGGTGTGGGCATCGGATTTTGTCGGCGCTCTGAGCCTCGGCGGCTATCTGCGCGACCTGGATTACAGCGAAGGCATCGATCTCACAGAAACGGTCAAGAGTGAATTGCGCAGCATCGTCGAAATGGCGTTCGACCATCCAGAAGCTAAGACGATTAAGTGAGGTGGAAAGTGAGCGACGGCAGATCCACAATGACCAGCCTCCATCCTCCGGCGGAGCACGCTGACAAGCAGTGGCACTGGGCGCGGCACGAGGGCGACGATCTGTGGTTTGTGTTCGAGGCCCGCAATGGCCGCATGTGGAATGGCCCTGGCCACATGAGCGCCGACTATGCGTACGCGGTCGGCTGGCGCTATGCGGGACCGGCAGAACCGCCCGGACCGGCGCCAACCAAGAAGCCGGTCCGTAAGAGCAAGGCTGAACAGATCGGCGAGATGAGCGATGCGGAATGGGAGCGCCACGTTCGCCGCGTCGGAACGCAAGGCAACCAACCGAGGCCGGCATGACCGACAGTCATCCTGCTTCCATCTTTTCCTGCCCTGCAATAACCACCTCGTCTAGGTCGTCGCCCGGTTCCTCTGGAAAACGCGCATAGTTCTCTGCCAGGATGGCGCTGATCTCGCGCCGCGCCCAATCTGGCGCGGTAGCTATGGCATCACCCACCGAGGGCTTGTTGCCGATCTCCACCACCTCCTGGCGGTGTTTCAGAGTGGCGCACGCGGCTCGTAGCTTGTCGATCCATGCGCGCCACTGCTCGTCGGTGCGCTGCGGCTTCTCGGCTGGCTCGGCGTCGTACACCGTGGGGTCAACGCGGCGCTCTGGGCGTGGTGTGGCGGCCGCGGCGGCCTTCAGCGGGATGCTGTCGTTCAGCGCCTGTCTGGCGTCTGATGGCTGCTCCTCAGCGGTGCCTTCGATGATCGGTCCCATCTCCTCGCGCGAGTAGACGCCAAGGATTACTGCGGGCGTCCAGCGCCGCGCCCAGACCCTGACGCCGTGATAGACGAGCTGCTGGTCGGGTTGCCGCTTCCACATCTCGTTGTTGGTGCGCGCCTCCTTCAACGTGACGATGACGGATCGCGGATTTGTCTCGCCGCGTCTGGTCGCAGACACGATGATCGTGCGGGCCTCACCTTCGTGGGTGAACGTGTAATCGATATGGCCGACGATCGCGCCGCTGGACTCGACCGCCGCCGCCACCAGCTTGCCCTCGATCATCAGCTTGCCGGAAATCACGCTGGTCCCCTGTGCCACGGCAAAGGGCGACATGCCCCAGCGCATCGCAAGCTCGACCACCATCAGGCAATCGCCTGGGCTGTCCTGGAGATGCTTCGGCACAGTGCGGGCGCGGGACATGAACTCGGCGAGGCGCAGCGCCTCGTCCATGCTGCGCGGCACGAGGCCGGTGCCTGGGCTATAGGGGGCGACGTCGGTGGTGGTGATCGCGTTCATGGTCAGGCTGTCCTAATAGTCAGTTGTGGCTCGGGATTTTTCAGCTCCGCGCCCGGGATCGTCTCCCCTGCCCGCAGCGCCTTACCGATGGCGAGCATGTCGGCCGATTGGCGGATGTATTCGGGTGGCAGCTCATCAGCATTCGTCACCAGCGGCTTGCGAGGATACGTAATGCTGGCCGTATATACAGGGCGCTGAAGCGGGCTGACCCCCAAGGCCTCAACAATACGGGTGGCGATTTCCCGTGCCCGATCAGATCTGGCCTCGATGCGGCGAGCGCGTTCCCTGGCGAGTTCCGCGAGCTTCTTGTCAGCGATCGACCATTCCACGATCTTGTCGAGCAGTTCAAAGATTTCGCTCTGCCCTTCGATGACCCCCAGGAGCAATTCGTGGTCGTCGTCGTCCGGCAGCGCGGAGATCGCCTCCATCGCGGCGGACATAGCGCGCTCTATTGCTGCGCCGTGTGGGACATTACTCGGCATCGTGGCGCGCCCGCAGCTTGTGGAAGCCCAGCCGCACTTCAGGGCTGTCCAGCCGCAGCGGCACCACTTCCAGGTGCTTCACCTGATCAGCGAGTGCCAGCAGCTTCTCGGCCAGCAGGCCGGCGGTAGCGTAGGGGATCGGCTTCTTGTGCAGGCACCAGCCGGCGATGAAGTCGGCGGTACCCTTTAGGTCGTTGCTGATGCTCATGGTGTGGTCTCCCTGTCTTCGGCCAACAACCGGCGCGCGAGATCGCACAACACGACCGTTGTGGCCTCCTCCTCGTCGGTCAGCATCGCCCACTCGTTGCGGTCTGTTCCGGTCCAGCGACCGCCGCGATGGAACAGCAGCACGGCGCGCGCCAGACGTTCCAACGGGGTCATGCTGCGGTGTCTCCATTGTCGGGGTCGTCACCGTCGGGGGTGTTGCTGGCAGCGGCGCCGCGCACCCGGTCTGGCATGTTGATGACGGTGATCTTGCGGGGGCGCTTGCGCGGGTTGCCCTCAAGGCGGGCGATGATGTCGCGCAGCTCCTCGATGCGGGATTTCACCGCGACGGCGTCCAGCTCCAGGTCGCTCATGCGCAGCCGGAGTGCGGCGAGCAGGTCGGGGCAGGTGCCGGTCATGGCTGACGCTCCGCAGCCTGATCCAGCGCTGCCAGGATGATCCGGATGTTGTTGGAGCAGACGGCGCGGAACAGCGCGGTGTCCTGCTGGCTCCCGCCCCAGTATCTGCGCAACAGGTCGGCGGTGAACCGGTAGTCCTCATGCAGGAAGCCGGCGGCGTCCTCGGTTGTCACGCTGCCGCCCTCCTGGCCTGCGACCGCGCCACCGCTGCTTCAAAGGCGCGGCGCTCGGGGCGGAGGAATTCCCGCTTAAAGCGAACGATGTCGTGCAGGGCGAGGACGCGCCAGAACGCGCGCAGCGCCGGGTGAGAGGCCGCGCGATATTCGCGGAGGTCGTTGAGCAGCTCGGCGAGTGCCTGGGCGCGGAGCGTGCCGGCTATTCTGGTGGCAGCGGGAAGCGCTCGAGGATCTCGTGCAGCGTCGCGATCAGTGCCAGGATGCGGCGTCTGATCTCGCCCGCGCTCTGATCGTAGGCGCTGCCGATCGCCAGCATCTCCGCCTTCAATGCCTTCAATCGTCGTTTCGCCTGCGGTATGCCAAACCGACGGGGGGGGCGTTTCGCCATGGCGCAAATTCTCCTCGCGCTTGGCGCGTGTGGTATTGCGGCGCAACAAGTCTGTTGGGGGCAATGGGTTACTGCTCACGGTTGAGCAACATCGTTGCGAACCTATTGATAATCCCCCGATATTCTCTCGATTCGCACTTGTGTGACGCGCGAATGACGGAGCAACATTCGCGTCAGGCGCGCCTATCCCGCCTCGGCTACAATCATCCGCTGACGATGTTCCATAGAACTGGGAAGGGGGATGGTCGTGCCAGCTAGTGTAGCTGTGCTTCATCGAAGCCTCGCGTCAGCAATTGACGGAGGTAGTTCACCACATTGGTTATCTAACTGTCAACGGTAATTTCACCGATCTGGTTACTTTATCGGCAGGAGGTGTCTCTGATGAGGTCGGCAACTAACCACCATGCTCAATCAAGCCTGCCGCTGTTTCGGGTGGTGAGCGGGGCGACGGCGCCTAGTACCGGCCCCTGTTCGAGCGCTCTCTTGGCCGAATCGGTAGATCCAACGGGCGCGTTCCTCCAGACTGAGCGTTCGCCACCACTCAGTAATGAAGACATCATCTACGGGCTGCTTGAGGTCATACTGGCCAGGCGGAAGCTCCAGCAAAAGCTCGGCAGGATGCACGCCTAATATCGGAGCGATGCGGCGCATCCACTCGTCCGTCAGGCGACGATAGCCGTTCTCCATCCGGTGGATTTGCTGAAAGCTGGTGCCGGCTGCTTCCGCGACCTGCTCAAGCGTCAGGCCGCGTGCCTCACGTAGCTGCTTAATCCGGTTGGCCATGGCTCTCTTAAGAGAACGGGGGTCGCACTATGCGGCCCACCCTTGGCTAATAATCGCCAAAGCGGTGATTCGATGCAACCACGACGTTGGTGAAAGCCCTCTGGACAGGAGTTCACCATCCCGGTTAGCGTAAGCGGATGGACCTGCGTCGGTATCTCGATGCCCGCAACATCCCCGTCGCCGTCTTCGCCGAGACCCTCGGCGTAAGCGTCCAGGCTGTTCACAGGTATCTCAGTGGCGAGCGACTGCCGCGTCCTGACGTGATGATGAGGATCAAGCAGGCGACGCACGGCGCGGTGCGGCCCAACGATTTCTATTCGTGCCGCGAGACGGAGGCAGCCGAATGACCGCGACCGCCATCCACGTCGTCACCCTCAGCGGCGGCAAGAACAGCACGGCCGTGGCGCTGTGGCTCAACGAGAATGAGCCTCGAATA
>Ga0247679_1000191_pt1 | contig 15910 bp, 18 predicted proteins | sample CNK20_metaG_FD_182797 | JGI IMG/M metagenome (GOLD analysis project Ga0247679, IMG submission 182797) | Soil microbial communities from Purdue University Martell Research Forest, Indiana, United States - CNK20 | ecosystem: Environmental > Terrestrial > Soil > Temperate forest > Bulk soil...
AGCCGCTGATGTCGCGGTGGTCGTTGTCTCCTTGCGAATGACGTTCATCAGATCCTGGCGCTGGTCGTCGGGGAGGGTACCCTGAGAGGCTGTGCTGAACCAACGGGCGAAGCGGTCGCCATAAGACCCGGCCTTCAATTCCAGTTCAAGCTCTGTGTTAGGCAGGCGCACCGTACCGGGATTCATCGCTCTGACAGCCCTGACAATGAGCGCCAAGTCCTCCCTCGGAGTGAACTTGCCCTCTTTCATGTATTGCTCGGAGGCATCGAGCACATCGACCATTGGCTTGGCCTTCTTCGCCGCGTCTACGGCCTCGCCATAGATCTTCTGGTGGCGCTGGTTCTCGTCCCTTTGATCGGCCATTCGCTGCGCCTGATCGAACTTCTTCTGATCGCGCTCGTCTTGCCTGTCCTCAGCTGTCTGCACGGCCTTCTGCGCTGTGTCGTAAACCGCCTTGGCCTGCGGATTGGCCTTGATCTCCGCCTCGCTCAGCGTCGCACCGGTCTGGTTATTCTTGATCAGGACCTCGCCGCTTGGGCCACGCTCATAGCTGAACCCAGACTTCTCCCCAGGCTTAGGCGTGGCATTCACCGCCACTTCCTTGCCGTCTTTGAAACGCTTCTCGCCGGGGGAAAGCGAGTATTCGTCCTTCGGGAACTCGCCTGTTTTAGCGAAGTGCAGGAGATCCTCATCTGACTTGCCGGGGAATTGCTGCTTGAGCCTCTGAAGCTCCTCTTGCTCAGCCACGCCTGCGTAGGCGCTCTTGTCCTGAGGCGTCAGCAGATGCAATTGGCCCTTGGGGCTGATCGGGATCGGCGCGGAGGGATTCACTACCGTCGCTTGGGATCGGGCTGGGATCGTCGCTGCTGAGGGAGGAGCTACATCGAAATTCGGTGCATTCGGTACGAGAGTTGGCCTGCCCTTCGAGTCAGGTGCTCCCACGAGTGAATTAGGCACGCTCGCCGGGCCAGTGTCGCCCATTCTTACCGGAGCAATCGGCATCTCGCCGGTGTAGCCACTGGGCGGCACAGGAGGCATCATCGGCGCGCCAGCGTTCCCAAGGGCATTAACCGTGCCATTCGATGCCCTGCCAACGTCGCCAGAGCCCCCAGGAGGCGTTGCTGAAGCGTCAGAAGGGGTAGAGGCCCCTTGAGGCCCTACCGGAGGCTGTAATGTCATCTGTGGCAGCGTAGGCTGGGTTGAGCGTGGGGGAGGCTGGACACTCACAGCAGGCAGTTCGCCTAGATCGATTTTGGGCAGCTTCTTCGACGGATCGGCCTGAATCAGCTCCTGCACTTTGCCCAAAGCCCATTGCTGGTGCTCGGGCGGGATGTTCGGATTGGAGGCCAGATGCCCGAGATACTGGATCATCAACTGTTGTCGGTCGGAGCGGTGCTGCAACTCCTCTTTCGCCAGACGGGCCTTCTCGCCTGTGTAACCCTGCACGAGGCCGGCAAGGAGCGATATTTGCGGCGTGCTCATCTAAGCCCCCTTGCTACTAGCGCCGGGGGTGCCGGTGCCTGTGGAAGGCTTCCGCTTGCTCTGTTTTGCCCCGACTCCCAGCTGCCCCAGGCCCGTTCCTAATTGCCCTTTTGACTGCGACTGCTGCTCTTGCTGATGCGTATCGAACTTCAGACCTGAGCCTACGTTAGGAGCTGAAGCCCCTAGAGGCGCGGCGGAGAGCTGACCGAGGGCCGTAGCCGCTCCAGGCTGCACTCCCGCATAGAGCCGGGCGAGGTTGTTGTAGGAGCCTTGGGAATTCGCTGCCGCCGCCGCCGCTGCCTCTCCTCCTGCTGGCATCGTCGCTGCCGTCTGCCGGGCCTGAGCCTGAGCTTGGCCTTTGAGGATATCGCTTGTCGGCCCTACAGCCGCTGCAATCTGCGTCGGATCTCCCGAAAGCAGTGACTTGAAATAGTTCGCAGCGGGCGTCCATGCGCTCAGGCCAGTGTTGAATAAGTTCTGCTGCATTTGGAACTGCTTGTTTGCAGCATCCTTGGCAGCATTATTCCCCTTCTTTCCTCCAGCGGCAGACGCACCTACACCTGCAATCGCAGGGACGGCGAGGGCTACTGCCGGGGGCATTAGGAGTGGGCCTCATAGGCTGAGCGGGTGATCTGCCAGATCACAGCGTCACAAGGCTCCCCGCCATACTGCTGGCAATTGGGCAACTCACCGACCTTCGTCCAGCCAAGTCTTGAGACGAAGCGATTCGCCAAGACATTGAGCTTGGCGATGATGCCGACGGTGATGTCGAGGGGCTGCGGCATCTCTTTAAACCAATAATCTAGAATCCTCCGGCCCGCCGCTATCGACGTGCGATGGTCCCAGAAGTCCTTGAGAAAGATGAAGCCGGCATGGCCGAGGGTCGAGGGACCGAAGGTCATGCGCTCCCAGGTGGCGATCCCCACTAGCCCAGTCACGTCATCCGTCTGCTTGTCTTTGAGCACCACCAGTAAGACCTGAGTCGTGTCAGAGGACATCATCCTGACGAACATAGGATAGGCCCGGTCAGAGGCGTCGATATTCGGATAGTAGAGCCTGAGCAGGTCATCCTTCCTCAACTCGTCGTAGAGAAAGAACAGCCAATGCCTGCATTTGTCGTCGAAATAGGCATTGTAGGGAATGACATCCACGTATTTGTCGCCGTCATAGGCAATACGGTCGGCAGGCAAAGGCTCTTGCGGTTTCCTGACGGGTTCGACCAAAGATGCAAGTGTACTCATATTCGTCCTCACCTTAACTTGCTCGTGTCTGAAATCGCAAGCCTTTTACGTCAGCGATCCGCGAGCGATCCACCTTACGATCACAGCAGTAGTGCAAGCAATGGGAGTGTTATTCCCCGCCGCCGTCGGCTGCCATACGAAGAGATTAATACACCCAGGCTGCTGTGAAGGCGAGGCCCCGACCCAGAAGTTATGTGCTGTGCTTCCGTTGTCGATGGAGACTGTGACCTGGCTGACGCTCGCCAGCCCTGTCGAGACGCTCAGGGCACTCCCCGTCACCGTCACCTGTCCCACTTGCGTCGCGGCGATCATGTTCTCCAGCTGAGAGTCGTTCGTATAGGCCCGCTGAATCGCGCTATCAAGCTCTCTAGAAGCCTGCATCGGATTCTTCCCGATCTGCTTATGGAAGTCCACGAACGAAGGAGGCCGCCAGCGAGTCTGCAATTGTTTCTGTGGGCTGTTAGGCTGAGCAGAGGTGACCGCCACGGGATCTGTGGCCGTAGCCGGACCGGAAGGAATACCACTCTTAGAGCCATCCGCCGGATCGCCTGTGAGGTCAGGGGCGTTGACGGCCATCACTTGCCTCCGAGGAGTTCGCTGGCCAAGACCTCAGGGGCCTGTGTGCTTTCCGCGCCGAAGGGCTTCACGACGGCATAGCCAAGAGAAGTCAGCCATTGTTTCGCTCTCACCTCAAGATCGCTCTCATAGAGACGAAAGGGCTGCGTCACGTCCGTCGAGTCCAATGAATACCTCACCAGTTTGAACTTATTACTGTTCATCGGGATGTAGACCTTCTGCCGGAGGCCGCCTGTTGAGGGAAGCACGTAGGTCTGGGTCGTGGTCGAATCGAAGGTCAGGGTGAGCGTGACATTCGTCGTCGAGCGAATCGCGATATTCATATCGCGCAAGTGTTGCCAACCGACGAGACCATTCGATGTTTCCCGAGCCTCCCAATGGGTCACTGCCACAGGCTCCGTCCTCCACAACGTATCGAACTGGTAAAGCACCGGATTGATCGAGGCGTTGCGGACGAAGGTAATGGCGAATTCAATATTGAAGCCGAATACGTCGCCTAGAGGCAGCGGAACCTGCTGCCTTCCCGAGCCCGTGACATTGATTGCAGCGTCGGTAATGGCCTCTCCATTGAGCAGAGGCGTAATCGTCACGGGAGAACCTACCGTCGCTCCTCCTGGATCGATGTCAAAAAGCACATTCGCATATTCCTTCTGGTTCAGCGGCAGGCCTTGGTCGAACGAGCCAGTGCGAATGACGACGCTGATGTCGGGGGTAGAGGCCTGTAGAACGTCGCCTGTGCCCGTCTGCGTGCTGTAGAGGCTTCCTGTAGAATCTCCCAGCAACAATGACGACTGCGTACCTTCCTCGCTGTAAATTGTGGTGATACGCACCGGATACGACGCTGCCCTCCACCGCTGCTTGTTCTGGTCGTAGACCAGCATGTTCAGCTGACCTTCGATCAGCCCTCGATAGATGAAGTAAAGCTCATCGTTGTGGAAGCGGAGGCGGATGTCTTCGATGCGTTCGAGATTGACGGGATCGTAGCCATTCACCGTGCGGCCCAGCGGATTATCCAACGTCGGGAAAAGCGGCTTGATATCGTTCTCTACCAGCGACGTTTCCTCGCCGCCTGTGGTCACATAAATCCCATCCTTCGCCACGAAATAAATCATCCGTGCCGTCGCCAAGAGCCCCCAGGGGCTGATGAGGCCTCTGGAGCAGGGGGTCTGGTAGGGCGTGACGGTGGCGCCGCCTATGAGTGCAGGGGCAAGCTCAAACATCCGCTCTTTCGAGAAGGCGAAAACACGCGTGTTGAACACGCAGCCGTTCTGCATCGGGTCAGAGGGCGAGCTGACATCCACCCACTGCCCTACTCCCCACTGGTCGGCATTGCCGGGATTCGAGAAATAGACGGAATCAGGCCTGTCGGGGTCGCCGCAGCCGAATAAACGAGAAGGATTGAAGCCCGGTCCCCAGACATAGGGCAACGGCCTGCTGATTGAATAGACGCTATTCACCGGAGCGTCGTTCGTCAGCGACACGAAGTCCCCTAGGTTCGCATCGGCCACATTGTCGTTGATTTGCAACGTACCAACACCGCAGCCTCCGATAACCAGAGAGGCGACGGTGAACTGTCCTACAAAGGCCCATGAGGCCGTTACGGAGCCGCCACGGCGATAAAGCCTGATAGCGTCATATTGCGTATCCACGGGACTCGGCACACAGACATTAGCGGATTGGTTCGCCAGGGCCAGCGTCCCCACAGCCGTCCCGACAGCGACGCTGAAGGTCGTGACTTCTGTAATCTGCACATGAATGGTCGAACTCCCGCCGCCGCCGGTGAGCAAAGTGGAGAGATCTAGATTCCCGCCGATATTCCGAATCCTTCGGGCCGTGACATTCTGCGGCACTGCCGTATTCCCCACGCTCACCACACAGGCCCTCACCTGAATCTGCGACATGTTCTGATTCGCCGGAAGCTGCACGATCAGCGGGGGGCCATTTACGAAATCCACCGAGACATTTGTCTGGTAAAAGAGCTTCCACGTCACGCCGGCATCGAGCGAGAAGTAGAGGACGAAATAGGAGCAGCCGCCGCCTGCGCCGGGGGTGACCGTGACGATAACCCTGACCTTGAGATTCGCAAGGATAAAAGGCACGCTGGCGGTGCCGATAGTGGTGAATAAGACGCTCTGCCGAGTTTCAGCGGCGGAATTGGAATCAAGCGTGGCGGTGTTGGCGGCGGCGGCTGTGGCGGCGGAGCCTCCGAAGCTGGGATCGGGTGTGGCGAATGCCGTCGTCGGGCCATTGACGATGGCCGTGTAATTCACAATCGTCGGATTGGTCTCGCTGAGCGTCCGCGTGTTCACATAGGTCGCTACCCAGTCATAGGCCGGGCCAGCGCCATTATTGATATTCCCAGCGCCACCCGCCGTAGCACCACAAGGCACCTCTGGAATCGTCACAGGAAGGCCGCCTAAGGTCTGATAAAGCCCAGCGCCAGCGCCTCCCCGGTACTTCCGCATGCCTACGTAGTCGCTGATGACCTGCCAGGCGGGAGTGTCATTGGCGTAGTGGAAGGCTGCGAGCGATAGAGGATCACCAGAGCGGGCTGTGTCACGGGAGGTGGCGACGGAGCCGGAGGGCAGGACGAAGCTCTGAACGGTGGTGTCAATGCCTGCGATACGGTCGCCTACGCCTGCTACGGAGGGTTGGTTGAGGCGAGTGAGCGAGTGAAGGCCGGAGCCGGGAGAGGTTGTGTTAGGGAAGTTGACGATCCACTTGAGCGCAGCGCGGGCTTCGAGACGGCCTTCGATGATGGGTAAGGCATTCGTCAGCCGCGAATATTGATTTGCCGGAACCAAATCCACCGGCACCCGGAGCTGAAGGCCTGCGTCTGCGAACTTGTGGCCATCATGGTTAATGATATCGGTCATTGCTGCTGCGGTGCCTCCGCTCCCATTATCAGTGCATTCGCTATCTCCACGCAGAGCTGATAGCGTTGTTCACAGTATTCCGCTCTTTCGCCATCGTAGCCTTCCCCTTCCGATGAAAGAAGCTCGCCAATCGTGCCGTAGAACACTCCCGACTCCATCTCATCAGGAACGGTGAGCTTAACCCCCGTCCCATCTAATGTCGTCGGCTGTGGCACGTAGAGCATTCCCAGCGTCCCTGCCTGCGATGGGGCCTTGGCGATCTCCACTGTCAACGTTGGTAGGTCGCTGCCTTCGTTGTAGACAGTAGGATCAGCGACATTTCGCTCCCAGTCCAATAGGCCATGATCGAGTTGATAGGAATCGGTGGAGGCAAGGGACTTGGCCTTTGAGCCTATTGTGGCCGCTTGCCACGTCATCCGGCGTGTGTGAATCCAATCCTGAGGCAGCGCATAACGCCCCTGCCCTCCAGTCGTAGCCTGCGTCGCCCTCAACACCACCGGCGCACAATCCTTCATCAGCCGCTCCTGAATGAGATTGGCGTTGTCGAGGAATTCTTGCACGGTGAACTGGCCGAAGACGAAAGTGGTGCCGGTTGCGTCAAAGTTACCGTTCTCAAGCAATGCATAAGCCGCTCTCGCCACAAGCTGCTGGTCGGTGACGTTCCATGTGGGCTTCGTATCTAAGATCGTCCATGCCATTATCGCGCTCCCACTCCCTCCGCCACCTTTAGCGGCTTCGACTGCCTTCCCTTGTCGAGGCCTAGCCAGCGCCTATAAGTGGCGCATTGTTTGAGAATCCCATTCCGCTCGCCTGCGGCCTGCAAGAAGTCCTTAAAGCTACTCATGCTGTTCTTGAATTCAAGGCCACCCTCTTTAAAGGCCGCAATGTGCTGGCAGAGGTCGAGGAGGGAGTTCATGTCCTCTTGCCCCAGATCCACCAGCGACGCATCGCTCGCGAGAATCGGTGTCACCGCAATGCCATCGAGTACGAGGCCATTGTTGCCCGCCGCATCCGCCGGCCAGATCCCGACCTTGTTGAGGCCACCGATGACGAATATTTGAGGCCTAGTGGGCACGTCGCCGCCTGAGGCCGTGGTCTCCGACTCCCAGCCACTCCTGCCGAAGTCGAGGTCATAGACGCTGGCGGGGGTCATGGGGAAGCCATTGAAGCTCACTCGCATATTCGAGGTGATAATACCGGGAGTCGAATACCAGCTTGTGTTGGCGGTGGTCGTAAGAGTAGCGCGTATCTTCCAGAAGGCCGTGAGGAGGTTGTAGAAGCGCAAGGCCTCCTGAATGATCTGGTTCAACTCGTCATCGCGCCAGAAGCTCGTGGCAAGGCCAGAGCCCAGCTGATTCCTTACCAAGGCCCTGAATTGCGCCCTGCTCACCTGCGTATAGGCCATCTACCCCTTCCTAAATGCCGCGAATATACCAATGAGCGCCAGCATAAAGCCAGCGGCGGCCACCAAATAACCCCAGCCTTGTTTGAGGCCTTGGCCTGTACTTTCACTCTTAGTGATACGCATCTCCATCGCTCCCATGCGCTCGATCAATGCCTGATGCGCAGCTGTGTATTCTGTGCGCGGCAGGAACTTAATCTCCCTATCGTCCATCGCCTGCCGCCACTCGTTTGCGCTGTCGCGCCATTTCTCAGAGTTGTACTCCGCCTTATTGACGGCAATATCTGACGACGCCAGCGCGGCCTTAATAGCCTTGTCCCGCTCATCCATGAGAGCGACGAAGTGAACGTAGAGCGTCTCCAGTGTCCAGCTGCTAGGTCTCTCCGGCGTAATGGGCATTCATCCACTCACAATGCCCTGACGTTCCAACCCCGAATGCCTATGGTGCAAGGCGTACCTTTGCCGTCGGAATCCTGCTGTACGGCAGAGTGGAAGTAATTCGTCTGTGGCGACCACTTCTGTTCGGCGTGATGTGTTGCTCCGACCTGATAGAACTGTCCGTCGATGACGATCCCCTCGTGCGTGGTGGTCTTGGCGATGCGGTTCACCGAGAACAAGGCGAAGGCTACGGTCCAGGCGCCGGGGAGGGGATGCGGTGGGGGTAGCCCCGGAACGGTGTTCCAATGCTTCGGCTTGGTTCCCTCGTCGAACCAGCGCCACGCGGGTGGGCCATCGACTAGGGATGGCTTGTATTGCCAGCCCATATCGTAGGCGAGACCATTCTCACAAAGCTCACATTCGATCTCGAAGGCGGTGGAAGCAGCGAGATCCGCCTGCGTGGGATAGGTGAAGGAGAACTGATAGCCGAAGTAGATTGCGCTTAGCCGCTCGCGGGTGAGGGTGGTATAGAGATAGGCGTTGTCCCATTTCTCTCCCGGCTTGCGCAGCTTGGGATTAAATCTGAAGGCCGCTCCCGGAGTCCATAATACAGTGCCATGTGGCAGATTATTAATCCCGCCTGTATCCGCCCCGCCGCCATCAATCATCAGATTCGCGGGTGTGTGCTCCAAGTTCAGCCACTCCCTTAGCACCCGCCCACCGCTCAATTGCGTTACAATCGCTGGATCAAGCATAAGCTCCCTTCGCTTTCGGCTTTATCACTACTTCGCCTGTGCCTTTACAGGTCTTGCACGTCACCCGACCATTGCCATGGCACTTGTGACACTTCTGTGTTTTGGTCACTGGGTTCATTTAGTGCACCAATAGGGCGAGGCCGTAGAAGAACAAGCCCAACCAGCCGATGTGAGGGCCATAGGGCCGATTGACGAAGCCCGTCACCGCCGCGACGAACCAGCACAAAGTAGCGATGATCAGTAGAAGAACATGTGCATTGAGCATAAAACCTCCGTTGGCTTAGATGCCTTAATTCGATGGCGTAAGCAGAAACACCATCGTTGGCGTCAAGGTAGCCGTGATATTTGTCAGCACCGCCGAATCCGCTGCGTTCGTGGTCCTGAATCTCAAGTCAACCGTATGCGAAGCGCCATCGCCTGTGATAGCCGTGACTAGGTTGATACGAGAGACGACCGTGGCGGCGGATGGCGTGACTGCGGACTCTACGATCACCACGCCTCCGTCCGCTATGGCCATTACGACCAACACCGCAGCCGTATTGGATGTTATATCGCCGCCTGCTGATATCGTTAACTTCCAGCCTACGGGGATCGTGACGGTCAGGAGTAAATTGGCCGCGTCAACTTGGACGAAGCCGGTGGATGCTGTAGTGTAATTCCCCGCACCGCTCCCCTTTTTAAGCGTTACCGTTGGAATGCCTGTTCCGGTTGGCGTGCCCGTGATGACGGGCGTGGTTAAAACAGGGGAAGCCAGCGCTGGAGCAGTGGCGAAGACAAGGCCCCCGCCAGAGCCTGTCTCATCACTGATCACACCCTTTAATTGCGCTGAAGTAGTGGCGGCGAAGGCTGAGAGGTTATTGGTATAACTCCCCGCTGTAATCGCCCCGGTGACATTCAACGCACTTCCTAGAACCGTGTTGCCAGTGACATTAAGAGTGCCTCCAATGAGCGCATTGGCTGTCACGGTCAAGGAGGCGAGTGTCGAAGCCCCCTGCACTACAAGAATGCCTATGATATTCGCATTCGTCGGGACTTGCAGATTGTCGCCAGTGGCCGCAACAGAACGCCAATTCACGCCATCGTATTTGAAGATAAGCTCCGTGACGGCATTCGCGGCAGATGCGATCGTCGGTGGATGGAGAAAGGCAGCTGGCCATGCGAAGGTGTTGCCTCCAGCGGCGTTTTGCGTCAGCGAGAGCAGCAGAAGAGAGCCGGTCTGGGGATTGGTGAACGCCGGCACCGTCACGTTGCCTGTCAGCGTCAGCTTGAACCAGCTGGCTTGTGACAGGTCAAAGGTAGGAGTGGCGCTGAAGGCGACGGTCTGGGGGGCGATGGTCGTCAGCAGCGTCCCGTCGTCCACGAGAATGTCGGAGGCGACGAGGAAAGGGACGGTGATGCCTGTGCCAGAGAGCTGCACGTCGACACGGGAGCCATTCGCGGCGTAGAAGAAGGCGAAGCCGCTGGTGTCAGCGGTAAAAGGGTTGGACTTAGGTGTCGGCGGGGATAGGTTGTCCCCGAAGATCGTAGCCAGATTCACAGTACCGGTGTTGAAGACGCTTACCGTACAAGAGGGAAACGAGCCTTCGACGATCGTGGTGGAGGTCTGCCCTCCCGTCACCACCCGAATCCCGCCTTGTACGGCTTGAAGAGTGATCCTCTGCATTACATAGGCTCCTGTGCGTTACAGCATGAATTAGGCGTGATCTTCTCATCGAGGTCGAACACTTCCGGGAAGGTTTGGTTAAGGGCCCTGTAGAGGACGCACTTACTGGCCTTGGCTTCGGAAAAGCGGCAGCGATGGCATTGGACCTTACGGTCAACGAGGCCGGAGTCCTTCGCTGTGACCGACCCAGGAATGATCTTCATCAGCTCCTCCGCATGGTCCTTGATCACCTCCTCAACCGGAGAGCCATCCGGCGTAGGCCACGAGCACATGAAGCCACAGGACATTCCAGCGCTCACCTCTTGCTTCGAGCCGTGGATAATGCAACGGTCGCCTTTGAGCTTGCCTTCTAGGTACTTCTCAGGAACGAACATCCGGCAAGGGCCACACTGGGCGAAATCCGCCTTCTGGTCATCGGCTGCCGGCGTGAGGAATAGAAAAGCGTCGCGTGTGATGCGGTTCCTGGCCTTAGTAGGCCTAGTCTTGTCCACGACGAGTCTTTCCAAGGCGCTCATGTGGTGGAATACCTCGCAATCACGTCAGGATGGCTTTTAAGGCGTTGGTGGCCTTGGGATGGGCCTCGGGGCCATCCTCGAGCCAATAGGCGTTCTGAGGCTGAATTGACCACTTTACGGTGCGGCGGAGCGATTCCTCGAAGGGCACTGGGGGGAACCAGCTGAGGGAACGGAGCTTTCTGTCGTCGAGCGAATAGCGGAAGTCATGGCCGGGCCGAGCGAGCTTGAAATCTGTGATCTCATAGGCCATGTCCGTCTTAATCTCATCCGCGACCAATTCAGCAATCTCCAGGTTCGTATGCTCCTCTCCAGCGATGTGATAGGTCGCTGCCTGAGGCTGTGTGTTCTGGAGCAAGAACAGGAGCGCACTCGCCTGATTCCTCGCATGCAGCCACTTACGAGCGCCGCTTCTACCCGTGGAATCGCCGTGGATCGTCAACGGCTGAGCCTTCAGGAGCTTACGAATGGTCATGGGAATGAACTTCTCGGGATGCTGCCTTTCCCCGAAGAGGTTCATTGTCCTTGTGATCGTCACCGGCAGCCCAAAGGCCTTCCAATAGGCAAAGGCCAAGGCCTCCCCGCCAGCCTTCGACGCCGCATAGGGATTCGAGGGCCTGATTTGGGCCAGCTCATCGAAATCAACGCCGTCAGGCGCCGCGCCTAAAACCTCATCCGTACTCACGTAGATGAAATGCTCCACCTTGAGCGAACGGGCCATTTCAAGCGTATGAAACGTGCCTAAGACATTCGACTGGCAGAAGGTCTCCGGGTCGTGCAGCGAGCGCTCTACGTGCGTTTCTGCGCCATTGTGGATGATCCAGCGGCAAGAGCGGAGGGCGTGGACGACACTCGGCGGGTAGAGCGCACGGAAGTCATGAAACACGAATCTCAGCCTCTCGGCATAATCCCGTCTCACATCAACCAAACGCTCCAGCGAGCCGGCGTAGGTGATCCTGTCGAGGACCACCACGTCCCAGTCGGTGTTATCGAGAATGTGTTGGCATAGGTGAGCGCCACTAAAGCCCGCTCCCCCAGTGATGCAAATTGCATCCCTCACTTCCCACCCGAACGGCCCGGTAGGCCACCTGCCTGATCCAGCGTCACTTCCGGGATAGTATTGGCTCCTGTAGTGCGAGTGGGAACAGGAACAGTCGCCATCTTCCCATCCGTCACCACATTGCCAGAAGGCTTAGGCGAGGGCTTCATGCCGTAGTCGCTTACTCCTGTTTTGATGATGCTCATAATGATCCTCCTCAGATCGCGTGCAATTGCAAATAGGCGTCGTTCACAGAGAACGGATAGGGGCAGAACGCCAGTCCCGGCTGCTGCCCATAAGTCACATCCCGGCCATAGACATTATCATCATTCACTTCCAGCTCCCTGACCTGCTTATCGTAGATGGCCTGATGCGTCTGGGCAAGGTTTAGGTTGAAGTAGGGATTGCGATGGTCAGCGTCAGGCCCCGGCCAGCGAGCGCATTGGGCTAGGGCGCCTTCCAGAAGCACGTTGCCGGGGATGAAGCGGGGCAGCTCGCCATTGGAGTCATTCAAATCAGGAAAGCGCTTCTCGTACATGAAGGGGATGACATAGGCAGAGGTCTGCTGGGGCCATACCTCGAAGCGAGGCAATGACGGACTGATAGTGGCACCTCCGAAAGCCAAAGAGGTGTAATCGAAATCAGCCACTACATAAGGCGTCCCTTGTGCCGACCGTTGAGCATCGTAGGAATTCAACTCTGCCTGCGAGCACGTAGTCCATAGAGCCCATGAGAAATTCGGGTCCCAGACCGTCGTAAAGGCATGGAAGTCCGTCGGCGGGATCTGGTAGGCGATGTAGATCTGATGGTTGAGGCCGCTTGCAGAGGCCGCTCCCCAGGGCTGGTCGAGCGTGATGCTGGTGGTGCTGTTGACAGCGACGATCGTATAGATCGGCGTGAGTGTGTTCACCCGGAACTGATAGCCGATCATCGTCGCTACCCAGTTCGTACCAACCCCCACCACCGCATTCGACTGGTTCGTCACGGTCACGGTGCCGGTGGTGTATTGATTCGGGAAGACGAATTGTGATTGGGCAATCGACCAGGACCACTTCCGCTTCTCGATCAGGTCACGGAAGCTATAATTCACGAATTGTTGAGCAAGAAAAGGCCCTGCTACGGGACAGCGCAGCAGGACACTTTTCCAAATGCTCTCAAACGAGTCGAGGGCCAGACAAACCTCCTCAGAACCCGGTCACAATTGCGTTGACACTCTGAGCGGCGCTTACGCTAAGGGTTACGGTGCCTCCGACGATAGCAGACGCGCCACAGGCAGCCGAAGCCCCAGAAACGGTATCAAGCGATATGCCTCGGATCAGGCGCAGACCAGTCACCCACGAATCAGTGCCTGTAGTTGAGACAAGCGTGGCGGTAATCTGCCGCATATTGCCTACGACGTTGTTCCTGCGATTGGTAACGGTAAGTGCCATAAAATCTCCTATTTCTTGAAGAATTCAACCTGCATTGCAATGGGAGAGGTTCCCGGAAAGACCACGCCAGGGATCGCGCATTGAAGAGGCGTAACCGAATTGTTTACGTAAACTGCCACCCGACCGTTCAAGCCATCATAATAGGCCCCAACACGATCACTCTCATGCACTTTGAAAGTATGGTCTTCGTCAGCGCAGGCTGCTGGGGTACTTCCGGGTAATGGCGGTGTAGCGATAAGGGAACGCACACGCAAGCTAATCAAGTGACCGTCATTGACCACATATAAGTCGTCAAAGAAGAGGCTTCCCAAAACGAATGCTGGGTAATCGACATTCACATCAGGCACAGCCACATTTACGTTGCAGGCCCCCGCGCCATTCAAGGCAGTTATCGGGGTAAGCCCAGAACCTCCGGGAACACAGGAGAATTTGAAGTCCTGCTGCTGGGCCATTGCTGACCCAGCGAGCAGAAGAAGCGTGATGAAAAGAGATGATCTCATGTTTACGGAATCCCCGGAATGTCGAGATCAACAGTTAAAGTAGTCAAGGCACTTCCAGCAGTCACATTCTTGCCTAGGGGCTGTACTGTAGGTGCCGTTGTAGTAGCTACCAAGTCCACTTGCGATGTAGCGGCTGTGTTATCGCTAACAACCCAATAGCCAGGAACTCCAGTCACCGATTTGGACTTTATGACAGTGTTATTACCCTTCTGTTGCACCCATGTGTAGTTACCCGCAGTAGCTGCAACGGTAAATACGCCAGCTACTTCATTGCGAAATGGCGTGTTGACGTTAGCCACACTCGACGCGCCAATGGCCTGTCCCGGATCATTGGTGACGAGATATTTACTCTTATCTTTCCAGTAAGCCAGTTGGCCTATTGCCACAACGCCTGGGCCGCTGCCTGCGACTGCTCCAGAGTCCAATTGCACTTTCTGGTATTCCTTGGTGCCGACGCCGGTTTGTGTAAGCTCAACCCTCCCACCCAACTCACCGATGTGGATACCCACGCCTGTGCCGGTAGACGACTCATTAACCGCCTCGATATTCGAGAACGGCCCAATATAAGGCGACTGAATTACTCTGATATTTGCCACTTGAAACCTCCTCTGCGCTTTTACTGCCCCGCCGGGCGTCTGTGCCAGTCTAGCAACGTAAGTTGCTTAGAATGAGGTAGTTAGCCGGTAATGGCAAAAAGTTGCTTGTGATACCTCGGATGGCCTGTGAGATTGCCTGCAAAGAGCACCTGTCCAACCAGCGAGGTGTTGAGCTGATGTGGCTTAAAGCCGGTGAAGCCGAAGCCGAACTCCGGATCAGTGGAGACGTAGAAGTTCAGGAAAGGCTCCCGCGCCTGAATCCACCACAAAGTCTCGCCGGTGACCGTTGGATAGGCATTAACGGCGCCGTTGGTGGTTTGCATCAGGAAGTCCACGGCGACGACATTGGCGTCAGTGCCGGCGGTGGCGATTCCGTCAGCGGTGGCTGAACCACCGGAGCCGGTGCCGGGAGCATAGCGTGACTTGATCAGCGTCGCGCTATTGAACTTCAGCCCATTGAAGCCGATCGCCGGGTCCTGCGTGTCGTTGAACCGCTGTTGGGTCTGGAACTTCTCCTTGATGTAGGAGTAGCCTAGGACAGTGGTCACACCGAGATTCGCCTCGATATTGCCGAAGGAAGTATTGCCATAAGACTCCTCCAGCACGTTGTATTCGATAGTGCCGTTGACGTTGATAGGGGCCGATTTGAGGGCGTTGCCGGTCTGACCACCACGAGTAATGCCTCCATAAGTCGCGTAGGTGGCGCCTGAGAATCCCGCTGTCGTGCCGTCATTGCAGATCTCGTCGAGGCCATTGAGATTGGCGATGTAATTCGCTTGCCCATTCAAATACTGACCAATCGCAAGAAAAGCGCCCATGCTCATATAGGCAGTGGTCATTCTTGAGTCGATGAGCTTGAAGGCCGCCAGCTCTCCACGGTTGAAGACCTGGATGTCTTCCTTGGCCAGGGTCACGCCGACCTCGAAGGTCTTCGGGATGATCTGAAAGCCCTGCTCGACCTGGCGCTCGCTGCCATCGAAGGTCTTGCCTTTTTGATAGCCGCCGCCGATGAGATTACGATAGACGAAGTTCTCCTGAATGAGAGAGCCGCCGTCCCAGTCCTGCCTAAGGTTCAGCTTCAAATAGGCCAGCAGGGGATCGTTCTGAAAAACGTTGTCTACGAGCTTTGGATTGTCGCGGATGTAACGCCGCGTCGAAAGGTTAATCTGATCTAATTCTGCCATCTAGTTCACTTGTCTTGCCAGCGATGGAGGCCCGGCTATTAATGCCTTAGGCTGCTCCCCCGCCTTTCTGCCCAGCCTCACGCCAGCCTTTGACGAAAGACTCGCGTGGGGTGTCGTTCACTGCTCCGGCCTTGCGCAGATTGGACATAAAAGGACTGTCACGCTCGGGAGAGCTGATGGTTGAGGCGGCTACTTTCGAACGCCCTTCCATCTCGCCTTCTTCACGTGCTTTCTTCAGGGCCGCTTCCTGCGCGGTCTTGGCCCTTTCCTCGTCCT
>Ga0247679_1000198_pt1 | contig 15639 bp, 18 predicted proteins | sample CNK20_metaG_FD_182797 | JGI IMG/M metagenome (GOLD analysis project Ga0247679, IMG submission 182797) | Soil microbial communities from Purdue University Martell Research Forest, Indiana, United States - CNK20 | ecosystem: Environmental > Terrestrial > Soil > Temperate forest > Bulk soil...
CGCGACCGACGAGGCACCATAGCTCGGCCACGTCGTAGTGATCTGCGCCACGGGCGCGCCGGGACCAGCCGAGACAAACGCATTCGGCGGCGAGCACACGACGGCAGCGGTAGGCCCGACCGCGATCGAATACAGCCGCTGGTCTGGCGTGAACCCGCCGGACGGTGTGCCGATGTCGCCGAGATCCGTCGCCGCCAACGTAGCCGGATTGACCATATAAAAATGCGTACCGCTGACCAGAAAGATGACGCCTGGCAGATCATCGTTGACGGCGTGGATCGGCCCGCTACCGACGTTGACGAACGTGCTCAACCCTGGGGTCGGCAGCAGCGCGACGGCATTGCGTGCGTCGGCCGGCTGCTGCTCCGCGAACATATTGTACAAGAGCTTGGACGATAGCGCCGGGGAGACGTGCTGATAGGTCTCCAGCGTCAGCGGAATGCGCTGCATGCCGGTCTTCGGCGTCAGCGCCTGCTGCAGCGTGGCGAGCGTGGTGGCATCAGACATGAACGGCGATGGCTCCGCGCAGAATGGTGGATTTCGCTGCGGCATATGTGAGCTGCGCGGTCCACTCCAGTTCGCCGCGCCAGGTGCTGACGGTGCCCGACGGGATCAGCACGTCCACACGTCCTGGCGGCGATGGCAGGATGGTGCCGACGCCCGACCACAGCAGCGGTCCCCATGCGTCAGAGTATGTCGGCCGGCCATAGTCCCACGCCCACGAGCGATACCAGACGTTGAGCATGAGGGCGTCGCCCGCCGCGCTGTCGAGCGCCAGCGGCACACCGGCAGCGCTGTCCTGGTCCACCACGGTGAACTGCAGCGCCACGTCCTCGGTGCTATCGAGCGCCAGGTCGCGCCGGCTGAGCCGAACCGGCCCACGCGCCAGCGGCACGGTGAGTGCGAATGTGCTCATGGATCGTCCTAGAAATAATCGGCGCGGACTCGTTCACCGGATGTCGGCAGAGCGATCAGCCGTGCGATGCTCTTCTCAGCCCAGAGGTAGTCGTTGGGATTGGCAGGCTTATCGAACTCCGGCGCCAGCTTGAACGCGGCAAGCAGGACGTAGGGCTGCTCCCCGGCCAAGGGCAAGTCCAATAAGCTCCATCGCACCTTCCCCCTCGCCGCCAGATCGGCATGCACCGCGGTGACGGCTTCCGTCGCAAGATCCGGTGCCCGCTGCACCAGCGAGAAATGCCGCACACGCGCTTCCATCGCTGGAATGCCCGCCGGGTCGGCCTTGATCTCGAACAGCGGCGCCAGCTTGATCATGGTCAGGGCCACATAATCTTCCGACACCGCCTGCGGGATGGCGCTGGATGCCCATGAGACGTGCGCGCTGCCCACCAGTTCGTCGTGGATGGCATTGACGCGGGCCTCGGCCAGGCTCTGTGCCTGCAGCACCGTGGCGTATCGCTTCACGCGCGCCTCAATGGCCGGCACAAGGCCGCCGCCAGCCTGCAGATCCACCCCGAACACGGGCGCCAGTTCAAACCGCACCAGCGCCACGTAGTCGTCCGATACCGCCTGCGGGATCGCGGTCACTGCCCACGACGCATAGCCGTTGCCAACAAGCTCGTCATGCACTGCGGCGACGCGATCCTCGGCCAGATCCTGGCCCTGCACGATGAGCGCGAACCGCTTCACCCGCGCCTCGATCGGCGGCAGCGTGGCGGGATCAACAGTGATGCCAAACACGGGCGCAATCTGCGCCGTCGTCAGCAGCACATACTCGTCAAACACCGCCTGCGGGATCTGTTCAGAGTCCCAGGTAACAGCGGCCTGCGACACCAGGCCATCATGCACCGACGATACTTTCGCCAGCGCCACGTCATATCCCTGGGCAACCTGGGCATACTTCCGCACACGGGCCTCAAGGGCTGCCCACTGCGCCGGATCGCCGGTCTTGCCGAACGACGAGGCTAACAGCAGCGCGGTGAGCTTGGTGTATTCCTCGGCCAGAGCCTGTGGGATCTGGCCCGCAGTCCAGGACACGAAGCCCTGCGACAGCATGCCATCATGGACGGCTGCCACCGTGGCGGTGGCGAGCGCCAGATCGGTCGTTGACGGATCTTCGTCTGACGCGATCACACCCAGTGCGATCAATGCATCGGTGGCAATCGCGGAGGCGGTGACGATCGTCGTTGCCGGTGGACGCTGCGCAAATGGCACGGTGACACTGAGCGCCTGCAGCGCGGCATCCGCCACCTCCTGCTTCCCGACGACAGCCGTCAGCGCTGGACGATCCGCGTCGGTTACCGTCACGCCCAGCGCCTGCAACGCCCGCTCAGCGATCGTGGCAACGGGCACCACCGTGGACAGGGGTGGCCGCCCCGCCGCCGCCACGGGCACGCCGAGGCCCTGCAGCGCACGTTCGGCAATGGCGGTGACGGTGACGGTGGTGGCCAGCGTCGGGCGCGATGCCACCGGCACGATCTCGACACCTAATCGTCTGAGGACCCTTTCGCCCAAGGCAGCCGGTGTCGTCATGCGACAACCACGGCATTGGATGGCGGTGCTGCGGTCGAGCCATGCGCGTTGGTCGCGGTGACGACGCAGGTCACGGTGTGCCCCAGATCGGCTGACGTGAGCGGCAGCGACGCGCCGTCGCCAGGGATGTTCGCGCCGTCCATCTGCCATTGGTAGGCGTAACTGGTCGGCTCACCGGTCCACTCGCCCATGGTGCAGTTGGCTGCGGCGCCGGCCTGCGACACATACGGCACCGCGGTGTTGACGGGTGCCCGTTCCGCCGGCGGCACCACGGCGGACGGCGCATCTGGATCGGTCAGCTCGTTGCTGGGGTCTTGCGGATCGAGGCCCATCTGCACGTAGCCCGCATCCCGTAGCGCCTCGTTCTGCGGCAGCGTCGGATAGATGCCCATCGCACCAGCACGCGCCGCGCTATCTGGCTCCAGCACCACCTGGGCACCCTGCTGAAGTGCCACGGCCACCGGATCAGGCGCCGGCAGATTGGCGTCGGCCGCAGCATCGATCATGCTCTGCGATACGGTCGGACGGTGTTTCACGCCAGTGGTTGTCTCGGTCACGGCTGGGCCTCCTCTGCTGTGGCGATGGAGAGCGCATCGAGGTTGCCCTGCATCGAACGGGGATTGATGCCGCCACGCGCGGCCTTGGCGACCAGCCCACGCCGGTCCAGCGTCATCTGTGGCCCGAGCGACGGGTCGGTGTCTTTCTCGGTCTCGCGGCGTGCTGCCAGCAGCTCGGCGAAAGCACGGTCGGCCTCCTCGTCACGCTCAGCCTTCGCTGCCTTCGCCGCCTCGTAGAGCTGCTCGATCTCGGCGCGCTCGGCCTCCGCGGCTTTCTCACGCTCCGCGGCCTCGGCCTTGGCCGCCTCCAGCACCGCCTTGTCATGCTCTGCCTGATCGCGCTCGCGCTGCAGGCGGCCCTCCTCGCGGATGGCGTCCAGCCGCTTCTCACGCTCTTCCTGTTCGGCCGCGAAATCGGTGCGGCGCTTCTCAGCTGCCGCCGCGGCATCCTCAACCGGATTGGCCGCCGTGGGCTGCTTTGCCATGTCATGTCTCCTGGTTAGATCAGTCTGCCGTTGCGGCGCGCGAACTCGATTGGGTCGGCTGCGTGCTTGCTGACGTTGCATTTTGCACATGCTAAAGCGATGTTGCTGATCCAGTTGCTGCCGCCCTTTGACAAAGCCACGATGTGGTCAGCGTGGTAGCTCTTGGTGAGCTTGGCGCTGCAATATGCGCACTTGCCCTTCTGCTTCTCGAACAGCGCCTTGAGTTCAGCGGCTGTGTGGTTGCCCTCAGCAGACTCTAGCCTTGCCCGATAACGTAGTTTGAGGGCGCGAGTTTGTTCGGGGTTCGCTTGCCGGATGGCTTTGATCTTGTCTTTGTTGTCGGCGTGCCATTTCCGCACTTTGGCGCGGATACGGTCGGCGTTTCGCTTGTTCCATTCTTTGGTGGCCGCATCTAGCGTTTCCTTGTTCGCTAGACGGTATTCTTTCATCCGCTCTTTGTTGGCGTCGTTCCAACGCTTGCGTCTGGCCTTATTTGTCTCTGGGTTCTTGCGGTAATCATCGCGGGCCTTGGCCCTGATCTTCTCGGGGTCAGCGGCCATTAGCTCACGTTGCCGCTCGCGCGCTTTAGCGTTGATCTTGTCCCGGTTCGCTACGTCCCAGGCGTGCGCTTGCTCTCTATGTGCTCGGGAATACTCGCGGCCATCTGCACGCAGTTTGTCCCGGTTCGTCTCTCTGTATTTGGCTTGCGCCTTTAGGCGGACATCATGGTTTGGAACGCGCGTCGCCTCGCACGTCGTGCATATGCCGTCTTTCGTCTTACGCCGACTGAGATGTCCGTGCTTGCACGGCTTACCGGTGAAGTATCGGTCCAAACTACCCTCGCGGGCAGCGGCACGGGTGACAACATCGCCCTCATAGGGCAGATATTCATAAGCCATAATGGATGCCTCCAGCATCTGTTGTGGTTAGAGGGGCGGAAGGTCATCACACCTCCCGCCTCTCGCTTTCAGCGTATCACTGTATGTTGCGGATAGTCAACAGCATACTCGTTACGATAACCTACGGATCTCCGACTGCTGCGGACCACAGAGTGTAAATTCCGGCGTCTACTGGTGCTGTAGTGTCTGTAGTTGCATCTACACCATAGCGCATCTTGGCTATACCCCTGATTTCTTGCAGGCCCACGCCATGCATGAAATCGTAGTCCCTTACATTAGTAGTAGACTTCGCCCGTTGTGCCCACGCGATGCCAATTGCCTGCGCTCCACAGAGATAGCTTGCAGCCACATCGATCGTGGAGCCGCCCGGATCTGTGGTTTTCAGCACTGGCAGTTCCGGGATCTCGCGCACGATCAGGCCGTTCCAGAGGATGTCGCCGCCGGTAAAGAGCGGATTATTGGCCCCTCTGTCCCAGGCGTATTGCATCGACTGGATGATGGTCGGATCGTTCATCAGATCGCGGAACGGCAGCGACGGCATGAACACCACATACCACTCCTCGTCGTTGTTGACGCGGATCGGCCGGATATGCGGTGAGGCAAGGCGCGCACGCCGCTTGGCAAGCAGCAGCATGTTAGCGCTCATCTTGTCGGCCGTGTTGTCAACCGTCGCCAATGCCGTTGCATAGACGCCGGACACCCCGTTGCTGACCGCAATGCCGAACTGCGTGCGATCGGCGTTGTTGACGAGGTGGTAATTGCGCTGTGCCGCGGTGGCCGCAGCGTAGGTGAGTTGCGTGTTGGCATCGGCCGTGATCGCACCGAACGACGCTATGATGTCGTTCCGCATACGCTCTTTTTCCCACGTCAGCAGCGCGTCGCGGGCCGCATTGCGCAGGTCGATGACGCTCTTCTGTTCGTCCCACTCTGACACCGCGACGGCATGCCGCAGCACGCCTACGGTGACTTTCAGCGAGCGGGCGTTGAGCAGCTCCTCATTGCCCTCAAGTATCGTGTTGCCGGTGACACCAGCGCCAATCAGACGCCGCACAGTAGCGAAGACTACAGAGTCGCCGTTCTTACGGGTGAGGTCGTCCTTTAGTTGGATCATACTGTCCATGCTGGTACCGAAATACCGGCTGAACTGGTTTGTACGAACGTACTCGCTAAAATAATTATCATCCCATATAGTTGGGGTTAGACCTGGTCTTGCGGCGGTTACATTCATGTCGGCCATCGCCGAGCACTCCTATACTAGGGTTGATCTTGCTCCTTTCGTCGGATCGCGCCCGTAGAGGCTCGGCGGCAGCCACTCACGCCCTTTGCATCGGTCGGCGGCACCTTTGGTCGGCACGTGCGCCCGTCATGCTCCCTGGGAGCCACCCGGCGGCGGTGTGAACGACTGTTGCGCAGCGAGACACTGAGGTGCCTTCAAGCCGCTAGAAACTGTGGTATGGAGAGAGCGGAGCCGGGGCTGTTATCAGCAGCTGGTCCGGCTCCTAACCACCGGAGGCACCGATGGCTCGTGAATACCTACCCCTAGATATGACCGTTGCCCAACTGCGCGAAGCGATCGACTACGATCACTCGACTGGAAAATTCTACTGGCGGCGCAGGAAGAATGTTCCTCACCAAACCAACGTCCAGTTTGCTGGGATAGAAGCTGGATATTACTGCGCACGCCTTGGCTACGTGTTGATCGGCTTGAAGAACAGACATTACCGCGCTCACCGGCTCGCATGGCTCTATGTCTTCGGAGACTGGCCGCCCTCGGACATCGACCACATTGATGGCGACGGCTACAACAATCGGATCAGCAATCTGCGCCTCTGCACCCGATCGCAGAATAACGCCAACATGGGCAAACCGAATCACAACACCAGCGGCCTCAAGGGCGCCTTCTGGGACAAACGCGCCCAACGGTGGCTGGGCAAAATCGTGGTTCAGCGGAAGCCTCACTATCTCGGCTACTTCGACACTCCCGAAGCCGCCCATGCCGCCTACTGCGAGGCTGCCAAGCGCCTGCACGGTGAATTCGCCCGCACTGGCTAGTGCCTGGTGTTGTGCGTCGTGCGCTGGCCCAGGATGTCGTCCAGCGACTGCGGCCCGGTGAACGCGGCTGAACTGCGCGGCAGTGCGCTCCGCGCGTTGGCGAGGCTGGGCGGCAGGTTGGCGACCGGCGACACACGCGGGGCCTGCTGGCCATTTCCGCTATCGGCTGCCTCGGCCTCCCACTTGGCGCGCAGCTTAGCCTCGTAGCCGGCCGGGTCGGTGGTGACCTCGCGGATCAGCCGCAGCCGGTCCACCTCCTGCGCCATCCAGCCATACGGATCGGTCTGTTGATACAGCTGGCTATACAACCGCGGATCGCGCTCGGCATGCTGCTTGAACTCGGCGATGGCGGCGTCGACTTTCTCAGCACCCAGTTCCTTCCGCAGCAGCAGCTCCGACACGTTCAGCCGCTCGTTGAGCAGCGCGCCCTGCAGCCGCGCATGGTAGCCGGCCGGGTCCTCCGCCGGATTGATCGGCTGATACTGCGGCTGGGCTTGCGGTTGAGCCTGCGGCGGCGCCTTCTTCAGTTCCTCGAGTTGCTTGGCCAGCATGTCGCGCTCGGCCTCGAACTTGGCCGCCTGCGCCACGTAGTTCTGCCGCTTGTGCCGCTCGTCCTCCAGCGCCCTGCGCGGGACCACAGGCTCGCCTGGGGTGGCCTCGGGCGGCTCGGCGTCGTCATCATCCGGCTTCGGCGTCGGTGCCGCTGGCGGCTCCTTGGGCGGCTCTGGCGCCTTAGGTTCTGGCGCGGCCGGCGGCGCCTGCTGCGGCTCCGGCTCGGGGGCGCCAGAAAGGAACGCCTCCAACTGGGTGTTGGGTGGGTTCTCAGCCATTGGACTGTTCTCCGAAGCCGCCCTGCGCGTGCTCGGCCTCTTCTGCGTATACCGCTGCCTGCTGGCGCAACTGCTGCAAGAGGCTGTCGAAGATCTGGCGGGCAACGCGGTGAGGCAGCTCGTTCACCGCTACCAGGACGGCGTTCCAGTCCTGCAGCGGCAGCCGCACGGTCATCAGCTGGTTGGCGTCTGCCGTTGGCTGTTGCATGTCCATCACGCAGCCGCCGCACTGAGTGTGACGTGGAACCATGCACTGCCGTCATAGACATTGATCGTGTGTGTGCTCTTGTTGTACTCGAGCAACGGTCCCAGCGCTGCATTGGTCGGCGTCCCTGTCGGCACACCACTGCTGGCCGGCAATCCGAGAAATCCGACGACCGCGGAATTTGACAGCGTGGCGGACGACACCAGCACGTCGTTGGCCGACTTGTTCAGTTGCAGTGCCTTGTTCGCCGCCCACGTCAGATTAGCGGTGCAGCCCGAGCCGGTCTGGTTGCTGGATGTGGTCTTGCTGCCGTTGGTCAGCGTCACCGGGTTGGATGGCGGGGCGCCTGGTGCGATGCCAGGCTTGACGATCGAAAGTCCGGTGACAGCGCCGGCCGTTACCGTGGCAGTGTAGCGGCCGCCATTGGCATCGTGGAGCGTGTCGTTGTTCACATAGCCAGAGCCGCCAGCCGCCACGGCAACCGCCGTGACAAGCTGGCTAGGCACGTCGATCGACACGCCAACGCCGGCCGTGTTGCTGATCAAGGCATTCGCAAACGCCACGCTAAAGCCAGCCAGATCGATACGGGCATTGCTGGTCGGCCCACCCGCAATCGTTGCCATGAACGTGTTGCCGATGTTGATCGTGCTGGACGCATCACCCACGGTATCCAGTCCATAGCCAACAATGATGTTGTCGCTGCCGCTGGTCAGATTGGTTGACCCCGCGAGATGCCCGATCAGCGTGTTGCGATTGCCGCCGGCCAGTTTGCTGCCCGTGCTGTTTCCAAAGAAATGATTGAACGACCCAGTGGTGAGCGACAGCCCCGACTGATACCCGAAGATGTTGTTAGCATTGCCGGTCGTGAGGGCGCTTGCCGCATTGTATCCCATCACGGTCAGCTGGTTGCCGGTGGTCAGCGACGCAGCCGTATTTGCGCCGACGCACGTCACGAAAGCATTGGCTGTCATGGCTGCGCTGGAGCCAGCGTTATAGCCGACCAGCGTATTGAAATTGCCGCTCTGGACGTAGCGTCCCGCTGCGGTGCCGACAAAGACGTTCCCCTGCACGGTTGTTCCCGGGGGCATGCCCTTGCCAAGATTGGCTCCGGTGTACCATCCGACAGAAACGCAGTTGGCGATGGTGCCGAGCGCGGTCGGATCGCCCGTCATCGACCCAAACCCTATGGCGATACTGTTGTTGATCGAGACCAGCGCGCCCGTGGTGTTCTGATACTGCATCGTAAACGCGCCAAGGCTGCAGCACTGGTCAAATGACCCGTTGCGCATGACCCGCGCACCAACGCCAGTATTGTTACTGCCGGCATTAAACAAGAAACCGGCGCCTAACGTCAGCGCGCACGTTGCCCCTGTCAGGCTGCCGCTGGTCACGGCATCTCCAGCGGTCGTCGGCGCAACTGTGTAGTTGCCCGGCACGATGACCGTAATCGGCCCAGTCAGCACACCGCCAGTTATCGTGGCGGTGCCTTGCCATTTGCTACCGGTTCCCGTTGTGCCTGTGACAGTCGTCGTTCCGTCTGGCGTGCCGCCCGAGCCACCACTGACCACGGTCGCGGTGACCACCTGCGTGACAGGGATTTCCGGGCTTCCACGAAACACGTCCATGCCGAGATACGTGCAATTGTCGCTGTCGTAGTTACAGCCCCATCCCGTTACGTTGCCGACGTAAGTGTTGAAGTCGCCGGACGGCTGATTGGCTCCCGAGAGCGTGCCGATCATAACATTCTCGGTGGATGTGGGCGTGGTCGCGGCGCTGCCAGTCATGGCGTTGCCGGCCTGGTAACCGAGGAACGTGTTCCAGCCGAGATGCGCGGTATCGAGCCTGACGCCTGCACCGATGCCCAGCATGGTGTTGCGGGTAACTGCTGCCGTCTGGTTCCACACACCGAATGGATCGGCTCCAAGATCCACCCACAAGCCGTAGTCGGCAGCATTGCCGCCACTCCCACCCCCCAACAAAGGCGCCGGCACCGCCCACGCGGTCAATTCCTCATTCGGGAATTGCGCAATGACATGGTCGTACGCCTTGCCGCCGTTCCGCGTTGTACCGTCTATGGAGTTCCCGTCAGACACCTTGCCGGCGCTAACCAGCGCATCCATCGCCTGGATGTTCTCGCGCATGGTCCGGCCGGCGCCGCCACGCGCCACGGTGCGTGCATAGCCCTCCAGAATGGCCTGGGCGCCGCGTGTTGCCATGTCCGGTTATCCTCAGAAGTTGGTGGTTGATCAGGCGATCGACTGCGCGCCCGGTTCGTCAGCGAACGCGCAGCGCCGCCCTCCGGCCTCACCTGTGGGAGGTTCTTGGCCGTCAGACCGCGGCGATGGGCACCCAGGTGCCGGCGCCCTGCGAGACGTAGATACGCGCGCCGGCCGAGCCATCGGTGCGTATCCAGATGGAGCCGGATGGCTGCGTGCCGGTGGCTGCGCCTGTGCCACTGCGGATGGTGATGCCGCCAGCCAGCGTGATCGATGGCACCGCCAGCGGAACCGCCGAAGGGGCTGCCAGCGGGTCGACAGCGACGCCGCCGGTGCCGGTGCGCCCGTCCGACGTGGAGCCATCAGCGATCGTCCCGGCCGCCGCGTCGGTGCGCAGCTTGGCCAGGTTCAACTCCAGTGTCGGCGCATAGGCACCGCGTGCGGCCTTGGCAGGGTCGCCGATCGGATCGAGCACGACCTGCGCGCCACGGCCGGTTGCTGTTGCTGGCATTGGCTATGCTCCTGTGCGGGTCGGCGGTGGCGGATGCATGATGGCGTGCGTCTCGGCGGCTTTCTTGACGGAGGCCATATGCAGATCGCGGGCACGCGCGGCCTCAGAGAGCGCCTTGAGCCGCTCGGTGTCGGTCTGGGCTGCGGTGTGCTGCACGTTGGCGAGCGCCTGGGCGTTGGCGATGGCCGGGTCGAGACCCTGTTCTGGTGCCTGCTGCATGGGCTGCTGCGCGTTGTCGTCGACGTTCGGCTGGCCGTAGGGCGGTGCGCTGAAATCCGCATGCATGCCGTGGATCTTGCTGATCACGTTGACGCCGCGCTCCTTTGCCAACGCCGCATCAGCGGCCGCCTTGGCCCGCTTGCCCTGAATGTCGGCCTCCGCATGCTGTTGGGCCAGTTGGCCGGCCTGCTGCTGCTGCTGCGCCTGCGCCTGCTGGTGCGCCTTCATCATCTCCAATAACTTGTCTTTGTTGCGCAGCGAGCTGGCCGCAATCAGCACCTCGCCCGGTATCAATCCCGGCTGCATGCTCGCGAGCTGCACGAGCGACTGGAAGTCCTCGGCCTGGAGCATCGGAATGTCCTGGCCCTCTTCGATGGTAATATCCACGTCGAGGTCGGAAATGTCGTTCTCCACTCGGATGACCTGCTGCAGGCGCGGATCGTTGGGCTGGAGCTGCATCTGCTGCATCGCCGCGGCGCGCTGCTGCTCGGGCATACCGGCCAACTCATCCTGCAACGTGACCTGGCGGTTGATGCCGACCCAGCGGATGCTCCCGAGGTCGTCGGTCACGCGCACCCACTTGCCAGCCGACCAGTATTGCCGCGCGCCCATCCAGATCATCTCGTAGACGTTGCGGCTCCAGAACCGCAGGCTGTCGGCCAGCGGCTCGTTCTGGGCGACGCCGCCGGCCTGGTTAGCGAGGATCGCGCGGCCCGACAGTTCCTTGCTGTCGTTGCCCATCATCGAGGCATTGGGGCCGCTGGCCTGCATCTCCATGGTGGCGTGCTCGAGCAGCTTCATCTGCCCTTGTGCCAGGTCAGCCGTCTGCGCGATCTCGAACCGCATGCCGGGGGTGACGTTGATGAACCCATCCGGCTTGGCGACCTCCCGCCGTGCCTTGTCCTCGTCCTCGACGGCGCCGGTCTCGGTGATCACCAGGCGGGTGGAGAGGAGGTGCAGCGCCTTGGATCGGCGCTTGTTGATCTCGTCCTGCGGGCTGATCATGTCCCGCACGATGCCGTAGCATTTGTTTTCGCGGTCGATATAGGCGGCTTGCATGATTATGCGGCACGCAGCGCGGCCCTTGCGATCCTTAAGCGGTGACTTTTGCGGCGGCACCAGTATACCTGCGCGTGTATACGTGACCTCCCACCACTCGCCCTTTTCCAGCCAGTGGCATTGCACGACGCGACAACGCTGCCGGGTGCTGTCCTGCCACGACACGCTGCCAGGGCGATCGTCATAGGTGGTGCCGGAATGCGACGCGAAGCTGTCCTGAGTGACGTCCTCGGCGTCGGGATACATCTCCTCGAGCTGGTCCTTGTCCATCCACAGGACGAGGCCCTTGTATCGAGCGTCACTAAAGTCCGGCATCCTGCTGTGCGGATCGCGCCAGAGCCGGTCCCAGGCCACCCAGCGCGGCTTGATGTCGGCGCCGCCCTGGCCATCATCCTCGAGGTCGATGATGGCGCCGCCGAAGCCCTCGACCAGCATGTTCTCGTAGACCGCACTGCGGATGATCGGAAAATCGCAGTCATCGGTGACATAGCGCAGCACCTGCGTTGCAGCGTCGGCGCGTTGCTCCTCGGTGGGTGTGCGCGGGAAGGCTTTCGGATCGGTGCGCGCCTTCCGTTCCAACCCGCACAATAGATCGATCTTGCGCGACACATGATTGATGGTGGTGACCGGCTGGTGACGCTCACGCAGTGCGTCGACCTCGCTCTTGGTCCACTGAACGCCGCTTTTATAGTCGCGCGCCTGCTCGGACTGCTCGCGCTCGTCCCAAGTGGCGCGCTCGGCCTCCTCGAACCACCTGACGCAGCGGCTGTGCAGCTCATCGAGGTCGCTCGGATATGCCTCATCGGTGCTGCCGACGCCGCCGTCTTCCGGATCGGCCGCGAACGGGCGGGTGCGTGTGGCGCTATAGGACATCAGCCCTCAAATGACGCCGCTATCGGCGCCGCCGTGATCGGCTGAGCCGCCGGCGCCGCCCTCGTTGGCGCGACCGGCACTGCTCTGCCAGAACTCCTGCTGCTGCTGGAAAGCCTTGGCCTGTGCTGCGGCCTGTTGTTGCTGCTGCGCCTGCTGGACCTGCATCAGTTGCAGCATGGCGGCGTATTGCTGCTGTGGTGTCAGGCCCTGCTGTTGCGGTGCTTGTGGCAACGCGGGCGTGGGCTGCTGCTGTAGCATCCACTGCTGCGCCTGTGCCGGATCGAGGCCCGTCGACGGGGGCAGGAGTGGCGCCAGGGCGTTGGTGGGCGATGACGCGCCGATACCAGGCATCGCCAGCGCATTGAGGCTGCCGCTCATCGGCTGTATTCCGTGGCCTGTTGCTCGTGCAGCGCCTGCGCGTAGGCGTCGGCTGCTTCCTGGGTGCTGAACCGCCCGAGATGCTGACCGGTCTGCTGGTAGTAGCGATATGCCTCGGATGGTCCGACTATGCCGCGGCCGGCAATGACGCTCGGCACAACCACAGCGCTGCCATCCGGGTTGGTGAATGTCATTGAGCGCACCGTGCTGATGCTGCCGTCGGCGTTGCGCACGATGGGGCGCTGGTGAATGTTGATATTGCCCGGGTCGAGTAATCCCGGCGCATTCTGCGCGGCGCGATCGAACATCGAACCGGCAAGCGGCGGTGGCGCCAGCGCGTTGAGCTGGCCTTGCTGGTATTGATCGAGCACATCTGGCGACAGCAATGCGTTGCTAGCAGCCTGTCGGAGTGAGATGAGGCGAGTGATTGTCGATCATTCGTGGCAACAGCGTACATCCGGTGCGTTTGCGGGCTTTCGAACGGACAGAAGCGGTCGCTGGATAGGTGATGCTGCCTGCTTTCGCACCGCGCGGGCCAGCGGCGGCAGTTGACGATCGAATGGTGCGAATTGGCCTCAGTTTGCGCCTGCCAGGACGAACATCCGCTTGATGTTCCACGCCATGGTCACGAGGTTCCACTCGCCGCGCACATTGTCGAGGCCACGCAGCAGGAACTGGCGAAACCCGAGCACCGATTTGATGATGCCAAAGACCGGCTCGGGGATCTGTTTGCGTAAGGCGTAGAGTTTCTTGCCTTCGGGCGTCTGGAGGCGATGATCCATCGCCTCCAGCGGCGTGGGGTCCTTCGGCGGCGGCGACAGTGGTTGCGCGAAACGTTCGTCGAGCGTGGGATGATGCGCTTCACGACCCATCGCGATCACTGCCGCGATGCCCGCCACGGCACAGGCATTCACATTGCTCTCGCTGAAGTATCCGTTGTCCGCCAGCAGCGCTTCGGCGTTGCCCAATTTGCCCGGCAGATCAGCGAGCTTGCCCAGCATCGGCTCAAGCTGCTGCTTGTCGTTCGGTGCCTGCACCACGTCGGCCGCGATCACCAGCAGACTGTCCGCGGCCACCATCGCCTGCGCGTTGTAGCATTGCTCGAACCCGCCACCGGCCACCGGCATGATGCGCGATTCCTCGTCCGTCAGATTAACCTGATCGGTGGGCAGTGGCCCTTCCGTCGGCGCCGCGGGCGGCCTGCCGCCTGGCTTCTTGCCCGTCGCCGCGGTCTTGGCCTCGCGCGCCTTGAGCTTGGCCTCATACTCTGCCCGTTCCCGTGCATGCCGTTCCTTCGCTCGCGCCTCGATCGTGGCCTTGGCGCGGGCAATCGCCGCCAGACGCGCCTCGCGCCGGGCCAGCTCCTCGGGGATCGACATGCCGTCCGGCACATCCGCCTGATCAGCCGCCTCGGCCTTCCTCAGCAGGTCAGCCACTTCGGCCTGCAACTGCGCTTCTATCTTGCTCGCGTGCTCATACGACAGCGCGCTGTGACGGCTGGCATTGGCGTGGATCTTGGTGCCATCCAGCGCCACCGTGCCCAGCTTCAGCACACCCATCTCGCGGGCCACGCCCAGCACCTGTACGAACAGCGTCTCGATCTGCTTCAGGAAGCGCCGCCGGAACGCGGCGATCGTGTCGTGATCGGGATGCTCGTTGGCGGCAATGAAGCGGAATGCCACCGAATCGTACGACGCCCGTTCCAGCTTGCGGCTCGAAAACACGCCGGTGGCATAGCCGTAGACGATCAGGCCGAGCAGTAGTTCGGGATGGTAGGACGCCTCGCCCGAGCCACGATAGCTGCTGGTCATCGACCGCAAATCCAGCCCCCCAACGACCTCCACTACGAACCGAGCCAAGTGGCGCTCCGGCAGCCACTCGTCCACCGAGGGTGGCAGCAGAAAGCCGGTCTCGCGGTCAATCGGGCGGAAGTTGCTCATGCGTCTGATCTCCGGGGTAGCCAGGCGCTTCGGTGCCACCTCTTCTATCGGACGATCCCGCGTCGCGTTAAGTCCGACAGGCTGCTAGCAGCCATTGGCGCTCAACTCGCTCGGCAGTGGCGGCAGCGTGCGCGCGCCAGGGCGCAGGGGCTGTGGTGGCCGTGGCTTGTCGGGCGCAGGGCGCTGGCGTGGCAGGTGCAGCGCCTTGAGCTGGCTATGCACGCTGTATTTGCTGCGCCCGAGCAGCTGCGCGATGCGCGCCGGCCCCAGGCCGTTCTCATACATCCGGCGCAGCGTCGTGCGCTCCTCGTCGCTCCATGGCACGCTGACGGCATATTTGACGCCTGGCATGGCCGGCCTCCAGGGTGGGGGATGGACGAGCCAATCATCGTGATCAACGGCCACAGACTGCACACGGGGCAGGCCATGACGGTGCGCGTTGCGCTGCAGACGTTCGCTATCGATTTGCAGCGTGACGGCCTTGGAGACGACGAGCACGGCAGGCGTATGACGCAGCACTACCTAGCCGCTATCGAGGCTATCAACTCGATGATCGCAGACACGCCTGTAGCAGCTGGTTGAGCACCGAGGCCGTGTGGTTCGCCCGCGCATCCACGAACCAAAACAGGAAGCCGAGCGCCAGAACGTTGATGACAACGAGCGTCAGGAACTGCGCCGGAAGGGCGGTGATAAGCCGCCCCCCCAGCCCCAGGACGCTCTTGGTCTCCTCATCGGTCATGCACCGGACACTTCCTACGGGGATAATTGTTGTGCCGTCTCTCCGGCTGTCACCCCCGCTCGTCTACTGGAATTGGGGTCCATCCTGATGAACCGACGAGTGGCCGGGGCGGCTCCTGCCGGATATTGCGTCCCCGTTCGATCGGTGTTTGCGTCCTGCCTAGACGTAGCCTCCGGCATCGAAGAT
>Ga0247679_1000200_pt1 | contig 15479 bp, 21 predicted proteins | sample CNK20_metaG_FD_182797 | JGI IMG/M metagenome (GOLD analysis project Ga0247679, IMG submission 182797) | Soil microbial communities from Purdue University Martell Research Forest, Indiana, United States - CNK20 | ecosystem: Environmental > Terrestrial > Soil > Temperate forest > Bulk soil...
TGTCTCGCCCCCGGTCTGGCAAGACTCCAAACAGTTGCCTGAACTCCCTCGGCAGCGGCGAGACGCCGCTGGGCCAGCCGGCGAGACGCCAGCGCTCCATCACGACCCGTGTCAAAAAACCTTTCCATCCACGGCCTTACTTGACGCGGCGCCGTCCGGCGTTTCCGAGTAAGCCGCTCCATTTCAACTAGTTAGCCGTTCAGGCACGCTGGCCGTTCGATCGCACTACGCCTCCCGCGAAGGAGGTGGTGCTAACGGAGAAAGCGATTTCCATATGAACGAAGAGGATCAAAAGGTCCTCGTGTGGGGAACACAGCCAAAACAAACGAAACGCGTCAACGGTCAACGAAGAAACCAATGAGTTGAATAAGGAGAACAAGACCATGCGGAAGTCCCACCTCATCGTCCTGGCAGTCATTCTGATCGCCACCATTTGCAGCACCTCGATGGCCGCCGAAACGCAGCCGGCCCCGGTATCGACGCCAACCGGCGTCGTCAACATCAACACCGCGGATACGGCGCAACTGGCCATGCTTCCGCGCGTCGGAGCGAAGGCCGCGCAGCGGATCGCTGACTATCGCAAGGAGCACGGCAACTTCAAGAAGACCTCCGACCTGATGCAGGTCAAAGGTTTCGGCGAGAAGTCGTTCGAGCGGCTGGCTGCCTGGCTCACCGTCGACGGCAAGACCACGCTCACCACGAAGGTCCACACCAGCCGCCCGCGCGGCAAGTCGTCCAAGTCGTCGAAGAAACCCTCATCGCCCTCCCCCGCGGCGCGATAACGCGCCGTCCCTCCAAAAGGCCGCCTCGCGAAAGCGGGGCGGCCGTCTTAGGCGGCGCTCGACCACCACCCCCCTCGCCTCACCAAAGGAGAACGTGTGTTCAAACGACAGAACGGCATCACCCTCATCGAGCTGATCGTAGTCCTTGTCCTCATCGGGATCATCGCCCTCTGCGCGGTTCCCGCCTTCGCCAACTATCGGCGCCAGGCATCCGTCATCGCGGCGGCGAACGAGATGCGCAGCCTCCTGCGCTCGGTCCGTTCGCGTGCCATCGCCCGAGGATGTAACGCCGGCGTGAAGTTCGTGAAGTCGGGAAACAACTGGACCTACTCGCTCTACGACGACGGCAACGGAAACGGCATCGCCAATGCCGACATCACCAAAAAGATCGACCGCCGCTACTTCGGCCCGGCCGTGGTCATGCCGTCGTTTCGCACGGCATCGATCTCCCTGCTGCCGAAAACGATTCGCGATCCCGACGGCGACAAGCTTCAGCCGGCGGACAACGCCCTGCAGTTCGGCGTCTCGACGATCTGCTCGTTTTCCGAGCTCGGCAGCGGCACGCCGGGAACGGTCTACATCAGCGACGGCATCGACCACCTCTACGCGGTTCGCGTGTACGGCCCGAGCGGCAAGGTGCGCATGCTGCGCTACGACGCCGGCCGGCAGAAGTGGGAGGAGCGCTGATGGGCGGCACGGCCGCCGGCGTTGATTGCCCAAGGCTCGGCCAACATCGCGTCAATGTTCCGCCGTGCCGGCTACATGCCGCTACGGCGCACGACCAGCCGCTGGGCCTCGTAGGTCTGCACCAGAGACAGCGGGTTCGACCGCAGCAGCTCCTCGGAGAAGGCTTCCGACAGCACGCTGCCGTCCATGTCGCGCCCGACCGGCAGGCCGGCCAGGTAGAGCACCGTCGGGACGATGTCGACCGCGAAGGCGGAGCGCGGCTTCTCGTTGTGGACGACCCCGGTGCCGCGAATGAGCACGAACCCATCGTCGGCGCTCGGATCGGCGGGATCGACGAAATCGTGCAGCAGCGCGTACGGCGTGGCCGGAAGCTGCGGCGGGACCGGGCCGGACGGCGAGACGACCACGATCATGTGATTCGGGTAATCGCGCGCCAGGGCCGTGAGCATCCGGTCGATCTGCTCGGCATAGGCGCGCAGCACCAGCCCCTTCACCGTCGAGCGGGCCGGCAGGTCGTTGCTGAAGATGTGGATGGCGCGCTGGGCCTCTTCGAAGCCGCCGAGCGTGCAGACCGTGAGCGGAAAGGCCGGAGCCGAGCCGCGGAGGATGGCCATCGAGGTCAGATCGGCGGTCAGGCCGTTCACGATTCGCTGCCGCGCGTTGCCGGTACCGTTGAATCGCTGCGTCTCCGACTCCGGCGGCGCGGTCTCGAGCTTCGCAATCTCCGCGGCGAATTGGGGCGGAGCGGCCTCACCAGGGCTGTGCGCCGGATTCTCGAAGTAGCGGTCGGTGACGACCCGCGCGGCGCCCACCGGCTCCGACCATGGCCAGCCGATCACCGCCGCGTGCAGCCCGAGCCGCTCGAAAAGAGTCCAGAGCGGCAGAGCCAGCCCCGAGGGGAGCGGCGTGGAAACGCGCGAGACCGGCGGAATCAGCCCCCAGGCCTTGAAGCCGACGCCGGCGGGAATGATCAGGAACCGCTCGCCGGCGCGGTTGAGCGGCGTCTGGTAGCCGAGCCGGCCGGTCACGCCGTGCCGGAACGGCAGCTTCCCCGTCGCAACCGACGCCCACAGCGATTTGGGGCTGATGGTCGGGAACGGCTCGAGCCGCGTGAGGTAGCCGTGCGTCCTGGCCTGCTCGAAGAACGGCAGCGAGCCTTCACCGGCCAGCGTCAGGATCCAGTCGTACGGAAGATTGCGGATGGCCACGACGATCACCGGCCGTTGCCCGGCCACGGTTCCGATGTCCGCCACCACCACGGCATGCTCCTCGGTGCGATAGCTGTCGCGGCGCTGGTAGAGGAAGAACGACGAGATGGCGATCACCACGGCGCTGATGACGACGAGGATGCGCGAGGTCTTTCGGTCGGCGTTGCGCTCGGCGAACCAGATCAAGAGCAGCACGAACGACGTGGCCGTGATCAGGTTCGTCGCTTTCGACAACACGCGGATTGCGCCGATCGGCAAGTAGTTGTTGCGGAACACCTCCAGGTGCATCCAGTAGATCGCCGCGGCGAAGAAGGCGGCCAGGACGACGAAGCCGAAGCCGTGTGGCCGGAAGCCGCCGTCCGCTTCCGGTTTGCCGAGGAGGCGGACGCGAAGCGCGCGAAGCCCCCAGAGTGCCGATCCGAACAGCAGGCCGCAGATCAGGCCATAGACGATGGTGACCGTTGCTAGGCGACCGGGCGTGATGTCGATCTGCGGATTGAGAAAGTAGAGAAGATTGGCGATGTAAAGGCCGAAGATCGCGCCCGCGAGCACGCGCTTGATGTACGCCCAGCGTATCGGCATGTCGGCGCGCGCAGTGTATCGCGCGGAGGGGCGGCGTGATCACCGCCGAGCGCCTTCGGCGCTGTCGCTCCGGCGAGGACGCCTTCGCCCTGCTCCGCGAGCTCGGTTACGAGGTGGCGCCGATCGCGATCGCGGCCGCTGGCTGGCGCCGCGCCGGGATATCGCGTGGAGCGATGATGTCGCGCTCAATGTCGCCGCGTGTGAAACGCGACCGAGACAACGACGGTGTAACGATTCTTACTCTGAAAGAGACTCAAATGCCTGAATAACCGGAGCCCGCTTTCGCGGGCTCCGGTCTTACTGCGTTGGCGATTGGGTCATCAGTCGGTCGGAAGCTTCGGCTCCATGTCGGCCTTCGGCGAGACCTTCACGGGAGCCGTGGCCAGGTCCTTGCCGGCCTTGAAACTGGCAGAGACGTCGTCGAGCGTCGAGACGAAGACGCTCATCAGCGTGCGCCATGCGGCCGGGATCAGGGGAATCGTCGAGGCGAGAGCCACCAGGATCGGACGCACAGCATCGAACACGGCGACGAGGCGTTCCGTGCTGTTTGCAGCAGTCTGGGTAGCTCCCTCGGACGAGAAGCCGACGATGTCGAACTTCCTGACCTCGCGGTCGATGCTGTCGAAGCTGAAATTGTTGCCTTTGTTTGAATGATCGAATCCAGTACTCATGATTTCCTTTCAGTGCCGCAGTTGTCAGGCGGCGTTATCGAGGCGGGTGTGTTGCCACACCCGCCTCATTGGTTGTTGATAAAAGCTGACAGCTATCAGAAAGCCGCCAGCGTCGAAGTTCCTCCAACGCCTTTCGTGAATGCCGAAGACACGTGCAACCCGACATCCGACCAGGATTGGATCAGGATCGTTTGCACGTGGCCGCCGACGCCGAACTTCTTCCCGGCGAGCATCACGGTCGCGTTTGCGAGGTCCTGAAACTGGGCTTTCGGGGTCAGGTTCTCCGTCGATGCGACGAACCAGAGCAAGCCCGCCACCTCCCAGCTATGACCGCCCAGGCGCGTTGCAGAGAGGAAAAAACAATGATTCGGAATCCCCGAATTGATGTGCACGCCGCCGTTGTCGTCGGTCGTGACGACGTAGTCGCGCATATGCGCTGGTTGAGGGTCGCGGCCGAGAACCGGATCGTCGTACGCCGTGCCTGGCGCCTTCATCGAACGGAGGGCCGTTCCGTTCACCTCTGAGGTGAACAGGCCGCGGCCGATCTCCCAGTCCGACTGCGTGACTGTCTGCGCCAGCCACCTCTGCTTGATCATGATGCCGCAAACATCCGAGATGTGCTCGTTGAGCGCGCCGGTCTGGCCGTGGTACTCCAGGCCGGAGGTGAACTGTGTTACGCCGTGCGTGAACTCGTGACCGATTACGTCTTTCGCCACGGTGAAGCGGTTGAACCGCTTGCCGTCGCCGTCGCCATAGACCATCTGCCGGCCGGTCCACATCGCGTTGTTGAAGTTTCGCTCATAGTGGATCGTCGAGACCATTCGCATGCCTTTGCCGTCGATGGAATTGCGGCCAAAGACCTTGTAGAAGAAATCGTGCGTGGCGCCCGAGCCCTGGAACGCCTCTCTGGCTTCGACTTCCTTGGTCGACTCCTTTCGCTCGGTCATTACGACTCTGCCGGGGAGGGTATGCCCGTTGCGTGCGTCATAGACGTACCGTCGCTTTTGAGGGTCTTTAGACCTGGTGGGCGTAGAGATGAATGTCGCCTCGCGGCCGCGCGAAATGGACGATGTGTGATGGAGCGTTGCCAAAATTCGCTCTCGGTCATCGTCATCTCCGTACTCCGCGATGTGCCGCTGCATGTGCGGCGGGATGACAGTGCAGGTTGATTGGTATATGTTTCCCAAGACACTACTCCTTTCTTAGCGGTTAGGGGACGGTGTTCGGCCTCGGCCACGTTCCCAGAGCGTGGCCGGGCCGTCATGACTTCACGTCACTACTTCGGTTGTGGAACTGGGGCTGGCGCCGGTATCGATGGCGTTTTGTTGTCTCCTTTCTTCCGAGTTCGAGTGCGACGGAGGACTCGTTTGATGTTGTTCGCGTGCGCTGCAGCGTTCGCACTCGAGGGGTCGCGTCCAAAAGCGCTCGCGATGGCATAGATCTGAAGAGAATCCTTGAGTGCGAGGGCGGTTGCGTAATCCTGTGAAAACAGCATGTTACGCAGGACGGTGGCCACCATATTGATTGCAGGGCCGTATGAGATCCGGTATTGAACAGCGAAACGAGCGCGTTCGATGTTGAACGTATCTGCCCCCTCGAGCTGAGGAGTTTCCTCGACCGCAGCGATTGCGGCGGGGATTGCCTCCCTCTTGAATCCGCGATATCGCCGTACGAATCGTGCTTTCTCCGGGTGTGCGGGCTCGAATCCCGGAATCAGCTTTGTCGCGGCCGTGATGGCGTCCATGAATTGAGCCGCGTTCTCATCCAGAGGAGTTGGTGCCGAAGCGGTATCGCTTGCGCCGGAGGGCGGTGATGAACCAGGGGTAATCGGGTCAGCCATTGTTGCCTCCTTATTGTTTGAGGAGTACGCTTCCGCTCACACGCTTCAGCGTGACTGCCTCGCGGTTACCCACAATGCCTGGCCGGGCATTGCAGGCGAAGCGGCATCGTGCGCAGGTGCCGCGGTAATTGGGCCCATTGATACTTAGACGTATGAGCCCGCTAAATAGTTACGGGTACTGGTAGCTATCTCGCCGCCAGACACTTATGAAGGCCATTAGCAATCTATACGTGCCTTATTTAGGCTGCTCAGTAATCCATACGAGTCTTATTAAGCCCGAGGAGTTTTGCCAAGACCAGAAGTATTGCTCCCGCGTGCAGAAAACCTTGCTTCGCAAAGCTGGAGTCTTGCTTCGTGAAGCAGAAACCTTGCTTCGCGAAGTAGAAACCTTGCTTCGCGAAGTAGAAACCTTGCTTCGCGTAGTAGGAACCTTGCTTCGTGAAGTAAAAACCTTGCTTCACGAAGCAGAAATCTTGCTTCACGAAGTAGAAATCTTGCTTCGCGAAGTAGAAATCTTGCGTTTGCCGAGCAAGAATCTTGCACCAGAGAGCAGAAATCTTGATATGCAGAGCATGGATCCTGCTGCGCAGAGCAGAACTCTCACGCCGCGAAACGCATCCTCATCTTCCAGGGGAACGTTGTTGCAAAAGCGAGTGAGATACCGTGCAAGTTGCATCGAGAAACTGCGTACTCTCGAAGGACACTGTCGATTGGTTTTGCGTCCCGCAAGTATTGTTTGCTTGATGTATTCTGCCCGATGACGAGAGGCAGAAAAATGCCCACAAAGCTCCCACCGATTGTCGGCGAATCGATCCGCAGCGCACGGAAACGCAGACGGCTGACGCAGGCGCGTTGTGCCGAGATTGCCGGCGTGAGCCGAAGGCACCTGGCGGCGATGGAAAGAGGCGGCAACGTGAGCGTTCTGGCTCTGATCAAGGTCGCTCAGGCGGTCGGGCTAAGCGACATCTCCACCGGGTCGCTAACCCTGCATTTCACGCCCGACGAAAGGCTGGCCCGAGTTACCGAGGCGCTTGCCGGTGCGGCTGATCATATTTCTATCGCACGAGAGTTTGCGGATAGCGCTCTCGAGGCGATTCAAGATGCTGGTGTCGGTCTCGATGACGAGACGCTGTGAGGAGCGTAAACTACCCATAACATTGGCACGGCCGGCAGCTCGGGAGAATCACGTGCGGAAAACATCGGAAGCGAATGCGATCATCATCGAATACACCGTACTCTGCGAGAAACGCGGCGAGGTGCTAGACCCTACAGGTTTTCTGGAGCTGTGGATGGCTGCGAACGCGATCGCCGAGATGGCATGTCTCGACGGAGATCCGCCGCCTGGCCTGATCGATCGTATCCTTGCCGGCGAAGCGTAGTGGTCGCGGCGAGCCAGTGATGGACAATTAGTTGTCCACAACCGAGCAATACATTGCCAGAGTAGGGAAACGGCGTTCAGCGTCACTCCTTCTGTGAGGGCGCCCTCCAAATAAACCGTCCCGCAGGGGACATGGAGGGCGTATGTCGAGATCTTTCGGGAAAGCAGTCGTTGTCTGTCTATTTGTCGCATCCCTCACCGCTCCAGCGTTTGGCGCACCTCGTGACGCTCACGAAGGGGGCGGGGTCTTCGCCGCGATCAAGCGGGCCATCATCCACATCCTTGATACAAGCGACATCAGCTGGCCGAAGCCTTAGCGACTCAGAGGCCAGGGGCGGGCGGGCGCCTGCTCCTGGTCACCTCTGGGCCGGCCTCGTGAACGCGTGTCTGGAATCAACACTGGCTGTTTCGATCCTGGAGGGTACATGTCAAAGTCTTTCGGAAGTTGGTCCCTCTCTGTCTGTTCGTCGGCTGCGTCACCGTACAGCCTTTGGTGCGGCTGGTGACGCTCGCCAAGGCGCCGGTGTTTTCGCCGCGATCAAGCGGGCCATCATCCACATCCTGACGTAAGCGACATCAGTTGGCCGGGACCCTAGAGACGCAAAGCCTTGCGGCTGGCACGGTGCCTGCCCTTGGTCATGCTCAGGCCCGCACGGTGAACGCGTGGTGGGGGTCATCCTGCGCTTTTTCGAAAAATGCCGAAACGTAGATGACATCGGACTCGGTCAGCCGGCCTCGGCGCGCGACCTCGTCCAGGTACGCGAGCGCCTTGAGTAGGTTCTTCTGAAGTCTTGCAGCGGTAAAGGTACGGACCATCTCACTGCAGAGTGGGGGAACCTCTGCGTATCGGCCGCACGCCAACATCAGCTCCACGATCTCCAGCGATGCAATTGCAGCGCTTACGGGAATACCCAGACTCAGGTACTCGCCTCGTACCTTGAACAACTCTGAGATGGCCGTCTTGTCGCGGCGTTGCGTTTTTAGGATGCTTACCCTCGCCCACCGCACGACAGGCATCTCCGCGGTGAGGCCAAGGTCATCGAACAGTTTCAACGCGCTCTCGAAGCACTGCTTTGCGCGCGCCGTGTCGCCCAGCTTTGCCGCGCATAGACCAATGTTCGAAAGGACGTGTGCCAGCGTCTCGTTGTCGCCGCTCTGCGTGGCCAGATCTGCCGCAGCCGGGAACACATCTAGAGCAGCCTCCGGCTGCCCCATCCCCATGAGGATGCTGGCGCGCATGATCATTGCGTGCACATACTTCTTTCGGTCTGCCCCCGAGTTGAGCAATTCGCTCGATCCGAGGTCGACGGTCGCCAACGCCTCGCTCCAGCGCCCAAGCTCGAAAAGGGTTCTGCCTTCGATAAGCAGTAGAATTGCAGCGTTGATGCGGGACGATCCAGACTTCGCGTAGCAAGCACGAGCCCTCGCAACCGCTTTGTATGCGTCGTCGAACTCCGCCATTTCAAGGTGGGCCGCTGCACACTCTCTCCACGCGTCACCCTCGATCAACGGGAGGTCCGAACAGGTCGTGGCGTTGAGCTGGCGTGTCATCCGAAGCGCGAGCCTGGCAAGGCTCTTCGCCTTGGTTGGTGCCCTGCTCAGCAGTTCGTGAGCACGGCAGATCACGCGTCCCACGGCGCCCGCTTCGAACTGATCCGGCAGAGAGGCAACGATTGCCTCCCACTCGGCTTCCGATACGACACCCATCTGAATGGCAATGCGCTCCATGTCAGGGTCGCGCGTGGTGAGCCACGCCGAGAATAACCTCGCCTGATCATGGAATGGATCGGTCATTTCGTTTGGCGCCACCCTGGTCTTCGCCGTTTCACCGCGTCGGTTTCGACCGCTGGCTCCTTGGCGCTCGCCAGCAATTCGCGCAACGTCTCGTCCAGCACGGCTAGCCGTTCGGCACCGAGTGCTTTTGCGTTTGCTGTCACGTCCCGAACCAGAGCAGCGAAATTGCGTGCCGTCTCGTCCTGCGCCTGGTTCTCCTCTGAAGAATCGCCAGTAAGCTCGCGCAGGATCTTCGCCGCTGTCTGGAGGTGCGTCGCCGCCTCTTCGAACTCTTTCGCCGCGGCTATTGCCTGGGGAATCGCAGAACTCGTCAACGACAGCGCTCCGATGGGAATCGAACGCATGTCCAGCGCCCGCGCTAGCTTGACCAAGGTGAGAACGGTAACGTTTGCGCCCTGCTTGGCAAACCTGATGTTCGACCGGCTCACGCCGGCGAGCTGCGCGAGTTTGCGCTCCGTGACGCCTCTCGCGGCCAGCGTATCTCCGAGAAGCCGCCCGAGCTCTCGTAGCGCCACCGTGTCGTTCGAATTTGGGTCTTCTGCCTCACGCCTGGTTGTCTTCACCATGATGTGCCTCCTGCCGGTTAACAGCGGGAAGTCTAGCAGGGTTGACTTATAGATTGGCCATGGTGGACAATATACTGTCATGGGCACACGACTGGAAACGTTCCTGAGAAGCAGAGGGATCAAGCCTGCACACCTTGCGAGAGAGTCTGGATACAGCCGGCAACACCTGCTCCGAATCCGGATGGGCCGGATGGAGCCAACGCGGAGATGTATCGCCGCGATCGTCTCCGGCTGCCGAAGGCTCTCGCACGAGACCGTGAGGGCGAACGACCTTTTCGACCTGGAGGAAGAAGAACACGCGTAGTTCGGCGTCACTAATTAAGGAGTGACGGGGGAACAAATTTTCCTACCCCTAACCAGGAGATTATTTTTGAACCGAGACCGGAAGGAACCTAATAGCGTCAATCTGGATGATCTCGACTGGGTCCGGCTCCTCAGCGCCGTCGGCGGCCGGAGACTCGATCAGCAGGTCATCGCCTCGCTCAAGGTGACTACGGCCGTACGCCTTACCCAGGCCGAGAAGGTTGATGCACTGCTGCTCATTGCCGCGAGGGGAGTGCGGGCTGCCGAACGAATCGCGACGTGCATGGAGCGCAGCAGGCGTGAGAGAACTCGAAAGAAACGCAAAGTAGGGCCATGACGCCTGAGATAGACGATCCTCTGGCTGCAGAGCTCATCGAGCTGATCCTCAAATCCTGGCCGAGGGAGAAAGACGAGCTCGGGGAGCTTTTGAGTGAGCGAGCGGGCCGAATTCACGTCGCAGGTCACCTCGTGATGGCCGAGATTCTGGGTGTTTCCGTCGTTGCGCCATCGTTTGCCTGGCCGCGGCACTGCACGAGCACGAGAGACTTCTCCATCACTCAGAGAATCGATCGCGCGCCCGCGGGTACGGCGGAACGAGGCGTACTCGAAACGGACGTCCTGATCTGCCTCGCGGGTGTCGCAGCTGAATCGATCGATGCGGCAGTGAAGATCGATCAGCGGCGCGCTCGGTTGGAACGAGCCGCTGCTCTCGAGTGTCTTAGATCCGTTGAGGACGACGAGAAGGTACGACACTACTGGCTTGCGTACCTTTTTGAGCTATCCCGTGCAGAATTGTCCAACGGATGGCACGAGGTGGAGCGGGCTGAGGGACGGCTGATCTCTCTCGCGCGTCCTGTGGCACACAAGAAGCCCCAAACACGAGTACGTTCCATCCTTCCCTATGTCCCGTTTCAAAACGTGATAGACGCTGTCTCGTCTCCGACAAAACAAGCGACGGAGCCACCCCCAACTCCCGAGCCCGAAACTGACCGCAGGCAGCGTAACGCTGCATACATCGACGATGGCATGTTGGATAGCCGGCTGGACGCGTTTGGTCTCACGGCGCGCTACGTCAAATCATTCGGCAAGGTCGGTGTGATGACGGTTCGAGATCTCATCTCCCTTCGGCGCGACGAAATGGAGCAAGTGCGTGGGATCGGAGAGAAAGGGGCGCGGGAGATTGAGGTCGTGTTGAATGCCGAGCGATACACGTACATGCCGGGTGACTATCCCGAGAGGTGGCGGCGCTGCGCTCCAGGGAACGATGAAGCTGCTGCACTTGCGTGGAAAACAGATCCGAGCGCGCCTCTCGAATCCGTCGGAATGGATCGTCTAGTCGTTAGGGCGCTGGGCCGAGCAAACATCCATTGCCTCCGGGATCTCCTGGCACGGAGCGAATCGGATCTCGTTCGCTGGAAGAACGGAGTTAGTGATCGCCAACTCGCTTCCGTTGAAGAAGCCATGATGCAGATGGGCTACACCCTTGCTGGACCACGCCTTCATCGACGCTGGAAGCGCGGAGATCAGCCTGGTCTCAGTCAGGCAACGCACATCTTGCCGTCGCAGGAATCTGATCCGTACGGCCCTCTGGAGATGCTCTCGTTGCCGGACAAAGTGATCAAAGGTCTGCACGAAGCGAAGCTCTACACGATCGCCGATCTCCTCGCAACGAGCGAGCAGTATTTCGAACGCCTAGGCCTTGATGCCAAGGCGGTCTCCGCAATCACCAGCGCCATGCTCTTGAAAGGATTCGTTCTCATCGGGGTCCCCGAGAAACGGAGATTTGTCCGGGTAAAAAGGTAGGGAAACCTAACGATGGGTTGGCGTGAGCGGCTTCGAGCGGCAGTCTATGTAAGTGGACGAAGGCAGAACGCGATCGCGGAGTCAGCGGGTGTGACCCAGGAGACTCTGAGCCGCGTCCTTAGCGGCGGTCACGTGCAGCCGGGGTTCGATACCGTCGTCCGTATCGCGCACGCGATCGGTGAAAACGTGGGGACGCTGATCGAGGAACCGGCCTTCGTCCTAACCGGTGAGGAGCGGGCCGAGGTCAGCCGCGTCATCGGGTATCTCCAAAGGGCTGTCAAACCGATACCCCTCACGTTACTCGTTCAGAACGCGGCCGAGCAACACAAGGCCGAGCTGCCACGGCAGTACCACCGTCAGGGAGCTCGTATGGTCTTTCAAGCCTCTGGCAACTCCATGATCGAAGCCGGTATTCTCGACGGCGATCTCCTGTTCGTCGTACCAACGCGCTCCGTTCGCGACGCGGTCAGGCGAATCATCGTCTGCCGCGTGGCGGGCAAGACAATGGTCAAGCAACTCGAGTTGCGCGCCGGCCGCATTCTTCTCGGCGGCCGAAATCCCCAATACGGGCCGATCAACGTGGATGAGGACGACTTCCACCTCGTAGGTATCGTGATCGGACGAATGGGCAATATAACCGCGTGAACTCAGCTTCCGACCGCTCCCGTGAAACAACCATCCCTAAGCGGAGTGACGGCAATCTCGAAAACACCCCCTCCCGTTCGGACTTTATTTTCGAGGCTCAACCGAGGGCCAAACAGAGGTAGGGAAAAGACTTCTCTATGTCTCTCCTATTCAGCAGCAAGCGTCGCATCTTCAGACCATGACCTACAGATCGAAAGAGGAGCTGGAAGGTGGAATCGCCGAGTATCTGGCTTTCTGCCACCGCGAAAGGACAGCTGCACGCGCCTCCGAACTGGCAGCGTTCCTGAATCTCGGTTACCAAAACCTGTTCCGCCTCTGCAAGCGCCTTCTCGGCTCACCGCCGAAAGCTGTTCTACGCTCTCACCAACTGTCGTTTTCGGAAGGCCTCCTTCGCTCCGGTTCGATCCCCGTCGCAGAGATAGGGCTGATGGCAGGTTTCGGCGACAGCCGAACCTTCTATCGGGCAATCCGGCGTCGGTTTGGATGCTCTCCTATGCTACTCCGCCATGCCGTCATAAAGTGCCCCTAGACAATTCTCTCTCCCACGCCTAACGTATATCCGGATTGAAGCACTTCAATCGTGTCGTTCGTGGGTAACGTAGGATAAGCGTTGGCGAAGTGGAGCAAAGGTATGCGCCAGCTACTCTTTCTAGCAGTTTCATGCGTCGCGGTTTCGGCCTTTGGTGGCTCAGCGCCTGACCGTCCAATTTGGTTGTGGACGCCGGCCGAGCGCGTAGCGGTGCGTTCGCAACATCACGCAGCACCTCGCAGCGGCCCGCATGTTGAATCGTTATCCGCCGGCTCTGGCGACGGCAGGTTTTTTATCGACGGCCAAACGAGCCCTGAGCTTTTCATGCCGCTCGAGCTGTTCAACGCGCTTCTCCAGGGACTCTCAGACGACGAGCAGATGCGCGGAGTGAATCGTCAGATACTGTCACCTGGTATCCGCGCGTTCGGATTCGAAGAGGCGGAGTTCTGGACGAAACTCGATCATGCGACAGCCGCCTTCCGAGATCAGGTTCGCGCACGTAGCCGTAGTGACTGGAGCAAGACGCGGGCAGAGCTCTCTCGCAAGCGAGAGCCGACAGAGGCCGATCTCAAACTTTGCCAGGCGAGGGCCGCGACGCTTCAATCGTTGCGGACTCTTTTTCGAGCCGAGGGGTTCGACCGCTTCCTCTACACGGTTGTCGCGCCAACCATCACTATTACGACGGAGGGCGCCTATGAAGACCCCGACCACCTTTTGAGCCTTGAGCGGGGGTGCCAATGAGAGCACTTCGTCACAGTATTCTCGGAGTGCTTCTCGTTGCTACGTGCGCTTTCTCAGCATTCGGAGGCTACATCGTTGCGAACGTGAGCCTCACCCAACTCCAATATTCTCCATATACGATGACGTCGGGCGGGTCCGCGATCTACTACGACGACTTCAACTACCAAAGTTCAGTGAACCTCAGCGGTACTCACGCAATCCGTGGGGACGATAACAGTACTCCCGCCGCTGAGACCGTGAGCGGTTCGAATGGTCAATGGGCCGGTACTTTGGGTGGTATCGCAGGCGCGGCCGGCGTATGTTACCGCGCCCGAGTTGATGCGAGCGGCGGGGGAGCATCACAAGGGGTCGGCTCAAGCCAAGCGTGCTACGCCGCACCTCCACCACCTCCTCCTCCACCGCCCGCAGACCCAACGGGCGGTGGGTCGGGGCCGGGAGGGCCCATTGGTCCTGGAGACGACGATGGCGGTCCAGGTACCAATTTAGAATGCATCCCTGGAGTCGATGTGGGTTGCGGCATCACGTCGCCTATCGTCCTTAACCTCGATAATGGACAATACGAGTTGACCGGGAAGGAGTCGCCAGTATTCTTTGACATCACGGGCACCGGCACAAAACTTCCCATCGGCTGGACAGCTGCAGGAACCAATCAAGCATTTCTCTGGATGGATCGTGATCATGACGGCGTCGTATCAGGTGGCGCGGAACTCTTCGGCACCGCAACCGTGTTGAAGAACGGGCACCGTGCGGCAAATGGCTTTGAAGCGCTCAGAGAATTCGACACCAACGGCGACCTCGTCATTGATGCGAAAGACTCTGTCTGGCCACAACTATTGCTTTGGACTGATCGGAACCATGACGGTATCTCTCAGCCGGGTGAGATCACGCGGCTCTCCGACAGTCCTGTTCGCTCCATCAACCTTACCTACCACTGGACGGGCAGACGTGACGCACACGGAAACACTTTCCGTTACGAAGGGCTCATCTCTCTCTCAACCGGCGGTAAGGATTCTCGCCAGCAGCCTGTGTATGACATCTTCTTCGTTCTAGATACGAGCAGTCCCATACCGTGAGCTGACTTGACTACACAGAGAGTAGGGCAAAGCGCACCATCGGTAGTCTCCTCTCGTGGGTCATGGTTCGAGCCGGCGCCCTGGTTCACAAGGACAGCCCGCGCACCGCATCGGCCAGAGTCGCGACTTGGTCCGCGCTGTCTACTTCCTCCCCGAGTGGCGCAGCCGTGTCGTCGAAACGATGGCATCGAAGAACCGCACGCGCCGCCGCATCCTCGGCGTGCATCCGCGCCCGATCGAGCTCGCCGCTCCGAACGTGCTCGATCTTCCCCAACGCCTTCCAGGCGATTCTTCCGCTCTCGACCTGATCCGCGCGTTGCGCGCCCACTGCCTCACGCCGCCGGCCGCACTCTTTCGCCGCCACCGCGCCGGGGTGGAGCAGTTGTTCGAAGAGATGGCGCAGGAGTACCTCGACGGCAGCCGGTTGTCGGAGTTGGAGACGGTGCTGGAAAAGGAGAGGGTAGTGACGTCGGGACGGCGCGCGTAGCGCATCGCGACCGTGAACCGCCTCCGTAAACTCTCAGGACAAGCACTCGTACTATTCACCAATGCATCACGGCACGCTCCTGGCCCTCGTCTGTTCCATCTGGGTCGCCTCCGAGCTGCTGGTCATGGTCCTCAAGCACGCGCGCGGCAACGCCTCGCGCCGCGACCGCGGATCGCTTTGGCTGTTGTGGGGCGGCATCACGATCGCCACAGTCGCAGGATCGATGCTGAAGGGTTATCGGCCGGCGAGGATTGGATATGACACGTTCTGGATCGGCGTGGCGCTCATCGTCATCGGCATCATCGTCCGTGCCATCGCCATCGCCACGCTCTGGCGCTACTTCACGGTCGATGTCTCGATCCGCGAGGGGCATGAGCTGGTCGACAGGGG